>Ga0116156_10000189_pt1 | contig 67448 bp, 39 predicted proteins | sample AD_UKC045_MetaG_FD_89891 | JGI IMG/M metagenome (GOLD analysis project Ga0116156, IMG submission 89891) | Active sludge microbial communities of municipal wastewater-treating anaerobic digesters from USA - AD_UKC045_MetaG | ecosystem: Engineered > Bioreactor > Anaerobic > Digestate | place: USA...
ATCCAATTGCTTCACAGATTGCACTCTATTAGGGGATGAAAATGAGTATTGTGATAATGTTGGAGGGCTTATTGGAGAAAATTCAGGTGATGTATCCAATTGCTTTTCCGCAAGCGCGGTGTTCGGATGGGATCGTGTAGGTGGTTTAATGGGCAGCAATAGCGGTACCGTATCAGAATGTTTCACATCAGGGGATGTCGTTGGTATAGGTACTGTTGGTGGCCTGATTGGGTCGAACTACACAGGATCAGTATTAAAATGTTTCGCGTCGGGTACAGCAACCGGACACTTTATGGTTGGAGGCCTACTGGGCTTTTGTCGATACAACATAGTATCTGATTGTTATGCCACCGTAGATGTATCTGGGAACGAAATCGTAGGCGGGTTGATAGGTGAGATAAGGGATCTAACCATTTCCAAGTGTTATTCGGTGGGCAGGGTCTCCGGCAACAGCACATTGGGAGGCTTGGTGGGGTTTAGTGAAGATTCTTCGGCGCCATACTGTTACTGGGATGCTGAAGCTTCTGGAATCACCACATCCCAAGGCGGAGTCGGTAAAACGACTAACGAGATGCAAACCGCTTCCACCTTTACTTCCGGAGGGTGGGATTTTAATACGATCTGGGGGATTGATGAGGGAACCTCGTATCCCTACCTGCTCTCGCTCAGCGCCCAAGAAGGGGAAGGCGAAGGGAACGCAATAGAATTCCTCACGGTGGATATCAATGCTAATCACATAATCAGCCTTTCGGAATTATTACGCGCAATTCAGCTCTATAATTCAGCCGGTTATCACTGTCAGGCCGATACGGAAGACGGATATGCCCCTTACTCAGGGGATACTTCCTGTACTCCTTCCAATAGTGACTACAACCCTGTGGACTGGGTTATCAGTCTGTCCGAACTCCTTCGGCTGGTCCAACTTTACAACTCTGGCGCTTATCACGCCTGTCCCGGAAGCGAGGACGGCTTCTGTCCGGGGTTATGAACCCAAAATTTGAATTATTGCGAAACCGGAAGAGAAACAACCTTCCTGTAAGGGATAAATAATCCAGGAACACTGCATCACAACAATATGTTCTCTTAGGACCTGCCCCCCCATTGGCCAGACTATTTCATTTCCAAAAATGGAAAATCAGGCAAAATATCCGCCTCGCTGTAAAAAACTAGTTGACAAGGAACCTCTACGGGTGTAGTCTGAATATTAGAGTGAAACTGAGGCACATGTGGTGCATATGAGGTGTAGGGTATGAAAAAGGGAAGGACGGCATGCCATGAGACATCAAACAAAACGCCCAATCAGTTCTATTCATTTCATCCTGTCCGCCGGATTCCTCCTGCTGCTGAGCGGGCTCCCGGCGGCGAACGGCGCCGATGGCGCACTCACAATGAAAACCGATCCCATCGGCATCGATTCCATCGAGGAATTGCAATTAATAGGCAATGACCCCGCCTACCCCCTTGACGGAAGCTATATCCTCACCCAGGATATCGACGCCTCCGCCACCGCCGCTTGGAATGACGGCGCGGGCTTCGACCCCATCGGGGAGTATGATGGGACAACATCGTCTCCAATATTCAGTGGCCAACTTGACGGGCAGCGCCATGTGATCCGTAATTTAACCATCAATCGGCCTAATGAAGATTATAGTGCATTGATTGGAGGTATAGATGAAAGTGCTATCATACAAAATTTCGGGCTTGAAGAATGCCAGATCACAGGCAATGGTTTTGTCGGCGGGATTTTCGGCATGGCGGACATTGCAACAATTTCCGAGTGTTTTGTAAAAGGGTCCATTCATGGCAGACATACGGTTGGCGGCATAATTGGATATGGCCAGTACTGTACAATCACACAATCCTTTTTCTCTGGTACGATAACAGGCGCGAGTATGATTGGTGGTATTGCTGGATATGCAGGTCCGTTTTGTGCAATTTCCGATTGTTGTGTCATAGGTGCTGTTTTCCAAGGCGCCGCATTAATTGGGAATATGGAGCTAGGATGCTCTTTATCAAAATGCTATGCCGCCGCCCTTGGTGCAGATATTTCTCTTTCCGGCGGTTTAATAAACACATATGTCGGTACTCAAGAAATTGTAGACTGTTTTTGGGATATGGATGTTTATAATCCCGTCAGTACCCAAATTTTGGGAATTGGGTTGAATACTTCCGCAATGATGCAATCCTCCACCTTTATTACAGCGGGATGGGATTTCAGCAATGAGGATGGCAACCCTCCAATCTGGACCATGATAGACGGCGAGAGCTATCCTCGTTTGGTGTGGTCAACTCTTGCAGATGCCCGCTACACGTTAACAATCGATACTGAACATGGAACGGTGGAATCCAATCCCGTGCAAAGTGATTATGCACCCTTTTCCTTGGTATGGATGAGCGCGGAACCAGATCCGGGATACATTTTTGCGGGATGGACAGGTGACGGCCTGGGAAACATAGCGTTACAGAATAAAAATCCTTACCCCATAGTCATGGGGAGCAATCAAGAAATTACCGCGGTGTTTCTGCTGGATAGCCCGATTGTGATTCATTCGATTGAAGAATTACAGAAAATTGGAAGGGATAACGAATGGCCCTTGCATTGGGAGTATGTGCTGGAGGAAGATTTGGATGCCGCCATCACGGAGGGGTGGAATGGAGGAAAAGGATTTATTCCGCTGGGATGGCCATATATGTCCTTCCAAGGCAGATTTGAGGGCAGCGGGCATGTAATCAGGAACCTTTTCATAAACTCCCCGCAAGGAGATATTGCTGGACTCTTTGGGACTATCGGTGAAAACGGAGAAGTCCATGACCTTGGACTAATTGGGGGGGCGGTATCGGGATCCTCTTATGTGGGCGGGTTAGCAGGAAACAATTACGGCACGGTAACGAACTGCTATACGGCAACAACAGTTTCAGGAATAGAATATGTGGGCGGGTTATTGGGATATAGCAAAGAAGGCATTATCACTGGGTGTTATGCGGCAGGAGAAGTGAACTCTGAGGGAAATCATATAGGTGGTTTGATTGGTGCAAGCAGGTGGGGCGCTATATCGGAGTGTTTTGTAATGGGCACGGTCTCAGGAAACGAATATGTTGGAGGTCTGATTGGAAGAAATGAATCTGCCGCGTCGGATTGTTTTATGGCTGGTACGGTTTTCGGAAACACGTATGTAGGTGGTTTAATCGGTGAGAGTATAAGTGGCGCCACGGTTACAAAATCATATGCAACGGGCGATGTCTCAGGGCAATCATGTATTGGGGGGTTACTTGGGCAAGCTCATTCCGAGCAGACGATATCAGAATGTTACTCAACATGCAGTGTTTCGGGCGATCACTCTGTGGGAGGTTTGGTGGGAGTTGCTTGGCTGAGTGCCATCTCAAACTGTTATGCATCGGGTAATGTTTCCGGAAATTATGATGTTGGCGGCCTGGTAGGATATCTGCGAAGCGGTGATCCTCCCGGCACTGTCCAAAAGAGTTTTTCTATCGGTGCGGTTTCGGGAAACACCTCTACTGGCGGCTTGGTCGGATTGAATGAATTTGGCGCGGTTGAATCCTGTTTCTGGGATACGGAAACATCAAACCAGGATACATCGAGTGGCGGAACCGGATTGCCAACAGCACAGATGCAAACCAAGGCAATTTTCACTAGTGCGGGTTGGGATTTTGACACAATTTGGGGGATCGACGAAGGGATTTCATACTCGTATCTCTTGGCATTCAACGAACAGAGCAACGAAGGCGAGACTGAAGGGAGTGGTGATGAATTTCTGTCTGCTGACCAGAATAATGACCACGTGATCAGTCTCTCGGAATTGTTACGGACGATTCAATTTTATAATGCGGGTGGATATTGTTGCCAAGCCGGTACGGAAGATGGATACGCTCCAGGAACTGGCGATACATCCTGCGGTACGCATAACAGCGATTACAATCCTGCAAATTGGGTGATTAGTTTGTCCGAACTCCTTCGGCTGGTCCAACTTTACAACTCTGGCGCTTATCACGCCTGCCCCGGAAGCGAGGATGGCTTCTGTCCGGGGTTATGACCCCAAAATTTGAATTATTGCGAAACCGGAAGAGGAATACCCCCAAGACTCTCCGAGAAATCGTTAGTGTTCGGGAAAAACATGGTAGTAGTCCCGGCATGGATAGCCCAATTCCCCCTTTACAGAACACCGGCCTGTCACCCCTTGATCGCGCCGGCGGTAATCCCCGCGATAAACTGCCGCTGGAAGAACAGGAAGGCGATCACGAGCGGCAACGTCGCCAATACGCTCGCCGCCATAATCATCTCGAAGGGCGTCCTGTTTTCACCATTCAAGAGATAAATCACCAGCGGCAGTGTATACATGTCCGTCGTGCGCAACACGATAAAGGCCCACATCAGATTGTTCCAACTGCCAATCAACAGGATAATGCCGAGCGCAGCCATGGCGGGCTTCAACACCGGCAGCACCACGCTCCAGTAAATGCGGAATTCGCTGCAGCCGTCAATCCGCGCCGCGTCCAGCAGATCATTATGTACATTTTCCATCGTGTACTGCCGCATCCAGAATATGCCGAACGCGCTCGCGGCCCCCGGCACGATCATCGCCCAATACGTATTGATGGCATGCAGTTTGCACAATACGACAAATACCGGGATTAAAGTCACCGCGCCGGGGATCATCATCGTCGCCAGTACGAATGCAAATAATTTGTCGCGGCCCGGCGCATGCGGATACTTCGCAAATGCAAACCCCGCCAGCGAACACAGGAACAGCGCCAGCGTACAATGCCCGCAGGCGATAACCACGGAATTGATGAAGGCCTGCACGATATGCGTTTTCTCGAACACCGCCGCAAAATTTGAGAAGCGCCACGGATCCGGCCACAACACCGGCGGCAGCGAAAAAATCTGGTCTTTCGCCTTGAACGCCGAAACGAACAGCCAGTAAAACGGAAACATGAACAGCACCGCCATCACGGCCAGAAACACATACGCCGCGATCCGCAAAAGCTGTTGTTGTGTGGAATGTGAAAGCCGCATGCCGCTACTCCGTTCCGCTGCGCCGTATCCGAAGGATCAGCAGTGAGGCCATGAACACAAAAAACGCCACCGTATACGCAATGCACGACGCATAGCCGAACCGGAAATCCGTGAACGAAGTATTGAACAGATACAGGCCGAAATTCGTCGAGGACGACCCCGGCCCGCCCTGTGTCAATACAAACACCTCGTCGAACATGTACACGGTGCCGATCAGTGACATGATCGAGCAAAAAACAAACACGGGGCGCATCAGCGGCAGCGTGATGTACCACATGCGCTGCAGCGCGTTTGCGCCATCTATGCGCGCCGCTTCGTAATACTCTGTTGAGATCCCCTGCAGCCCCGCAAGCATTAACACCATGTTATAACCGGTCCACCGCCAGACCAGCAATACGGAAACGGACGGCTTCGACCAATTTTCGCTTACCAGCCACGGGAAAGGCCCCATGCCCAGTTTCCCCGCAAGCCAGTTCAAAAAGCCCGCCTCCTGTCCATACAGCAGCGTGAACACAATCGCCACCACCACCATCGGCGTCACTACCGGCAGGAAAAGCGCCGCGCGGAACAGCCCCCGAAGCTTCAGCCAGGAACTGTTCAGCAACACCGCGAACAGAAACGCCCCGATGAACATCGGCGGTATGTACATCAGCCCGATAATAAGCGTATTCCACAGCGAGGTGAAAAAAATTTCATCATGAATCATGTTGCGGAAATTGCTCAGCCCCACCCACTGCATCGGCGTCAGTCCGTCCCATTGCACAAAGCTCAAATACAGCGAAAATAGCAGCGGATACAGCCCGAACACCGCAAACAACACAAAAAACGGCGATATGAATGCATAGAAATGCCGGTGGCGCCAAATCCGTTTCAGCAGGGGGTCATTCATGGCACGGCTCCCTCCGCGCGCTTTTCCGTACTCGGCGCTATCGGTCGGTTCAGCCGCCGGCTCAATTTTTCCTCCAGACTGCGCATTAATTGCGCCGGGGTTTCCTGCTTCTTGTCCGCCCATTTGCTCAACGCTTGCTGAACATACCGCATCGCCTCCATCCAGTCCGTCGTCCGATACATAACGGAGATTTCATCGATATCCAGCGAAAACAAGCGACGCACCCGCTGATTCCCGAAAAAAGGCACCGGTTCGTCAAAAAACGGATCCTGATGCGTCGACAACAGCGCGGGAAATAAATCAAAATCGCGATATTGGGCCAGTTGCGCCTCCGGTGTGCACATCGCGTACTCCATATACGCCCACGCCGCCTCCTTTTGCGTGCATTGATCCGGCATCACAAGCACCGAACCGCCGAGATTGCTTGTGCGCAACCCGCCGGGATGATACGCGGGTAACCGGAACACCCCCCAGTTCCCTCCGGTGTCCGGCGCATAGTCCCGAATCAATCCGCCGAACCACGCCGCCATCGGGTATGTGGCAATGGTGTCGGACTTAAACGAGGCGAAATACTCAAAACTAAACGGCATGATATTGCCGCTGATGCCGGATTCCAGCAGTTTCTTTAACAGATTCAAGGTTTCCAGGGTCTCCGGCGAATTTATGGCGATGCGGCCCGCCACATCAAAAATCTGTCCGCCGCTCTGTTGCAAAAAAATCTCGAAAAGATCCGCCATGTTGCCCGTCGGCACGCACAGCATTTTGGTCCGCCCATCCGACTTTGCCACCAATTCCTTTCCCACGGCGATATAATCGTCCCAGGTCTCGATTTTTCCCACATCGATCCCATACTGCTCAAAGATCCCCTGCTTGTAAAACACCGCACACGGCCCGATATCCCACGGCAATGCGTAAATTCGCCCTTCATATACGCAGCTTTCCCAAAATGACGGCGCAAACGCCTTTTCATACTTCTTCGCCACTTCCGTAAGATCCGTCAGCTTGCCCGTGACCGAATACCGCGGCGCTTCCCGCACCTGCAATTGCGAAATATCCGGCGCCCCCACCCGCGCCGCCAGCGACAATAAAAACCTGGATTGCAGGTTGGTGGCGTTCATGTCTATCCGAACATGCACATTGGGATACCTTTGCTGAAAAGGGGGAATAAGCTTCTCCAGGCTCGCTGCGGCGATATTCCACGACCATATCTGTATATCCCCGCGATACTCAGACGGCTGAAGCGTTGCGGGAATCAAGAGGGGCTCTCCGGCGCATGCTTCCACGGCAAGCCCGATAACCAGCGCGGCAATGACACTACACCTGCTCAATTTAACCTTCCCGTATGATGACCCGAGCCCACAACCAGTATAATACGATTCCCTCGTATCTTTATATCGTCTTGTGCTGCCACTTTTCCATCCAATGTGACCTGAACCTCCGGTCTTATGCGGGGCAGCGCCAGTTCCGCTTGTGTATCCACCGGCGCCTCAAACTCAAATGACATCGTACCGGTTTCCGCCACGCGCTTCCATGAAATGGGCACCAGACCCAATTCTGTGACCACCACACCCTCTGCTGTTTCTAAATCCCCAAGATGTGGTTCGATAATGATCTTCTTATCCGTCACCATCCCCTCACGACGCACGCCCAGCACCCGCGAACTCAGATAATAGGCGGGCGTGGCACCGATATTATGGCAATACGATCCTCCCCCAAATCCTTCAAACACGGTATCCATGTCGTTGCGCGCAAGCGTGGACGCCCACCGCTCCCGCATGTCCTGCAGTGCAAGTATATCCAGTTCCGGCGAGTCCGCGCGATACAGCACATCAAACAACAGCGAATAACTATAGGGCGTCTTCACCTGTTCACGATGATTCACTAAGTACTCCAGCGCCGCCGCCCTCCGTTCTTCCGGTATTATCCCAAAGTACAATCCCGCCATCGCCGGGAACGCTGAAGGTTCCGTTTTATTGCCATCCAAAAAGCCGCCGCTATACGCCCCCTTCGATTCGTCCCACAACTGCAAGGTAAAATCCCGATGTAATTTATCCGCATCCGCGCGGTATTGCCCGGCAATTTCGCTTTCGCCCAGCGCATCGCCCAATGCCGCCGCATGATTCAGCGCGCCATATACATAGGCATTCAATGTGGCTCCTTCGCATTCCTTGTACGAAAGCGGATTGTCAAAGAATACAAATTCACGGCCCTTGACCAGTCCACGTTCCGTCCGCCGGTCCAAGAACCACTGCATTTGCTTCACCAGGTTCGGCCACAACGCCCGCACTTCGTTCAAATCGCCGGTGTTCTCATAATAGCGGCGCAACGTCTGCACCCACAGGCATGCATAATCGTCGATGTACCCGTGAATATCCCACCGGTTCGACGGATGATGCGCCTTAAGCCGCCCGTCCGGCTGCTGGCTCTGCGCAATGTGCCGCAGCATATTCCGAATTAACAGCGGATCGCTGTAGCGGTACGAACCATCCCGGTTTTTCGCGGCGAACGTCACGCGGGTGACCGGATATTCCGACAATGCCGCGTCTCCCATCCATTCCGTGCGCTCCCGCGCCGTGCAGTCCACATACCCGTCCTCGCTGCACAATTGAATCGTCCGCACGCTTCGTTCCCACAATTCGTTTAGAAACGCATCATTACACAGGAATTTGCCCATTCGCTCGAAGGGATACAACCGGTTCACCACCTTCAACCCGTGCAGCACCACCTTGCCCGAATGAACACGGATAATCATATATCTGAATCCGATGGTGTCCCCGCTCATGTAGGTTTGCCGGCCCGCGCGTGCAATATACCGGTTGGAACCATACACCTCATCCAGTTTCCCCTCCACGCAGCCATGTCCGTGAATCACTTCAACTTCACTGCCCTCTTCCGCTTCCATATCCAGCACATCATAGGCCAGTGCCATTTCCCCAACGTCCAGCAGTTTCTCCTGCTTGGCCACAAGCGTAATTGGCAAATCAATGTTCGGAATAATCGCTTCTTCGCGCAACAATGGAATCGCTCTCGGTTTCAGCGGACCCCACATCGCACCATCCACCGGCGCGGGTGTTTCCCACTGTGCATCGTCAAACTCCGGCTGCGTCCAATCCCCTGTGTCAATCCGCGCGTCAATAGTGTCCGGAATATTGCCCCATGAAACCGGCGACGCCAAAAACCTGGTCTTCGCGCTGCATCGCCAGCGTGCATCGGTTATGATCTCCGCTTTCTCTCCATCCGCTTTCGTGATTTCTAACAACGCGGTCCACCCCGGAGCGTGCCGCATCGTCCGCCCATTCAATGGCTCCGGATCGTCCGTCTTCCGCCCGTCGTGATAGTGATGCACCACCGCCGCTATCACGTTCGGTCCGGCTTGTAGGAGCTTGGTCACGTCCAGAGAATCGAATTCTGGGGCTTTGGGATCAAAGCGGCACGGACCCCGTTCCACATACTGCCCATTAATCCACAGAATATACCGCGAGTCCGCAAAACAATACAGCGCCGCCGCCGCGGGCTTTTCCTTCAGTTCAAACGTCTTTCGGAACGCAACATACACCTGCTGGCTCTCCGGCTGCGAAGCCGGCCAGATCATGTTTTGCTGCAATTGTGCTGCGCTTGGCGATGATTCCGAAAACGCGCTTATGCTTGCTATCGCGAGGAACGCAATAGAAAACATCGCAAATCTGACCCTATTGGTCATCGTACGGGAGGGCGAGGCGCCCGCCGAGCCGTAGGACAAAATATCCATCATTTCACTCCTCTGTACCGGCTTCCGGCGCCGATAATCCATACACGTCCAACGCATTCTTGCCTAAAATTTCCCGCGCCGCATCAAAAGCTTCCCGCTCTGTGCAGAGATGGTCCCCCACCATCTCCGATAACGCCATTGCCAGCGCGCGCCGCGTATTCCACGCACCCCGGATCAACGCCAGCCCCGAACCATCCACGCCAAACAGCATCTTTTTCGCCCCCGCCACCTCCAGCCATTCCCGCAAATGATTCGCCAGAATTCGCGGCGAAAACAACCACGTCATCCGCGAAAAATCCCCCCAAACATTCCCGCGCCGCGCAAGCACCGCCGCTTCCTGGTCAAACGGATACCCGCCATGCACCAAAACAAAACGCGTTTCTGCCAACTCCGGACGCGTCACAAATTCCTCCAATAAAACCGGCCGCGCCCGGTATACCTGTCCTTCTGTTTCACCGGATAGTCCTGCCGCAATCTGAATCGGCAATCCCAACTCCCCGCAACAACACGCCATCTTAAACGCAAGGTAATCCTGGAGTTTCAGGTATGCTTCCAGCGAAATATCCTTCGCCGTATAAATCTGTGCCGCTTCCCCCTCCGATACCCGCCGCAATTCCAGAGAACGCCATCGTGCAAAATCCCAATGAACTCCAACGACCTCTTTATTCCCCTTCATCTGCCTCAAGGCATGCCTCATCCATTCCAAATATTCCGTTAAACTCTCTGCCTGGCCTTTGTGCGGATATGTCAAACCCTCGAAATATGTCGCATCATTGGGTCGGTATTCCTTGAACTGCACAGCATCCAGCGGAAATAAAAACGCATCCACTGCTATCACAACCTTAAACCGTTCCCCGTGCGGTGCCTCTTCCAAAGTCTGCCCCGAATGTAACACAAAAGACAACGTCTCCATTCGCGTATGGCGGCATATGCGGTCATAATACTCTGCCAGCGAATGCTCCCCACAAAAAGCTTCATACCGTTGCCGCGCATCCTGCTCGCGATGCGCAGGGATATGGTCCCCCGGCATATCCAGCAAATCCACCAACCCGTCCGCCAATCCCATTGACGCCTCATTCGTGCGCCCCACCACCCCCTTCGGGAAAAACCACCCCAATGATTCTTTTTCCTCGCCAAAATGACTGTGCTGACAAAAGATTGGAATCTGCCGGAATGCCTTTTCCATCCGTTCCCGGTATTCGCTCACCGCCGGTGCCGGCGCGCCCCGTACCTCCTCCGCCTCCTTCTCCTCCCCTTTCGCGCCGGATACGCTCTTCAGATATTTCTGCCGATCTACATAATACACAGCACGCGCCTTCTCACAGTTCCGTCACAAAACCTATCTACACTATAGAAAGTACCTCCTTGCAACGCAAGATCAGGCAATTAGTTGAATCTTGTGAGTTGTATTTGCTTATAGAGCTGCCATTGGAATACTTTGAAAATGTTTGGCAAGTGGCATCGCTTGCGGAGCTAGACAGATAACGCCGCCGGGGCCTATGGGCAGGCCAAGTTTTTCCAGAGCTGAGAAATGGCGCACGGTTTCGGAGCCAGGCGCGGCAGTTTTTTTACATTCCAGGGGATAGAGGGTGCCATCCTTATGAATAATCAGATCTATTTCTTTTTTGTCCTTGTCGCGGTAGTAATACAACGGCGCATGTTTTCCATTGTGCCAGTAGCTCTTGAGAATTTCCGTAACCACCCAAGTTTCCAGTATGGAACCGGACATAGCCCCGGCTTCCAGGGTTTCGGGACTGGACCATTCCGTCAGATAACTCACCAACCCAGTATCCAGTAAATATAACTTGGGGGCTTTCACCATGCGTTTGGTCACGTTCTTGTAAAACGGTTCCAAAAGATAGGCAATCCCTGATGTTTGCAGGATGGAAAGCCAATGTTTTGCAGTATTCGGGGCCACATCGGCATCCCGCGCGAGGTCGGCCATATTCAATAGCTGTCCTGTTCGTGCCGCGGCCGCGCGTAGAAAGCGCAGGAACGCCATTTCATCACCCACACGCGCCAAGTCCCGAACATCCCGCTGAAGGTACGTTTGCACATACGAGCGATAGAAGAAATCCCACTCTATGCCTTTTTTAAGGGCGATGGCCGGAAAGGAACCACGCCATATGCGCGTGTAAGCCTCTTTAAGACCCATGGGTGAGGCATTTGTGATCCGTTTGCGAATTTCCGCCGGTGTAGGTAGAAACGGCGCTCCAGGCCTCTTGACCAATTCACGATGCGAAAATCCCAAAAGGTTTAAAATGCCTACGCGCCCGGCCAGGGATTCAGAAACGCCTTTCATTACGTGAAATTGTTGAGACCCCGTTAACCAGAACATGCCGGGCGAACCCTCGGTGTCCACCGCCATTTTAATATAGGGAAGCAGTTCCGGCGCATATTGGATCTCGTCTATCACCACGGGCGGTGGGAAACGTTGGAGGAACAATGCCGGTTCTTCCTTGGCCGCCCGGCAGGTCATCGGATCATCCAGTGTTACATAACGCCGTTGCTTTGTGCACATGTGCTGCAGGAAGGTAGTTTTTCCCACTTGGCGGGGTCCGGTAATTAACAAAACGGGGAATTGATGTTGCGCTTTTTTGAAAAACGCTTCCAGAGTCCGGGATAGGTACATGCCATTACCTTTCGTCTAAAATGCAATATGATTGCATTATAGCCGATTCCCATTTCCCAAACAACCCCCTTGGGAATTGAGAAATATTCATTTCTTCCGCGGCTTGTTGGCGAGATGTTTTAAATGGTAAATGAGATCATGGGCCTCGCGGGGGGATAATGCATCGGGATCGACTTTTTCGAGTTCCTTATCCACCGCGCTGGGTTCGTTCACAGGCATGGGGCCGAACAGATACATCTGCTGCGGAAGCCCTACGCTGGCGGCATTGCCGGACTCGAGCGATTCCAGAATCTCACGCGCCCGCTGGATCACGCCCTGCGGCAGTCCCGCAAGCTTCGCCACCTGAATCCCGTAGCTGTGGTCCGCGCCGCCGTCCACAATGCGGTAGAGGAACACCACCTTCTCGCCCCATTCACGTACGGAGACATTGACGTTCTTCGCATGTTCCAGCTTGTTCCCGAGATCAGTCAATTCATGGTAATGCGTAGCAAAGAGTGTCTTCGCGTGAACCCGGTCGTGAATATGCTCGGCCACGGACCATGCGATGCTGATGCCATCGAACGTGCTCGTGCCGCGCCCGATTTCGTCCAGCACAAGCAGGCTCTTCTCCGTGGCGGAGTTCAAAATGTTCGCCGTCTCGATCATTTCGACCATGAACGTGCTTTCCCCCCGCACAAGATTGTCCGACGCGCCCACGCGCGTGAAAATGCGGTCCACCACCCCGATCTTCGCCTCCGCCGCAGGCACAAAACTCCCGATTTGCGCCATCAGCGTGATTAATGCCACTTGGCGCAGATAGGTGGACTTGCCCGCCATGTTCGGCCCGGTCACAATCAGCATGGAGGCCCCGGCGGGATCAAGCAGCGTGTCATTCGGCACGAAATCGCCCCGGGACATCAGATCTTCCACCACCGGATGGCGGCCATCCCGGATGAAAATTTCCTCCTGCGCATTTACACCGGGCTTGCAGTATCCTTTTGTAATCGCCACATCCGCCAACGACAGCAGCGTGTCGAGCGTGGCGATGGCGTCCGCCGTGGTTTGTATCCGGCGCGCTTCCCCCGCGATTCGATCCCGCAGTTCCACGAACAAATCGTATTCCAGCGATTGCATGCGCTCCTGCGCCGTGAGGATTTCCTCTTCCCGCGCCTTGAGCGCCGGCGTCACATACCGCTCCCCATTCACCAGCGTCTGTTTCCGCTGATAATCCTCCGGCACGAGGCGCGTATTCGCCTTGCTCACCTCAATGAAATACCCAAAGACCTTGTTGTAGCCCACCTTCAGATTGGAGATGCCGGTCCGCTGGCGTTCCTCCTGCTGAAGCGTCGCGATCCAGTCGCGCCCGCCACGCACCAGTTCATGTAAATGATCCAGCTTCTCGTTATACCCATCGCGGATAATGCCGCCCTCCGTAATGGGAATCGGCGGTTCGTCCACAATCGCAGCATCAATCGCGGACGTGATTTCCTCCAGGGCGTCGAGCCCATCTCGCAAGCCCGCGAGCAAATCCGCGTTAACATCCACCAGTGCGCCGCGCAAGGCGGGTACGCGCCCGAGCGAACGGCCCAGGGCCTGCACATCGCGCGCATTCGCCGTTTTCGCAGTGATGCGCCCCAGGAGCCGTTCCAGGTCCGCCACACCCTTGAGGTGCTCCCGTAGTTCAAGACGCAACTCCGTATTCTCGAAACACTCCTCCACCGCATTCAGCCGCCCCTGGATTTCCTCCACGGAAAGAAGCGGATGCAGAATCCATTGACGAAGCTTGCGCGCGCCCATGCTCGTGAGCGTGCGATCCAATACATTCAGCAGCGTGCCGCGCTTCGACCGGTCCGCCAGCGACTCGATCAATTCCAAATTACGCTGCGTATTGCCGTCCAGCACCACATACCCGGACGGACTATACCGGCGCGGGAATCGAAGACGCGGCGCGGCGTCCCGTTGCGTGCTCTTGACATACGCGAGCACCGCCCCCGCGCAGGCGGAAGCCTCCGGAGCATCCTCCAGTCCAAGCCCCTTCAACGTACTCAGGTCAAACAGATCCAAAATCACATCGCGGGCCGAAGCCCCATCGAATTCCTCATCCGGACGCTGGGTAAAGGCAATATTGCCAAAACGTAGCGTAAGCCGCTGTAATGAGGCATCGTCATGGCTTTCGGGCAACAACACCTCCGCCGGGGCCATGCGAGTGAGTTCGTCCAGTAGCGTTTGTTCGATGTGCTCTTCCACGCGCGCCACCAGGAATTCGCCCGTCGTAACATCCACAAACGCCAGCCCCGCACTATCGCCCCGAACCAGCAGCGCCGCCAGATAATTATTGGCCGTTTCTTCCAATAGGTTTGCCTCCATCACCGTCCCCGGCGTGATCGTGCGTACCACCGCCCGCTTCACAATCCCCTTCGCTTCTTTGGGGTCCTCGATTTGATCGCAGAGCGTGACCGTCTTTCCCGCCTTGATCAGCTTTGCGACATAAGCGTCCACCGCGCGGAACGGCACGCCGCACATGGGCACCCGCTGCTCCTTGTCCGCGCCATCACGCGACGTCAGGGCAAGCCCAAGCACCTCCGCCGCCTCAAACGCATCGTCAAAGAACAATTCATAAAAATCCCCCATGCGGAACAGCAACAGCGAACCCACGCACTCCGCCTTGGCCTGCAAATACTGCCGGAGCATCGGCGTCGTGCGGTGTGGTTTCACATCGCTCAGCTTCATCCAATTTTCGCCCATAGCCGCGTATTATAACCGGCAAAGCCGCCTTACGCACCTTCCCTCCCGGGCATAGGACATTCTGTTGTGTAAAACAGGCTGGTTTCTTTTTTTCGACCGCCCGCTTTTGATACAATTTCTCCATACACCGGGCGGTCACGACTGGCGAGCAAGCGTGGAACAGACCACGGGGAAGTGAACCGCCCAAACGAATTGCCGATCGCCTGGGCGCTGGAGATACCAACGCTCAGGCGTTTATCTTTGGTAATGGCGCAACTGGGAGACGAACCATGGCTGAAAAAGACCTCAAACAAATGTACCGCACCCGTACCGAAGGCAATTTTCCGGACGCTGTCGATGTAATGGGCCGCCGCTATGAAAAAGTGGAGGACCTGCGTTACGGAACCAACCCGCATCAGCCCGCCGCATTTTACCGCCCGGCGGACACGGACAACCTGGTCCTGGGACACTACAAAATGCTGAAGTCCGGAAAGAGCGGCCTGTCCCAAACCAATCTGGAAGACATGCACCATGCCATCGGCATCCTGAAATACATGCAACGCCAGGCGTGCGCCGTCATGAAACACTGCAACCCCTCCGGCGTCGCGATCCAAGCCGGCAAACAGCCTCTGGTCGAAGTATATCAGCGTGCACGCGATGCCGACGCCCAGGCGGCCTTTGGCGGTGTCGTCGCATTCAACACTGAAGTCGACCTCGCCACCGCCGAGGAAATCATGCAGACCGTCATCGAAGGTGTCGCAGCCCCTGCCTACACGGCGGAAGCACTCGACGCACTCCACAACTCGGAAAAGTTCAAACGCAACAAAGAACTGCGCATTATCGAGTTTCCCGATCTTTCCGTCCTTCCAAAATACATTGACGAACATGCCAACGCATGGGAAATGAAGATTTTTGATGACGGCAGTTTAGTGCTGGCGCAACCGTACCTTTCCTGTGTGAAAAGTACCGCGGATCTAATCCCCGCATACAACGACCACCCCAAGAAAGGCCGCATCGATATCGCGCGCACGGCCACGGAACGCGAGTTGGATGACCTGCTCTTTGCGTGGTACGTCAATATCCACGTCCGCTCCAACGGCGTCGTTATCGCCAAGAATGGCCAGACCCTCGCCGTCGGCACAGGTCAGCAGGATCGCGTCGGAGCCGTTCTCCAAGCCATCGAGAAGGCCAAGACCAAATATAAAGGTTCCGAAACCATGGACGGCGCGGTCATGGCCTCCGACGGGTTCTTCCCCTTCCGCGATGCCGTGGATGCCGCCACCTCGCAGGGCGTCCGAGCCATTGCCCAGCCCGGCGGCAGCGTGAACGACTACGACGCCATTGTCGCCTGTAACGAAGTGGATGCCACGATGGTCTTTACTATGGAGCGTTGCTTCTCGCACCATTAAGCCAATAGCGGAAAGACGGTGAAGATGAGAGTTTTAATCGCAAGCATAGTGGCAGTGTGTTCTTTTCAGATAAACATCTGGGCGCAAAATGCCCTTCCGGGAGAAAATCAACCAGGACTGGTGCGGTTGATGCTTCCGGATACAGTGTATGCCGTGCCCGGAATCGAAACAAATATCTACTTTGATAACCTGATTCTGGCGGTTAATCCAAGGAACTATGCTTTTGATGTCACCTGCGATAAGGGAAAACAACAATCGGAACGCTGGACCTTTATCCCCGCCCCTGAAGAGACGGGCGCCTTCCCCCTGAAGATTGAGGTGCGAAACTCAGAAAACCAGATCGTCGCCAGCGCACAAACATCCATCCAGATCTCTCCCCAAGATGCCGGCAAGGACAAACCGGTTTCATTACTGATGATTGGCGACAGCCTTACGCACGCCTCCATTTATCCGCAGCGAGTAATGGAGGCCTGTTCCTCTCCTGGGAATCCGGCGCTTACGCTCGTGGGTGCACATGTGCCCGAAAGTGCTGCACCCGGCATACGCCATGAAGGATACGGCGGTTGGGCGGCCAGCACCTTCGCCACCAAGTTTACGGGAATAATGCACACGGGCACGTATTCCGAGCGGGGCAGCCCGTTTTTGTACGACGACGGAAAAGGAAACCGCTCCCTGGATTTTGCACACTATTGCCAGGACATTAATGGCGGGAAAACACCTGATTACATCACAATATTTCTCGGTTGCAATGACACCTTCGGCGCCACCGATGAAACAATTGAGTCCACCATAGACGGCATGCTGAGTCACATGGATGCACTGGTTGCCATGATTCATCGTGTTAATCCTAATACTGGAATCGGTTTCATGCCACCCGTACCGCCCGCCTCCAGCCAGGATGCATTCGGAGCAAATTACAAATGCGGGCAAACACAATGGCAATACCGCCGCAACCAGCACCGCGCCGTGGAACGCATGTATCAGCATTTTGCAGGACGGCAGAAAGAACACATTTTCATGATCCCTGCTTTTGTTAACCTGGATTGTGTTCACAACTATCCGGAAGCCCCGGAACCCGCCAATGCACAAAAAGAGGATGCACTCCTTCGGCAGAATAATGGCGTTCATCCTGCCCCCCAAGGCTATCGGCAGATCGGTGACAGCCTTTATTGCTGGTTGAAAGCACAGGTAATCACTACCCCCTAACACAAAAAACGTTAATCCAGAAAAACATCCGCATTGAACCGAACCCTCCGCTTATGGCACTGTTCACAAGTGAAGAATTCTGTAACCGTTTAAGAGAGAATAAACGCCATGGGTAAGAAAGAGCCGGACATAAATGCGATGCTGGCATGTCCGAGACCGTTTGAGCCTTCCTCGCATATTACTATGGCCCATGGCGGCGGTGGTCTCGTGATGCACCGTCTGATTGAAGATGTCTTTATGAAGGCTTTTGACAATCCCCTCCTGGGCCAGCGCCACGATGCGGCTTCACTTTCCATAAAGGGTGTGCATCTCGCTTTTACCACCGATTCTTATGTCGTGCAGCCCCTGATATTTCCCGGCGGCGACATTGGATCCCTCGCGGTCCATGGCACCGTAAATGATTTGGCCATGGCAGGTGCGCGGCCCCTCTACCTCAGCGCCGGTTTCATCCTTGAGGAAGGTCTCTCCCTCGATCTCTTGCGGAAAATTGTTAACTCGATGCGGTGCGCGGCGGATGCCTCCAAAGTAGCCTTGGTCACCGGCGACACCAAGGTGGTCAACCACCGCAACGGCGATGGTCTGTTCATCAATACGGCCGGCATTGGCGTCATTGAACATGATCGTGTGATTGGTCCCGGTTCCGTGTGCCCAGGAGACGCCATCCTGATTAATGGCGATCTTGGACGCCACGGCATCGCCATCATGGCCGTGCGCGAAGGCCTCGAATTCGAAACCACCATCGAGAGCGATTCCGCACCCGTCGCCGCTGCCGTCCTGGATCTCCTCGGCCAAGGAATTGACGTCCACTGTCTCCGCGACCTTACTCGCGGCGGACTCGCCAGCACCATCAACGAAATCGCTGAATCTTCCGGCTGCGGGGCGCTGATTCGCGAATCTGCCGTTCCCGTGCGCGATGACGTGGCGGGCGCGTGCGAAGTTCTGGGGTTCGATCCCCTCTACGTCGCCAACGAAGGCCGTTTCATGGCCTATGTCGCCGAACAGGATGCGAACCGGGCAATGGAAATATTATCGCGGCACGCCACGGACACTCAGCCTGCCTTGATCGGCCACGTTACCGATACCGCCTCCAAACGCGTCATCCTCGAAAGCCGTATCGGCGCCATGCGCATCCTCGACATGCTCAGCGGCGAACAACTCCCACGCATCTGCTGACTCAGTTGAGTGCTTCCACACCGAAGGTGTGACCAACACTTTGAAACTTTTTATGCAGGGGGAAATCACAAACCTTGGGTAGCGCTTTCCACCACCCATGGCTGTGGCATATATCCCCATTGGGGAAAAATGTGATGCCGCAGGTGTATGGGTATGTTTAGGCGTTTCTTCTCAATTCACCCCGGTGTTCAGACGGTTGGCGAACTCTCAATGACAATTACCTCTCCTGCCAACGCGAACGAATGGAGGTGTATCTTGTGAAAAATCCGGTCCCGGTGATAGGATAGCGAGTGCACAATTAGTAGACACCAACACCATAGCGCGGGAGGAATCGAAGATGATTGAGTTGGGCATGCACACGGACAATTGGCGCCCCCTGAGCGGCAGTTTCAAGCAGGCGGCGGAAACGGCGGTCAAGTATGGATTGAAGCATTTGGAGTTTGCCGCGATCCACGGGCAGTATTTCATTCAGGCGATGGGGTATGAGCCGGGCATTTCGCTCCAATCGAATCCGCGCGCGCTCAAGCGGTATTGCGACGAGCGGGGGCTGATGATCTCGCAGATTGACGGGTCGTATCCGCTGATGGGCCCGGACGGCGCGACGTTCGGCGTGCAATACGTGCAGCAGTCCATCCGTTTTGCGGCAGAACTGGATTGTCCGATGGTGGACACGGTGGACGGCGCATTCGAGATCGATGGGTACACCCGCGACGAGGTGTTCCGGATCACGTGCGACAATTACCGGCAGGTGCTTCCCTGGGCGGAGGATTATAAGATCGTTATCAACGTGGAGCCGCACGGCCCCTACACGAACGACCCGGAATTCATGCTGAAGCTGTTCAAGCATTTTGATTCGGAGTGGCTGCGGTGTAATTTCGACACGGGCAATTCGTTTATCGCGGGCCACGACCCGCTGGAATACATGAAAACACTGCGGCCCTACATTTCGCACTGTCACATCAAGGATGTGAGTGCGGGGTTGGCGGCGGCGGTGCGCGGCGAGGAAACGGGGATTGCATGCAGCGAGGTGCCGATTGGCGGCGGGGTCAATGCGGACAACATCAAGAAGTGCCTGGCGTATTTGCAGGAAACGGGCTGGAGCGGCGTGGTTTCACTTGAATGTTACGGGGCGGACGACAATATCCGCAAGAGCGTGGAGTTTTTACGCGCGCTGGTATAGGCACAACCCTGAACAGGAGGGAGCGGCATGATTACACGACGGCATTTTCTGAAAGGGATGGCCGCGGGCACGGCCGCAATGGCCGTATCCGGCCCAATCCCCGCGCAGGCGGCACCCGGACCGCCCAACATCATTTTCATCCTGGCGGATGACATCGGCTATGGCGATTTGGGCTGTTGCGGCGCGACCAAGGTCAAAACGCCCAATCTGGACCGAATCGCACGCGAAGGCGTTCGCTTTACCGATGCGCACTCGACCGCGGCGGTCTGCACGCCCACGCGGTACAGTTTTCTTACCGGGCAATACGCATGGCGCAACCCCGACGGGGATCATATCTTGAGTGGCGTCGCGCCGCTGGCCATTCCGAAGGGCATGGCAACGGTTCCTTCCCTGCTGAAAGAGGCGGGGTATGCCACGGGGGTGGTGGGCAAGTGGCACCTGGGCCTGGGCACGAAAGAGAAGCCGGTGGATTACAACCAGGATGTGCAGCCGGGTCCGCTGGAGGCGGGGTTTGATTATGCGTTCTTCTTCCCGGCGACGGGCGACCGCGTGCCGTGCGTGTTTGTGGAGAACCACCGGGTTATGGGACTGGATCCTTCGGATCCAATTCAGGTGAGTTACGAGCAAAAGGTCGGGAATGATCCCACGGGAGAAGAACATCCTGAATTGCTCAAGATTAAGGCGGACAAGTCGCATTCCAAGACGATTGTGAACGGCGTGAGCCGGATCGGGTATATGTCCGGCGGAAATTCCGCGCGATGGGTGGATGAAGACATCGCAGACACCTTCACGCGAAAGGCGGTGTCGTTCATAGAACAAAACAAAGATCATCCGTTCTTCCTGTATTTTGCGCCTCACGACATTCATGAGCCGATGGTGCCGCATCCGCGGTTCCGGGGCACGAGCGAATGCGGGTGGCGCGGCGACGTGATCCATCAGTTGGACTGGAGCGTGGGCGAGGTGCTGGCGGCGCTGGATCGGCTGAACCTGGCCGGCAACACGCTGATCATCTTCACGAGCGATAATGGCGGCGCCATTAAGGACACTTATGACGATGGCACCAATGCGCTGCATGCGCTTCAGCCGCCCAACGCGCCCCTGCGCGGGGAAAAGGGCACATTGTATGAAGGAGGCCATCGGGAGCCGTTCCTGGCGCGCTGGCCCGGCAAGATTTCGGCTGGCACGACGTCGGATGAACTTATCGGCCTTATCGACATGCTGGCCATGTTTACCGCGGTTGCGGGGGGCGCCCTTCCATCGGACGCTGGACCGGACAGTTATAATGTGCTTCCGGCGCTATTGGGCGAAAAGCGGGCAGCGCCGTTGCGCGATCATCTGGTGCTGCAAATTAACGGCAGGGAGCCGTTGGCTATTCGGCAGGGTCCGTGGGTGCTGATTAACAAACGCCGGGGCAAAAAACAGCCTGCTGATGTCAAGAACGCAGAGTTGTACAATCTCGCCGAAGACTTGGCGGAAAAGGATAATGTTGCGAAAAAGTATCCGGAAAAAGTGAAGGAATTGACTGCGCTGCTGGATCGTGTGTGCAGCACCCCGCGCAGCCGGACGTGAAATAGATTAGAACGGGAGTAACGTGCATTGTTTTGCCATTGCGCGCCTACGGCCGCAGTCGCCGGTGATTTTTGGAATAAAGTGTATGAGATTTCAAAGCACAGCTTTAAGGACAAGCCCGTTCCCAAGTCCAACTTGGGAACGAGTGGCAAGGAGTTAACCCATGCAGGAACAGAACCGTCAATCAAATTCCCATTTGATAAAAGAAGACGAAAAGGCCGGTGTAAGCCGGCGGTTTTTTCTGAGCAGCGTTAGTGCGGGCGCCGTAGCGCTGGGGGCCACTTCGATGATGCAGTCCGCCGTGGGAAAACCGGCGAAGGAAGAAGGCGGGCTTCCGGTGGGCAAGGCCCTGCGGGTGCAGCCGGTGCTGGTGTATGCCGTGTCGAAACCACAGGAGAAGACAAGTTGGCGGCCCTACGGCGCGATTCAGTCCGATGCGGCGGCGGCAGAAGAGGTAAAACGCATCGAAGCGGAACTGGCCGATCTCGTGAAAACTGTCGAGTTTCCGGTGGAAGTGCTGCCGGTGATTTCGGCGAGTTCGGAAGACAAAATCAAGCAGATGGCGGGCACGGATGCCGATGTGCTGCTGGTGTATGCCGCGACCGGTCCCACGGAATGGTTTCAAGCACTGGCGGCGTCAAAAGCGGCGAATATCATGTTTTTGCGGCATCAATCCGGACCGCATTACCTTTGGTACGAAATCGCGCACTGGCGGCTGCTGCGGTTTAATGAGGACGCCATGGTGGAGCCAAACATGGATGTCGGCGACATTGTGGTGGACAAGTACGAGGAAGTGGCGTGGCGGTTGCGCGCACTGTATGGGCTGAAAAACGCACGGGGCACGAAAATGCTGGCCATCGGAAGTCTGGCGGCATACAGCAAGCCCGGTCAGGAATTAGGCCCCAACTATGCGCGGGACGTGTGGGGATATACGATAGAGATCGTTCCTCACGAGGAGTTCAAGCAGCGGCTGGAGCGCGCCAAGTCGGATGCGGCGGTAATGCAGAAAGTGGCGCAGGATGTGGCGGATTTCCTGGAGCGTCCGAAGCTGAAACTGCAGACGGAGCGGCGCTTCGTGGAGAACTCCTTCGTGGCCTATCATGTGTGCCGGGAACTGTTGCAGGAAAAGAATGCATTCAATTTCGGATTTGATCATTGCATGGGCGGGGACGTTATCGGGATGCTGGACACGCCGCCGTGCCTGGTGCTGGCGCTGGCGAATGATGAAGGCTACACCGCGTATTGCCATACCGACCTTACGCACACGGTGCCGGGAGTGCTATTGCGCTGGATCAGCGGCAAGCCATCGTTCGTATGCAACACGCATTTCCCGCATGACGGCATATTTACCGTGGCCCATTGCGCCGCGCCGATGAAAATGAACGGCCGCACTCCGGAGCCCACGACGGTAATGACGCACTACGAATCCGATTATGGTGCGGCCACGAAGGTGGAATACCCGAAGGGCCAGGAACTCACCGTGGTGATATCCGCGCTCAATTGCAAACGCTGGCACGGGTTTTCAGGCGCCGTGATCGATTCGCCGTCGCTGCCCGCGTGCCGGTCGCAGATGAACATCAAGGTTAACGGCGATTGGAAAGGCCTGCTGGAGCGCATGGAAGGATTCCACGCGCAAATTGTGTATGGCAATTACCTCCGGGAAGTGGGGTATGCTCTCAAGAAGGTCAAAGCGGTTGAATGGAAAAACTACAGCACCGAGGCATGATGTGAGACTCTTTCATGCGGCGTATGAAGCATATCAGGAGGAACGGCAACAGCAACGGAAATAATTGACGCGAATGTGAAAAGGAAACCGTTAATGGTCCTTTCTCTCTGTATTCTACCCATCTATTCCGCAAGTGCAAAAGAATGTGTTATCGGCATATTTGCTGAACCGTGTCAGAAAAGAACGGCCCAATACGCCTGGGGATGGCTTTCTATAGAGTCCATGTCCGCATCCGTATTTCCGAAACCTTTCGGGGAAGGAAGAAACGGTAAGCGGCGATACCGAATACGAATCCGCCGATGTGCGCCCACCAGGCGATCCCTCCCGCATGATCCGAATCGGTCAGGGCGAGTGTTCCGCTGAAGAATTGCATGACGAACCAAAAGAACATGTAGAAGAAGGCGCGGACTTCGATAAAAAGCGGGTAGAAGAAAATGGGCACCACGCAGACGATGCGGGCCATGGGGAACAGAAATACATATGCCGCCAGCACGCCCGCGATGGCTCCCGATGCCCCAATCACTGGTACGCGGGAATTGCCGTTGGTCAGTAAATGCACCACGCCCGCCACCATGCCGCACAGCAGATAGAACGCCACAAAACGCAGGTGGCCCATGCGGTCTTCCACGTTATCGCCGAATATCCAGAGAATCCACATATTGACGATGATGTGGAGCCACCCTCCATGCAGAAACATACTGGTGAGGAAAGGCCAGTAGTTGTCCGGATACCCAACCCATGAAGCCCAAAGCGGATGCGTAAATCGCCTGGGCACGATGCCAAAGAGATAAATCAGATTTTCAAGTTGTTGATCCGAAAGCGTTAGCTGAAAAACGAACACAGCCACGTTTATCAAAATGATACTCGTGGTAACAATGGGCACGGGACGTTGTCCCGGCACGTTATCGCGAATCGGAAACATACCCTACATCTTCCAGAAATGGCCGTGCATTTTCCAGCGAAGCCGATTGATGGGGGTAGGATGCAATCTCCGCCTGTGTTTCTGCCGATCCTGAACGCTTGAAATGGGGGATGAACGGTGAGCGAATTTTGGTGAAGGAGCATTTCACGCTGGCGGCCCCCTGCAACCTTAAACACATGCCTGGCACGGGGTATATGGTTTGACAAAGGATAGTTTTTCGAGATTCTGTTTAGGGGCAAGCGATACATATTGCTTGACAGGGTTTTGTCGTGCCGGTATGATGAGGCGGAATTCATCAACTGAGTTTCTGCTCAACGGATGGTGAAAAATGCCAAATAGTGTAGCCTCATATGCGCAGGCGCGATGGGATCGTGATCGCCATCGGAAAGTCAACGATATATTGGATGCGGCGGAGCGATTGTTTCGGGCGAAGGGGTACCGTGTCGCGACAACGGATGACATTGCACGGGATTCGGGGTATTCGGTGGGGACGATTTACAACATTTTTCAAAACAAGGAAGAGTTGTATGCGCAGGTGATCGAGCGGATCGGTCAGGAATTATTGAAACGGTTTGAGTATGCGGTGGCGAGCAAGCGCAATCCCAGCGAAGCCATAGAAGCGTTGATTATATTGCGCTTGTCGAATTTCTCGAAAGATCGTCTTTTCTTTCAGCCCTTTTCGTGTGACGGAGACTTGAGCATCCCGCCCGATTCCTCGCAACTTCCCAAGCGGGTCATCGCGCTGTACGAAAAATATATTCATTCGGTGAGCGCCCTGTTCCGCCGGGCCATAGAACGGGAAGGGGTGAAGGATATCAATCCCCTCCATCTCACATTGGCCCTTGAAGGCATGATAAACGCCTTCATCGGGTATTGGTCAAAACCGGAACAACCAGACGCGCTGGCGCATACCGCGCGGCAGATCAAGGATATTTTGCTGAGCCCGATCGGATACCGCCGGTTGAGCGCGCAGCAACCGCCCGCCTCAACCCCGCAGGAGGAAGAGCGCGGCATTTATATCAGTAAATTCGATTTGGACCGCTTGAAGGAACTAATCGAAGTGGCGCGCTGTTTCGGACGTCCGGAAACCCGCGCACATCTGGATGTGTTGAATAATGAATTGTCCCATGCGCACGTGGTGAAACCCAAGGAAGTTCCACCGGACCTGGTAACGATGAATTCGCGCGTAAGCCTGTTGGAACTGGATTCAGGGAGGAACCTGGTGCTTACACTGGCGTTTCCGAAAGACGCCGATGTGCGCCGCGACAGCGTTTCCATTTTGGATGCCTTGGGAACCGCACTTTTGGGCAAACGGCTTGGGGATGTATTTGACGTGAAAATAGGCACTGCTCTCCAGCGGTATAAGGTGGAACGCATCCTATATCAGCCTGAGTTCGCGGGGGACTACCATTTATAAACCCGCCACCCCTTTCGGGGCAGCGGGCGTTCGTGGCAATAACAAAATGTTAGGGATTTATTTTTCAGGCGCCGGGGCGGAAGATGCCGCCTCTCCCTCTTTCGCCGGTTCACCTTCACCTGTTCCTTCGCCTTCCGCTTCATTCGGCTGGTTTCGCCCAAGAATTTCGTCAATCATGGCCTGGTTCGTGGTGAAGCTCACTTGCGGCAGCGTCCGTTCCCGCATGTCGGCCAGGTAGTCTTCCAAAATCGCATTCTCCGCCTGACGGGTTTCGGTGTCGCGCAGCTTCTTGCGGTCTTCATCCCACTTGGCCTTGTCTTCCTCGGCGGGAGGCGTGCGCTTCAGCAGTTCGACAAAGAAAGTATTGCCCTGGTAATCGGTAAGCGGGCCGCCGAACGTGCCGGGCTCTCCATGGCCCACCTCCGAAAAAATATCCGTGGGCGGAACATACATTTGTTCTTTGAACAGATAGTCCTTGGCCGTGAATTCGCTGGATTCCTTGATTTCCACGGCGAGTTCCGGGAACAGTTCATTGATTTGCGCGAGGCTCGTGGCCTTTTCCTCAATCTTCTTCGCGTAGTCTTTGACTTTGTTCTTGTACTCGTCCTTTTGTTTCAAGGCTTCGATTGTGTCTTCCCGCACTTTGTCCTTGATGTCGGCAAGCGCAGGAATAATGCCGGGCGTCAGCCCCATCATATGGGCCACATAGATGTTGGACCGCGCTGCAACCACTTTGTACGGGTTGTCATCCATCTGCTCTTCAAAGGCCATGCGAAACTGCCGCACGTCATTCTTCGGGAAATTCTCGATTTCTTCGCTTTCCTTCGTGAAGGGGCCGGTGCGTTTGATTTCCAGGGAATACTCCTTGGCGACCGCGGGGAAATCCTTCATCTCCTTGGCCTTGTCTGAAATGGCTTTCGCCTTGTCATTCAGTTTCTCATGTTCTTCCTTGGGCAATTCGGATTTGATCATGATCTGGCGGGCATGCACCTCGCGTTTCTGATTCTCCTCATTCGTGCGTTCTTCTTCCACCTTGAAGATGTAATAGCTGTTGAAGCCAAGAATCGGATCACTGATCTCACCCGCCTTCAGGTCGAATAACGGCTTGCGGAACTCCGGCTCGTTGTCCCGCATGGACTGCCAACCCATATCCCCGCCGTTTTGTTGTTTCAAATCGGAATTCTCGTCGGCCAATTTCGCAAAATCCGCCCCTTCCCGCGCCTGCTTGACCAAATCGAGCGCTTTCTGCGGCATGGGCGGATCAAGCGACAAGGACACATACTCCACTACGCGGGTATCCGGAGTTTTATACGTTTCTTTGTTATCGTCGTATTGTTTTTGGATATCCTCTTCCGTCGGCTCGACCTTTGGATCAATCTTGGCGTATTTAATTTGGATTTTGGTGTAGTTGTCTTCGACTTTTTTCTGGATGTCCTTGTCCAACACCCGGCCCGCCGAGGCCATAAGCATGTCCATGTATACTCTTCGTGAAATCCGTTCCTTCTGGTCAGCATAGAGCGCTTTCCAGTCCTGGTTTTTGCTTTGCTTTACCCATTCATTCCATGATTCGGGATTGAACTTGCCGTTATCATCCTGGAAAATTCTCCATTTTTTCATCTGTTCCGCGGCCAGGCTGTTGGCCACATCAAACTTGCGTTTTTTTTCCGCCAGCGTAATCAGCGCGGAATCCACCATCTGTTTGAGCACCTTTTCCGCCTCACCGCTTTTATCCAATTCCTGATAGTTGGGGCGTTCCCCTCCCCGGCCCTGGCGCTCGGCAAGTTGATCCAGATAGCCGCGGAATTCCTGGGCATACAGCGGCACGCCGCCCACTTTGCCAATCATGGCCTTTTCACTAAACTGTTGCTGTTTATTCTTCACATACGCCGAGCTTGGAATGCCGAAAAAGAACACGAACGGCACGATCATGAACAACAACATAAACACCAGAATCGCCCGCTTATGCTTGCGCATTAAATCTTGCATCTTGGGGAAAATCCTCTTATACGCGGATAAAGCCCGCCTTCTGCCATAACCGGATAAAAACAGGGGGGTACTTTACCATAGGACCGTCCGGGGGCGCAAACCACCCCTTATCAAAGGATTGGGGGCGGCTTAGGCGGGGATTATCCCTGATATTCTTCGCCCGCGCCATGGGGGCGGACGATTTGTGCAATATCGCGTTTGGCATCGGCGGCCAATTCCGCATTCGCGGCCACAACCTCCCACCGCGCCAGCCCATTCTCACTCTGTGAAATGCGCTGACAGACCTGCAACCAGTCCGGGGCAAGCCGCGTTTCGGCATGAATGTCGAAGGGGAGTCCCCGGCGCATCATGGTGGCTTCAAGGTCGTATCCATTGGGCATACGGCTGAGGGCTGTTGCACCCAGAGATTCGAAATGCGCTTGGACGGCGTCAAGGGCTTCGGCGCGTTGCTGCTCTGAGGGGAATTTATAGCCCCATTCGCGCTCCCGGCTGGTATGCTGCTGGAGATCAAACAGGGCATCGAAGCGTTCCGGGGATTCCCGCCATACCCGGGCCGCCAGCAGCGCAATGTATAAGGTATTTTCCGTGCAATAGCGCTGTCCATCAAGGGTGAAGGCTTCATAGAAATGGGCGGATTCCTCCACCGCGCCGAACATGGCGGTGTTTTCAAACAGGGCGTTTTTAATCTGTGAATGGCCGTTGCGAATGACATTCACCGTTACCCCGGTTTTGGCCATTTCCATCACGGCCAGAGGATTGGACTTAAGGTCGGCATACACGCCCAAGTCCTGCTGGCAGAATCGTTTGCGAATTTCCGGAAGTATGGCGGCATAGACAAAACTGGAGGAGAGATACGCCCCATCTCCCCGGTAGAAGTCGATCCGGTCGCCATCGCCATCGAAAAACGTTCCGAAACGAAACCCGCCTCCCTGCAACGTGTCAAGCCCTTCCTGGATAACATCCTGCTTAACCGGATTGGGGTCGCCCAAAGGAAACGAACCATCCGCGGTAAAATGTAGGGGAACCAGATCGGCCCCGGCGCGCGCAAAGGCCAGCATCATCTCGCGGCCCGCCGCGCCGTTGAGATAGTCCTGGAGCACTCGCAGGCCGCGCAGGCTTCCCGCGGCTACTCCCGCCAGGCTCATGCTATAGGCGATATACGCTTCCGTTGGATCATACGCGGTGATGCTTCCGGACCCCGAAGGGGCTTTGGTCCCTTGCAGATAGAGTTCCTTGATGCGATCCAAGCCGCCTTCCGGGCCAATATGCTCGGCGATGGGCCGAACGCCCGGCCCCAATATTTTCTGACCGGTGTCGCCCGCAGGATTATGGGACGCGCCATACATCACCGCGGCACATTCCGGATATTGCATGGCGGCGAAATAGAATTCCGACGTGGAACACACCCCCGGAATGACCCGTACGTTAATTCCCGATTGTGCGAATGTTTCCGCGGCCAATTGGAGATACCGGGGCCCGCTGCTGCGCGCATCATGTGCCACAACCACGCCGGATACACCGAGTGTATCCCGGAAATATACCGCTTCCGCTTGCGCCAAACGCAACGCCAACGCATCCGTCAACAGCCCGGAATGCGTCCGGATATCATATGCTCGGAACATGGACAGGTTCAGATCGGTCATACATTTCCTTTTCCTGGAATCTTCAGACAAGGCGGCCCAACGGCCACGCCCAAAAACACTGTAAGTATCGGAATATTTCCAGGCTGGTGCAACTCTTCACCATTCATAGACCCAGGCGTAGCTGGTGTAGGTGGTCATTTGGGGGTCGCCGTAGACATGATCTCCAATTTTTTCGCCGCACCGGCAGGTCAGCCGCAGCCCTGTATTAAACAGAATGGGATCCCGTTCATGGAACCGGTACGCGGAGAAGCTGTGATCCGATTCTTCCATATGCGTGAGGCCTGCGACCTCCGTGTAGTATTTCCCGCGGTTAAAATAATACGTGCCCAGGAAATAATCCTCCAGGCCCGAGGAGAGCCAGAGGGGTTCTGCCGCACCATTGATATAGGCGCGCATGCACGCTTCGAGGTAGTTGAAATTCTTGCTTTTCGCGGCCAGGGTGACTTGATACAGCAGGCCGGATTTTGCCGGGGTGCAGAGTTCAAATTCCTCCAGCGGTTTCACGGTGAACTCTTCGCGGGTATAGAGTTTGAGGCGGGCATTTTCCGGGAGCCGGATCCCGCCGATCTCAATGGGGAGGTTGTCAACGCCCCGGATGATCCACCAGAAGGGGGGATTGTCCGAATGGCCTGCCGCGCGTTGCGCCGTGACTTTCACGCTGCTTCCAAAGGGGATACGGTATGTGTTGTAAATGCCGCTGGGTTGCCCGGTTTTTCCCATCCGCTCGATGCCCCACGGCGCGGCGGGATCCTGAAACCCAATGCCATGCCCCAGCATCAGTTCCATATCGATGGAGGCCTTGGTTTCGCCGTCTACGTAGATGCGAAGGCGGGTACGCCCATAATCGGGAAAATCGCCCCCGAACCACATGTGCGTCAGGCACCCTTTGCCCTCATGAAAAAACAACCGGGCTTCTTTACTCCCTTCCAGCGGGGTCAGCTCTTTGCCTATAGTTCCGAAGCTCTGCAGGTTGTCCAGCGGAGAAGATTCTCCCTGCGCGGTCAAGGGCAAACAGAACAACCCAGAAAACAGGGCAATAAATAATATTGTGTGAGAATCATTACTCCGCAACAGATACATGGCCAAGATTTCCTCCTGGGTATGGGGTTACAACATTCATCCCGGGCAATAGCCGTCTTCTGTGCCTTCTCCCGGACACGGATGGCAGCCGCCGGAATTATAGAACTGGATCACCCGCAACAATTCTGATAGGTTGATGTGCCAGTCTTGAGGGGCATAATCGCTGTCGTGCGGGAGACAGGTTTGGTCTCCGGAACCGGGATTATATCCATCTTCACCGCTTAGATCACAATGGTATCCGTCCGAATTGTAAAACTGAATCACCCGCAACAACTCCGACAGACTAATAACCAAATCACCGTTCTGATCGGCACTATGCGGCGGCGCAGCTTCGCCCTCCCCTTCGCCTTCGCTTACCCCTTCGGCTTCTCCCTCGTTACCGCCTTCAACTACGCCTTCAGCATACCCTTCTTCACCCCCTTCCCCCTCCTCCGGCGAACCTTCGGAGGGCACGCCCTCTTCTTCGCCTTCGCCTTCTTCCTCGCCTTCCGTGCCGTCAAATCCATAGGTGGCAATTTCGCAATCCCCATACAAATCTTTAAAACAATGAATCAGCCGAATATTGGCGGTCTCAAGTTCTTCCAGAATAGAGGGTGCGATACCGGGTTCAAGACGGGGTTCAAAAATGAAGTGTTCGGAAAAATTATGATGTTCCGGCCGGTAGGTTTGCGAATAGTATCCATACAGGAAGATCGGGTCTGTGGTGAACCCTTCAATGCGGGTTTCCACCCAGCGAGAGAGCGGCGCGGTATATCCCGCGGCCGCGCCGGGATCCGGGGGCCAGTAAAACGACGTGGTGATGGATGTTCCCCCCGCTCCTTCACAAACACGTTCCTGAAGAATGTCGCCCTCTTGCGGCTGAAGACAAGGACATATCTCAACGGAATCGGTTGTGGTGATGGTGGGACCGCTCCAATCCCAAGCGGGTTCCGGCTGGCTGTACTGAACCGTTATCGGCAGGCGGCCGCCATAGCCGGCATCCGAAAGGGTCAACAAGGGGTTTTGGGCGGGGGAAAGCAAGGTGGGAAACTGGGTGAAGAGTTCATACTGCCTCGGATTAAACAGCCAGCCAAAGGTCCATGTATCGTGACAGGTTTCTTCTGAATACGAATGATGGAAGTCCGGCCAAAGCGTTAATGGGCCCGAATAGGTACGCACCTTTCCATGCGCCGCATATTCAAGCGCGGTATTTAGATAGAAACTCTGCTGGAGATTGTCCGTATTCAGTTGGAGGTTGCCGGTTTCAAAAAGGAAGCGGGCTTTGACACGGTGATTGCCAAATACTTCGCCATACTCTCCCTGATAGGTGCAAAATTCTTCCGGGGCATTTAGGAGAAAAGGGACCACCGACGGCGTTGTATTCGGACGGGGCACTTCACGAACTTGCTTGATGATTAATTTTTCATCGGGCGCATTTTTTTTGTATTCCAGATCAAGCACGAAAGAGGTTTTGCCGGAGATCGCAGCGAAACGATCCGCAACGGCTATCATGAGAATGCTCAAATCGTGGTAATCCTGATCCCAGGTCATAACGGTGGCGCCCATAGGCACCAAACTGGAGGCTTTTATAAAGTTTATATACGGTACGCCGTAATAAACATAGGCGTCTACTTCTTCGGGAATGGCCCCATTTTCCGGATTGGCCACGGAGACCGCGCCCAGTTGCGTAACCATGTGGATAGTGGTGCTCCAGGATTCATGGGCGAGCGTGGCTACGCCATTCGCCATTTCTTCGGAGTCGGGGAAGGAATGATGCACGAGAACCGCCATGCCCACTTCGTCTTCATTTATTCCGTGCCTCAGCCGTTCAAGGAAGGCATTATCGTTATAGAAACTGGCGAATACTTTTCGAATTGCGCGAAACACCCCGCGCTCCTCGCTTTCTTCCGGATCGCAGATGCTGGGTCCGGAATCATCTCCATCCAATTCATCCGCAAGGCATCCGCTGAAGCTGTCATACAACCCCGCGCCGGTGAATTGTGCGCTGTCTTCCACATTCGTGGAACTGCGGAACCGAATGTTCCTATTTTGATCAAATCCGTATTGAGGATCCTGGAGAGCGTTCATCACGGCGGATTGTACTTCGGGAGAAAAGGCGGTGGCGCCGGTATCGCGAAACATGTCCCGTAGATCATCCAAATCCGCGGCGAGCGCGGCCATATTCGGAGGCGGATAGGCATATCCATCGAGTCGGAAATGGATTTCCTCCCGCAATGTGTGGCCCGTGGTAAGCGTTTGATTGAGAAAGGCATTCCACAGGTTGAAAGAGAAGGCCATGGACACAGGGGAATTGTCGGGGATGGCCGTGCGTAAAATGCCCATATTCGCCGCCTTCCCGCCGAAATATTGAATATCTTCCGGCAACAGCGGATCTGTCGAAGCGGCATAACCGCCATATGGCGCCATGGGGGCGATCTGCAGCGGCGCAGGCGCTTTCAATGCAAGAATTTGATCGGCCAGCGCCGTATCCAAATCATCCGCCAAAACAAACCGGAGATCCGCCGCGGTGTAATAGCTGGTATAGGCCCGCAGCGCCACACGATGCCCCGCCAGCGATTGTGCAAGCGCGGCATCCTCCGCGACCTGAAGATAGGCAAAAGGAATGCCGTAGGTGTTGGCCAGAATGGCTACATGAGAATTGGGCGTGGAAGGCGTCAGACTGAGGACGCCTGCGACCATGGGGATTTCCGCGGGTACACCATCGGTGAGAAGAATATCCGTGGACAACAGGATGCCACTGGTGAAGGCCGCTTCAATCTGTGTTCCCGGCACATACGAGATACGGCCCAGCGCCCATCCTTGAGAATAGATGACGTTTCCCGGCGTCCAGCGCGCGCTTGAACTGATGTCCACTCCGTTGGATGCCAGATATTCCCGGTTTGTCTCCGCCGTGGCGGTTTGTTCGAATGCCGGGAAATAATAGGCTTTCAGACCTGCGGGGCCCGTTACATTGGCCTTGAGGAGATTGAACATCGCGATAATCTCATCGGGAGTATAGGGCTCCATCCGGACAAATTGAATGCCATATTCCTGAGGGGGATTAGCAGAAAGCGGTGGAAGAATCACCGCCCCCAGAATAGCCTGTTGCCCGGCGGCATAAAGGGTAACCGCATCGTATTCCAAAGCACTGAGCCCCAAAAAGGGATCAAGCACTTCCGTGGCAAAGTTGAAATGAAAAACATACTGCTGGCAATCCTGGAAGTAGACCATAGCCGGTTCACTCGTCAAAATCGTAAATTTTACAAAACCGGGCGAAGGGGGGGAAGAACTCATGCCTTCCGCGCGAAAAGGATCCTCCGGAAAAACAATCTGATTCTTCCAGTATGGCGACGGGGTAATGGCGCCGGCACTGCCAATCCCGGCAACCAGAAGAACAAACAACACTACGCACCTGATGTCACGCATGGCATAACCTCCCTTGCCGGTTAAGCCCATCGTACAACCTGCTGTTTATTCAGTTAGAATACCACAAAATGACTGATGAATACGTATTGGGAAATTTTGGGACAAACCCAAATGGCGCTTCGTTAAGCCTGATTCCTTAATTATACCTGCGCGGGCACTTCTTGAAACGAAGTCCCGGCTTCACAGATACCATTTGATATTGTTGTTAAAACGAGGGGGAGAACACGGACGGACACAGACTAACACCGACTAACACGGACAATATGGACATGATGGGCAGAGTGGGCAGAGTGGAGGGGATGGGAAATGATCTAACATGGACTTTTGGGACGATATAGACGGGATGGACTTATGAATCGTAAGGTTCAAGGATAGCCGGAGGCAATTGCGGAGAAACGAAAATGTTCCTAGGGCCGGGTGTTCTTCTCCTATTGAATTCAGCATGCAAAAAAGGATCTGAGAACGCTGTATGGAACGCTGGATTCATTCGTGTCGCCGTGGTTATACTCTGACGAGCGTGTTTGTAAATTTGGGTACATGCGGGCAGTACACTACAGTGGAGGATCCACCATGATGCGGTTTATTTTGGTCATTCTAAGCCTGGCGCTGTCCTTGCCGGTATGGGCCGCGGAGGCCGGGCAGTCCGTTACGCTGTTTAACGGGAAGGATTTCACGGGGTGGAAGCTATTTCTGCCTGACGCCAAGGCCGATCCCGCCAAGACATGGTCGGTGAAAGACGGCGTGGTGCTGTGCACAGGGAATCCGGCAGGATACATGCGGACCGAAACCCCGTATGAGAACTACCGCCTGCGGGTCGAGTGGCGATGGCCCAAGGATGGCGGCAACAGCGGGGTCCTGCTCCATATCCAGGAGGGCGACGCGGTGTGGCCCAAGTCCATCGAGGCCCAGTTGCATAGTGGCGATGCCGGGGATTTCTGGGTGATCGGAGGCACGGAATTCAAGGAGCATGCCGAACAAGGCAGCAAGCGGGTTGAGGGCCGCCGGACCCTGAAGCTTGGGGCGTCCAGCGAGAAGCCTCTCGGTGAATGGAACCAATACGAGATCACCTGCAAGGGGAACAGCATCACCGTGAAGGTCAATGGCGTAGCGCAAAACCTCGCCTCGGACTGCACGGTCACCAAAGGGTTCATCGGCTTGCAGAGCGAGGGCGCCCCGGTTGAGTTCCGGAATATTATTCTCGAACCGTTGAAATAGCTTCATCGGGAAGAACCAAATGTCTGTTTTTTATACGGGCAACTCCGTTCCCTCATTCAGGATCTCCACGTACCGCGTATAGCTGAAAACCCGGTTCACCCTTTTACCCATGGTGGAAATAATCACGTAATATCCTTGAAGTGCATGCTATTTATTTGCCGTGTCCTAAACTTAAAATATGATTCCCGGTTATTTTAGTTTACATCGATATCCTAAAATAACCGGGGATCCCCGCGGAAGAGCAAGTGTTTTATACACATGCCCGGTTTGATAGTATGACGAACCTCCGGCATATGGGTTGCCGTGCTTAATATTTGGAGAAATACGATGACATTGCGGATGCACTTCCCGGAATTTGCAGGTCTGTCTCTATCGGCCGTCATGCTCACTTTTTTATTGCTTGCCATGCCGTGCTCTGCGGCTGCGCAGGATGTGGCCGCCGCGCAGGATCTGGCGGCGCGCATGAAGCAGGCAATGGCATCCCACCCGCGGTTGTTCTTCCCGGACGAAGCGGCGCCACAGGTAAAGGCGAAAATTGACGGGGACGCATTGCTTTCAGCGGTATACGGACATCTCACATCCGCGGCCGATGCATTAATGAATCAGAAACCGGTGAAGCGCGAAAAAGTGGGTAAACGTCTGCTGGGCGTCTCCCGATCGTGTTTGCAGCGGGTATCGTATCTGGCGTTTGCATACCGCATGACCAAGGAAAAGACCTATCTCGAACGCGCAAAGAAGGAGATGTTGGCGGCGGCCGCGTTTGAGGACTGGAATCCGAGCCATTTTCTGGATGTGTCGGAAATGACGGCGGCTCTGGCGCTGGGATATGATTGGCTTTTCAACGATCTCAACGCGGAGACACGCACCCTTATCCGGGACGCCATCATCAAAAAGGGGCTGGAAACTTCCTTGAAAGGCGGCGGGTGGGTGAAAGGCACAAACAATTGGAATCAAGTGTGCCATGGCGGCTTGGTGTTGGGCGCGTTGGCCGTCATGGAAGACTGCACGGCGTTGTCCGAACAGATTGTGGCGCGCGCCATTGAAAACGTTCCCCGCGCGATGCAAGAGTACGAGCCCGATGGCGTATATCCGGAAGGGCCGAGCTACTGGAAATACGGGACGACTTATAACGTGCTGATGATTGCGGCGTTGGAATCGGTTCTCGGGTCTGATTTTGGCCTGGCTTCGGCGAATGGATTTAAGAAGACGCCCGAATTCTATCTCCAGGCATCAGGCCCCACCGGCTTCTTTTTCAACTTCTCCGATTGCGGCGTACGGGGCGGAATCGCTCCCGCAATGCATTGGTTTGCACAGCGCCTCCAAAAGCCGGGACTGCTCTGGCAGGAAAAGAAGGAACTACAACTTTTTGCCGCGGAAACGCCAGACGCCAAGGGAGATGGCGACCGGATGCTGGCGTTTTTGTTAGTGTGGGCGCAACCCATCGGTAAAGTAGATGCGCCGGAGACACTGTGTTGGAAAGGCGATGGCCGCACGCCTGTGGCAATATTGCGGACCGGATGGCAGGACGATGCAACCTATGTGGGGCTCAAGGGCGGTTCGCCGAGTTCGAATCACGCGCATATGGATACAGGTTCCTTCGTGTTGGACATGAAAGGCGTTCGTTGGGCGGTTGACTTGGGCAGCCAAGGATATAACAGTCTTGAATCGCGGGGCATCGACCTCTGGAACAAAAAACAGGAGAGCGAACGCTGGACTGTCTTCCGCCTGAACAATTTCAGCCACAACACCCTCGTGGTGGACGGCAAGCTGCAACAAGTCGCAGGCAAGGGAACGATTACCCGGTTTTCCGACGCACCAGCTAATCCTTATGCAATTGTTAATATGTCGTCTGTATATGAAGGGCAGTTGGCCCTTGCGCTACGCGGGGTGCGCCTCATGGGGCAATCGGTGCTGATACAAGACGAAATCAAAACTTTGGATCATGACACTTCCGTGCGCTGGGCCATGGCGACCTGCGCCGAGGTAATCCTCGAAAGCGCGGACACAGCCACGCTCCGGCATGCCGGACAGAGTGTTTCGCTTCGAGTATTGGCGCCCGCCAATGTAAAACTTACCCTATACGACATTAAGAATCCACCGCACGACTATGACGCAAAAAATATGAATACCTACATGGTGGGTTTCGAAACGAGCCTTCCCGCAACATCCTCAAATCGCTGGGCTATTCTTATAGAACCCGCAGCCCCGCTGAGTACGCGGCCTGACATCTGTGCGATGGAGGACTGGTAAGTGGATCTGTCTTGCATTCAAGAGACGGACAATGAGGCCTTAAACGTATCAAAAAAATATTCTATTGCTTTGCGGGCAAGGCGAGCCCTTCGCTGACGGCTTTGCCGAAGGCTTGAGGGGCGTCGGTGACGTACCAGTGGATGCCCAGATCAATCAGCTTGCGCAGGGAGGCGGGCGTGAATACGAACGGCCGCAGTTGAAGTTCGGCGCCGGCCGCGCGCAAGGTGTCCGCCGCTTCCTTTAGAAATGCATCGTCCATCGCATAGACCACTTCCGGCCGGGTGGTTCTTGATCGTAAATGGAACTGCAATTGGCTGATACCCTGGAAATTCTTCCGTTTCATCGCCTCGAATTTCTTCTTGATTGCCTCGGGGGTTCCGGACAGCCAGGTCATGGTCCGCGCGCCCTCAAACAGTTTCTTGAATTTCGCGCAGACCTCCGGCTCGCCATGCACGAAAATGACCTGCCGCTCCAGGCCGTTTGCCTTAATCTTTTCCACCAGCAGCTCCGTATTCACCTCTTTGATATCGAGATATACCTGCCGGTCAGGGCGGTCTTTCATGGCGGCGAACACTTCATCCAGCGTGGGAACGCGGGTTCCTTTAAATTCTTTCCTGAATTTCACCCCTGCATCCCATTTTTGCACTTCCGACAGAGGTATTTCATTAATTTTTTTATGATCCCAGGGATCCAGCGCGTCCGTTGTGCGCTTGGGTGTTTCATCATGCATGCACACAAAGGCGCCGTCTTGCGTGGTTTGAACGTCCACCTCCGGCACCGCTCCCGGAATGTTCCAGGCATGTTCATAAGCGGGCATCGTATTTTCCGGAACCTCGTCCACTCCGCCCCGGTGCGCTTGAAAGTACACGCCTCCGGGAGCTTCCGCGCTTACCTGAAGCATCAATGCCAGAGTCACCGTTAACACTGCCATAGTATCATTTCCCTTTGGGTTTCGGCACATGAGCGGAGCCGCTCGATGGCGCACTTCGTTCCTCTTCCGGTTGTTCCAAAACTTCATCGGGACCCAGCACGGCATAGACCGCGCCGCCCGCATGTTTTCCTGTAAACACCGCCTTTTCCTTATCTATGCGTTCACCCGGCATGATATACCAGCCGAGATCTTTTTCAAAGACAAACAATGCCAAATCACCCAAGTGTTCCGGCTTGCACACTGCCTCCGGGACATGGAATTCCATCAACAGTTCCACGGGCACCGCCTCCGGGACATGTTCCGGAACAACATACAGTGTAAACGGCGACATCTTCTCTGGCAAGGGGCTGGGTGCTTGCGCGGATGTGGAGAGGCGGGCTGTGATTGGCGCGGACGCCGAAAACGTGAATGCCCCTTCCACCCCCAGGGGATACAGCACCACATGGCGGCCGTGCGCCGCTTGTGCATAGCGCCAGACTGCATCCTGCAAAAAGCGGGTCCGTTTCAGCCGTTTCTGCAAAAACAAATCCATTTGATCGCTGTAATGCGGAGAATCAGGCCGCTCAGACACGCCAAAGGGAACAATACTGAAGGCTTCCGGGACATTGCCGAACTGCACCGCCAACGCATACCCATATCCGTAATCCGCCTGCCAGCGCCCGTCCACATAATTGCAGTCGCCCGACACAAGAATGGGTTCTCCTGTAACAGCGCCCGGCATCGCCTCATTGCGCGGACCGCGTTGAATGCGGTGCGCTTCCCCCCAGGGAATGGAGAGACCGGGGTAGTTATTTCGCATCATGCGGGCGGCTTCCCCTGCGGCATTCAATGCAATTTCCTGGGCCATGGGCGTGTTGCTTTGCAGAAGCCGGTACAATTGGTCATCCCCAGGATCCACGAAACCGCTCTGCGCCCGGAGCGCAGCCCACCACACATGATAAAACGTCATGCCAACGGATGCGGTCTCGGCCACATAATTCCATTCGCGAAGAAGTGTCAGCCCCGTGTTCAAATCGGGGTGTGACGCGGAAATCAACTCAGGGCGCTGTTCCGCCATGCGCAGCAATAGCGGTGTAATCTCCACTGCCGCCGGCGCCACCACATCGTAGAGCATGATCTGATTGTCGCGAAATGAACGCTTCCCACTCCGCAGCAATTGCCGCACCCGCTTCGCGCGGAAACTGTCCGGATCGCCAACCAGCCACGGCGCCACATCTTCCGCGGCAAACGGTGGATTGTCCGTAACCGTCCAGGGCGGATTGCCGCAGGCCTGAAGAAAGCCGGACGGCGGATTTACAATGTGCGGCAGCGCCGTGGGCGGGATCAAATTCGCCCATGTCATTGCGTCCACATCCGCGGGCACGGGTTTTTTCCAGTCTAAATAATCCGCCCCCTTGTCCATGCGTTCCTGCAACGCGGATTCCGGCATGGCCCGGACGCCGGTTTTTGCATAGTACGTGTAAAAAAGATTGCCTTCCCGGTCCGCATACAAGATATGGAAACAGGGCAGTTGATGCGCCAGCAGGGCTTGCTGGAAGGCTTCCAGCGTTTGCGCCCGGCCCATTTCAAAAAGTTGCTGGAGACCTCCAAAATCACGGTAGCCGCCGATGCGCCATGAAAACAGGGCATTGGCGTGCAGGTCAAACATGGGGCCGCGATCTCCAAGCACCACTGGAACAAAACGCTCCTCCAGACCCGTCTCCGAGCGCACCCGGTACGACTGCGACGCGCTCATGTACTTCATCATATAAAGCTGCCCCGCATCCAGCGCCACGCCGGGAATGGGCATTTTCCGCTTTCCATTCTTCTCTTGCGCTACGCTCTCTTCGAATACGTCTGCCGTATCCGCCTCGTTCGGCGTGAGCGCCCAACCCAGCGACGCGTTATACCCTTGCAGGATAACCGGAAGACCGAAGAGCGTGGCGCCGGCCACATTAAGATCCCCCATGACCAAATGCGCTTCATACCATTGAAAAGGGCCATCATAATACTGATGCGGATTAATGACCAGTATGGTCTTGCCCTCTTCCGTCCGCGGCGGCGCCAGCGCCCAGGCGTTGCCCGTATCGAATGCCCGTGGAGGCCGGTACACCTCCGGAAGATCCATCGGCGCCATGCTCATCAAAAATGCATGCCAGAGCGCGAGAATATCCGGTGGTTGTACTCCCTCCGCCCATTCCGGCGCGCCTCCCGGATGCTCCGACAACCAGGCATTCACCCCTTGCGAAAATCCTGTGCAAAGTTCCCCCATAAGCGGATCAAGCGCATCAAATGCCGCCCGCGCAAGTTGTCCGTGTCCCACCTTTAGCGAAAAAGCGTCCGAATCGGCATACGACGTGCCCAACACCTCCGCCATACGCCCATTTGCCATGCGATAGGCCATCAGCATCGCTTCCAGATGATCCTCCGCCTGTGCATACCCGAACGCATAGCCCAACGCGAATGCATTCTGTGCATATATGTGCGGGACGCCCCATTCGTCCCGGTACAGCGTGGCTTCCTGCCAGGGATCTTCCGGAACAGCCTCCGGCCCCGGATCCTGCGCCCAACACAGCCCGGATACTATCGCCACCAACACGCCAACTATACTTCGTGTCATCATGCCAACGATTATAACCTACTTCACCCGCATAACAAGCCTCTTACAGGCAAGAACGTATCCGAATGCCACTGAAGCAAGAACTTTTCCCAGGTGAATCCCTTTTATAAAAACCCAAAAAGAGCGAAAACAGGGCTTGAAGCAAATGCGCACGTTCCCGAATTTGACAAGTCATTGATAACCCAAGTCCTTAAAAAGGATTTCATCTTGGGGAGAAAGGCCCATCAAGGCTTCGCTTAGTCCCTGGCCCAAATAAAGCAAAAGGTTTCGCAGCAAGCGTTCGGCAGCGGGATCTTTCCCGAGATTATCGCGGATATTCAGGGTATTCAGGATGAACCGTCCCGCGCCGAAGCGGTATTTGGCCATCATTAAACCGGAGCTATAATCGCAGGACACGTTGTTGGCGCCTGCGATGGCTTCGGCAGGAGCTTCGATGTTGGAAAATACGAAGTCCGGAATAATGTCCCGGTAAATGCCATAGTCCATCATCCCGCCACATTGGAGGCCGTCGAAAACGGGATGTTGTTTGGCCCATTCGTCTTTGTGATAGAGCCAGCCATTCAGCCGGGCCAATGTGCCTTTATTTTTCAAGGGCAACCGGGCCAATGCATCATCGCCTTGGCGGAACACGTCGGGTGACAGGAAAATCACGGATGATCCCTGCGCTACGCGATGCATCAGCATACCCCACTCCCCCGCTCCGCCATCGCCGTTTGGTTTTGAGGAAGCCAGGATCAGTTCGCGGTTTGCGGGCGGCGCAGGTGAAAAAGTGCGCGACTTAATGTTATGTTGTGTTAGCCATTCCAATAGCCCGGGATCCTCCCCCCATAGTACGATTTCAGTTTCCACCGGTGGCATATCCCCGGCATCTGTTACCGTGAATGAGATTTCACCGCCCAGGGGCGCGCCGCCTTGCTCCATTTGCGCCAGAAAGCGATACTCTCCGGACGGCCCGTCGACCACAATTTCCTCGCTGAAGACCGGCAGGGCAAAAGGCGGTTCGCCTTTATCCATTGCCGCCGGAACGGTGGCGGTGATGTGCTTGTCCATCACGCGAATCATGCCGGGGCCCACCACCAGCACATGCACGGGATATTCGCCCGGCGCGAGGATGTCTTCGTTGGCGAGGACTGCTTCCAGGCGGATGTGGCCCCCGCGATAGATATTTTGCGGTTCACAGAAAAGACACATGCGCAAGGGGGCGAACGCTTCGAAGAGAGCATCGGTGGTTCCAGGTTTCAGTTCGCGGAAGGTGGTGAAGAGGCCTTCTCCGCTCATACCCTGGTCCACCGTGCCGGTGAGGCTGTGCCCCACCATGTTCGGATTGGCGCGGAGGGCATTCAAGCCGAGCAGGCGCTCCCGGGCCATTTTACGGAGGCTGCCGGAGAAGAAATCCTGGGGGCTGGGGAAACATTCATCCATTTTCCAGCGTTCCCAATCCGCGAGAAACCGGTCGAGCTTATCGCGGTAGAACTGGGCGTCCTCCGCGCCGGTTTTTCCGATCTGCTCGTAGTGGCGTGCCACGCGCCACAGATCCACGCCGCTTCCCACGCCATATTCCGAAATACACACGGGATTGGCGCCGCCGCTGACCGTGCGCAGGAAATGAATAATACTTGCCGTGTGCGGGGTGCGCTGGTAAGGATGCTGGTCGTTTAATACGTCTTCCCATGCCATTGAGCCCGGATTACTGAGCGTGCCGATGGCTGTCTGGGTTTTCCCCATATCAAAGGGCTTAAATGTTGAGGGATCGGGCGCCGCGGCGGGGGCGCAATATCCATAGGTCCATGGTCCATTCGGATTATTGCCGATGGAAAATTGGGCGGCGGGATCGGTGACTGCGCCGTCCGCGGAAATTACCTGGACCGCGAGCGCGGTGGTATCCGCGCCATAATCGCCATTGCCGTATCCGACGGCCCAATCCACTGTATCGTCCGCGGCCGCCTGCACCTGCGCCTCGAATGCGCTTTCGCGCCCGCCATTGTTTACATTGACGAAACCGGAAAACAGCGATTGGCCGTTATGCAGGACGTGCACATCGGTTGTTGCATGTTCTGCGATGCTCGAAAAAGCGCCCTTGAGGGTATAGGCTCCTGCGGCGGGGCACTTCCACCGCAACATGGCATATTCGCCTTTTTGTCCTGGGTGAAAGGAAAGCTGGCCGGGCTGCCAGGTGATGCCCAAGGCGCTTTTTGAGATGGTTGTGGGGTTATGCATGATGTTGGGATTGGAATCGAAGGCCGCCCGCCACATTTCCATGCCGGTCAGCGCATCGCCTCCTTGTCCATCGAAACGTCCGCTGTTGAGCATGACCAGGCGGGTCATGTCATAGTCGCGCACGAGGGAAAGCGCATCCACGGCATGACGGAAGACCGGCCCATCCCCCGTTTCATTCAGCAATCCCCACATGGTCACGCAGGGATGATTGCGGTCGCGGAGGATCATTTCGACAAGCCCGCGGTCGAAACGTTCGGCCATTTTCGGCGAATCGGCGAGGCACCAACTCCCGAAGTGTTCTTCATACACCATAAGGCCGATTTCGTCGCAGAGATCCAATTGGAAGCGTGTGGCGACACCCGCAATAAACCGGATGGAATTGAAACCCATCATTTTCACGTTAATGAGGTCGCGGCGGAGCATGTCGGGATCCGGTGGCATCTGAAGCCCGACCGGGCTGTGATTCCCGGTATGGGAACAGCGAAGAAACAGGCGTTTCCCATTAAGCCGGAAATACCCGTTTTCGAAGCGGAAATCGCGGAATCCGCACCGCACGGAGTGCTCGTCATACGAGGGTGAGCCTTGCGCCTGGACACGCACCGTCACACGATATAACACGGGCTCGTTGAGTTGCCAGAGTTGGGGGGAATTCACATGAAGGCGGGCCTCCAGGGTATTTGCGCCCGGGGTCAAGATTTGGCTTGTGGAAACGGCGTGGAGGGTTTCGCCGCTCATGGCGGGTGCAATGGAAAACTCGATGCGCGCGGATACATCCGCCGCAGAGGTATTATTTATGCTTGCGCGCACCGGCACGTCCCCTGTTTTCGGATCAGGAGTAGCAAATACATCCTCGACGCGTTGCGCGGGGCTCACAATCAATTCAACGGAATCCACCAGTCCGCCATGATCGAATGACCCGCCCGCCGAATAGGGAATTACCTTGTTGCGGTGCGGGGTTTCGTTCAACACGAGGCCGTCAATAGGGTCATGCGACGGGTTTAAAAGACGAACCGCCACGAGATTCTTTTCGTTTGCCTGGACCGCTTCCGTTACATCGAGCGTGAAGGGTGTCTCACCGCCTTCGTGTCCCCCCACCGGTTTGCCGTTTACCCACACATCCGCTTTATAATCCGCGGCCCAGAACCGCAGCCAATACCGGCCTTGGGCATGGGGATTCGCCGGGGCCGCGAATTCCTTCCAATACCATGCCAAGCCATGATATCCGGGAAAAGCATCTTGAATAATCCACGGGACGTGTGTCTTCACCGCCTCTGGACGCGGGGCATGAAACCATTCCCCGGCGAGCCCTTCGTTTTGGGGGTCTGTGGCCAGCAGCCACTCCCCATCCAGCGAAAGGACCGTTGCGGAGGGCACCGCCTGTGGTTCATTTGGCGTCTCGGCGGCCACTGCCGCCGCCAGCATAAAAGTGATGATTCCAGTCATTGCAAGCATTGGATAGCTCTCCCTTTGAAAACAACCTGATGTTCAATACTGCATAATAGGGGCTTTGGAGGACTTATCTCAAACGAACAGACGGGAAATAGGGGAATAGTACCTGTAAGACCTATTAAGACTAATGGCTTTGACACATGCGGAATGGGGAAGGAGGAATGCGATACCGACGGCGAAATCGCTCCAAAATCCGGAGGCTGGGGCATTAAACATTGACATTAGTGAGGGGGGTCAGTATTATTCGGAGCATGTTGGGCGAGTCTTTTTTTAAATCTGTGTGGCAGTGCCCAGCAGAGGCGCATTTAATGATAGCCGGGAGGAGATGAATATGTTACGGGCAGGATTGATTGGATACGGATATTGGGGTCCGAATCTGGCGCGGAACTTCGCGGCGCACCCGGAGTGCAAATTGACGCGGATTGCGGATATGTCGGAGGCGCGGCGGAAGCAGGCGGCGGCGAATTTCCCATCGGTGGAAGTGGTAGAGAGCGGGAGTATCACGCGGGATTCGGATCTGGACGTGATTATAATTGCCACGCCGGTGTTTACGCATTTTGAGCTGGCGAAGGAGGCGCTGGAGAACGGGAAACACGTGTGGCTGGAAAAACCGATGACGTCAACGTTGGCGCAGGCGCAGGAATTGGTGGAGGCGGCGGAGCGGAATAAGCGGCTGCTGATGGTGGATCATACATTCTTGTTCACCGGGGCGGTGCTGAAAATGAAAGAGTTGATCGACACGGGGGAACTGGGCGGCCTCTATTATTATGACTCCGTGCGGATCAATCTGGGGATTTTCCAGCATGATGTGAATGTGGTGTGGGACTTGGCGCCGCATGATTTGTCGATTATGGATTTTTTGCTGGGTCCGAAGGCGGAAGCGATTTCCGCGCATGGGCGGGGCCATTTTGACACGGGCCTGGAAGACGTGGCGTATGTGACGGTGTTTTATCCCGGCAATCTGATTGCGCATTTTCACTTGAACTGGCTGTCGCCGGTGAAATTGCGGAGAACGGTGGTGGGCGGGTCGAAGAAGATGCTGGTATGGGATGATTTGAACCGGGAAGAGCAGATCAAGATTTATAACAAGGGAATGGACGTGACGACGAAGGAGGGGTTGTACCGGATTTTGGCGACACCGCGCCATGGGGACATGTATGCCCCGGTGGTGGCGGCATCGGAGGCGTTGAAGGCGGAGGTGGCGTATTTTGTGGAATGCATCAACTCCGGGAAGAATCCGCATAATGATGCGGCGGCGGGTGCACGGATTGTGGGGATGCTGGAGGCCACCAATCAGTCACTGAAGCAGAATGGCCGGGTCATTCCGTTGAAATAGCGGCGGAGCCGGGCGATAGAAGGAGCATGTGGAGCGATTATGGCAAAGAATGTGATTTTAATGGGCAAAGGCACGCTGGCAATCCGCGTGGCGGATTGGTTTTACACCAGTCCTGATTACACGTTAACGCTGATTGTACCGGTGATCCCGGAGCCCAAATGGACGGATTCGCTGTCGGCGTGGGCAAAAGATCATGAAATTCCGATCGTGGAGTCGGGCCATTTCAAGGATATTCCCGGCGCCAAAGAAGAGGGCTGGCAAATCGATCTGGCATTCTCGGTGTTTTACGATCGGATCATCAAGGAATGGTTCATCAAGAAGTGCGGGCGCATTTTGAATCTCCATAATGGTCCGTTGCCGCGGTACCGGGGCGTGTCACCGATCAATTGGGCATTGAAGAACAATGAATCGATGCACGGAGTGACAATACACGAGATCACACCGGGGATTGACGACGGCCCGATCGTGGGGAAAATCGAGTATTCGATATATCCTGAATTTGACGAGGTAATCACGGTGTACACGCGGGCGCAGGAATACGGCTGGACGCTGTTTCAACAGACGATGCCGATTTTGGATCAGATCACGGCAACGCCGCAGGATGACACGAAGGCGCTGTATTATGATTCCAGCAAGAACGATCTGCTGGGTGAGCGCCGGTTTTTCACAAAGGCCGACTCATTGAAGGCACTGCAACAGAAACCGGAAGGACATTAAGAATGGACGTACCGTTTTTGGATTTAAAGACGCCGCACCGTGCGCTGGAATCGGAAATTCTGCCATTGTGGCAGGATATCTTGCGGAATGCGGGATTCATTGGCGGGCCGTATGTGACAGGGCTTGAGGAAGATCTCGCCAAGGCATTTACCGTAGACCATGCGGTGGCGGTGAACAGCGGCACGGACGCATTGCGGTTTATCTTCATGGCGCTGGGGCTGCGTCCGGGCGACGAAGTGATTACCGTGCCAAACACGTTCATTGCAACGACGGAAGCCATCACGCAGGCGGGGGGAAAACCGGTATTCGTGGATATCGATCCCAAGACATATACGCTGGATCCGGGCAAGATTGAAGCGGCTATAACGGCCAAGACGCGCGGGGTTGTACCGGTGCATTTGTATGGCCAGACGGCGGACATGGATCCGATTTTGGCCATTGCACAGCAGAAAGGGCTGTGGGTGGTGGAAGATGCGGCGCAATCGCAGTTGGCGGAATACAAGGGGAAAAAAGCGGGATCGATGGGGGTCATGGCCGCAACGTCGTTTTATCCCGGAAAAAATCTGGGGGCATGTGGGGAGGCGGGGGCGGTATTAACGCAGGACCCGAAGCTGGCGGCGCTGGTGCGCAAGATTCGGGATCATGGCCAGGCGCAGAAGTATTATCACGACCTGGAAGGATACAACGGGCGGTGCGACGCGCTGCAGGCGGCGGCGTTGCGGGTGAAGCTGCGGCATTTGCCGGAATGGAATGAGGCGCGGCGCGCGGCGGCGGGGCGGTATATGGATTTGTTAAAGAATGTTGAAGGTGTTACGTTGCCGGGGATAGGCGAAGGGTGCCTGCCGGTATGGCATTTGTTTGTAGTGCTGGTGGAGGAGCGGGACCGTATCGCGGCGGAGCTAAAAGAGAAAGGCGTTAGTACGGGATTGCATTATCCTATTCCGTTGCACCTTCAGAAAGCCTACCAGTATCTGAATGTTCCGGAAGGCCGATTTCCCGTGACGGAGTATTGTGCGCAGCGGCTGTTGTCCCTGCCGATGTTTCCAGAACTGACAGAGGCGCAGACTGCGTATGTATGCGAGCAGTTGGCGGCGGCGGTGAAGAAATCCTGATTGAAGGAGGAAGAAATGCGAATGAAAGCGATTGTAGTGGGCGGCGGCCGGATGGGTTTGCCGCTGGCGTGCGTGCTGGCGGACCGGGGCGCCGTGGTAACGGTTTGCGATATTAACCAGGAAATTGTTGATGCTATCAATAAGGGGGAGGCTCCTTATGACGAGCCGCAATTGGATGAGTACCTTTCGCGGAACTTTAAGGCGGGGCGGTTGAATGCGAGTTGTGATACGGCGGCGGCGGCGTCTGCGGCGGACGTGGTGGTGATTATCGTTCCTGCGCATCTTACCGCGCCGCCAAATCAGGATATTGATTATCACATTTTACAAGCGGCATCGCGGGAGGTGGGCAAGGGCCTCCGGAAAGGGGCGCTGGTGTCGTATGAGACAACGGTGGCAGTGGGCGGGACGCGCACTGCGTTAGTACCGGTTCTGGAGCAACAGCAGGGACTGCGGGCAGGCCAGGATTTCATGGTATGTTTCAGTCCGGAGCGGGTGAAGGCGAAGCATGTGTTCGCGAAACTTCAGGAAACGCCTAAAGTGGTGGGCGGTTTTAACGAGGCGTCGGCGAAAGCGGGGGAGGAATTTTATGGGAAGTATCTTGGCGCGCGGGTGATTAATGTGGGGACGTTGGAGGCGGCGGAGTTGGTGAAGCTGACGGGGATGCTGTACCGCGACGTGAATATCGCGCTGGCGAATGAATTGGCGGCATATTGCGAAGCGGTGGGGGAAGATTATTGGAAGGTGGCGGCGGCATCCAACGACGACGATGAAACGCGGTTATTGTTGCCGGGGATCGGCGTCGGCGGGCATTGCACGCCGGTGTATCCATATTTTGTGATTCGAGACGGGGAGCGTAAGGGCACGCCGCAGCAGTTGGCCTCCCATGCACGGCAACTCAACGATGATCAGCCGCGGCGCAGTGTAGATCGGCTAATCAAGCAATGGGGCTCCGTTTCGGGCAAGCGGGTGCATATTTTGGGCCTGTCATTTCGTCCGAATGTGAAAGTGGACATTTTCAGCACGGCATATCCATTGCGGGAGGTGTTACAGGCACGCGGGGCGGTTGTCACGATTGAGGATCCGTTGTATACGGAGGAGGAGTTGCGGGCGGCGGGTTTCGAGACGGCGGTGGCGGGCCGCGATCCGTTGGATGCGGTGATTGGCAATGCGGCGCATCATTCATTTTTGAGGCCGGATTTCGCGCAGTGGCGGTCCAGCGGGATCACAGCACTGGTGGATGGGCGGCATATGTGGGATCGGCGTATGGTGGAAGCATCCGGCATACTGTATTTGGGCGTAGGCCAAGGATGAGCGGCGCGGCTCAGTATTTTAAGGCGGTAGTGGCATGGGCCTTTCACAAACGACCGAATTGAGACACACGCGGTTATTCCCAACGGCGGTGCTGATGGCGTGCGCTCTGGGAGGGTGCTTGTGTGCGGTGGCCGTATGGTTTGATCCTTTCCTTGTCGTTGCAGGGTTGGCTGGATCGATTGTCTTGGCGATGCTGGTGGTGTTTTTGGGCGTGACCGGATGTCTTGTTTTAACCCCGGTGATAACAGCCTTTCTGTTTATGAATCGATTCGAAGAAACATGGGCGATTTCGCTGGGGAATAGTGTATCCATCACTCCGGTGTTTATTTGCATGGCGTTGTGCACGGGCATATTAGGCGTTCACGTGTTGTTTCACCGCCACGCGCCTCCGGCGGCCCCTTATCTGACCTCGTTTTCCCGATGGTATATTTTGTTGTTGGGGCTGTTTGCCGGGGTTGGGTTTTTCAGTGTATTTATAAATCATTGGACCGACGTGTACGTCCGGACGCGCTATCTGCCGGGGGAACTTCTCTCCCTGCTGATTATTTCATTGCCGGCATTATTTGTACTGTCGATCCCCGCTTCGACTCTTTCGCAGCGGCGTACCCTGTGGGGGTTACGGATTTTTATTGGGCTTGGGGCTTTTGCAGGATTTATTATGACGCTGTTCGGGTTGATGCCTGAACAGGTAATGGGCATGCTGGGTTGGGTGCACGCAACAGGCGGGACGCTGGAGTTGGTTCGCGGGCGGTTGCCGTTAGGGCATCCGAACCGCGTGGCGGCCACGATGCTGATGATCCTGCCGGTGACGGTGATGTTGGGATTGGGGGACAAGCGCACGTCATGGCGCGCGATATATCTGATATCGGCGATGTTTATGTTCTGCGGGATTCTTTTCTCACTGTCCCGTTCCGCGTTGCTTAATACCATGATTCTGCTAGGTCTAACCTTGGTCCATTACTTTTTCGGGCGCAAGGAAAAACGAATGATGGGCATCGTATTGGTATGTTTGCTCAGTATTACGCTGGCCATAGCCGCAGGGTATCTTTTTGCACACTATGATTTCAGCCGGTTCTGGTCCCGGGGGTATCACGAGGATACGTCGGTGGAGCGCCGCTCGGACAGCCTTCGCACAGCGTTGTATGTGCTGGCGGATCATCCGATCTGGGGGGTTGGGCCGGACTCAGTGTATCCGCGCGTCAGTGTGCGGCCCGGATGGACGCCTATTGTTCAGGATTCGATAAGTCCCATTATTTATTACCGGGGTCATCCCACGGCGGAGACGCCGCATAATTTCTATTTGCATGTGCTGGCGGAATTCGGCATTGCAGGAGGGGCATTTTTTCTTGGGATGGTGTTCATGATTGCATGGGTGTTCTGGCGAGCGCGGCGGACACCGGGCCTGACACTGGAGGAGCGTGAAACCATCACCGGATTGTTGTATGGGGTGTTTGCGGTATTGATGGCGGGTTGTTTTGAAGCGGTATTGATGGCGGGGTTGCGCCCGAACATTGTAATTTGGGTTTTCTGGGGGGTCGGATTGCGGTATGTGTTCCTGGTGGTGGAGGAAGCACGGGGGCGGATATCGATGGAAGCGCCGGTATGAGCGCGCCTTCTGTCAGAAGCGTCAGCAAGGATGTGATCCTGTATGTTCCTGGCCGGGTAATTCCGGCGTTAATGCAGGCCGTGACCATTCTTGTACTCACCGCACTGTTTGCACCGGCGGAGATCGGCCGCTATGATTTGACATTCCGCTTTGCCTTGTTTCTCAGCACCTTCACGATTCTGTGGCTCAACATGGCAATACTGCGTTTTTACCCGGCATATCAAACGCGCGGCATGGAGCAGGCATTCTTCGGGGTGATGGGGCGTCTCAAATATATAGGCATTGCTGCAGGTTTGATCGCGGGAGGGCTGGTTTACGCCATTGGGCCGGAAGCGTTATGCGGTTCTTATCGCGATTTGATTCTTGCAGGTCTGTGCGTATTTGTTGCCTATAGTTTGTATGAAACGGGGATGGCGGTGTTGCGGGCGAAACGCATGCCGGGGACCTATTCCATCGCCTCGGCGGCGAATTCCATCGTGCGGCTGCCGGTGGCTGTGGGAATTATCGTATGGCTGCACACGGGGATTTCAGGGATGCTCTGGGCTATGGCGCTGGTCTATGTGGTCGTGCACGCGCTCGTGATGCGCCGTCATGTTGGACGCCCCGATCTGTGTTTTGGTCCGGAAGAATCCGCTATTCAAAAGGAAGTGTTATGGTATGGGCTTCCCATCTGCCTGACACAGTTGCTCAATTTTTTTATCTTGAACAGCGATCGGTTTCTGCTGAAGGTGTTGCAGGATGATGCCCAAGTGGGATTGTATGCCGTGGCGACCAACCTTGTGGATCAGCCCATGACGCTGGTATTGCAAACGTTTACGCTGGCGGTATTTCCGTCCGTAGCCGCCGCATGGGAGACCGGGGGCCGGGGGCCTGCCGAAGAACTTGTGCGCGGGGTCACGCGGCTGTTCTTTTTGGTATGTCTGCCACTTATGGTGTTTCTAAGTGTACTGGCAGATCCTTTGTTTAAGGTGTTGGCCCGGGGCGAGTCTTATCATGCCTATGTTGCAGCGCCCTGGGTGGCGTTGGCGGCGCTTTTCTACGGCTTGAGTTATTTCGCAAGTTTTGGGCTGCACCTGTCAAAAAAAACCTATCTGCTCACGATAATGACCATCCTGGCCCTGGGGGTGAACGGTGTGCTGAATTATTTTGTAATTCCCCATTATGGATTCGTGGGGGCGGCGATCGTCCGCATCGTATCGAATATAGTTCTTGTGGGGGCGGTAGCCGCCGTTGGCCACCGCGATTTCCATTGGCGGCTTCCCTGGCTGAGCACGGCGCGCATATTGATTGCAGCGTGTGTTTCAGGGGCCTGCATGCTTTCGATGGCCCGTATCCTGCCTGTGAATATCATCAGCCTGTGCTTGTTGTTTTGCATAGCGGGCATGGGGTATGCGGTTTTGCTGTTGATTCTTCGGGAGGTTCCCTGGAGTGACGTGCGTGATTTGCGCAGGTGGTTGAAACTCCCCTGACCTCCCGCGGCAAGAAAATATACCGTCCGGCGCGGAGAGTTATTCATCACGGCGTGCAGGCTACTCGCGGAAGGCGTTTCGCAAGGCGCGCATGAGGTCGTCCGGGCCGAAGGGCTTTTGGAGAAATCCGTCGGGGGCGCTGCCGGAAAACTGGATGGTGATGTCCTGTTCGGTGTATCCACTGGACAGGAGGATGGGGATTTGCGGGCGCATAGCGCGCATTGTGTGGAAGGTTTCCTTGCCGCTGAGGACGGGCATGGTGAGATCAAGAATAACGGCGCGAATGTCTTCGTGTTGTTGGAAAAGATCAACGGCAATTTGGCCGTTTTCCGCGGTAAGCACGGTGAATCCCGCTTCCTGGAGGATTTCTTTGGCCACTTCGCGGACACTTTCCTCGTCATCAGCAAGCAGGATTGTACCGGTGCTTTTCCAAGCGCTGGTTTCCGTTACCGTGGAAACGGGCCACTCCTTTTCGGGGGCGGCGCCTGAATTTTCAATAGCAGGAAGGAGGACTTTGAATGTGGTTCCGTGGCCAGGTTCGCTGTAGACAGAAATCGCGCCGCGGTGCGCGCGGACGATTCCCAAGACAGCGGCAAGGCCCAAGCCGCGCCCGGTGAATTTCGTACTAAAGAACGGATCAAACATACGCCCGATAGTTTCCGCGTCCATGCCACAGCCGGTATCGACCACTTCGAGACTTACGTAGAGGCCTTCAGATAGATCTTCTGCGAGATAGGTGCGGGAGAGATAGGCGCAGTCTGCATGGAAGGCGCCGGTACGCACGGTAACAACGCCATGGTTGTCACCGATTGCATCCGAGGCGTTGGTGATAAGGTTCATGACGACCTGGTGGAGCTGAGCGGCGTCCCCCTGAATGAGGGGCAAGTCTTGGGGACATTCAAAGCGCAAAATCACTTTTTTAGAGATGGAAGCGGAAAGGAGGTGCCCCATTTCCTGGGTGAGTTTGGAGAGGTCGATAGGCCGGACGAGGAAAGGGCCGCGTCCTGTGTAGGCGAGCATTTGGTTGGTAAGTTCGGCGGCCTTTCGGGAGGTGGCCTCGATACGGGAGACGTAGTCGCGTGCGGGGGATCCTTCCGGCAGGCGGGTCAAGGCGAGGCCGGCATTGCCCATGATTCCGACCAGAAGGTTGTTAAAATCGTGAGCGATGCCTCCTGCGAGAACGCCGAGGCTTTCCAGTTTTTGGGTATGACGCATTTGTGCTTCAAGGCGGGAGCGTTCTTTTTCCGCCTGCTTTCGTTCGGTGATATCCCGCGCGATACCCTGAATCCCTGCGGGTTTTCCATCTTTTAAAATAACCCGTGTGCTGACTTCAACCGGGATGATGCGCCCATCTTTGGCAATAATGGCGACTTCGTAGCGGGTGATGTCTTCGCCATGGAGTTTTTGCACTATCATTTGGCGGGTGAATTCGCGGTATTCCGGAGGCACAATGTCCAAAGCGTTCAAACAGAGGGCTTCTTCGCGCGAATAGCCGCTAATGCGTTCGCCGGCTTTGTTCAAGGAGGTGAAATTGCCGTTGAGGTCATGGGTGTACACAATGTCGTTTGCATTTTCGAAAAGCTCCTCGTACCGATGCTCGGCTTCGCGCAGGGCTTTTTCCGCCTGCTTGCGGTGGGTGACGTCGCGCACGATGCCCCTGAAACCGATCTTCTTCCCTTCTCTGTCCCGTATGACGGAAATGGAGACTTCCAAAATGGCGCGTTCGCCGTTTTTCCGGACAATTTCCCAATCGGTCATCTGTACATCGGCTTCGGATTGGTAGACACTCATGTAGGTTTGAGCGACTTTTTTAATGGTAGCTTCGTCGGCATAGTAAAGGCGGAAATTCATGCCGCGGAGTTCTTCTTCGGAATAACCGAAGATCCGGCACAAGGCGGGGTTGAAAAAGGTGAAATTGCCTTTTAGATCGACCTCATAATACCCCTCCTGAATGCCGTTGAGAATGGTTCGGTATTTTTCCTCGCTTTCATGGAGGGCAAGAGCCGCTTTCCGGCTTTCGGTGATATTGCGGATCACGGTGAGGACGCGGGTGACGGTTCCCTTTTCCAGAACGGGTGTTTTGTGGGTTTCGGTGATAACCTCATTTTCTTCTAGAACAAAGGATTCTTCGGTGACAACTTCTTTGCCGGTGGAAAAAACCTGTTGGTATTCCTCAAGGACGGAACCGGGCAGGAAGGGGTAGACGTCAAAGATGTTCCTGCCAATGACCTCCGTGGCAAGTCCAAACTTTTCATTCATTCTGATCAGGGTGCTATTAGCCAGCAGAATGGTTTGGCCGGCATCAGAGAGATGAATGGCATCGGCCATGCTGTCCAGGGTGATCCGGTACAATGCTTCACTTTGTCGTACGGCTTCTTCGGCCAGCAAACGGTCGGTAATGTCCCGTCCGATGGCGGTGATGAGCATCTTGCCATGCGGGTCTCTCAGGGCGGTGTTGGTCCAGAGGATGTGCCGCAAGGCGCCGCCGCGGGTAATGATGGGGTTTTCATAATGAGAGGGAATATCGGATACGGCATTTTCTAAATTGAGAAACACGCGTCTGGTGGCTTCTTGCCAGTCTTCGGGCACAAAAGTTTCAAACCAGTTTTTCCCGAGGATGGCATGCCGTTCCCATCCAGTGAGCCTCAATAAATAATCATTACAAAAGAGAATTTGAGAGTGGACGTCGAGTTGGACGATGATAAGGTTAACGTGTTCGAGGGTTTCGCGAAAACGGCGTTCACTGAGGCGCAAGGCATTTTCCACTTTTTTTCGGTCAGTAATGTCGCGGACGATTACTTGGATGGATTCTTCGCCACTGCCACTATCCCGGATCAGGTAGGCATCTTCCACCACCCATTTCTCATTGCCCTTGAGGGTGCGAAAGTTCCAATCTCTCCGGTGGAGGGCGCCCTGTTCTCTGATCTCCTGACGCATGGCGCCCTTCGGACTTTTATACACGACGAGTTCAGCAATGTTGCGTCCCGCGATACTTTCCGGATTGGGGAACCAATCATTCAAATCGAAAATGCGGAGTGCGCCCCGATCCGCGAAGAGAATGTTTCCGTCAAAGGTGAAACGATAGAGTCCAATGCCGGCGAATTCGCAAGCTTCTTCCCGGATGCGATCCAAGGAAGTGTTCATAGCGAGTGTTGTGTTCTCCTGGCTCATGGGTATGTTTACCGCTTATTCGTTCCACCCGGTTTTGTTTGTTGATAATATACTAAAACACTGGTCCTAATAAAAAGTGTGAAAAAACGTGTAGGGTTGGCTTGCATCCGGGATGCGGAGCATGATAGTCCATACAGTGCAGTGGCAAAAAACGAAGAGAGGAGTTTGACGAAGCATGGTATCCGTGGCGATTTTGACGGCAAGCCTTTTGGCAGTGCTTGGAGCAGATTCCAGCGCCCCCGGATTGGCGGCGGAATTTAGCGTGCCTATTCCGGGATATTCTCCAGTGCCGATCTGGTGGTGGAGCGGGGATCCGGTGGAACAGGAACGGATCAGCGAACAGTTGGAGCGGTTGGCGCAAGGGGGGATATACAATGCCATTATTTTGAATTTAGCGCCATCCGGGCCATTGTATGGGAGTGCGGCGGATGAACCGCCATTTCTATCGGAGCAGTGGTGGGACATTTTCGGGCATGCGGTGAAAGAAGCCCGCCGGTTGGGGGTGCGATTATGGTTTTACGATCAGTTGGGTTTTTCAGGGGCGGGCCTTCAGGCGCGGGTGGTGCGGGATCATCCGGAATTCCGAGGCGTAGAATTGAGGCGTGAATTCAAGGATATTGAGGGTCCCGGAGAGGTGGAGTTACGCACGCCGGTGCAGGGAGAGCCGCTGGCGGCGTTTATTACGCGCTTAAGCAAAAAGAAGACGCCGGAGGCGGCAACTCCGGAGTGGATTTGGGATACCGCGGCGCCCGCGGGCGCCTGCAAGCGGTATTTCCGGCGGAATTTTACGTTGGATCGCCTGCCGGTCAAGGCGGTATTGAATATAACCGCGGATAATGGGTACGTGGCCTATGTCAATGGAGTAAAATTGGGGGAGGAAAGCATATATGGGAGCGAGGGATGGGGTCAGGCGGAACATTTTGATTTGTTGCCACATCTTCGGGTGGGAACGAATACGGTAGCGTTCGAGGGTGAAAATCTTGGGGGTGTTGGGGGGCTGCTTGCGGAGATTTTGGTGGAGGATAACGAAAAGTCCAAGAAGATTTTCAGTGATAAGGAATTCAGGATAAGCGCCGAAGCGCCGGAGGGGTGGCTTCAGCCGGAATTTGATGATTCTGCCTGGGCGCCGCCCGGCATTATTGGCAAGTATCCCTGCGGGCCGTGGAATGAGGTTCTGGGGATTGCCAGCGCGGGGGAAATCACCTTGGGGGTGGGCATTCAAAACATCATTCCGGTTACGGAGACGATCGAGGAGGGAGTATTGCGGATCAATGTGCCACAGGGGCCGCACCGGGTCATGCTTTTCTATACGGTTCCCGGAGGCTTTGATTACCAAAACCCTGAGGCGGGGGCTGCCTTGCTGGATATAGTGCATGGGCAAATGGAGTGCCGGTTTAGCGAAGAGCTGGGCGGCGTGATCGCGGGCTCGTTTCAGGATGAATTCCCCGCATTACCGCGTTTCTCGAAGCGGATGATTGAGAAATTTCCGTTGCTGGCGGGTTATGATCTGATCCCGAAACTGCCGGCGTTGTACGACGACGTGACGGATAGATTCAGCGACCCGAAAGGCCCCACTACGGTGCAGGTGCGGTGTGATGCGAGCCAAGTGGCGGCGCAACTGTGTGAAGAGGCGTTTTTCATTCCATTGCATGATTGGCATGAGCGGTATGGGATGCTGTGCGGGTACGATCAGACGGTCCGGAATGCGGATCCCCTCCGGGGAGAACAGTATTATGTCGATTACTTTAAGACCATGCGTCATTATTCAGTTCCGGGCAATGATATGGACGGTGACGCAAAGCCGCATGAGTCGATTGCCGATTTATACCAGAGGCCTCGGGTATGGATTGAGGCGTTTCATTCGAGCGGGTGGGGGCAAACGCTGGAAGAAATCGCGGTTTTGATGCATCCGTGGCTGGTTAACGGGGCTACGCTGTTTAATCCCCATGCGATTTATTACTCCATACATGGATCCTATTGGGAGTGGGCTCCGCCTGACACGGGCTGGCGGCAACCGTATTATGTGCATTATCCTGTTTTCGCGGAATATGTCTCCCGTCTGTGTTATGTGCTCTCTCAGGGTACTCATGATGTGCAGGTGGCCGTCCTGCATCCGTCCACGACGGTTCACGCGTATATGGGGTTTGGCGAACCAAGCCGGGCTGCACGGGAGGCGCAGGATATGTACTGGGGTGTTCAGCGGGCCTTGCAAAAAGAACGGCTGGATTATGTGATCCTGGATGAGGACAGCCTTCAGCCGGCCGCTATCCGCAACGGGGGGGTGTCGGCGGGTTCCCTTTGCCTGAAGGTGATTATTTTGCCATCGGTGCGGGTGCTCCAGAATCGCAGCATCGACAAACTCGGTCATTTCGTCCTGGCAGGAGGGAAAATCATCCTTGCCGGCGCGGCACTGGAACATTTCACCGACGTCCGTTTGTCTCCGGAATTATATGAGAAGGCGGTTAAACAGATTCTGTCGGACAGTATCCGGTCGGCAAGTCCGGAAGAGGCGGTATCGGCGGCGCTGGCTTCCGTGCCGCGGTTTGTGGCGGAGCCTGTGCAGGCATTGAAGCGGCACACGGCGGAGCGGGACTTTTTCTTTGTACTGTCCGATGGGGAAACGCCTGCAAATGGCCAAGCGCGTTTTGCGATTAACCAGCGGAAGCTGTATGAAACAACGGCGGCGAAAGGGGCGCGGATGCCGGTCACGTTTCTGCAAGATGCGGTGCCGGAGTATTGGGACGCACTTTCGGGACAGGTGGTTCCCCTATACAATTATCAACGAACCCCGCAGGGCGAAACCGGCGGTCAGACTCGCGTAGAGCTTGAATTGGCCAACACGCCCGCGCCGTTGATTGGGTTGCGCACGCCCGTGCCAGAAGATCCTGTGGCGGTGGTGTCGGATTTGGAAATTACCGGTTATGAGCGCCGTGGCGATGTGCTTGAGGTGCGGGGATACCCAAGGCTGGATCAGACCGCTTCGCCCACGGCAGAGCATACGATAAAAGTGGAATTTTCCGATGGGACGTTTGAAGGGAGAACATCTTCCGCGCCTCTTGCTGTGACCCCGATTGAAGGGCCGTTGGCCTTCCGGTTAGAGCCGACATGCAATAATGAAGACGGTAGTTTCGCGTGGCCGCCGTCCGAGGGTCCCATTCCCGTTGAGACCAGAAGTTTCCGATATCACGAGGAGAAAGCCGGGGACGATAGTTCGGCATGGATGCAACCGGAGTTCGATGATACGTCGTGGGAGAGCGTGCTGGCATCGTTTGGTCCGCGTGCGGAATGGACAGGGCCGCTTGGACAGAAATGGGAGGAGATCACGGGTGCGCCGGCAGAACCGGGCGAGTTTCATCCGGCGGTGTATTCGCTCAAGCTGGGGATAAATGAGGATCCGGTATTTTCGAGCGCATTGGGAGGCAAAGGCCGGATTCCGGATGAATTCATCGATTTGGGCGAGGTGAACGCCGGCGATGTATATCTTGTGCGCGCCATGGTGATTGTTCCGTCCGATGTACAAAGTCTGCCGGCCTTGCTGCGCGCAGGGTGCGCGGGCCGGAAACGCGTGTTTCTCAATGGCCAGGAGATCGCGCTTGCAGGCGGGGATACGGCGCGCGTGGTGCGGGCGGAAGTGTCATTAAAGACAGGCGCCAACCGTCTGGAACTTCTGGTGGCGATGAACGCTCCCGGACGATTGCGGATGTTCTATCAGTTTATGCCGGCAGGCGATGTATTGCCTGATCCGGAATGGATTTGGACGGATACGCCCAGCGATTCGGGCAAAACTCTTTTCACGAAGGGCGTGGAAGCGCCGGGACCGGTCAAAAGCGCCACAATGGTGGTGGCGCTGGGCGATCTGCATCAAATTCGGGTAAATGGCGGGCTGGTGGCGGATCAGGGGAACTTTGATCCCTATTTCACGAGCCGTGCGGAGCGGTACGACATAACGCAGTTTGTAAAAGAGGGGATGAACCAGATTGAGATTGAAGCGAAAAACATTGGGGGGAATACCGGCTTGCTTTTGGATGGATGTATCGTGCTGGCGGATGGCCGGGAGATCGTTTTTGTTTCGGACACTTCATTTTTGACCACACCATCGGGCAGCGCTTCAACAGAGGCGGCTCCGGCGATTATTCTTTCCGGTCCCGCACGGGGCTACATGGGTGATCCGGCGAATCTGCTGTTGTCTCCGCGGCCGCATCCCCTGCCGTTCGGGGGCTGGCTGCAAAATCAACCCGCGCCCGCGGCGCCGTTTGACCGCGTGGCGTATGCCCGCAGTGAAAATGCACCCGCGCCGGGCTGGTACCGGTTTTTATTGCCGCCGGGTGCAACGGGGATTGCTATCCCAGCGCGCGGCGCCGCCAGGTTGTATGTAAACGGCATGGAAACGGCGTTAACGGTGAATGGCGAAATGATGTCAGGGGCGTTGCCGGATCCGGCTGCGCCAAGACGTGTGGCTGCGCTCCGCATTGAAACATCGGCCGGCTTTGAGCAGGGTGCTGCACTTACCGCGCCAATTACGTACGTCATGGGACCTGGAACAATTCCATTAGGTTCCTGGGATGAATTGGGCCTGCCGCATTATGCGGGAGGCCTGGTATATACCGCGGATATACCCTTGACCGAACCACCGGCGGGCAAAGTCATTCTGGATCTTGGCCGGGTGCGCGGATGCGCGGATGTGATGGTGAACGGGGTGAGTTGCGGCACGAAGCTCTGGCACCCCTACCGCTTTAATATCGCCTCCGCACTCCAACCGGGATCCAATCGGATTGAGATGCGGGTGTATAACACGCTTGGGCCCCATTTTGCGGCAGGCCATCCCAGCGCGCACGTATATGATAATCATACAAAATCGGGCATTTTCGGACCGATCCAAGTGATGGTGATTCCGGAAATCCGGTTTGAACTTTCCAGGAAATAGAAACAATTTTAGGAAAGAGTGGTGTGAGCACGATTACAGGCATTCATCAGCCGCATTACCTGCCGTGGCTGCGGTATTTTGAGAAAATAGCGCGATCGGATGCATTTATCGTGCTGGACAACATTCAGTTCAACAAAAACGGCTGGCAGAACCGGAATAAGGTGAAATCAAGCTCAGGGGCGGTTCTGCTGACGGCGCCGGTGTATGAAAAATATCAGCAGCCGCTGAACGAGGTGCGCATCAATAACACGGTGTCCTGGCGGCGGAAACACTGGCTAACGATTGAACAATCCTACCGGAAGGCTCCTTTTTTCGAGGCGTATGCAGCATTTCTAAACGAAACGTATGAACGGGAATGGGAATATTTGAATGCACTGAACCGGCATATGCTGGAGTATTTTGTGTGTGCGCTGGGCATCCGCACGCGGCTGTATTATGCTTCCGAACTCAATGTGCCGGGGGAAGCGACGGAACGGCTGGTGAATCTGGTGCACGCAGTGGGCGGGGACGTGTATTACAGCGGGGCGTTTGCGCGGGACGCCTATCTGGATATAGAACAGTTGGAAAAGGCCGGTATCTCGCTCGCGCTGCAAGAGTGGAAAGCGCCGGTCTACACGCAATTGCATGGTCCGTTCATTGCCGATTTGTCGATTATCGATTTACTCATGAACTGTGGGCCGAAGTCGTTGTCCATACTATTGGGAGGGACACATGATTCCGCATAGCAAGCCGTGCCTTGGGCACGAAGAAACGGAGGCGGTGGCCAGGGTATTGCAGTCGGGATACCTCTCACAGGGAAACGAGGTGGCGGCCTTCGAGGAGGAATGCGCTGCCTTCGTGGGGCGGCGTTATGGCGTGGCGGTGAACAGCGGTACGGCGGCATTGCATCTGGCATTGGTAGTGCTTGGCGTGGGCAAAGATGACCCGGTGGCATTTCCTTCCTATGTGTGTGCGGCGCTGTTGCAGGCGGTATCGTGGCAGCAGGCGCGCCCTGTGTTATGTGATATCGGCCCGGACTTTAATTTGCTTGCGGAGACTATTCCCGCCGAGTGTCCCACAGTGATTGTTCCGCATTTGTTTGGGGCACGCGCACCCCTTCCAGAGGGCAAGGTGGTGATTGAAGACATTGCTCAGTCGATCGGAGGTTCCACGGGCCGCGCCTCGCAGATGGCAATCGTTTCGTTTTATGCGACCAAACTGCTGTCCACGGGGGAAGGAGGGATGTTGCTTACAGATGATGCAGCGTTGGCGGAGGAGGCGCGTGATCGCCGGGAGTATGACAACCGGGATGATTTTACGATTCGCTATGCATATAAGATGACGGATTTTCAGGCAGCTCTGGGCCGTGTGCAACTTATACGTCTGCCAGGGTTTGTACAACGGCGGCGTGAAATAGCCCAAGCCTATTCGGAAGCCTGGAAAGATTTGCCGGTGCGTCTTCCGCAGGGGAAAGATCACGTATTTTTCCGGTATGTAATTGCGGCGAAGGACCGGGATCGGCTGGAAACGTATTTGCGAAACGAGGGTATAGAGGCAAAGCGCCCGGTGTATCGTCCTGTGCACCAGTATCTTGGGGGCTTTTTCCCTAATTCGGAGCATGCGCACCTTGAAAGTCTGTCAATTCCCATATATCCCGCATTGATTTCCAATGAAATCCAGAATATGATAAAATCTGTTATAAAGTTCTTCGGTTGAACGCCGATAAGAAAATCGACTGATTGAGAACAGGAAAGGATACGGATGCCTTTTTTCTTACCACCGTACTATTGGCCGAAAACCTATCTTTTTGCAGGATGTACGGCGTTTATCATCTCATTGCTGGCGATGCCGGTGGCGATTTATGTGTTGCGGAAACTGGGGATAATGGATGAAGTAGCGCCGAATAAGATCCATAGGAAACCTGTCCCCCGGGGCGGGGGGGTGGTAATTTTTCTAGCCTTCACGGCAGCGGTGTTGCTTCCGGGCTATCGCAGCCACGCGATGAACGGGGTGATGGTGGGCGCCTTTATCTGTTTGGTTGTAGGGATGGTGGATGACTGGGTGGGGGGCATTCCGGGATTTTACAAGTTGATCACGCTGTTTTTTGTCACGTTGGTGTTGTGGTATTTCGGCGTACGGGTGAACATATTCAAGAATGAGGTTTTAGACATCGCGCTGACGGTGTTATGGATTGTGGGGGTGACGAGCGCCTTCAACGGCACGGACAATATGGACGGTCTGGCATCGGGTATCGCGGTGATTGTATCCCTGATGTTTTTTGTCATTGCGCTTCAGGCGCACCTTCATGCGGGCACGGAAACCAGTCTGTCGTGGTTTGGGCTGTTAGCGATAGCGCTGGTGGGGGCGAATCTGGGCTTTTTGGTGTATAACTTTAATCCTGCCCGCATTTTCATGGGGGATTCTGGGAGTTTCTTTTTGGGATTTACACTGGCGGCGCTGGGCGTGATGGGGGAATGGACGGAGAACCGGATTATCTCGTGTGTGATCCCCATATTGATACTTGGGGTTCCGATATTCGATTTTGCCTATATTATTTTGGCGCGGATTATCCAGGGGGAAACGCGTACTCTGCGTTCGATTATCGATCATTGCGCGCCAGACCATTTATCGCATCGCCTGGTGTGGTTTGGATTCACCCAGCGGCAAGCGGTGCTGTTGATCTATTTGATCGCGGCGACGCTGGGGGTTTCGGGCATTCTCCTTCGCAATACGAGCAGTTTTTTTGACGCGCAACTGGCATTGTTTCAGGGCCTGGCGATAGTAGCGATTGTGATCATATTCATGTTGAAGGCGGCGCGGCATCACCGGGAGACGATGAAGAATCACATCGCGGAGTTTCACCCGGAGATTGCGGCGAAAACGTCATCCGAAGCGGTTTCCGGGAAGGAATCCGGCGATCCCCATGGGCCCCATTTGCAAAAGAGGATATTATTATCGTTCCGAAGGGGCGGCATATCACGGATGAACACGGGTGACGGTCTCCCCTTCCGGTAGAAAGCAGCGTATCGAATCAAGGATGGGTGTGGTTTATTCATTTCCCTTCGCCGGAATTTCATTCGGGGGATCGGGGTGCATCCAGGGGGCACGTACGGCATCCGCGGCCACCATCGCCATAAATGTTTCGCGGTCTACGGTATCGCCACTGGTGACAACCCGCACGTTGCCATTTACCATCACGGCGAATTGACGAATTTTCCGTCCCCGGCGCTGGAGAATGGCCCCCTTGGTCATCATGTCAAACTCCACGGTAATGATTTCCCATTCGGTCATGGCGCCCTCCTGGGCCGATTGTTCCTTGGAGAACAGTGCGTGGGGCACACGGCGTTTACGAAACAGCATATGCAGCACATCCTGATGTTGTTTAAATTATTGTAGAGGCCGGCGGAAAAGAGTGCAATACCTCGGGCGACGGTGATATTTATTGGGTTACAGGCGCAGGCGGGGTTTCAGCGGCCGGGAGCCGGGTGGGTTGACCAGGAGCAGAACCCGGTGGGGGAGGGGGAGCGGTTAGCACAGGCGCCTGTGCGCGCGCTTTTATGGCATCGGCGGCGCTTTTGGCCAAGGTGCGGACATCATTGTCGGTATCTTTTTCCGCGGCCGAATTGAGCACGTCGATCACGGAAGTATCGCCCAAATGACCCAGAATCGTGGCGGCGCGCATACGGGCGTTTGCTTCCAAGCTCATATCGGTCATAACCGTTTTGAAAATATCCAGATGCTCGGAAACTTTAGTATCCGGAATCATCAAAATAAGCTGGGTTTTGTCGCGGGCGGACATTTCGGGGTCGTTCCATAGCTCTTGGATACGGGGCATGGCCTCACTTTCACCGTGCATGATAAGCATGAGGGAGGCTTCGAACCGAACACGCCTTTCTTTATCGTTGAATAGTTCTTTCAGGCGTTTTTCCGCTTCCGGTGTTTTCAGGAGTCCCAGCAGGTGGGTGGAACAGGCCCTCGTGGTGACTTCTTTGTTTTCCTGGGTGAATTCCAGAAGGCGCGGCTGCATGGAAGGGTTTATTTTCGAGGTGAGGCAAATCACGGCCAATACTTTGGCTACGGGGTCTCCGGCGGGATCGCCCAAGACGTCCATGATGGGATTTAATCCATCGGGTCCCGATTCGGCGAGCCGCTGGGTGATGGTTATGGCGCTTTGCACGTCCAGGTTCGCGAAGCCAGCCTTGGTGAGGGCCATCCAATCCTGCATGTAATTTACGGGCGTTGTCTGGACAACAGGCTCCTGGCCGCCGCACGCGGACAGGAGGCAGAGGACCGGACACACCGCAATCATCATTGCGATGAGCGTCCGGAGAAGTTGTTCAGGATGTGCATGAGAAAAAGAGGTTCGCATTGCTCAAGCTCCATTTAAGTTAAGGCTCCATAGCCTAGCATATTGCCGGAGGAAAAGGCACATTGCCTGGGAAATCTTGGGCAAAGTTTTATTTTCCCGGCGGCAAGGGTATACTGTTGGCAACGATTTTCGGCGGGTATGCTTGTTCATTTGTGCGGGAATTTCCTGCAGTTCAGGTCTTTCCGGCCACCTCCCCCAATGGTGTTGCATGAAGAAGAAGTTGCAAAAAATATTGAACCAGATGCGCAGGAATGGCAATTCCGAAGCGGATCGGGAAGTGGTGCGCAAGGCGTACCGCATGGCGGAACAGGCGCACCGCGGACAGTTCCGTCTGTCGGGGTTGCCGTATCTTTCTCATTCTCTCAATGTGGCGCGCATATTGACTGAGATGGAGTTGGATACCGCCTCTATCGCCGCCGGAATCCTGCATGACGTGCTTGAGGATACACCAGTCAAGCAGCAGGAGATCATTTCGGAGTTTGGCAAGGAAATTGCCATGCTGGTGGACGGGGTCACCATGATCAGTTCCTTTCCGAAGGCCACGGGGGATATGAGCCTGTCGGAAAAGCAGGCGATGGGATTCCGGAAGATGCTGGCGGCGACGGTGCAGGATGTCCGGGTGTTGTTAATCAAGTTGGCGGATCGTTTGGATAATATGCGCACGATACAGCATCTTCCGCCGGAAAAGATCCAGCGCATTTCGCGGGAAACCCTGGATATCTATGCACCGCTGGCGCACCGGCTGGGGATTGCGGTATGGAAAGCGGAACTGGAGGATTGCGCGTTTCGCTGGCTGCATCCCGCGGAGTACGAGGAAATTTCCGCAAAGGTGAAGACACGGCGGTCTGAACGGCAAAAGCGGCTGAAGCACAGCATTGAGCAGGTAGAGCGGCAGCTTACGGAGTATGGGATCAAGGCGCGGGTAATCGGGCGCACGAAGCATTTTTACAGTATCTATCGAAAAATGTCTCAGCGGGGCGTGGATTTTGACGACATCATGGATCTGGAAGGGGTTCGGATCATCACGGAGACGAAACCGGATTGTTATCAGGCGCTGGGAGCGGTGCATCAGTTGTGGCCGAACATTCCGGAGCGATTCCGGGATCTGATTCTGCGGCCCAAGGAAAACGGGTATCAAACGCTTCATACCACGGTCATGTGCGAAGACGGCAAGAAGCTGGAGATCCAGATACGCACGGAGGACATGGATCGGGTGGCGCAGGTGGGTGTGGCGGCGCATTGGCGGTATAAGGAGGGGGAAAAACATGATGACGGCAAGTTGGATGAGCAGCTTGCCTGGCTTCGGCAGATGTATGAGTGGCTGAAGGAGGCGTCGGGGGCGGAGGAATTGCTGGACGGGATGCGGCGGGACGTGCGGGCGTCGGATATTTACGTATTCACGCCGAAAGGGGAAGTGAAGGAATTGCCCAAGGGGTCGACGCCGCTGGATTTCGCGTATCTCATTCATTCGGAGGTGGGGCATCATTGTATTGCGGCGCGGGTGAATGGGCGGGTGGTTCCGTTGCGGTACAACCTGCAAATGGGCGATATGGTGGAGATTCTCACGTCGAAGAATCAGACGCCGCACCTGAGTTGGCTGGAAATCGCCATCACGGGCCGGGCGAAAACGCGCATCCGGCAGCGGCTTCGGGAAATGGGCGAGATTGAACCGCTGGAAGAACTGCCGCCGAAGCCCAAGGAGCATCATGCGCCAGTCAAGCATGAGGCGCCGGAGCCAACGGTGCGGCAGGTGGATGACGCCACCCGGCGGAAGCTGATCCGCATCCAGGGGGCCAAAGGCATGGCGGTGCAGTTCGCCAAATGCTGCAATCCGATGCCGGGTCACGCGGTGGTTGGGTATGTCACACGCAATCCGGGCCTGTCCGTGCATCGGTCGGACTGCCGCGTCTTCGCGCGGATGAACCGCGACCCAAAACGCATTGTGGAGGCCTCCTGGGAAGGCGAGGGCGTGCTGCAAACCTCCATGCGGGTGGTGATCGGGCCTCGCCCGAATGTGCTGGCGGATATTACCAATGCACTGCGTCCCATGAACATCGATATTATCAGCGCGAATTACGGCCCGAAAGAAGACGGCAAAGGCTACTTCGATTTCATGTTCGAAGTCACGGACCAGCGCCTCATCGACTCTGTCATGCGCACCCTGCGCACCGTCTCCGGCATCACCTCCGTAAAACTCCTCTGGACCCGCGAACAATCGCATGCCTCGAACGGCGACGCAATAAATAGGGACAGTAACCATTTATTGTGACTACTTGCTCTAAACCAAAACCAAAATAAAAGAATAAATAGCCGAAATAAATGGTTACTTTCCATATTTAATTAACGCCGCAATCGAGACCACATCCCTAAAACAACCGCGCTCAGTCCAAGCAGCAACCAATCACCCAGAAAATCCTTAAAATTCTTTATTGTATTGGCGCCATCTAAACAATTGCAGCTAAAAGACTCCGTCTCACCTTCACCTTCACCTTCACCTTCACCTTCACCCTCTCCTTCACCTTCACCCTCTCCTTCACCCTCTCCTTCACCCTCTCCTTCACCCTCTCCTTCACCCTCTCCTTCACCCTCTCCTTCACCATCCCCTTCCCCTTCGCAGGGTGTGTCTTGAATGGTGAACCACCAGTAAGGCCCAGGGATGTCATCGCCACTGGTATGTGCCACCACGTACCAGTAATAGGTTGTTCCTAATTCCAGTTCGGGGAAAGCAGCGGACGGTTGCAGCAAGTTTGCATAAATCAGTTGAGGCGGTTCAGCGATATTTTTGCCGAAATAGAGGTCATAGCCGGTGGCACCAGAAACAGCGTCCCATGAAAATGACCCAGTCATATCACATATTTCACTCTGGTCAACCGGATAAGGATTCAGGATACCAGGTACCCCCAATGGAGGCAAGAGCGACATCGAAAGGCTATAGTCGCCCGTTCCCACTTGTTCACTGGAGGCCACAATAGTCCACGTTCCGGTCTGGTCAAGTGCAAAGTCAAGATCTGTCAAAGGATCTCCAAAATTATAGTCTGCCTGCGTACCCGCAGGGCGATATAGTCTGATC
>Ga0116156_10000193_pt1 | contig 66385 bp, 47 predicted proteins | sample AD_UKC045_MetaG_FD_89891 | JGI IMG/M metagenome (GOLD analysis project Ga0116156, IMG submission 89891) | Active sludge microbial communities of municipal wastewater-treating anaerobic digesters from USA - AD_UKC045_MetaG | ecosystem: Engineered > Bioreactor > Anaerobic > Digestate | place: USA...
ACGTTCTGCCAGTTGTATGAATAGGGAGCGGTCATATCTTCACCGATCTTTTGCGTACCGCGATAAAACTCAACTCTCGTGATGGTGCCGTCAGAGTCAGCCGCCGTGGCATTGATAGTGATGCTGGCCGGGGAAGTGAATTCAGCGCCGTTAGCCGGAGCTGTGATGGACACGGTCGGAGGCTGGTTGGCCGGTGTTGGTTCAGGCTTCGGAGTAGGCTCGGGTTCTGGTGTCGGTTCAGGCTCCGGAGTGGGTTCAGGTTCAGGAGTCGGATCCGGTGTAGGGGAGGCTGGTTGGTCGACTATAACGGTTATAGACGGGGAAAAAGCCGAGGCGCCTTGATTATCCGTGGCTTTGGCGTGAACCGTGTAGGCTCCGGCGGCCACATTAGTCCACATGTATTGATAAGGAGCTGACATATCCTCTCCCAGTTTGGTGGCACCTTGATAGAACTCTACTTTGGTAATAGAGCCATCGTCCGTGGCATTGGCCGCCAGCATGATTTCAGCCGGAGACGTGTAATCGGTCACCATGGTCGGACTGGTTAAAATTACGGTTGGAGCTTGATTTTCGTTTGGAGCCGGTTCTTCCGGGGTCGTGCCTTGGCTGACCATGTAAGTTATCTCCAGTTTGGGTCTTAACGATGAGTTGGCATCCTCGGAAGAATGAATAGTGGGTGAACCGCCGCCCGCGCCTGTTTCATTGATAATAATCAAACCATGGTTAGAACTTGGGTTGTTGAGCCAGTTTTGCACCACGCCCGCGTCCAAGTCCACGGTTTTGGTCTGGTCGCCCGAAGCATTAAAGCCGGTGATGGTAAAAGATTTGCCGGCCAAAATATCGCCCGTGCCTTTTCCGCCTTGAGCCGACCAGGCCACGCTCGGATCATCGCGGTAGAGCCAGCCCAGTTTTTGAGCATTGATGTTCCAGGATGTATTCAGATAATAACCTTTGAGCACGGTTTGCGGGATGTTGGAATAACCGCTTTCCCAGTCCGTGACCACCAAGGTCAGCTTGGCGCCCGTGACCGTGGCGCCCGCCGGCAGGTTGAGGTTGGTGAATTTCAGCAAAGCCCGTTTTTCATAAGTGGGCTTGCCGGTTTCCACTTTGACATAAGACCGCAAAACACCCGTGGTTTCGGTTACGCCCGTATCGCTCCATTCAATATATTGATTGGAGATGGTGGCGTCCTGCGCGCCTGTGTAACTGCTCACGCCCTGTTGATAAACAGCGCTTGAGCTTTGAGCCAGCGCTTGGCGCGCCGTGATGCCGTTTGGCCCAATGCCCACGGGCACGGCCAAGGCGGCGATCAAAAATAAAATAAGTGATTTACGCATAAGAAAATTAAAAATATTTAATCCGTGATTAATGCGATTATTATAATGTATCAGGCCCGATTAAGCCAATTGAGCAGAGGTCTTATTTAGGAGTCATGGCTCTTGACCAAACAGCCTGAATAGGTTCTAATAATGGCATTGGCTTAGCTCCTTAAAAACTGCAACAAACGAACAAGAGAGAGGTGCGGCATGAGTGCTTACAGAGACAAGGATCGCGGCGGTTTTGACGAAATTCTGCACGCTTTCGCGAGCATCATCAAAACTCTGCACTTCCTGGGCGCTTTCGCGGTCGTGTACGTCATGATGAACAAGATTGGGGAAGACATCAAACAGAAATTGAAGCGCCCCGCAGAAGAACCGGCTCCACCGGCTGTAGTAGAGAAGCGCTGTCCGCTGTCCAACGTCGCTAAAGTAAAAACTCCGGTGCGCGACACCTTTGGTGTTTGCCTGACCGATGAGGTGCGTTACATCTGCGACGACCAGGTCCTGACCGCGCGTGCGGATACTATTTGGAGAGTGGAGACTCGCTCATGTTACGAACATGAGAAGCACCCCAAGCCTAAGTCGGGATCTCCTTCTAAAAAAGTGGCTTTAACTACATGGATTCAGTTGGGCATCTTTTTGGCTCCTTTTGCTACTGTCTTCATGATAGCGTCGATTTGGTTATTTAACTTGGAGTCCATCATTGTCTGGTGGGAGGAGGTTGGTAGTTGGATGAACGCAGAAGAGAATAAAAATAGAGTTAACTTCTTGTTTGGGATCTCCTCTTTGGGAGGTTTTGTCGCATGGTTTATAGCCTTAAGCCTGTTAATCCAGAAAGCGGACACTCCACCCTCTTATGCCGTAAAAACTCCCTGCTCCACCCTCTACTTCGTGGACGGCACGGTCATGCAACATGTGACCATGATCACACCGGCCATGGAGTTTACTACCATCACAGGCGTCCAAAAACTGGATCTGAAAAGATCGGATTCGCAAACAGCTTGCGGATTGACAGCTGATGAGATGCGCGCCTTGGCCGACAGGCTGAAGGAAGTGATTTCCGACCACCGTTATGAGATTGCCCGTGCTTTGGGAGTAGAGAGGTACAATCGTACCGTTCGTTTGTTGCCGGATCTGAAAGTCTTCGACACGGAGACATGAGATCCAAACCCCGAATGATCGGGGTTCTGCTCAAAAAGGCGCCGTAACTTGGCGCTCTTTAAAATTGGGTTGATTTTTAGGTTTTGGACGGTTCGGTTTTTTGGCGCAATACAAAAAAACCATGCCGGACTTCTTGAGGTTTGATTTCGTGCGCTTCCACCACTTCCAGCCCGTGTTCATCAAAATAATCTTTCCATTGATCCAGACTCCGGTAATTGTGCGGAGCTTCGGCGCAAATTTCCATATTTACCCGGCGGTCTATCTTTTCCACCAAAGCCGCTTCTGCCGAATCATCAGCCAGGTCTTCGGCCATAAAAACATAGCCGTCGCGCTTGAGCACGCGTTTAATTTCTTGCAGTATTTGTTCGTGTTGCTTTTTGTCTATGTGATGCAGGACAAAGTTCAGGGTTACGCCGTCCATGGAACCGTCTTCAATGCCGGGCAGATGTTCGGCTCTGAAATGTTCGCCCAGATAACTGGCCGAGTGAGCCAATTTTTCCAGGCGGTCGGCTACGGACTTGGTCATGTAATCATGCGGATCTATGCCCACCACTTCGGAACCGGGCAAGAGCTGGTCTATCTCGTCCATCTCATGTCCTTTGCCCGCGCCCAAGCACAAGACGCTGACGCCTTGTTCGACATTGTTCTGTTTCAACACGCCGGGTTCTTTATAAACAATTTTGGGCGCCAAATATTTTTGCACCCGTGTTTGTTCTATCATCCATTCGGCTCTTTGCTGTAAAGCTCGGTCCACGGGTTTGAATTGGCTGGCCCAGCGGATGACCGATTCGCGCAAATCATGGCGTGTGCTCCTGGGCTGTTCCGCGGGTTGCCCCGCGGTCTGAAAAGGATTTTCATGAGACATATGTTTTATTATACCGCATGTGATATAATAATAGATAGTTAGTGTTAATAATTTTTTTTCATTCTTTTTTACAATATGAAGACCTTATTCACTTGTTGGGCTGTTGGCGCTTTGGCAGCAGCGTTTTTTGCGTTCCTGCCCGCGTCCAACGCTCATGCCGCCAGTTTGGTGACCGACGGATCTTCGGAAATCGGATCTTTTCCGATTGCGGAATCCGATATGCCCAACACTTCTTGGCGCATTGATACCAGCTCGGTGGGTTCGGCCACGGTCACCTCAACTCCGTTTGATTTTGCCGGCCCGTCCAACACCACGCTTTCCAACCCCACCGGCTGGACGCGTGTTATTAACGACAGCGAGGATGATGATTATGTCAGAATCCCCGCCGGCTTTAACCTTGGATTTAACGGCACAAATTATACGAGCGTCTATCTGGGCTCCAATACCTATTACACATTCGGTGCCGGAGATTCCGAATATTCGGGTTTGGGCGCCGATGTTCCTCCTCTGCCGGGCGTGCACGTTTGTTCGAGCGACAACTCTTATCAACGTGTTTATTACCGTTTTGATGATGCAAATACTTTGCGCGTCAGATACGAAGGCACAGACAGCACCAGCGGTACGGTCGGTCAGCCCACCATAGTTTATGAAGCGGTGTATTATGCCGGCGAGTCATATCATGATCTGTATATAGGAAGAAATGACAGTTGCAGCGGCGATTACGGTCCGGATGCCGCCAAATTAGGTGCCGGCGACGATGGTGATTATTCTTTGCCTGCCACCCTGCCCGGATCTCCGGAGTATGACCGCGGTGATTTTTACGCAGACACTCTCACTTTTAGCGAAGATTTGGATCCTACAGCCATGACCATGGTTGAGGACGCTATCACGGCCGGCGCCAGCTATCCGCCTCGCGCTTATGAATGGACGTCCAGCAGTACATTGGCCATTTATGCCACGACTTCCGTCACTTTTTACGATGATGTATTAACTCCGCTTACAGCTTCAGACTATGATTTTGCGGCCTATGTCTTATTGATTGATGCTGATGATGTTGCTCCCACGGCCAGTTATTTGGGCGATGGTTCTTATGATTACGAACTCTCATCCACTTGCCCGTCTGCGGCTTGCGATCTGGGTAATGTTTTTGGCAACGAAATCACTTTCAGTGAAGATCTTGATTTGGCCAACCGAGCCGGAGTCGAAGCCGCTATCACGGCCGGTGCCAGTCATCCTTTAAGCGAATTCGTGTGGGGCAGTGCCTCTCTGTGGATTTATGCCACCACCTCCGTGGTCTTCGCCGATGATGTAAGAGTGGATTTATATGATGCTTTGGGCAATACGGCAACCAATCAACGTCTCATCGATTCTTTGCCAACTCCGCCCATGACTGTTTGGGTTGACGATGATTACACGGAATTCAGTTCCGGCGGTCATGTTTGGGGTGAGGATGCTTTTGACAATATTTCCGATGCTTTGGATGCGGTAGCCGAAGGAGGACAAGTCAACGTCTTGGCCGGAGATTATAATAATGATTCAGGCACCATTAATAAAAACGGCGTAACCATAACCGGCCCCTCATCCGGCTCACCGGCCAGAGTGGCTGATGATTGCGATAACGTGATTACGGTTGATGGCGCCAGCGGTGTCACCATTTCCAACTTAACATTATTGCAAACCAATGGAGGCAACGTCGATGGAACTTATTGTTATAACTCGCCTGTTGTTCGTGTCGGCTGGAACTCGGCTTCCACTACCATTTCCAATAACTTTATCGCCGGCGGTTACATTGGCATAGCATTAAGAACGGATGCTTATGATGTGACTTTAACGGATAATAACATCAACAATAATGATTGGGCCGGAGTAGTCGGCTTGAGTCAAGGAGTTCATATCATTACGGGTAATACCATTGAGTACAATAACCGCGGTTTAAGTCTTGGCGAGGGTCCGGGAGGAACTCAAACGGCTAACTGGCAAGGCAGTGAAATATCAAGCAATATAATCCGTGAAAATGAATACGGAATTTATTACGCGTTAGGCAGTCAGCCCGGTCCTATGAGCATCGGTCCGGATAATGAAATTTATGATAATGGTGACGGTATTTATATCAATGGCCCGGCTTATGATGTGCATATAAATGGCAATTCCATTTATGGCAATACCGTGATTACTTCCGGTTTGCATATAGAAGGTGCGGATACGGGTGTGGATGCGAAGGAAAACTGGTGGGGTGACGCCACGGGTCCTTATGAAGCCAATGATAATCCGGAAGGTTTGGGTGACACGGTCTATATCGGTGTAGACAGCCAATACATCTACTATCGTCCTTACTGTTTGGATGATGGGTGCGTTGCCTTAAGTTCAGTATCCGTAGATCCGAGTAATTTATCTACCTTGTTCGACAACGGCGGCAGCATCACGCCTATCCTGACCGGCCCGGATGATGCTGATCCGGCCACTTACCTGGTCGATCAATTGCAGGTTAATGAAGATGTCAACATCAGCTTCCCGTCCGGTTCAGGCACTTCAACGGTTACTCTCCCCGCCGGCACTGTCATTACCAAAACCGGGGGCGGTACTTTTGATGCCAATGATCTGACGGCCGCGGAAACAGCTTTGGGCTCATTGTCCGGCTTTCCCACCGGTCAAGTGGTCGAAGGCGCTATTGAATGGGGCTTGCCCGATCTGGGTCTGACTTTCAGCCAGCCGATCACGGTCACGATTTTTGTGGGCACTGATTTAAACGGCCGTACCTTAACCATCGTTCGTTCCAACAGCATGACCGGGGGCTGGACCAACGACGGCATCGTGCCGCCGGCTCAATGCGTGGTTTCTGCCGGTCTGTGCACCTTTCAGACCACCAAAGCTTCGTATTTCGCGGCCAATTCACAGGCCTCTTCGGGCGGCAGTTCGGGCGGGGGCGGCGGCTCGTACAGCGCGCCCGGAGCCGTGGGTGACGGAGCTTTAACCGTGAGTATCAGCCTGGGCGGTACGGGCAATCTGGGACGGCTGGGAGCCAAGGGCGTCAACGTCCTGCATTACATCAATAGTCTGGCAAATTTTGAGGCTCAAGAAAGCAAGAGCGGCTTATACGGTCAGCATTCTTTCAAAGTCACGGATCTGGACCTCTTAAACAAAAAATACACCTTCACCATCCAAAGTGATCCGCAGATCTTCACGCTCGGCCTAAACGAAAGCGTGCAAGTTGATTTGGACGGCGACGGGGTCAAGGATGTCAGTCTTAAGTTCACCAACTTATACGTTAACCGTATCGAAACCACCATCAAATCACTGACTGCGGCCGCCGAAACCCCGGAAGTTTCAACCATCGGCCAAACCGTGGTTACTTTAGTGGCCGATTTTCTGGCGGCCAACAACATTGTCCGCGATTCAGCCTTGGAATCCGAAGTCTTGGCCCAAGTGCAGGCTGATGCCAAGGAGTTCAATTTGGTACTGGAGGGCATGTCCGCCATCGTTGACTACGTGACGTACGGCAATTCCGTGGCTTCACTCAAATTCGGCCGGGGAGAACGCCGGGCCATTCTGCGCGATTATATGGAGACGGTTAACCGTAATAACATTGTTTGGGAGGATATGGAGCGCTTGGCCGTGGGCCAGATTCCCAAGGTCCGCAATTTGGAAAAGGAACGCGCCAACGTGTCCCGCGCTTTGCCCGTGTTCCGCAAGATTTTCGGTCATGACCCCAATTTCCAAAATGAAACAGAAAATTTGGCTTGGAATACTTTGATGTACCGCATCCGCTTTACCCGCGATCTGGGCAAAGAAGGCTCGGGTTTGGCTCTGTACCGCAAACTCTACGGCCGCTACCCCAACACTCCTTTCGGCTGGTCCGTGGTCCGTGTCTTGGGTTACGTCAAATAAAAAAAACAGTCAATCAATATCACCGGTTCAAAAAGCCGGTGATATTTTTTGCGGACAAAACACAATTGTTATTTTTTAACTTTGGGGCTATGCTGATCTTTATGATTTTAAGCTCAAATATGCTCCAACGCGCCCGTGTCTTATTGGTCTTATTGCCTTTTTTGTTGCTGACCGTGGGTTGCGGCCATCCGCGCCCAACAGCCAACCAACCCCAGCCAGAAGAAGATGGTCCGCCGTTGATCTCTAAAAATTTTTCCATCCAGGCGGACGCCGGCGGAACAGTGCCCATGGATTTGGGGGACGGCTCGCGCGTGAAAATCATTTTCCCGCAAGATTCTCTGCAGTCCGATGCCACTTTGTCCGTGGCTCCGCGCTTGGCCCAAGGCGATGATCTTTTGTCCGGTGGATTCTCTTTAACCGAAGCGGATTCCGATCAGGGTCCGGCTCTCAAGTATCCGGCCATCATCATGCTGTACGCGGACAAAGACTTTGGCCAAGATGTTTCCATCGTCCGTTATCAAGCTGACGGATCATACGAAGTGATTCCCACCAAGGTCACTGTCTCAAACGGCCAAACCGCGCTCATGGCTCAAGTGGATCACTTTTCTGATTACGGAGCCAAAAAAATTACGCCCGCAGAACGCGAAGCCGCTGAACGCAACCAACAACCTCAAGATTTTAATTGGGTGATTTATGTTAATGATTCCGAGGACGTGGATTTGCCGCCCATGAAAAGAAAAGTATTTTTGGATTTTAAGGCCGTGAATACCTCGGGCTATGTTTTTGGAGAGTATAAAGGTTACGCGCATGCCAAAACCACCAATGACATGGAGGCTATGGGCGGCAGAATCGATGCTGATTTTTCGGTCAACGATGAGAACGTGGCGTTCACGCTCGATCCTTACATACAGCTTGCTCCGCTGGTTCCCGAGGGCGAAGAGGATCTGCCTTTGGCGCCCCTGGTTGAAGACGGCGACGAAGATTTGCCATTGGCCAAACTCGAACCCGCCCAAGAACCTGATTTTGCGGCCAACGGTGTTTTGAATATGCGGGGCGGCGGATCCGGCACGGTCACCGCCGGAGGGTACAGTGTCAGCCGGGGCTTGGAAGCAACTCAATCTACAGACTCTTTTTATCTGGTGGTCGTCGGTCCCATGGTCCGCCTGACCGTAAACGTGGCCGGCACACCTACCATGTATTTTGACGGCTACATCAGGGGAGAGGGGAAGTGATCGACTATTCAACGATCAGTCTATTCTTCGCATTTGGGATACCAAGCGGGAAAAATGGTTTTTTTAGCGTCGTAGATATCATTGCTGTTTTGACTGATAGCTCTGACCCAAGAAAATATTGGAACAAACTGGCACAGCGTATGTGAGAGGAAGGAAGTGAGTCGGTGACAAATTGTCACCGACTCACTTCAAAACAACTCTTGAATTAAATAGTAGATAGGGTATGATTGTGCTGTATGCGATATAAGAATACTCTCCAAAATGGCTCTGTCAGATATCTTGTATTTAAAGAAGACGACTGTTGGTACGCTGTCGGTCTTGAGTTTAATATCGTGGAAACCGGCGATACCCCGCAAGAAGCCATGCTTTTACTTTTTGAAGCGCTTACCGGTTATTTGGAATCCGCCAAAAAATTTAAAGCCCGCCCAAACATTCTGAATCAAAAAACAGATCCTGAATATGAACGCATGTGGGAAAACAGAACCAAGGTCGGCAAAAAGAAAGAGCCGATTTTTTCCAGCGGACTGTTGAATATCGCGACCGCTTTACAGCCTACGTTGGCCTAAAGATGTATGTCGCCAAGAGGAGTGCATAATTGGACGGCCGAACAAGTTATCCGTTTTTTGAAAGATTATAATTTTATACATAGCTATACGCGTGGCAGTCATTTTTACTATTTTGGACAGTATGGCGGGCAGAGCAGGCAAGTCTGCATCCCGTTTCATGGCAAAAACACCCTTAAACCGCGAACTCTAAAAAGTATTATCCAACAGTCGGGCATACCGAAAGAGCAATGGCTGGCAAAATGATCATGGTGGAGTTTGCGCAAAACTGGAACGGAACTAAGGATGAGAGATTAAGGATTCAATCGGTGCCCCGCGAATAGTGGGGATTTTTGTTGCGTGATCCCATTTCGGGAACAGTTGAAACTGCTTGCCGAAGATTAGCCCGATGATTCACAAGTCCCATATCCCATCTCCGTCGTATGACGTTAAGTTCGGATGAGCCTAACTCACCCCTACCCCTCTCTTACCCAAGAGAGGGAAGTAAAGTCCGAAGACTGGGCACGCCTCTGACGCGGGACGTAGGACGACTGGGACGTGCGACGTTATGTACGTTAGGGCCCCTTGTTACATGCTACATGTTACATGCTACATGAAATAGTTTGCCAAACACCACATAATAAGCGAGAATAGCTACATTATGAACCCCCTGTCCGACCTCACCTCCCGCATCATCGCTTTCCGCGACGCCCGCGATTGGGCGCAGTTCCACAATCCCAAAGACGTGGCCTTGTCCTTGGTCCTCGAAGCCACGGAAGTGATGGAACATTTCCAATGGAAAAATCCCGAACAAGTTAAACAACATATTCAAACCCATAAACAAGAAATCGGCGAAGAACTGGCCGATGTTTTTTATTGGGTTTTGCTTTTAAGCCATGATTTGGGCATTGACCCGGTTGAAGCTTTAAAAGATAAGCTTGAAAAAAATGAATTGAAATATCCGGTGGATAAGGCCAGGGGAGTGGCGACTAAGTATACGGAGTTATAAAAATATGATCATTTATCAAGACGTGAAAGAGAATTTTATCAATCAAGTACGTGGAGGCGTCATAGATCAGCTAATTATTGATTTTTATTTTAACGCCACTAAAAAACACGTCGGAGCTTCAGAGCAAGATTCATGGAAAAAATCCATGAGATACATGAGAGATGTTCTAAACGATCCCTCCATACCAAAAGATGCCGGAGTGTCTATTGAATACACAATACCCAGAACGTCTAAAAGGATAGATTTTATTCTTACGGGACAGAACGAGAAGAAAAATGATTATGCGATAATCATTGAACTGAAGCAATGGTCGACTGTTGATTTATCTGAAAAGGATGGTTTAGTAAAAACCTCTTTTTTCGGCGAGGTCAGCCACCCTTCTTATCAAGCATGGTCGTATGCGGCTTTACTTGAAAATTATTGCGAGACTGTATACAAAGAGAATATTCAATTAAGACCTTGTGCTTATTTGCATAATTATATTGAGGACGATGTAATAAAAAATAAATTTTACGAAGAATATTTACAGAAAGCCCCAGTATTTTTAGAGGGCGATAGCGAAAAAGACAGCTTGCGTTCTTTTATTAAAAAATTTGTAAAATACGGAGACAAATCAAAAATAATGTACAGGGTTGACAGCGGTAAGATAAAGCCCTCAAAAAGTTTAACGGATAGCTTGGCCAGCATGTTGAAAGGGAATGAAGAGTTTTTCATGATAGATGATCAGAAAGTTGTGTTTGAAACAGCAAAGCTACTCGCGAAACAGTCAAACGCAAAAAACAAAAATATTCTTATTGTTCAAGGTGGCCCGGGAACTGGAAAATCCGTGGTTGCGATTAATTTATTGGTGGAAATCACAAAACAAGGTCTTGTTGTGCAATATGTAACAAAAAACGCAGCTCCAAGAGCGGTTTACGAAAGCATGTTAACGGGACAAATGAAAAAAACTCAGATTTCCAATCTATTTACTGGTTCCGGTTCTTACATTGATATAGAAGAAAATTCACTGGATGCACTTGTTGTTGATGAGGCGCATAGACTGAATGAGAAATCAGGCATGTTCCGCAACCTCGGAGAAAATCAAATAAAAGAGATTATAAAGGCGAGTAAGTTTTCTGTATTTTTTATTGATGAGGATCAAAAAGTGACATGGAACGATATAGGTGAAAAAGAAGAAATAAAAAAATGGGCTGATTTAATTGGAGTAAAAGTTCAAGAAATGGAATTAAGTTCTCAGTTTCGTTGCAGCGGCTCTGATGGTTACCTCGCTTGGCTGGACGATGCCTTGCAAATTAAAGAAACAGCTAATATTTTCCTATCGGAAAACAATTATGATTTCAGGGTTATCGATTCTCCTACCGAGTTGTACAATTTGATTCTTGAAAAGAATAAAGAAAGAAATAAATCCAGATTGGTAGCTGGTTATTGCTGGATTGGATTAGTAAACAAGATAAAAGTAAGATGGATATAAGTTTTTTAAATGATAGTCTCGCGTTACAGTGGAATCTAGCCAGTGATGGCAATCTGTGGATTTTGTCTCCAAGTTCTGTGAATGAGGTTGGTTGCATTCATACGTGCCAAGGATTGGAATTAGATTATATTGGAGTAATCATTGGCCTTGATTTTGTGGTCAGAGACGGAGTTGTGATAACACAACCTGAGAAAAGAGCGAAAACGGATGCTTCATTAAAAGGCTACAAAACGGCTTTGAAGCAAAATCCCGCAGAAGCAAAGAAGAAAGCCGACAAGATAATAAAGAATACGTATAGAACATTAATGACTCGTGGTATGAAGGGCTGTTATGTATACTTTGTGGATAAAGAAACCGAAGCGTATTTTAAAAATAGGCTAAAATTAAACAAAAGTAATTAAATTTATGAATTCCGCCTTCAATCCTCGGTTGGCCTCGAAATATAAAAATAATTCACAAATTATTCGGGTTCTTTCAGAAGATTGGGTTAATAATCAGGTTTACTGTCCGAATTGTGGCAATGAAGAAATCAATCACTTTGCCAGTAATAAGCCGGTAGCGGATTTTTATTGTCCAAAGTGCGCCGAGGAGTATGAATTGAAAAGCAAAAAAGATACGGTGGGCAATAAAATAACGGATGGAGCTTATAGAACCATGATCGAACGGCTAAACAGCAGTAATAATCCGAATTTTTTCTTTTTAAGTTATGACATTAGTAAATTGGAGGTAAAAAATTTTCTTGTTATTCCCAAACATTTTTTTGTTCCAACCATCATTGAAAAAAGAAAACCCTTGCCTCCAAGTGCCAAGAGAGCCGGTTGGGTTGGTTGTAATATTATTCTAAAAAACATACCCGAAGCCGGAAGAATATATTACATAAAAAATCATATCGAACTGCCTAAGAAAGAAATAATATCAATCTGGAAAAAAACTTCTTTCTTAAAAAAGCAAACGGATTTGTCAGCCAAGGGTTGGCTATTGGATACTATGCGGATTATTGATAAATTAGGTAAAAAGGAGTTTGGTCTTGATGAAGTTTATGCATATGAAAAAGAACTTGCTAAACTGTACCCAAACAACAAACACATCAAAGACAAGCTGAGGCAACAGCTCCAAGTATTGCGTGATAATGGGTATCTCTCATTTATCTCGCGTGGTAAATACCAAATCGCAAGTTGAATATGGCGATAAATTTAACGCCGCTTGTGGCAAAAATTATTTTGTTTATCAATCCCTTTGCTCGCATACAAGTAATGTGCCGAGGTTATAACGAAGATCTGGCTAATTTTACGGAACTGGTCTGGGGTGACGACAAAGATTTGGACTTTATGGACAAGAAAACATACCCGCAATTTCAATTGTGGTATTAATACATTATATGCCCCCGTTCATCTTCCTAACCTCCGACGGCCAAACAACCGCCCCCAATCTTGAAGACATCGATAATCTCCAAGTCCTCGGAATCACCAATGGCCATAATTCGCGCGAAGCTTTTAACCGACTGCTCCAAGAAAACGCATGGATCAAAGAATCGGATTATGAGGAAGTGTTGTGTTTGGAGTTGAAGAGTGAGAGGGGAGAGTGGCTAACAATTCATCATCAATGATAATCAGTGGTATAATTGCCTGAATGGCTCAAGTTTCAAAAACAACGAATAGTTGGTTGGATGATAAAAAAAGAAAAGCTACTTTTCGTTTTGACGTCATTCAAATAATTTTGATTGCTTTGGGCGTGCTGTATTTGGTTTATAATTTCATAAATTATAAAAATTTATGGATTGTTTTTATAAGTTCATTCGTTTACTTGCTGATTTTAGCTATCTTTATTAGATTAGCCATCCTGTATGGTCGAAAAAATATTCGACCGTATTATCTTGGTCATGAGGCTGAAGTTGAGATATTTGAGATTTTAGAAGGATTACCGGATTCTTATTGGGTTATGCGCGACCCTATTAACAGCAATACGGGCAATGTTGATTTTGCGGTGATTGGTCCGACCGGAATATTTGCCATTGAAGTTAAATCAAGCGGTGTTAGCCTGGATGTTAAATGGGGCAGATTGGCTTACAACGGCTTAAGTAAGTATTATGGTAAAGATTTTGTAAAACAGACAAAAAACGGCGCTTTCAAGATATCCCAATGTTTAAAAGCTTGCGGTCTGGATTATTTTGTCCAGCCTATACTTGTCTTTACGCATGCGCGCGGTCTGCGGCTTGGTAAAAACAAGCTTGATAATACCTATATCGTGCGTAAAGAATGGCTGAACGATATTATTTTGGAACATAAGGGGGCTTTTGTTAATGAATCCAAAATCAGCAAACTGCTCGTCTGCTTAGCGCATTAAAAATATTTTTTTAGAAAATCTTTTACTCCCACCATCCATTCCCTGTATAATCAACCCATATGTCTACTACCAATATTTTCAAAAAACAGGCTTTACTTTTGGTTTTGATTTTAGTTACGGCCTTGGGTGCGGGCTGTAATCAGGCCGGGCCGGCGGCAACCGGCGAACAAACCGGTCAGGCACGGCAAGAATCCGGGGATGACGGACAGGCGGTTGGAACAGCCGGGCCTTGTACTCCGGGCAACGTGGCTATTGAGGGTTATGGCGATCCGGGCAAGCGGTTGGGCAATTGTTTTGTGCAATATCCGGGCGAACCTTCCCGGCAGGATAAGAGCTATTACATTGTGGAAGATGTTTGCGGTCAGTTCACCCAAGAATTCATATCCTATCTCACGGGCCGGGAGATTTTTGCGGCCGAGCCTTCGCCTTTGGCCACGGTCCACGGTTGTTCATATTATTTTGATTCAGCCAAGAAGAATTATGTCATGCTGGTTTTGGATTATTTGAACGTGGACAAGCAAAAGAAGAACCGTGAATTTATCGGTCACACCATCAAAACCGAATCGCGCATTCCCATGGAAAATTTTTTATCATATCAAAAAGACGGCCAGCTGAATTCGACCTATTTGGTGCTTAATCCCAATAAATACCTTCGCCTTGAGCGCAGTAACGGAACCGCGGTCAGCGAAGCGGATATGCTCGACCTGGCCTCCAAGCTGGGATCCGAGATCAAAGATTATAAGTAAGTTGATTCAGTCCATCCCACGTTGTACGATGTACGGTGTACGATGTACGATATACCCATGCAAAAACTCGCTATTTTCGACATCGACGGAACCATCTTTCGTTCCAGCCTGCTGATTGAGCTGACCGACGACTTAATCGCCAAGGGAATCTTCCCGGCCTCCACGGCCAAAGTCTACGCCCGCGCGCGTGACAACTGGCTGAACCGCGAAGGGTCGTATGATGATTATATTATGGACGTAGTCAAAGCCTTTGAAGGCCGGCTTAAAGGTGTGCCGCATAAAACTTTCGCCAAAGTCGCGGAGCAGGCCGTGGCGCGTTCCAGCAAGCGGGTTTATCGTTATACCCGGGATCTGACCCAAAAGCTTAAGCGGGACGGTTATTATTTGCTGGCCATCTCGCATTCGCCCAAAGAGATGCTGGACCCGTTTTGCAGGCAATGGGGCTTTGATAAGGTCTACGGCCGGATTCACGAGGTGGGGGAGGACGGGCGGTACACGGGCAAGACTCTGCATCAAACTTTGATTGATGATAAGGCTAAAATACTAAAAAGAGCAGTCCGGACCGAAGGCTTGACCTTGAAAGGCTCTATCGGAGTGGGTGACTCGGAGGCTGATATCAGATTTTTGAAGCTGGTGGCCAGGCCGATCTGTTTTAATCCCAACAGCAAGCTTTACGCGCATGCTAAACGCCACGGCTGGCAGGTGGTGGTGGAGAGAAAAGATGTGATTTATAAAATGTAACGGCAGATTTCGGAACAAGCATCGGGTTGGTTTATTATAATTACATCACCTGTGCATAACTAGTTATTTTTTAAGTCTGGGCGAGTATTCGGGCCGGCGCGAACATGCTAAAATATGGCGAATTATGCTCAAACAAATGTTGGTTAAATCGCTTTTTTTGTTGACAGCCGCGGCCGCTTCTTTTTTTTATCCGGTCAGCGCGCAAGCCGCTCCGGCCACCATCGCGGGTTTTGAAATGGCCGGTTTGTTGGGCACGGAAGTTACTTTCAACGCGACCACTAATGATGCCAATTTGCAAACAGTCGTCATTTCCCGGGGCGCGGGCATTACGCCTTCGGCCTTGGCTAATGCTTTTTCCGCCACCGGCTATGTGGCGGCCGGTACCAAGGCGGACGCGGTCAGCCAGAATGAATTTTTTCAAATAACGCTTGAACCGAAAAATAATCATAGATTGTTTTTGACCACTTTGAATTATGTTATCCGGCGCAGCGGCACGGGTCCCAATGCTTTTCAGTGGCAATACAGCTTGGATAATTTTGCCACGGCCGGTATTGATGTGGGGGCTGAAGGATCGTATACGGGGACGGCTACCAACGGCGTGGCCATGCCGGCCATAGATTTATCGGCTGTCCCGGCTTTGCAAAATCTTCCGAGCGGCACCAAGGTCACATTCAGATTGTATGCCTGGGGAGCCTCGGCCGGTACCGGTACTTTTGCTATCGGCCGCCTGGCCGGCGATGACCTGGCTTTGGTGGGCGAAGTTTTGCCCAATAAATTAGCCACTTTTGAATTCGCCGGTGAAAATGGAAATCAGGTCTCGTCTACAGCTACCACGCAGGAAACCAACTTAAAGCCCGTGGTGGTAACCAGGGGCGCCGGTCTTCTGCCGTCATTTTTATTGAACGCTTTTTCCAGTACCAATTATACGGCTTATGGAGCCAAGTCCAATGCTTTGGCTGATAATGATTATGTGGAATTGATTTTTGAGGCGGATGATTTTTATCGTTTGAATTTTGATGATCTGCATTTTAATGCCCGCCGGAGCAGTACGGGCCCCGTGTCTTATCAATGGCAATACAGTTTGGATGATTTTGCCACGGCCGGCGTGGATCTGGGAGCCGAGGGTTTTTATGATGGAACCGCGGACACGGGCGTGGTCATGCCTTCGGTCAATCTGTCCGGCGTACCGGCCTTGCAAAACGTCAAAAAAGTCACTTACAGGTTATATGCTTGGGGTGCCACCACCACGGCCGGGACTTTTGCTTTTGGACGCTTGGCCGGCGATGACTTGGTTTTTACGGGCACGGTTACGCCCAATATTATCGTGGCTTTTGATCCGGCCGGCGAAAACGGCGATCAAGTTACTTTTAACGCCACTACCCTGAATGCCAATCTTCAGAATTCGATACTATCCCGCGGAGCCGGTATCAATCCATCTTTTTTACTGGATGCTTTTTCGGCTAATGATTATGTGGTTGGAGGTAATAAGGCCAATGCCGTGAGTGATCAGGAATATTTTCAATTTGAAGTGGAGAGCGATCCGGGTTATGAAATATTTTTGGGTTTTTTGGATGCTAACCTGCGCCGCAGCGGCACGGGTCCCAATGCTTATCAGTGGCAGTATAGTTTGGATGGTTTCGCGACCGCGGGAGTCGATTTAGGCGCGCAGTTTGCGTATCTGACTTCTGAAAATGACGGCACGGTCAGGCCGCGCGTGGACATGTCCGCCTTGCCGGCTTTGCAGGATATACAGCCGGGCGATCCGGTTACTTTTCGTTTATACGCCTGGGGCGCTACGGGCGCGCCCGGCACTTTCGCGGTCGGCCGGCTGACCGGCGATGACTTGGCGGTGGCCGGTGAGGTTAAGATTAAAACTTATAATGTTAACTATGCGGCCGGTCCCAACGGCTCGCTGACCGGTTTGACTTCACAGGTCGTCAATTACGGCGCCAGCAGTACGGCGGTTACGGCCGTGCCTGATACGGGCCATCACTTTGTAAAGTGGTCTGACAATGTAACGGATAATCCGCGTATCGACGGCCATGTCACGGCCAATATTTCGGTCACGGCCGAATTTGCCGTCAATACTTACACATTAACTTATACCGCGGGAGCGAACGGCTCGCTGACCGGTTTGACTTCACAGGTCGTCAATTACGGCGCCGATGGCACGGCTGTGACCGCGGTACCGGACGCGGGTTATGCTTTTACGGACTGGAGCGACAGTTCAACCCAAAATCCCAGAACCGATTTTAACGTCACTTCGAATTTGAACGTGACGGCCAATTTTACGCCCGTGGCGGCTTCTTCCGGAGGAGGGAGTATGTTTTATCCGCCGGCCGGCATTGGTTCCGGCAAGCAGGATGTGACCGTGGCCATGGACGCGGTTAAAGAAGTGGGCGCTATCAACCGGGACGGCCTGAATTTGCTGGCCCATATCAGATCTAAAGCTTTGTTCGAGGCTCCGGGAAGCCGGTTTTTACGCCCCGAGGCTCATTCGCTTAAAATTGTGGAGCTTGATTTATGGCGTAAAATTGTCACGTTCGAAGTAGCTTCCAATCCGCAGGTCTTAAGCTTGGCTCTAAATGAATCGGTAAAAGTTGATTTGGATGGAGATGGAATCCCGGATATGTCGGTTGAATTTGTCGGAGTGTATATCAATCGAGCTGAACTGACAGTCAAGTCTTTATTGTTCGGAGACGGCGCCCTGTCCATCAATGACAGATCCGAAGAATTGACAACTCAAGAGACCGGGCCGGACAGCCGGCGGTTTGTTTTTACCAGAAACTTGGAAACCGGCATGATTCATCCTGATGTTAAGGAACTGCAGAAGTTTTTAAATAATAACGGTTTTATCATCACGCCCACCGGTCCCGGTTCTCCGGGTCAAGAAACCGATAAGTTTGGAGCCTTTACCCGGCAAGCGCTGATCAGATATCAAATTGCCAAGGGCCTCAGCCCGGCGGCGGGTTATTTTGGAGATGACACCAGGGCCATGGTCAATCAAAGTCAAAATGGTCAAATTCAGGGCCATGCTCCGGATAGACTGTTGGGCAGGATATTGTTACAGGTTGAGGAGCATGGAGAGGCTTGGTATGTCAGAACCAGCGACGCGAAAAGGTATTATCTGGCCGACGGAGAAGCGGCTTATGCCGTTATGCGTCACTTCAGTTTGGGTATTACGAATGCGGATTTGGCCAAGATACCGGCCGCGGCCCAGGTCGCGGAGCTGAAAAATTCATCTTCTGTTTGCGGAGTTAATACTTTGGCCAGCCGTTTAAAAGGCCGGATATTATTGCAGGTTCAGAAAAACGGCGAAGCTTGGTATGTAGATCCTGTCACCTGCCGGGCCGTATATTTGGCCGATGGTCAGGCCGCTTATCAAATAATGAGGTATTTGGGCTTGGGTATCACCAATAGTGATTTGGCCAAGATTCAAATCGGCAATTTAAGTCGGTAGGGCTTATGTTTATAGTCAATTTAATCATTTTATTCGTTCTGTTTTTTGCTTTGGGCGTGTCCGCCGAATTTGTAGTCAAGAATATCAAATATTTGGCCGGTGTATTAAAAATACGCTTGTTCGCCTTTGGGATATTACTGGGCGTGATTACCACCTTGCCCGAGCTGTCGGTCGGTATTAACGCCGGTTTAAGCGGTGTGTCCGGTTTGTCCGTGGGCAATATTTTAGGGGGAGTAATCGTGATGCTGGGCTTGGTTTTGGGCTGTGCCCTGATTTTAAATCGATCCATAGACACCAATGGCGATCTGAAGCTGTTATTGCCGCAGGTGGCCATCATTTTACCGCCTATTTTTTTGGGTTTGGATGGGAAGTACGGGCAAATAGACGGCTTGATAATGATAGCTTGTTATTTCTGGCTTATTTATTATCTGTATCGCACCCACCCCACGCTGGACAAGGTCGGCCTGGTGTTAATTGAAAAAAACAAAATATTAATCTCGGTTTTTTTCGCGCTTTTAGGCACGGTGGGGGTTTTGATCATATCTCATTGGATTGTGGGGATAACTTTAAACCTGCTTAAAGATTGGAGGGTTAATGAAATGATTATCGGTGTGTTGTTTTTTTCCATAGGCACCAATTTGCCCGAGATAACCATTGCGTTTACCGCTTGGCGGAAAAAAACTTCAGAACTTTCTTTGAGCCATCTTTTAAGTTCTGCTTTTACCAATATTTTGGTTTTGGGAATTTTGGCTCTAATCAGCCCGATAGTCGTGATGACAGGCTTTTCTTTTTGGGTGCTGTCCGCCTTTTTGGTCATTATTTTAGCTTTGTTTACACTGTTCTATTATACTGACAATAAATTGGACTTTAAAGAAGGTCTGGCTCTGTTGGTGTGCTATCTTTTGTTTGTTGTAATCAATGTTTTGGTTGTTTTTTGAACAAATGCACCGTCTTTATTGCGGGTTTGCTTGTAGCATTGTGTCCGGTCTGATAATCTAAGTATCAAATTAAGTTAATTGAGTTTAAAGAGGTATGCATAAAATCTATTTAAGCGGAGCGTTGTTGACTATGGCGATTTTCCTGGTCGGCTGTGGAGCTCCTAAGGCGGTTGAGCCCTCCGAGCCGTCTGAACAGAGCGCGGCGGAGCAGATGCCGGCCGGACAATCGGCCATAGTTGTGCCGGTTGAAGATCGTTGCGTCGAGGCTTGTGAGAATTACGTCAAACAATGTCTGTATTTAGTGCCTAATGCGGATGAATATGTGTTTGATCAGGGTCGCGAATCTTGCATGGAAGAATGCGCCGGTTGGGAAACTGAAAAAGTCGCTTGCATGGCCGAGGCCGTAACTTGTGCTTCAATGACTGATATATGTGATTTATAATTTATTCATCGAGCACTTGCAACAAAGCTCGTTTCATAATTCAATCAATTTAACCATATTAATATGCAACAAAAAATCATCATCATTTTGGCGGCTATCGCCATCGTAGGTGCCGCAGCCGGCGGAATATTTTATTTTACCAGAGGGGATTCTTCTCAAGCCAACAGCCTGCCTGATTTGGTCAACGTAGCGGGTAATAACATCGCCCCGGCCGCCAATGCTCCGGCCGCTGAATTGCCGGATGTGGTAGCCCGGGTCAATGGGGAAGAAATCAAAAAGACCGATCTCCAATCTTCCGAAGCGCAGATTTTGGCCGGTCAACAGGTGGATCCCGCCACTTTAACGGATGAAAATCGCAAACAACTGCGTTTACAAGCCTTGGATGCCTTGGTCTCCAATGCCTTGATTCGTCAGGCCACCGCCGCTTCCGGAGCCGCGGCCACCGAGGAAGAAATCAAAGCTCAACTGGAAACGGTCAAAGGTCAGTTTGAAGATGCTGATAAGTATCAAGCCGCTTTGACTGCTCAAGGCATGTCAGAACAGGATTTGCTGGTCATGATAACCATGGATTTGGGCATACAAAAGTACTTGCAACAAACGCTGGATTTGACTTCTGTAACCGTCACTGAAGAGGAATTGAAAGAGCTTTACGACAAAGAAGCGGCTGTGGTTAAGGATATGCCGGCGCTTGAGGAGATTCATGATCAATACAAGGCTTTCATAATTCAACAAAAACAACAGCAAAAAATCGGAGAACATGTGAAAGACCTGGCCGGCAAGGGTCAGATTGAAGTTTTGATCTAAAACAGAGTGTAATTTGTGTCAGGCCCACCGTCTAAAAAGCGGTGGGTTTTTTTGCATGCTTTGGTCATTGACCGGACTCGACAAAAACTTATCTATCGGCTAAACTGCGTTTGAATTAAAAAATAATCCAACATTCTCCATTTTTATTTTTTAATTGGTTAGATGCTGGAGAGGTGTCAGAGTGGTCGAATGAGCCGGACTTGAAATCCGGTGTAGCCGCAAGGTTACCGTGGGTTCGAATCCCACCCTCTCCGCCACGGCGTTCGCGAACGCCGTGGCTCCGCCACAGTTGACGGAGCCGCGATGTTTGCGAAGTTGTTGGGTCTGGTTCATATGGGTTGATATAGTCGAATTTAAGAATTGTTTAAACCGATATCTTTTGCGTGGCTCTGTTGTGGCGTTCGCGAACGCCGTGGCTCCGCCACAGTTGACGGAGCTATGATGTTCGCGAAGTTGTTGTGCTGGTCTTGATAGAGCTGAAGCCATGGAACCAATGTAATAATCAAATAACCGCCTAAAGGCGGTTATTGTGTTTGAATAACGTGGCTTGGTCTGGTATTTAAGGTAAACGAATCATACCCATTTTTGGTTTGGCCTTTTTTAAACCTAGATGTCTTGATCCTTCAGCTGATGAAACTTTGATGCCGCTTAACTGGTCAATGGATAATCGTGCGGCCACAAGTGTCAGATAATCTCTAAATTCACTACTTGAATCCGGAGCTCCGCCCGTATTCTGATGTGTTTTTTCGTGCATATAGACGAAGGCCGCCCTTTCAAAAGCCTCGAGTTGGTCGCGTCGAATCCAAATTTCTTCTTTTTCTTCTTTTCCCTTTTGTTTGCATAAACCCAAAGCACTTTTCTCATTTTCGTCTTTGGTTTTAAAAATAAATAAATCCGCTTCTCTATTATAGGGCATGAATTGATCTATATAAGATAAGCGGTCTATCATCTCCAGTTCCTCTTCGGTGAGATCTTCCATGGAAACTTCTTGCATATTATCTACAATCTCTTTTAACTCACTTTCATATGTGGGTACGCCGACAGCTTCCAAGGTGGCCGCGGTTCTGGGCGGCATGGTAATCACCTTGAGCCCCACATGATTTGCTTGGCCCATGCTTACTTCACCCGATCGTGTTACGTTCATGACCGAAGCGTTTTCACCAAACGCTTCATGAAAGGCTTGTTTCCAGAGTTCTTTGTTGTGTGGGGCATACTCGATGGTAGATTCTACCGGGTTAGAACCCCCTGACTCCATACTAAGTTTAATTTGCAACAATAACGTCCGTATAATATGAGCCTCTTTGACTTCGGACAAGATTTTAGCTATTTCGTGTTCCAGATCATCTTGATCGATATGGCTTCGGTCGCGAGATTTGATATCAAAATGGGGTAAATGATAACTGTTCATGAGACGGTGGTCGCCCGGGATCAGCAGACGTCTTACATAGAGCATTCCGCCATTTAAGTGCATGATGTCGCCTGCCGACGTGCTTGCTTCCGGACGTTTGGAATCGACGCCGATTACATTTTTTGTCGCGTCTCTAAATTGTTGAATCAATTCAGGTGTCAAATTAGAAAACGTTGTTGTACTTACTTCTTGTGATTGGCCGTAGTGTTTATCATCTATCGGGGGTTCTTCATTGACGTAATGTGTTACGTCAAACACTAGCTGATTGATTTCGCGTCCGTCCACCGTGTGTTTGACAATGGCCGGAACGGCCCGCCATTTACGCGAACCGTATTCCACTGCGATGTCTGCCCGCAAAGCGGCCGCGGCCACCATCTTCATACCTTCTCCGAATTTTCCGGACGCATCCGAGTCTTCTTTGGATGAATTTAAAAATTGTAAATTTTGATAATCATACCCGCGTCCGTTATCTGAAATTTTTATGGTTTTGATTTGATCGTCTTGAACATCTTTAAGTTCGTTGTAGGCGTGCCATTGGCCGTCTTTTGTTTGAAAACGCAAGTAGAAGGCACTGCCTCCTGAATCTGAGGGTAGATGGTTTTGAACGGCATCCAAAAAGATTCGTCGCTCATCCCAGCCCTGTTCCCCGTATTTTAGGGTCAAAGATGTGGGCAGTCTCTCTTGATATTTATCCGGTACGGTGCTTTTTTCGGAGGGGATTCCGGCTTCGATCAACGCGCTTTTTAAATATCCGGGCATGGCAATCAATTTAACTTTTTTTGGAAGCGTAACGCCCTTGGGGATGGCATAGCCCGTATCAAGCACCGCATCGGGGCCGAATGCTTCCGTGAATGCTTGTTGCCAGACCGACGGATACTTCAGTTTGAAATAGATGTCCTCCAGAATATCGTTAGAATTTTTATCTTGTACTTTTTTTAACAAGGTTTTTATCAGGCGTATGTCGGATACATCGCTCCATATTCTGGCCACATTTTCCGTAATATCGTGTGACGTAATCTGATTGCGATCCCGATTGGTTTTTACGTCATTAAAATTGTAAGAAAATAAGGCTTTGGGTTCTTGATAAATAAAAATGCCTTTCGCATACATTTTACCGGCTTCTCGGCTAACGATTTCTCCAATTTCACTCGTGTAAAGCGGTTTATACTCTGGGCGTAAGTCCAAGACCTTTTCTTCCAGTTTTAAGGCTTCATTCAAGAATTCCGGCGTTGGATGCCAGACGGTGGTGCGGGATCCAAACATGGGTTTTCCCTCGTATCTAACCGCTTCGAATGATAATTGTTCAATAGGTTTATTTTCACCGTGACGTGTATCGTTTAATGTTACGAGTTTCTTGACGGGCTTCGCGCTCCAGTTTTGGGATTCGTATTCCATGTCCAAGCCTAAGCGCAAAGAAGCGGCGGCAATCATTTTCATACCTTCGCCGAATTGGCCTCGTGACTCTTCTTCATCGGCCTTGGTCGAATACAACAAGGCTAAATTTTGCATATCAAAACCTACACCGTCATCCACGAATCTAACGGCTTGGATTTTGTCTTTTTGTTTGGCCGCTTGGGCTAAACTGACCCATTTTCCGTCCACTGAAAAGCCTAAGCCAACTTGTTCTCCTTTGCTATCCGAAGGCAGATGGTTCTGCATGCCGTCTAAGCAGACGCGTTCGGTGCCCCAGTGCTGCTCTTCATACTGGAGTGTCAGTGAGGTATCAAAAGATTCGCGTGCAATAATTTTCTCGGGTCGCTCTTGCGTCATGAGTGTTTCGATTGAGGTATTTAGCACCCCTTCTTTTAGCTTGCTGGCAAGATGTCTTAATTCTCGAAGCGTGGCCACGGTCTCTTCCGCTATTAAATAGGCCCGGCCTTGGTCTACGGGCTTTTTTTGTTTTTGGTCATCCGGGTTAACACGGTTGAATCTTAACCAGGTTTTAAGCGTATCCAACCAAGACTTGGCCTCGGCGGCTTCTTCTTTGGAAAATTCTTTATTTAATTCCGGGCCGTATCTATCAACCAATTGCAAGACGCGCGTTAATCTGACCCGGTCCATTTCGTTTATTTCCATATTGGCGGCCAACTCAACCGCTTTTTGTCGTAGATTTTCCAGTTTTTCTTTGCTTGAAACGTATTCAGCCGTTGGTTCAAATGGATTGCGCATAATACCGATATTATAGATGCAAAAAAGCATTTCATCAACGTTAAAATATTGATATAATGGTCAATATGACAAGCAAACAGCCGGCCAAAAGTTTTAGAGGTGATTTTTCTTTGCGGAGGTTGCTATTTTTAGAGATCCTGACGCATAATTTGTAATCTCTGAATATGAAACTCGCTTCATGGAATGTTAACGGCATCAGATCTGTCTGGACCAAGGGTGATTTGCAAAAATTTGTGGCCGACTATCAGCCCGATATTTTGTGCTTGCAGGAAACCAAGGCCGAGCGCGGTCAGTCAGCAGTGGATTTGCCCGACTATGAGGAGTATTGGAACAGTGCGGAGAAAAAGGGTTATTCGGGCACAGCCATCTTTTCTAAAATACGACCTTTGAAGGTGGCCAATGGTCTGCCGGACGCCATAGTTCAAAAGTATGCATTACAGAACGACGGATACGGCGATCCCAGCAAAGAAGGCAGGGTGATAACCGCTGAATTTAATCATTTTTATGTTATCAGCGTGTATACGCCCAACGCCAAAGATGATTTATCGCGCTTGAATTTACGTCATAAGCACTGGGATCCGGCTTTTTTGGAGTATTGCCGGGCTTTGGAAGCGGGCAGGGTCTCGTTGACTGACGACGGCTTTGGTCCGGCTCGCAAAAGCGGCAAACCCGTTATTTTTGGCGGTGATTTGAATGTGGCTCACACGGAAGATGATTTGGCTCGTCCTAAAGATAACCGCGGCAAAAAAGGTTTTACGGATCAGGAAAGGGAGGGGATTGAGCAAATAATCAAAGCCGGATTTGTCGATAGTTTGCGCCTATTTGTTCAGGGCAATGGCCACTACACCTGGTGGACGCATTGGGCCAACGCCCGGGCCAGAAACGTGGGTTGGCGCATAGACTATTTTTTCGCTTCCCAAGCTTTGGCCGGCCGGGTCAAAAAAGCCGAAATTTTAGCCGGTCAGCTTGGATCTGATCACTGTCCAATCGGTTTGGAGCTGGATATTTGAACGGTTGGGGCAATGAGCCCGCTTGTGCTATAATTGATCTATATGGCCTATACGCCCGAAACTTTGCGGCAAATAGCTGAAGCGCAGGATGTTTTTGTGTGGGAAATGCCCGAACATGAATATCATCCCCGGACCACGAACTGGTATTTGATTGTCAGCCTGGTGGCCTTGGCCGGTGTTGGTTATAGCATCTGGACCATGAATTATTTGTTCGGTCTGATCATCCTGTTGAGCGCCGTGGTCCTTTTGCTGGCCGGCAACGAGGAGCCAAGAAAGATATTGGTGCAAATCGGCCACAATGGAGTGGTGGTTGACGGCAATCTGATTACTTGGGAAAAATTGCATAATTTTTCCTTGATTTATCACCCCCCCTTTACCAAAGTTTTGTACATGGACAGAAAATACAGCCCCAAGCCAAGGCTTAAGTTGTTTCTGGAAGACGAAGATCCGGTGGTTATCAGAGAGCATTTAATGCAATATTTGCCCGAAAATCTGGTCTTGCGCGATGAACATTTTTCTGATATCCTTGGGCGGCTACTTAGAATTTAAGCCAATATTCAGTACTCATATATTGAATATTAAAAAGCGGCCGTATTCCCTGCGGGATACGTCCGTGGCATTCGGTGTAAATGTTTGAATTTTCAATATCGCTCCGCGATACTGCCTAGTTCAGAAAAAAAGTAATTCAATAAATTGATTATTTTTTTCTGAACTAGGCAGGCCTAAAGGCTATTGAAAATTCAAACGCTTAGCCTCACTGGCGGCCGTAGCTCAGCTGGATAGAGCGCCTCCCTGCGAAGGAGGAGGTCAGACGTTCAAATCGTCTCGGTCGCACCATTAATAAAAACCCCAATAGGGGTTTTTATTGTTTATACTGTAATTCCTTAGCTAGATTTCGTTATAGTATATTCGTGATATAATTATTTTATGCAAAATAACAAAATATCTTTTATTTATATTGGATTAGCCATGATAATGGTCGTTTTAGGTGTATCTTTGACTATCTTTGTATTTTTAAATAAAGAGCAGGGAGGATCCAGTCCAAAAACGGAAGATCTTGGTTATCAGGTAGTGCCACCAGGACCGCTGGGCGGTTCAGTGAAACCTCTGAATCAAGCAGAGATTATTCAAGCAACCAGTAGCCCTGAGATAAGTAGTTTTGAGATAATTGAATATGAAAATGTTAAATCAGGCGAAGTAACTACCAGTACCTACAGAGACGCTGAAAATCAATTGTCCTTTAACTATCTATCAACCAATATCCCATATATCCTAAAAGATAACGAGTCGATAGAGGTTTATTCTGGCAGGTCATTTATGGTTAAAATAACAACCGATTCTGATGAGATTATAAAGCTTGCAGATCGTGCCAACAAAGGACCGCATAGCTCAGATATGGAAGAAAATATTAATGGCATTAGCTATCGAGTCTTGTCGCATGGAGAGGGGGCTGCGGGTAGTACTTATGTAGAGACATATTTTATTGCACATAAAAATGATAAATACTATGTTTTTGGCTTCCTAGATAGATACTGCAATGTCTGCGACTATGAGTCTGAAGCGGCAAGAGAGGCTGTTAATAGCCGTATCGATGAGAACAAATATTCAACCATGAAGACGGTGCGGATCGATTAATTTAAACTAATTTGGCATTCTCAATTCAATCGTGGCAAGCTATTAGCATGTTGGCTTGGAATGACCCGGTAACTTATATCCATGGTTTAACCTCTCAACAGAGGCGGGTTTTAAAAAACCTGGAAGTCGAGACCGTGGGCGATTTATTATCCATCATGCCGCGCCGGTACGATGATTATTCCAATTTGGTTAAAATCGCTTATGTGCCCATGGGCGAGCCCGTGACTTTAAAAGTTAAGATTAAGGCGCTTAAAAAACAGCCGACCTTCAGGCGGCGTATCAGTATCATCAAAGGTCTATTGGAGGATGAAACCGGTACAATCTCCGTAACTTGGTTTAATCAGCCCTGGATGCTGGAGCATCTCCAGCCCGGGGATGAAATATATGTATCGGGGGAGGCCAGGCGTCATCCCAAATATGGCACGGGTTTCGTCAGTCCCTTATGGGAGCCGGCTAATGATGAGACTTTGGCAGCCGGTCACATTGCTCCGGTCTACCCTTTGACTGGGCAGGTGACGCAAAAGACTCTGCGCAAGATCATGAAGATCGCGGTCCAGGACTTGGATGATATTGAGGATGACCTGCCGGCAGACATTGTTAAGGAGTATTCTTTGCCCGATCCCTTAACAGCCGTGAACTTGATTCATAAGCCGGACAGTCTGGAGTCGGCTGAAAAAGGCAGGCGCAGATTTGTTTTTGAAGAGATTTTATTTTATCAGCTGGCCTTGCGTTTAGCTCGTAATCGGGCGGACGCGGGCGGCGCGCCCGACATCAAGTTTAATCAATCTTTTGCCCAAAAATTTGTGGCCGGTCTGCCTTTTGAGCTGACGCCCGATCAAAAGAGGGGAGCCTGGGCTTGTTTTCAGGACATGGAAAAAAGCCGGCCCATGCGGCGCCTTCTTCAGGGGGACGTAGGATCGGGTAAAACAGTGGTGGCGGCTTTTTGCGCGGCCATGGTTTACCGGGCCGGTTATTCGGTCGCTTTGATGGCGCCGACGGATATTTTGGCCAAACAGCACGCGGCCACGCTCGAAAGGTTCTATCAGCAACACAATATCTCACTGCTTTTGCTGACCTCGTCGGCCAGGTATCTGATGGAAGGCGGTGAAACCATTAAACTCACCCCCTTAAAAGCCAAAGAGCGTTTGGCTAAGGGCCGGGTGGTGGCCGTGGGCACGCACGCGCTGTTGGAAAGGGAACAATGCCCGGCGGATTTGGCTTTGGCCATGGTGGATGAACAGCATCGGTTTGGAGTGGCTCAGCGCGAGGCTTTAACCGTGCTTGAAAGGCCGGATAAAATGGTGCCCCACCTTTTATCCATGACGGCCACGCCCATACCCAGATCTTTGGCTCTGACTTTATTGGGCGATCTGGATGTGTCTATCATTAAAACCAAGCCCGCCGGCCGCCGGCCCGTAGTCACTCGTCTGCTGGTCGGGGATACTGGCAGGAACATGGCTTATCAGGCCATTAAAGAGGCTGTAACACGCGGAGAACAGGCCTTTATAGTCTGCCCCTTGATTGATCCGTCCGATAAATTAGGCGCCAAGAGCGTGGAAGAAGAAGTGTTCAGATTGAAAAACGGGCCTTTAAAAGATATCAGGCTTTTGGCTTTGCATGGCAAAATGAGTCCGGCTGACAAGGACCGCTCCATGGATGATTTTAAAAACAAGCAGGCCGATGTTTTGGTTGCCACCACGGTAGTGGAGGTGGGAGTGGATATTCCGGAGGCTACCATCATGGTGATTGAAAGCGCTGAAAGATTCGGTTTGGCTCAATTGCATCAATTACGCGGCCGTATTGGCCGATCCGATAAACCGTCGACTTGTTACTTGGTGGCCTCCAACGAAGAAGCTTCGTTAAGCAGATTAAGAATATTGGAAAAAACCAACGATGGTTTTGCAGTGGCCGAAGAAGACCTGAAAATCCGCGGTTCGGGCAATGTTTTGGGCTTTGAGCAAAGCGGCCGCGGAGTGTTTAAGATAGCCCGGCCGGAAGACGTCGGCATTATGACGCAGGCGCGCGACGCGGCTGTCAAATTGCTGGCAGAAGATCCGTTGTTGGCCGGGCATGAAAAATTAAAAGAACGGGCCGAAGTCATGCGGCGGACGGCTCATGCCGAATAATTCAGTTTAATGCCTGCTTGATAGTCTCGCACTGGATGACTTGAATGTCTTGAGCTTTGATATTTTTTATTTTGGGGCAAATAACTTTGGTAAAGCCCATGCGCTTGAATTCTTTGATTCTTAAATCCGGCAGAGCTACGGGGCGGAGTTCGCCGGTCAAACCCACTTCGCCGAAATACGCGGTTTTAGGCTCCAGTGGTTTTTTATTAACCGCGCTGGCGATAGCCGCGGCCAAGGCCAGGTCAGCCGCCGGGTCTTTAACCTCCAGACCGCCGGCCGCATTGGCAAAAACATCTTTGTCGTAAACCATAACCCCGGCATGCCGGGTCAAGACCGCTAACAGCATATTCAGTCTGGATGAATCCAGGCCCGTGGCCCGCCTGACCGGCGAGCTGTAGCCGGCGGAAGTCACCAGAGCCTGCAGTTCCACTAACAGCGGCCGACGGCCTTCGAGCAGACAGCCGATAGCCGATCCGCAGGTATTGGCGGCCCGGCCTTCGAGCAGGGCTTCCGAGGGATCGCTGACAATGCGCAAGCCTTTATCATCCATATCCAACAAAACCGTCTGATCAGTCGAACCAAAGCGGTTTTTGATGGCGCGCAGTATTCTGAAGCGGTGCATTCTCTCTCCCTCCAAAGACAAAACCGTGTCCACCAGATGTTCCAGAGCCCGCGGTCCGGCAATGTCGCCGTCTTTGGTAACTTGGCCCACCATAACCAAGGTGGTATTGAATTTTTTGGCGGCCTGAGTCAACAAGGCGGCGCCGGCTTTAACCTGCGACAAACTGCCGGCTTCTCCCGGTACATTATCCGTGCTGATGCTTTGGATGGAATCAATAATGGTTAATTGAGGTGTTTCTTTTTCCAGCGTGCTGATAATAACTTCGGCCCGCGTGTCATTTAAGAAAAATAAATTCTCGGTCAATCCCAGGTTCAGGCGGGATAATCTTAATTGAACCTGATAAGGGGATTCTTCGCCGGTTATGTACAGTATTTTTTTTTGGCGCGACATCAGCAAGGCCAGCTGTGACAACAAAGTCGATTTGCCCATGCCCGGTTCGCCGGCCAGCAAGACCACGGATCCTTTGACCAAGCCCCCGCCTAAAATCAGGTCCATCAAATCAAAACCGGTCGGTTCATGCAACGCTTGTTGTGTTTGGTCCAGCCCGGCAAAGGTTTTAATGTCACCCGGAGCTGATTTGGCAGCCGGTTCCTCGGGGCCGGGTATTACCGGATCCTTGGAAATACTGCCCCAGGCGTCGCAAACCGAACAGCGCCCGCTCCATTTGGGAGATTGGGCATCGCATTTACTGCAAACATAAACCGGTATTTGTTTGGCCATGCTTTAAGGTATAGCTTGCTATTTAATGGGTGTAAAGCCCGTGACCGCGTAAAAATAACTGACATCGCACGTTATCTTGTTGATGTAATCGGCGAGTGAGGGATTGGCTCTTAATCCTCCGTCTAATACAAAAGTGCTTTTTCCTTTCCAGTTGTTAAAAACAGCTTTGCCTCCAACGGCACCGGTCGCTGAAGCACCGCCGCCTTCAAATACTTCATAAGGCAGACCCGATCCTTTTACATATAAGAAATGGTGAGCGATGGAATTGTTTTTGCAGCCTCGTTCAATGGTTGTGCCAAAAGGCATGTTGGCGGTTTTGGATAAAAATGCGGCCTTGCTCAAACTGATGATGGCAAAGCTGTCTGTATATTCCGTGCATACGCATTCACCGGTGCCCGCACTGCCCGGGGCCATGCATTTGGGGTCAGAGGCTGAATAATGTTTACCCTTGCCATCCTTGCAAATCCAGGGCGGTTGGGCCGGTTCACGGGCGTTGGCATAAGCGGCTTCGGCTTGAGCTTGTTTTTGCAGTAAATAAACCGCAGCTGCGCTTCTTTTGATGCCCGCGCATTGCAGATAAGCTCCGATCGAGTTACTGCAGTGTGAAGCGAATAAGTCATTGCATTTCATGGGGCAGACAAAAAATTGGCTGTAAGCTTCCACAATGGCCTCATAGCAAGGACCTTTGTTGGTGGCCGCTTCTTTAATGAGAGCGTTGTTTCTAAAATCGGCTGTGTTTAAATTCAAACTTTCACCTTTGCAATGTTGCGTTTTAACAAAGTCAAAATCTTCCAATAAACCGCAAGCGTTTTTTATTTCCGGAGTTATCCAGCCATTGGTTCCCAATTTACAAAAAGCATAGCCTGTATACGGCCTAGCTTGTTTAAGGTCTTTGCCAAAACCCTCTCCGCCCCGGATATAGCCTGATCCGTTGGGGATGCCTTCCTTGATCCAGACTTCCAAAACAGCTTTGGCATTAGCCAGGGTTCCGCTTTTGCCGCAGACTGCGCGCATCCTGGAGGCCGAACCCTTGGCTGAAGCGGGTGAGACTTCCGGGCACTCATTGCACGTAATATCTTTGTCACTGCCGCCTTCTCCCGGTTCATAGCCCTGAATCAGTTCGAAAGGATCCGGCCTGATAGTCGGGATGGCTAAAGGTGCCAGCACCGAGGTATTGGGATTGATGTTGGCTAAAATCAAATAAGCGCCCAGCACAATGCCCAGCCCGATCAACGCGTCTTGAATCAGGGTTTTGGCGTCGCGCACCTTGGCGCCCGTGCTCGAAATAATATACAGCAAGCCTCCGTAAATAATCATGATGGCAGCCACGACTATGGCGATGCCGATAAGCAGTTTTTGAAAGCCGACAATGTATTGCGCCATAAAGGGCGTGTAAACCACGCCGGCATCTTCATAACTTTTATCCAAGGTTACCCCGGGCAAGGGGATGTTGAGTGTAATGTCAGTGCCGGCCCCGGGTGCCGGCGGGGTAGCGGCCGGGGGAGCTGTGCCGGCTTTTTTGGGTAAAGACGCGAAATCAAAAGCGTTTAGGGTCGCGGGTGTGTTTACGCAGGTACCGCTTCCGCCGCCCGAAGCCGCGGAACAAGTAACTTGTTTACTGCAGGTTGCCTCCTTAATCTTTGGGTCGCTGACGTTTTTTAAAAGATTGCAGTCATAGTCGCCCGGAAAAGTAATGCAAAAATGTCCGTTGACTTCCGGGTGTGTGCAAACACAGCAGTCGGCCAAGGCTGTGTCCGGCGAGCCAAATAGACCTAAAGTCAGCAGACTGAAAGAGGCAAGGATTAATATTTTTTTTTGCACGACGGATTTTGTCATAGTGGGCGATAGCCGATTTTATTTGCGGCCTCCTGAAGAACAATGGTATTTGGCATCGAATACTTTGTAGTTTTTGACAGTGGCATAAACCTGGTCACGCGTCCAAATGGTCCAGCACCTCGCTCCCGTTGATGCGCATTGCCCGTAAATTGTTCCGCTGGGTGAGATTTCATAGCCTTTGGTTGGAGTATTTATTTTATCCGGATAGAGAGGACTGCAATTGTGCTTGTCTTTGGGACAGCCGGCGCCACCGGCGGCAGCGTCAGGTAGGCAAACGGCGCTGAAGGCCGCAACAAATCCCATGGCCACGGCCTGGGCTATGGTGGGATCTTGATAAGGACCTGGCGGGCAATTCTCCTTTCTCCACCGTATAATATTTGCAGAACCGATGCCGGCTCCGGCTTCACTCAAAACACTGGATCTGCCGATAGATATAGCCGCGTAATAACCATTAACTCGTGGATTATTAAGAAGGACTTCGGCCTTTTCCGGCATGTCGTTATATCTCACTTTCTGTGCGAAGGGCGGCAAAGAGGGGTTGTCTTTACCTAAAGGCGGCCATATACCGGGGAAGGCCTTTCTTAGTTTTTTATCATTGGGTGAGTTATCCTGGATGAATTTCAGATCTCCGCTGCAAGCTCCAAAAGAGAAGGCGTCGGTTTTAGGGTTTTTGGGCCAGCCATTCCAAATCATGCGTAAACCGGTTTCGTGTTGGCAAAATGCCAAGATGTGACAAGGGTCGCCTCCGGCCATTTTGACTCCTTCAATAATTTCCAGCTCATCAGCTTTGGTGGCCGGCCCGGCTACTCCTTCTCTGGAAGCAACCGGGTTTGTGTAATAGTCTCCGGTCACTCTATAAAGATGCAAGGCTGAGAGATTGGCTGTATTGGGATTGATATTATTCAAGATAACAGCTGAACCCAGGATGATTACCAAACCGATTAAAGCATCTTTAATGATTTGCTGGCCCTCTCTAACTTTGGCGCCTGTACCCGAAATAATATATAAAAAACCTCCATACATTACCATCAGGGCCGCAGCTATAACGCCTATGCCGATTAAGATTGTTTGTAAAGCTTGAATATATTGAGCCAGAGCCGGGACAATAACTTCCTTATCGTCTTCATAAGCATCATACATGGTCAGCCCCGGGACTTGAATATTCAATTGTACGGGTAAAGTTTTTATTTCTTCTTTTTTAGCTTCCGGTGCTTTATAACCCGGCACCGAGCTTAGTTTAAACGACATTTCATCAGCCGGATCATTTAAACAGACCCCGGCTGTAATTTTTTTACACGGGTTAACACTGGGATCTTGCAAACAGTTGGCATCTTTCAGTTCAGTATTGGTTGATTTAGACAGATCCGCGCAATCCGCGGCATAATCTTTGATGCAAAATCGGCCGCCTGTCACATTGGGGTGGGTGCAGGCGCAGCATTTGGTGGCGGCAAGAGAGGTACCGGCCTGTATTGCAAAAACCGTCACCACTAAAAATATTGGGATCAAGTATTTCAGCCAAGAAGAACGGTTTGCCATGAATTAACGTAAGTAGCTTTGAATGCTTTGTAAAATTTCAACCGTGGAGCTGGTTTGTGAGGGAAAGGCTTGGGTGCCTACAAAAACAAAGGGCGCTTTATCAATACCGTCGCCGCGCGCCAGGTTGATGCCGTGCCGGACATAATCTTGGATGTCTTTATCTCTACGGCAAGCCCATAACATGTTTTCAGCATCCATGATCTGGTTGGATATGATTTCCAAATCGCTTCTTTTTAGATTTGATTTATCAATCAGCAGGCCGTGAGCTGACCAAGCCGGATCTATCAAGCGGTTGCATTCGGACAAAACCGAGGCTTCATAACCCACTTCCCCGTCCTTATCATTAGCCGGCAGATAATGCCAAATGACCCTGACCCGGCCTTTTTGACGGGCGGCCATATCCGTGATCTCTTTGTAAAAAGTCAGAGACTTGGGGTCTGCGTAATCACCGTAAATAATCACGCCCACCGTGGAAGTGATGGAGCCCATAACCAAGGGATCGCTTTGCATAAAAGCGGGGGGCTTGATCTGATTGTAGGGGACTGATTTGGGTTCGATTTTGGTAAAAATTTCAGCCGGCGGAGAACCGCTTAAAAAATATTGAGTACGTGTTTCATAGTTTTTCCAAATAACGGCGCCCAGCAGGCTTAAGCCGGCTATGATAATTAACAACAGGGCGGTTTTTTCGGGGTTTAGCCGGATGTTCATAATCAATAATTTAGTTTATAGCTGTACAATTTGCCGGTCACGGAGTCCGTAAAAATCAAAGTCGACAAATCTTGGCTGATAATGGGTTGGCTGATGGGCCGGTTTTGTTCCGGGGTGTTGATTTTTTGAGAAACTCCGGTATCCAGATTGATGTAGTAAATATCATCCGGTATGCCTAAAAAAGGATTGCGTTCATAACCCGCGCCAATAGGCAATTCAATGGGTACGGCGCAAAATATTTCTTTGTCATTGGCCCAAACGCATTTGTCGGCCCAGGTGATTAAATTCATTTTTTGCCGATTTCTGCCCACGTCTTGGCCCGAGGCATCGGAAATCCACAGCATGGGGCGCTCGCCGTCTCTCTGATGGTGCACACTGTAAAGTATTTTTTTGCCGGTCGGCGACCAGTTGGGAATAAAGCCCCGGCCCGGTACGTTGAGAGCGGCTGGATTTTCGTTGTTTTTACCGAGTAAATAGATCTGTTCGCCGTTGTCCGGTTGAGGCGAGCCGGTTTTGGAAAAAGCGATCACCTGATTGTTGGGAGACCAGCTGGGTATGACGTCCTGCGCGTTTTTACCCAGATTGTAGAGCGCGGTGGCTTCATTGCCATCCGGGCTGGTAGTGATTAAGAAACGGTTGTTTTCATCCAAGCCGATGCTTTTGGCTACCACTTGGCTGTCTTTGGGCGAAAAATTAAAATCTTCCCAATGCTGGGGCAGGGTAACCTGTCTTTGGTCATCAAAACTGTAATAAATGTTACTGCCGTCCGGAAATTCCAAAATGGCTTCGTCCGCCGTGTTGCCCCAGTTGACATGGTCGACATTGAAAAATTGCCGGCTCGAAAGAACGGTTATGCTGCCGTCAGCGTTGATTTTGTAAAACCGTCCGTCTTCCGGGTTGTAATAACGTGTGTTGCCGTCGGCTGATGGGCTGGCCGCTTGGGTGACCGCGTCTCTTAAGAGAAATATGTCTGACGAGATTTGTCCTGCGCCCGGTTGCTCTCCGGTTCCGGTTACCGTGTCAGCCGGAGTCAGCATGCCATAGTCGTCTTGAACCGGGGTTATGTCACCGCGCGGGCCCGAAGTGCCCAGTTCTCCGGTATAGCCCGGCGGTTCTTGGCCCGGAGCCGGCCCGGCCAGGGGCCTGAAGAAAAAATAATACAGGGCATAACCCGTGGCAATTGAGAAGAGAACGAAAAAAACCACGAACAAGATGCGTTTGGTATTTTCGGTGAGGTTTAACATATCTTTATTATAGCTTATTTGAGCCTTTTATAAAATTACAAAATTGAAATACCGAAAAAGTTGGCCACGGTTAAAAAGGCCGCTCCCACCGCGCCCAAAGCCGACAGTGTAATGATGGCCGTAATGATGAGCGGCATGAGAAAAGAGGTTAAAGCCGAAATGGGTATAAAAATATTGGCAAAAACAGTTACGCCGTCTTTAACCGTATGTTTGCCCTTTTCCCAGGGCGGGGCATCGGGCGAGGGTGATTTTTCGAGCAGGGGGATGGCATTATTGGCGATTCTTTTATTAATAAGATCAAGGTTCCATTCCAGCCAGAGCGCCAGCAAAGTCCAGCCGCTGACTCCGGCCAGCAATTCTCCTACGTTTTTCAAATCCCTGAATTGTTGAACCGCTTTTTTGGCTGATTCAAATTGATCTTTCAGTTCGGTGATTTTTTGTCTGGCTTGAGCTAATTTTTGTACTTTTGAGCCCCTGGCCGCTTCGAGGCGCATCAGACGGGGGATTTCTTTGGGCCAAGCCGCCTCTCTTTCTCCGGGCGCGAATTTTTGCGCTTGAAGCGACGAGGCGTCTTGTTTTACAGCTTTGGGCTCCATGCCGATGCCCGCCTCCGAGCCCAAAAGTTGGCTGGTTAATGCTCGTGATTTCTGTTTGCGGGCTTCCAGAGAACTTAGTCTTTCGAGGTCACTGGCGACTTCTCCTCCGGCGCCCATGTACTCATCTTCGGTTTCGGCGGTTTCATAGGCCGCTCCCGGGGCGCGCTGGGTATAAACCGATGGTTGATTGTAAGCTCTTAATGGATCGTAAAGAAATTCATCTTGAGTTGGGATGGCGCTGGTCATAAAACCGCCTTCAGCCAGACCGGTTTCCAATCCGCCCGTACTCAAACTCAAGCCTTCCGGAGCACGCGCCGCAGTTGCCTGCCGGCCGGCCATGGCTTGTCCGGCGGCCAAATTCATAGCCCTGCCCAAATCCAATCCGCGCCCGATGGGAGGTTTGATTTCTTGCGGGCCAACCGCTTGATAGCCGCCGGCGCGTCTGGCGGTTGTTTTTTTGCCGGCTCCGGCCTTTCCCGGCCGGCGTTTAATCTGGCGCGAGATTGAAGCTGTGCCGCCGGGCTTGGACGTTGTTTGAGCGGCGGGGCCTTTGACCGGGCTTGAAGTGACGGCGGTTTGTTCGCCGGTCATCTGCTCAAAAGGCGTCTCTGATAAAACTTGACCACCTTGAACTTGATCGGTTTTTACTTGTCTTTTTTGTCCGGGTTCTGAAATTGAGATTTGCGTACCCTCGGCCTGTCCCGGCGCTGGCGTCAAAATGTTCGTCCGGGCAACGCTCGGTATCACGGTCGCTCCGGTGCTTGCACTTGTGCCGTAAGACTCCAGTTTGGACCGGCGCTCGTATGAGCCGGCGGCCGGGGCTTGGCCCGTGGTCTGACGGCCGGCCGGCGTTTGTGTCTGCGCCTGCTGACTGCGTCTTCCGCTTATTGGAACGGCGGGCGCGACCGGCGGCGAGATTTGGGTTTGCGTTTCAGCCTGCGCTTGGATTTGCACCGGGGTCTTGGGAGCTTGTCCGGCCGGCGCAGACGCTGAACCGGCAACCGGTGCTTGGACTGTTGTCTGTGTTTTTAAACCGGTTTTGATATCAATGGCCGTTTCTCGGCCGGCCGGCGCGGCTCCGACAGCCGGAGCCTGCGTGCCCATGAGCGCGGCTCCGGCCACACCGGCCAAACCTGCGCCCATCGTGGCCGTGCCTAGTTTTTCTATGTCACGCAAAAGATTTTCCAGAGCTTGCTTTTGCGGATTGAGATTTTTTGTTTGTCTTATTAACCCCGCTCTTTCTTGCTCCAGAGCTTGACTTTGTTGGGCCGCCGCCTGGTAGCCGGGTTGCTGCCGTCCGACACTTTTTAGAGCTTTCTGTTCCAGGTCTATTTTTGCCAGGCGGTTATTGATTTGAGTTTCTTGACTCGATATTTTTGTCAGCTCCTTTTGAATCGATTCAGGATCCGGAGCCGTGATTCCGGCTTGAGAACTTAAAGTTTGCTGTAAATCATTTAAAGCCTGTTTTTGCGGAGTCAATTGCTCCAATTCTTGCTCCAGGAGATTGATTTCTTGAGCTGTTTCCGATGTGCCGGCCGCCGTTTGAGCCGGCTGTTTAAGTTCGGTCAGCCGCTGGTTGATTTGCGCTTCTCTGTTTGAAATTTGCCCCAAACGTTCTTTGATATCCGTGGAGGTTGGAGCGAAGCCTTTGGAGGTTTTGGCTGTGGGTACGGCTCGCCGGTCAGCTGTCAAAGGAGCCGGGGGAGGGCTAAGAGGCGCCGCTTTAAAAACGGTGTCCGCTGTTTGGCCTACGGGCACGGTTTGTTCAGCCAGGCGTGTCCATTCTTGATCTATGCCAGTCGTGTCAGCTGGCTTTGAAGCCGGTGCGGCTGCTGCCGGTTGACCGGACATGGCCCGAACATCTTGAACTGCGGCCAATAATCTGGCTTTGCCGTTTTTGCCGGCTTTTTGTTCAGCCTGTGCGGTTCTGTATTCTGATCCCAGTTCGTCCAGCCGATCGTAGATATTTTTCAGTTCAGGTTGAGTATCTTTTTTGGACGCCTGCCTCACTTCTTGTTTGAGTTTGCGAATACCAAAAAAAGCCGCTCCGTTGTTGGCAAAGGGGTCAGGATCTTTTTCCAGATTATCCAAGACCTCGTTAAAATTTTTTTGGAACAAAGCCACGTCAACTGCCGGGCGGGCTTTAACCGCTACTTTTTGAGCTTGTTTTTGTTTGATTTCTTGGCGTTCTTCTTCCAGTATAGCCAAATCCTGCTCTTCCGTGGATTTGGGCGCCGGTTTTTTGGTTTTTTTATCCGCCCGCCCGGTGATTTTTTCGATGCGCTGTTCTTTGGCAGTCTCTCTTGCCGGTTTGGTCTCCGCCGGCGTCGTTTGTTTTTGAGGAGAAGGGCGGCCGGCCGGTTTCAATCCAACCATACCTCCCAAGGCCGTACCTATTTGCCCGAAGCCCTTACCAAAAACAGCTGATTTGGCCGCGCTTAATTTGGTTTCCGCGCCTTCGGCAATACTGCCGGCCTTGGCCTGGCTCATGATTTCATTTTTGGTCCGGTTGGCCGCGTCGTATTCCTCAAAGAATTTTTTAGGCAGGACTTTCAATTCTTGAACTATTTTTTTGGGGATGGCCACGCCGGGCAAGTCCGGGATGGTAAAAGTTTCATCCGGTTTGTTGCGGATGGCTCCGGCGCCGTCAAACACGGCTTTGACCACCTCACGGTCCAAAGACATCAGGTTGTCTTTGAAGTTGTTAACTATCTGCGGACGGTTTTTATCGTTGCTGAAATTAAAGTCATTAATTATGCCGGCGGTTTTTTGTAAAGCCGTTTCATAGCCTTGTTGTATCATCCCGGCGCCCGAAGCGCTGGAATTTGTTTTTGGTTTGTTTTCCTCCGGCATAGTTTCCTCCTATGGCCCAGTTTTACTTAAAGTGCAATCCCTCCGGCGAGCTGGTTATCTTGATTTTGGACCTTTTTCTTTTTTGGATTAAGTATTTGCCGAGCGGGGCGCTGATTTCGCGTTCCACCAATCGTCTGATGGCGCGTGCTCCTTCTTCGGCCGGCAAATTTTGCTGCATCAGCCAGTCGCAAACAGAATCCGTAATCTCACAAGCTACTTTTTGCACTTGTTGTAAGCGCTGGCAAACCTCGCCCAATTCCCGGTCCAGTATTTGGCGCATGTGTTCAGCGGACAGGGGATTGAAAATGATGATTCTATCCAGCCGGTTAAGCAGTTCGGGCTTGAATATACGTTTGACTTCTTCTTGAATGATGGAGCTTGATTCATCCGTTTGTCCGCCAAAACCCAGAGCTTTTTTACCCAGCTGGTCCGAGCCCACATTGGAAGTTAAGATGATGTAAGCATGGCGCAGTGAAATGGTCCGGCCGGTGGCATCGGTCAGGTGGCCATCTTCCAGTACCTGCAGCAGGGTATGCTGAACATCGTGATGCGCTTTTTCAATTTCATCAAAACAGACCACGCAGTGGGGTTTTTTGCGGATAGCGTCTGTCAGCTTGGTGCTTTCGCGATAGCCCACATAACCGGCCGGTGAGCCGACCAGTTTGGAGATGGAATGCGGTTCCGCGAATTCTGACATATCCAGTTTAATCAGAGCATCCGGTCGTCCAAAGAGGTTGACAGCCAAAGCACGGCAGAGTTCTGTTTTACCGGTGCCTGAAGGGCCGACCAGTAACATGGAGGCCTTGGGGCGGCGCGGGTCGTGCAAGCCCAAACGGGCTCGGCGGATTACATCCGAAGCTTGATCAATGGCTTTGGTCTGTCCGAAAATATGTTCGGATAATTTTTGTTCCAAATCAGCCAAGCGCTCTCTTTCCGTGGCCAAAATGGTTGAAACCGGGACATTGGTGATTCTGGCCACCACCTTGGCCACATCTTCAGGTTTAATAACCGGTCTGTTTTGTTTGCGCTCGCGCTCCAGCTCTTGAATTATTTCATCTTTGCTTTTTTGTAATTTATCAGCTTGAGCTTGGCTTTTTTCAGCTTGCTCCATTTCGTGGCGCCTGATCAGATCTTCAGATTCTTGGATCTTGGCTTTGATGGCCGCGTCCAAAACCGAGATGCGTTCCAGGTGATCTTGCGATTGTTTTTTAGCTACCACCGAGGCCGCGGCTTCGTCCATCAAATCCACCGCCTTGTCCGGAAACAATCTGTCCGTCAGATACAATTCCGCCAGACTCACGGCTGTTTTTAAGGTTTGGGGATGGAACTTTACCCGGTGATGTTCCGCGTATTTCTTTTCCAAGCATTTAAGCATGTCCAGGGTAGCTTCGGGCGTGGGTTCGTCAATCAAAATAGGCTGAAAGCGCCTTTCCAGGGCCGCGTCCGCTTCGATGTGTTTTTTGTATTCGGCCCAAGTCGTGGCTCCGATACAGCGGATTTCTCCGCGCGCCAAAGCCGGTTTTAAGATATTGGCCGCGTCCAAAGAGCCGGAAGTGGAACCGGCGCCCACAATGTTGTGAATCTCATCAATAAATAAAATTGTTTTAGGGTCTTGTTTGGCCTCTTCCACCACTTGTTTGAGCCGGGCTTCGAATTCTCCGCGATACATGGTACCGGCCACGGTCGAGGCCAGGTCGAGCGACAATAAACGGTGTCCGTGCAAAGCGTCGGGCACTTCACCCAGGGCCAGGCGTTGAGCCAAGCCTTCCACAATAGCGGTTTTACCCACGCCCGGGTCGCCCAACAGCACGGGATTGCTTTTGGTTCTTCTAATCAAGATTTCGATGATGCGTTCCAGCTCTCGGTCTCGCCCCACTACCGGATCCAGTTTTTCAACTATCTGTGCGTGCGTCAGGTTGCGGGCAAAACTTTCCAGGGCCGAGGCGGCAGCCGGCCGGCTGATTCTGGAGTTTGCGGGCGGCATGAGCGGCCGGTCTTCGTCTGTCAGATCCGATCCCAGATAATCATCTTCGTTTTGCATTCTTTGCAGCATCTGATCCATGTTGGGAAAATTGGAGGTTGATTTTAAAATGGATTCGGTCTGCTCTTTCAAAACGTTGATATCAATAGCGTGTGATTTAAAGTAGTCCAAAAGAGTCAGATCATCACTCTCCAATATGGCTGACAACAAATGTTCAGTGCCTACGAATTTATGTTCACGCAGATGAGCGATAACAATGCATCTTTCCAAAAGTTTTTTAACTGAGTTGGAGAGATCCAGGGCTAATAATGATTGTTTTTTGTTGGGTGAGCCCCTGAAAAAGTCGCCGGCGTCTTTGGGTGTACAGCCGGCTTTTTGCAGTATTTCTCCGCCCAAAGAACCTTTTTCGTTTAAAAGACCCACGATTAAATCGCCCGGTTCAACCAGATCCCGGCCGTTGGACACCGCAAAACTCAAGGCTTTTTGCAAAGTTTCTTTGAGGTGGCTGGTAAAACGGTGTATCAGGTCGTTGGGCAGCATAATCAAACTTTGTCCAGCATGTTATTCAGCAGGCGGATGCGCTCGTTGATCGGGGGATGGGTGGCTAAGAAACCGGAAACTTTTTCACCCAGAGATTTGGCTTTGGGGTCGGAAATCCAAAGATGGTTGGTGGCATTGGATGTCTGGCGCATGGGCACGGCCGCGTCGCGGATTTTTTGCAGAGCCCCGGCCAAGCCTTCGGGATATCTGGTCAGCAAAGCGCCGGACGCGTCAGCCAAATACTCTCTTTTGCGGGAAATCGCCAGCTTGATCAGCTCGCCGACCAAGGGGGCCAGCAAAATAAATAGCAGGCCGATAATAATTATAATACCCCCGCCCTCTTTGCGGTCTCGGCGCAAAAGGCTTCCGCGGAACATCCAGTCTCCCAGCATGATTAAGGCGCCCACCAAAACCGCGGCCAAAATCATGAGCCGAGTATCGTAATTTTTGATATGCGAAATTTCGTGAGCCAAAACACCTTCCAGTTCTGTCTTGTCCAGCAATTGCAATAAGCCGGTGGTCACGGCCACGCTCGAGTGTGCCGGATCCCGGCCCGTGGCAAAAGCATTGGGCGACGGGTCGTCTATGATATAAACCTTGGGCATGGGAATGCCGGCTGTGATGGATAGATTTTCAACCAAGTTCCACAGCGTCATAAACTGCGACCTGTCGGTCAGTTCGCGCGCCCCCAAGGTGCTTAAAGTGATGGCCGAGCCGCCGTACCAGGAAACAAGGGTCCAGACCGTGGAAATGAGCAGAGCCAATATCAAGCCAAAATAGCCGGTTTCCGTGATGTAGCCGTAAACATAACCCGCGACCGCCAAAAGCCCTACGAATAGGGCTATCAGCAACCAGGACTTGCGTTTGTTGGAATCTATCTGGGAATACATTTTGGATTGATATGGGCACACGTCCCGGTTGGGGACGTGTGGTTTGACCGATTATTGATTGTTTTGACTGTTGTTGAAGTCAACTTTGGGCAAAGCTTTTTCATCTTCCGTGGCTTCGAAGAATTTATAAGCCTTGAAGCTCAAAGCTCCGGCAATCAAGTTGGTCGGGAAAACTTGAATCTTGGTGTTGAAGTCGCGGACATTGCCGTTGTAAAAGCGGCGGGAAGCCTGGACTTTATTTTCCGTATCCGCCAATTCTTGCTGCAAATGCAAAAAGTTTTGATTGGCTTTCAGTTCAGGATAATTTTCAGCCACCGCGAACAAGCTTTTCAGGGTGCCCATCAATTGATTTTCGGCTTCGATTTTGTCATCAATGCCCTTGGCTTGCATGGCTTGGGAACGGGCTTCGGTCACCTTGGTAAAGACAGAGCTCTCGTGAGAGGCATAGCCTTGAACCGTGGCCACCAAATTGGGTATGAGGTCATGGCGGCGTTTAAGCTGAACGTCGATATCAGACCAGGCTTCGTCCGTGCGGTTGCGCGACTTGATAAGGCTGTTATAAGTCATGAACAGCCACAGCGCGACAGCGGCCGCAACTATAAGTAAAATCCACATTATCATAGGGTTTTTATAGATGAATTATTGGCTTTAATTATAGACGAAATGCCGCGCGTGGTCAATAATGATTGGCATATGCAACAAGAACATTTTTCGTCTTTTAAAGCTTATGATATCAGGGCTTTGGCTCCGCAAGTACTGAATGCGGATTTTGCCTCTAAATTGGGAGTCGCTATTAAGCGGGCATTGGATCCGAAAAGCGTTATGGTGGGCCTGGATATGAGGGAAACCTCGCCCGAACTCGAGTCGTCATTAATCGAATCTTTGACCGCTCAAGGCGTGAATGTAACACGCATCGGGCTTTGTTCGACTCCCATGTTCAATGTTTCTTTGGGACTGGCTGAATCAAAATATGATTTGGGCGTCATGATTACGGCTTCTCATAATCCGGCTGAATACAATGGCTTTAAGATTACGCGCGGCGATTGTTTGCCCTTGGGTTTGGGTTCGGGCTTGGAAGCCATCCGCGACGCTTGGCCGGAACCTGATTTTGCCTTGGAAAAATCCGCGGTCAGCGGCCAGGTGACGGATGACCCCGAGGCTTTGGACAAATATGTTGATTATGTTATCAAGTTGGCTGATTTGCCGTCTGACATGCCGGAAATGAGGGTGGTTATAGACGCGGGCAATGGCATGGCCGGGCACGTTTTGCCCAAATTGCTGGCCAAATGTCCTTGGATTAAATCTGAAAATTTATATTTTGAATTGGACGGGCATTTTCCCAATCATGAGGCCAATCCCATCAAAACCGAAACTTTGGAAGCTTTGCGCGCCAAAGTTTTGGAGATTGGAGCCGTGTGCGGCGTGGCTTTTGACGGAGACGCGGACAGAGTCGGTTTTTTGGATGAAAACGGAGAACAGATCAGGGGCGATGTAATGACCGCCCTGCTGGCCGACATGATTTTGAAGAAAAATGGCCCGGGTTTGATTTTAGCGGACATCAGGTCTTCTTGGTCCGTTAATCAAGCTGTGGAACAAGCCGGCGGTCAAAGTGAATTTTGCAAGGTAGGGCATGCCAATATCAAGCAAGACATGAGAAACAAAAAGGCTTTGTTCGCCGGAGAAATGTCCATGCATTATTATTTTCAGGAGCTTTGGAATGTTGAGAGTGGAGATTACGCCATGCTGTTGCTATTAAAGTCTTTGGCCGGACAGGGCCGGTCCTTGAGTTCTTTGTGGCAGAAATTTGCGCGTTACAGTCATTCGGGTGAAATCAACATGCCGGCAGCGGACGCGTCAGCGGTTTTTAAACGCGTACAAGAAGCTTACGCGGATAAAGCTGATAAAAGTTATGACCTGGATGGTTTGAGATATGAGTTCAAAGATCCGGAAACCGGTTTACCGGCCTGGTGGTTTAATTTGCGGGCCTCCAACACCGAGCCGCTGATCAGATTGAACCTGGAAGCCGCGACCGATGAATTGATGGCTGAAAAATTGGCCGAAGTGACGGCTTTGATAAAAAATAATTAATCACATGGTCAGCCGGGCTGTGCGCCGTCTGCAAATACTCGCGGTTGATGTTTGGCTGTCTGTCCGCTTTCAAACAAGCTTAATCACGGCCGCTTAAGGCTATACAAACATTATTTTATTCAGTAATATATTGGCTATGTTAATCGTGCTAATTTTCTTATTGGTTTTGTCTGTTCTGGTCCTGATTCATGAGTTGGGCCATTATACGGCAGCCAGAATTTTCGGTGTTAAAGCTGATGAATTCGGTTACGGCTTTCCGCCTAGGTTTATCGGTCTGGTTAAACACAACGGCAAATGGAAAATTGTCTCCGGTAAAGACGAGACCCAGTATGCAAACACTATTTGGTCCATCAATTGGCTGCCTTTGGGCGGTTTTGTCAGGATTAAGGGTGAAAATGGCGAGAATGCCGATAAAAATGAACCCGATACTTTTACGGCCAAACCCATTTGGCAACGCCTGATTATTTTAGCGGCCGGAGTAACCATGAACTGGCTGTTGGCTTTTGTGCTGTTCGCTTTTATTTTTTCTATGGGTGCCACGGCTATTTTGGACGGTGTGCCCGAGGGTGCTGTCATTGAGAATCGGGAGATCAGAGTCACTAATTTGTTGCCCGAGGCGCCGGCTTCCAAAGCCGGATTGGAGATAGGAGATCGGGTTTTAACCGTGGCGGGTGTAGCGGCCGAGAATTATGAACAAGCTCGCCAGGTGATCGCTGAACAGCAGGATCAGGCTTTTGATATCTACATCGAAAGAGCCGGAGAGCAAAAAATCTTGAGCGTTCAGCCCGAGTTTATTGCGCAAATAGATAAATACGGCATCGGCGTGGGTTTGGCGGATGTGGGCAAGGTTAAGTTTACGCCGGCTCAATCCGTGTATTATGGCGCTCAAGCCACTTGGAACTACACCATAGAAGTGGTGAAAGGCTTTGGGATTTTGTTTAGAGATATTATTTTCTTAAGACGAGTTGAACAAGAAGTGGCCGGCCCCATCGGCATCGCGGTTATGACCGGGCAAGTGGCCAAGCAAGGCATTGTGCCTTTGCTGCAATTTTCCGCCATTCTTTCCATTCATTTAGCGGTCATTAATTTCTTGCCCATCCCGGCTTTGGACGGCGGGCGTTTCTTGTTTTTAGTCATTGAAAAAATAAGACGTAAACCCGTAGCCCGCAACTTGGAAGCCAGAATCCATCAGATCGCTTTTATCTCGTTGATTGTTTTGATTTTGTTAGTAACTCTTAGAGATATTGGAAAGTATGGCGGAGCGATTTGGGGAGGAGTTAAAGGTTTGGTAGGAATGTAAGGTTCCGATTGTCATCTCGACCAACCCCCACTGTCATCTCGACCGTAGCGGAGAGATCCCTTAAAAAATACTTATGATATAGAGGGATTTCTCCGTTCCGCATTCGCTTCAGTCGAAATGACAAAATGAATAAAATATTTATTGTATAAATTATGAAAGATCAGTTAGAAGCATTGCGTTTGGAAATAGAGCGCGATATCAAACAAGCCGGGACCTTGGAAGACTTGGATGAACTTGAGATTAAGTATCTTGGACGCAAGGGTCAACTAACGGCTATGCTCAAGGGCTTGGCCACCGTGTCTGCCGAGGACAGACCTGTTTTGGGGTCTTTAGCCAATGAGATCAAGCAAGCGGGTTTGGATTTGTTATCCAAGAGACGGACGGAATTGGCTGACAGCCGTTTTGCGAGCCTGGTTGACAGCGAACGCGCGGACATGACCGAACCCGGGAATCGTCCAGCCGAAGGTCACCTGCATCTGGTAACACAGGCCATCCGTGAGATCACCACCATTTTTGAAAGAATCGGTTTTTACCGCACCCGCTATCCTGAAGTTGATTGGGACTGGTATGCCTTTGAATCGCTCAACATGCCGCCCGAGCACCCGGCGCGCGATGATTGGGAGACTTTTTTTATGGATGCGGTTTCGTCCGCCAAGCAAAAACAGGGGAGAATGGTTCTGACTCCGCATACCTCAAACGGACAGGCGCACGAGTTGGAACGCCATGAGTTCCCGGTACGCATGCTGGGTATCGGCAAATGCTACCGCCGGCAATCAGATGCTACGCACGCGCCCATGTTTCATCAGTTTGAGGGTTTGTATGTGGACCAAGGCGTCAATCTTTCTCATCTGCGGGGCATCTTAGACTATTTCGCGGAACAATTTTTTGGTCCGGGCAGAGTCTCACGTATCCGCCCGCATCATTTCAGATTTACGGAGCCGTCGTTTGAGGTCGATATCTCTTGCGGAGTTTGTGGTGCCACCGGAGTCGTGGACGGCAAAAAATGCAAAGTTTGCAAACGCGGCTGGTTGGAAATCGGGGGCGCAGGCATGGTTCATCCCAATGTGCTGAAAGCGTCCGGTGTAGATCCTAAAAAATATTCAGGCTTGGCTTTTGGCTGGGGCATAGAAAGAGTGGCTATGATGAAAGAAGGCACGCAGTTGGATGATATCCGCATTCTTTATCAGAATGATGTGAGGTTCCTAAAACAGTTTTAAGCATGAATTATCTGGATTTATTAATGGAGGGTTTTAATTTTGCTTTGCAAAATGGATTTTGGATTTATCTGGTAGTGGTAATTTTTAACGTGGTGGTTTTGCGATGGCTTAAACCTTGGCGCATGGATTACACAGCCTCAGCTGTGGTTAATACGCCCTTGATCACACTTTACGCCTTGGCCCACTTATTTTTAGTGGTTCCTTGGGTGCGTAGCACCCAGACTCTTTCCAATCCATATATCAGTCTGGCTATGGTGGCATCGATTATTGTGGTGCCTGTTTTGGGGTATATTATTTTATCGTATCTGGATAGGGGAAGAAAATACGCGTCCCCCCATCCAAGGCTGCATAGTATTTTGAATGTTATGGGGGCGGTGTTTTTTATGGGTTTTATAGCGGTGGCCGGGTTTGGATCGTTTTTCGATCCTAGTTTTATAGCGCAGGGTTTTAGTCTTAAGACCGTTTGGTTGTTCATGTTATTTATAATCAGCCTTTGTACGTTGTTGAGCCTGGTGTTAGCCGGTTTGATTCTAATAAAAACTAAAAACGACCCTTATATGAAATTGGTACTACCTTACGCGAAATGGCTTTATAGGGTCATGGGTGCTGCCGCTGTGCTTGGCCTGGGTTTTTATTTGTTGGATGTGCTAATTTAGATATGAATACGGCCATTCTACAGTTTGTTATATGCATCGCGGTTTTGGTGGTGGCTTATTTTTTACTCAAGCCCTGGAACATGCATGACTGGCCAAAGATACTGGCTAATATTGTTTCATACATGTTGTATTCGGGATCGTTTACCTATTTTTTGGTCTACTTAGCCATGAACGGCTTGATAACTCCCGGGTCTTACAGCGAATTAACGACTTTTTCATTAATACTGATTGGAGGGTTGAGTTTGCCGGCCATTTTTTATCTGGTGGCCCGTCGTTTGGATGTTGGAAGAAATATGGATGCGCACAATAAAAAGGCGGAAGTGTTTTTAATGTTTTTGGCCCGCTTGGTCGCTTATCTGTTCTTCATGTTTATGGCTCTCAGGCCTTTGCTGCAGTTAACCGTGGGCAATCATACGTTAGAAAGGGCAGCCGGAGTATTTTACAAGCCTCTGCTCTATGGATTATTTATCAGTGCTTTTGTAGCCCTGGCTCCCTGGGCCTTGAGTATGGCTACGCCGGATGATCAGCAGGGTTACATTCCCTGGCCCAAGAAACTCAAACACCAAGCTAAAAAGGTAACGCATTATGCTTTTGGTGTGATGGTGGTTTTAGTATTTTTGATCTTAAGTATTGTTAATTACCTCAATTTTGACTAATCTGTAAGCAATATGAATCTACTAGTATCCTATGACTGGCTCAAAGAATATGTCGGTCTAAAACAAAAGCCCGAGGAGTTCGCGGCTAAGATTTCTTTATGCGGTCCATCGGTAGAAAAAATATTGCCGGCCGCGATTGATTTGGACGGTATTTACGTTGGAAAAATCATTACGATCGCCAACCATCCCAAGGCTGACAATCTTAAACTGGTTGATGTTGACCTGGGACGTGCGACGGGTGACGAGCGACGACGGGTGGTCTGCGGCGGTTCCAATCTCTATGAAGGCCAAATAGTCGCTGTCGCTGTCCCCGGAGCCAAAGTCCGTTGGCATGGCGAGGGTGATTTGATAGAGCTCCAGCCGACTGAAATTCGCGGTGAAAAAAGCGATGGCATGATCTGCGCGGCCGGTGAGATTGGTTTGGGGGAAGCTTTTCCGGTTAAGGACGATCATGAGATTTTGGATTTAGGTAAAGAGATTCCCGGCATGAGGGTCAATCCGGGCACGCCCTTGGCTCAAGCTCTGGGTTTGGCGGATGACGTGCTGATGGACATTGAAGTCACGTCCAATCGGCCGGATTGCATGGGTATGGTGGGAATTGCGCGGGAGGCTTCGGCTATTTTAAAGGTACCTTTCAAATATCGTCCCGCGTCGCACGTCCCGCGTCCTGCGTCACTAAAAAAACAAAAACGTGGGACGAGCGACGAGCGACGAGCGACGTTGAATGTTGTTATTGACGCCAAAGATGCCTGCTCGCGCTACATTGGTACTCGGATGGAAGGTGTAAAAGTCGGACCTTCGCCGTGGTGGCTGAAGCGCCGTTTGTTGTCCGCAGGTATTCGTCCGATTAACAATCTGGTGGATATCACCAATTATGTGATGTATGAAACCGGCCAGCCCATGCATGTGTTTGACGCGGATAAATTGGCGGGTAACACGATTCATGTTCGCTATGCCAAACAAGGTGAAAAGATGATGGCACTTGATGGTAAAACTTATGTTTTGCCTGATTCGGTGCTGGTGATTGCTGATGAGGAAAAACCGGTGGCTATCGCCGGTGTTATGGGGGGAGAGGACACGGGTTCCGGTGAAGGTACGGTCAACATTGTTTTGGAAGCCGCGACTTTTGATCCGGTGGTGGTCCGCCGAGGGTCGCGTAAGATTCTATTACAGTCAGATTCTCAATTGCGTTTTGAAAAAGGCTTGTCGCAAATGGGTCCTGAATCAGCCATGGCGCGAGCTATTGAGCTGGTTAAAGAATTGGCCGGCGGAGAATCGGCCGGAGCGCCCGTGGATGTGCAAACCAAAAAATACAAACCTCAATCCTTTTCAATTGCAGTTGATGAAGTTAATGCCTTGATTGGCGTAGAGCTCAAAAAAACGCACATGGTTGAGGTGCTTAAATCGCTGGGTTTTAAGGTCAAAACAGTTGGCGATAAACTTTCGGCCGAAGTTCCTTGGTGGAGAGATCATGATATAGAAGCGGGCAGGGATTTGGTTGAGGAAATTGCGCGTGTTTACGGTTATGGAAAAATTCCGGCCAAAGTTCCCATGGATATTGCTCCTCGTAAATCGGATGCGATTATTATTTGGGAGGATAGAATCAAGGATCTGTTGGCCGGCGCGGGTTACACCGAGCTTTATGGTTACTCGTTCGTGTCCAAAGACTTATTGTCCAAAGCCGGGTTTGATGCCCAGGATTTATTGCATGTGCAAAATCCTTTGACGGTCGAGCTTGAAGTGATGCGTCCGTCGTTGATTCCGCAATTATTGGAGGCTGTGGCCGGCAATCAAGAACGTTCTGATACCTTGCGGTTGTTTGAATGCTCTAATGTGTATTTAAGGCAGGGGGGCAAGAAGGGGAATTGGTCTGAATTACCGGACGAATCACCGCAATGTGTGATTGGCTATATTGAACACCAAAATGATTCTCCATGGCGTGAGGCCAAGGGCATGGTTGAGTATATATTTGATTCATTCGATATTAAAGAAGTTAAATGGAAAAAAGTTTCGCAAGATGATTTGTGGCATCCGGGGCGTGGGGTGCAGGCTTACAAGGATGATTTCTTGCTCGCAACCGTGGGTGAAATCTCACCCAAATACACGGAAGCGTTCAAAATAGAATCACGAGTCGGTGCCGCGCAATTGGAAATGAGGAACATGATTAAGTTTGCCAAGACACACAAATCATACAGCCCGCCTTTCCCGTATCCGGAATCAAAACGTGATTTGGCCATCGTGGTCGATCAAGATACAGAGTACCGTGATATTGAGTTGGCCGTGTTGCGTGCCGATGAAAAAATACTGCTTGTCCAATGGTTTGATACGTATGCGGGCAAAGGAGTAACTGAAGGCAAAAAATCCTTGGCCATGCATTTAACCATAGGCTCGGCTGAAAAGACGCTGACCAGCGAGGAGATAGATGGAGTCGTTAATAACGCGCTCATGGCCTGCAAGGAGAAGTTTGGGGCGGAGTTGAGATGAGGGTCATGTAACTTGTAGCATGTAACATGTAACAAATGAAAAAAATCGAAGCTGATGAGCTTCGATTTTTGTTACACTCCGATTGTTACATGCTACAAGTTACATGTTACATGCTTTACATTTCCTCAACCTCTTTTTTGCCATGCTCCAACTCACCAACCTGTTCCGAGTCTTTTTGAAGCAAAAGAGCTTGGAATTCGCCAACATGAGTTTTTTCTTCTTTGGCGATATCAGCCAGCATTTCTTTAAGCTTGGGATCTTGAGCCAAGGCTGACATTTGCTCATAAAGATTAATGGCGTCCAGCTCCGCAATCAAGCCGGCCCGGCAGATTTCTTGGTCGATTTGATCCGCAGAAAGTCCTGCGAGTTTTTTGGGGATGTCGCTTAACATATAATCAATTAAGAATTATCCCGACACAACGATAAATAATATGTTGATCGGGATCCCGACCAAAGCGTCGGGGCGAATTAAAAATTACGAATTATCCGATGCAATGGTCAACCTTTCGTCATCCTGAATTAATTTCAGGATCTCTGCACCAATTTACTTATTCACGTCTTGTCCCACGAAGCTGAACCCATCGAAGCTTAATGCGAAGTTGGGTCAGTGAAGTGGGGGAGGCGGGGATCCACGAAGCTCAGCGCTTACGATTTCCTGATAGATATCGTTTATCTGTTCTATCATGCTTGGGTTTTTTTGAAAAGATTCAGTCAGATCATATACTGCGTTGGCCACCTGATCTGGGATATGCCATTTGGTCATCAGATTATAATAACCGGACAAGGTCGGTGATTTGGTATAAAGCTGTTTAATATCCGCGTAGTATTTGTTTAGATGCTCCTTATTTTCGTTATTCAGAACCTCTGGAGGCTGGATGTCCTGGATTAGACCCCTTTGTTTTCCCAGAGCTTTAAAGCACTCCATGTCCTCAATCAGTTTTTCAGCCGTGGTAAAAACCCATAAATCACCAAAGCCTTCAATTTTGATATTCGGTGTAGGGGAGAGATTTTTGTATTTTTCGATACCCAGTTCATCGTAAAGCAAATGCGTGGCCCAGCCCTTATGAAAATCATCCAAGCCCTTAACAAAAGGGTCTTGCGGAGCCCCATCTCCGTGCGTAGTGCCGCGTGAGATGCCGGTCGCGTATCTGGAGTCGGGATAAATGGAGCCCGATAGATAGGCCGGGATGTCTATAATTTTTAAGCGCTCGGCCAGGTCCAGCGCAAAACGAATGTGAGTTGCTTCAAAAGCCATAATGTTCTGTATATTAGTTTAATAACGCAAAATTGTCATTTTTCGAGACTGCGGGATTAATCTCAAGTCATTGGGAGGTAGGCTGGAAAATCTCTATGCAACTTTTCAAAATGGTTTAGTGACGAGATCCTGAAACCCCACTATGTCTTACGACTGCGAGGGGCACGGCAAGTTCAGGATGACGAAGAAAGCGTCATCATGGATGTTGTTATATGTTACGTGCTACATGCTTTGTGAATGTGGATGCTAGGGACGTCAAGTTCCTGATGTGCTATAATGAAACCAATATGGACTTAGCATCATCACAAACATTTTTCTGGCTATGTTTCGGGGTCGCGGTTTTTGCCGTGTCGGCTTTCTTGTGCTGGGTGCTGTATGAAATTGCTCGCATGATCAGACAGGGGAACGAAGTGGTGGAACACACTCGCGAGATTGTGAGCGGTATTGAAGAAGATGTGGCTCAAGCCAAAGAAAAACTGGGCGGAGTCTTGGGTTCTTTGGCCGGAGTGGCCGCCGCCACCAAAGGCCTGGCTTCTTTAGCCGGAGCATCAGACCAAAAGACCAAAACCAGGTCCGTCAAGAAACGTTATAATCGTCTTCTGGACGAAGAAGAGGAGGTTGAATAAAGCCGCTTGGCAGTTTGTCGACGGCCCGTTAAGATACGGGCGTATTTTATATGATCAAATCCTCTAATAATGTTGCATATATCGATGGAGCTAATTTGCACAAAGGAATTGAGCAATTGGGCTGGAGTTTGGATTACGGAAAATTTCGCGTTTGGTTGTCTGAAAAACATGGGGTAAAAAAAGCTTATATTTTTATCGGCTTGCTTGCAAAAAATTCTTCTTTATATACTTACCTGCAAGAATGCGGTTTCGTTTTGATCTTTAAAGAAACTATCTACGACGGAGACGGCAAGCCCAAAGGGAATTGTGATGCGGATCTCGTTTTAAGCGCCACGATTGATGTTTTTGAAAGCAACTACGACACGGTTATTTTGGTTAGCAGTGATGGTGATTATGCCCCGTTGGTTAGATTTTTACAGAAAAAGGGTAAGATGGGCATTATTCTATCACCTTCTAACGCTAAAAAATGTTCCATATTATTGAAACGAACAAACGCTAAAATTACTTTTTTGGATCAAATGAAATTAGTATTAAGTCAGTATAATGAAAAAGCCCCCGGTAAGGACGGAACCTTAGAGGGGTCTTTCTCGTAGTGATGATATGATTATAGCATAAAAATCAACATTGTCAATTAAGATAATTAACACTAACTTGCAGGCCTTGCGCCGTCAGCAAGTAAGCCTATGAACACAGATCAAAGCCAAAAAACTAAAGACGAAAGTCCTCCGAATGACGCGGGACTTGGGACGCGGGACGAGCGACGAGCACCTTTTGTCCACCTGCACGTCCATTCCATGTACTCCTTGTCCGACGCTCTGGGTGATGTGGATCAGATTGTGGCCGCGGCCAAGGAAAAGGGCTTTGATGCTATCGCGCTTACGGACCATGGCGGGCTGTACGGCTGGGTGGAATTTTATGAAGCCGCTCAAAAAGCGGGTATTAAGGCTATAATGGGGGTGGAAGCCAATATTGCTCCCAATTTATTGTCCGACAAACGTCCGCGCATTGACGATTGGACTTATCACCTGACTATTTTAGCCGAAACCAATGAAGGCTATCACAATCTTTTAAAGTTAGTTTCCATCTCCAACCTGGAAGGTTTTTATTATAAACCGCGCATGGATAAAGAGGTCTTGAAGCAATATCATCAGGGTCTAATCGCTTTGTCGGGCTGCATGAAAGGGGAAATTCCCAAAGCCTGTCAAGAACATGATTTGGAAAAAGCTGAAAAAGCCTTGCGTAAATATCAGTCCATTTTCGGCGAGCAGAACTTTTTTTTGGAATTGGTTCATCATCCGGAGTCGCCCACGCAGATTGATATCAACCAACAATTGATTAAACTCGCTCAAAAAACCGGCGCGCCTTTGGTGGCCACCAAAGATGTTCATTATTTAAGCGAAGACGACATTGAGGCTCAAGATGCTCTGCAGTGCATCCATGCCGGTAAACTGCTGTCCGACAACAATCGTTTTACCATTCGTACCATGGATCATTCTTTGCGATCCCCACAGGAAATGGTTGAAGCTTTTAAAGACGTGCCCGAAGCCATCGCCAACACCAGAGTAATAGCGGATAGATGCCAAGTCACTTTGAATCTGGGGGTCAATTTGCTGCCTAAGTTCGAAGTACCGGAGGGCGAAACCGAAATGACTTATCTGCGGCGCTTGTCTGAACGGGGTTTGGCTGAAAGATATGGTGAAAACCCGCCGGCCGAAGCGCTGGAGAGACTTGACTATGAGCTGGGCGTAGTGGAAGGCATGGGCTTTCCGGGTTACTTTTTGATCGTGCATGATTATGTTAAGTGGGCCAAAGATAACGGTGTGATCGTGGGTCCCGGACGCGGTTCCGCAGCCGGTTCCATCATCGCCTACGCGCTTAAAATTACCAACTTAGATCCCTTGAAATACGGTTTGCTGTTTGAGCGTTTTTTGAATCCTGACCGTATCAGCATGCCTGATGTGGACATGGATTTTGATGACGTGCGCCGCAAAGACGTGATTCAATATGTGACCGAGAAATATGGACAAGACAAGGTGGCCGGTATTATAACTTTTGGAACCATGGCCGCCCGGGCCGCGGTGCGCGACGTAGGCCGGGTTTTAGGCTGGTCGTTTCAAGAGGTTGATGTGGTGGCCAAGGTCATTCCTCCTCCGGTGCAAGGCAAGAATATCCCTATCGCCAAGTCGCGGGTTGAGAATCCGGAGCTGAAGGCGCTGGACCAGTCTGACCCCAGAGTCAGACAGCTTTTGGATCTGGCTTCCAGGCTGGAGGGTACGGCCCGGCATGCCAGCCAGCACGCCTGCGGCATCGTGATCGCTCCCAGTCCTTTGGATGAATATACATCTTTGCAAAAAGCGCAGGGCGGGGACGTGGAGCAAGTCATTCAATATTCTTTGCATCCTTGCGAAGCCGTAGGTTTGCTTAAGATGGATTTCTTGGGCTTATCCAACCTGACCATCATCCGTGATTGCTTGGAGATTGTGGAGGCTGTGCATGGCGTTAAAGTAAAATTGGATGATATACCGCTGGATGATGAGAGGACATTTGAGTTATTGGGTAAAGGCGAGACCACGGGTGTCTTTCAACTTGAATCCGACGGCATGAAGCGTTATATCCGCGAGCTTAGACCGTCTTGCATTGATGATATTATCGCTATAGTGGCTTTGTACCGCCCGGGCCCCATGCAATTCATCGAATCTTTCATTAACCGTAAACATGGCAAAGAAAAAATAGTCTACGCGCATCCTTTAACGGAAAATGCCCTGAAAAGCACTTACGGTATTCCTGTTTATCAAGAGCAAGTCATGCAAGTGTCCAAAGACATGGCCGGCTTTACGGGCGGCCAGGCTGATACTTTACGCAAGGCCATGGGTAAGAAGATTGCCAAACTCATGGCCGAGATGCGTGAAAAATTTATTGTCGGTTCCATGAAAAACGGCGTGGACAAAGCCACGGCTGAATCTGTTTTTGATGAGTTCGAAAAATTCGCGGCTTATGGTTTTAACAAATCACACGCGGCTTGCTATGCCATGATCGCTTATCAGACGGCTTATCTCAAAGCTTATTATCCCGAATGTTTCATGGCCGGTCTGCTTAACTCGGATTGTCTTAACATGGACCGCATCACCATCGAGGTGGAAGAGTGCCGGCGCATGGGCATGACCGTCCTGCCTCCGAGCATCAATGAATCATTTTCGGGTTTTTCAGTGAACAAAAATACTGTTCAACCATCCAAAGAAAGAGAAGCGGGTGCCAGAGGCACTATTCGTTTCGGTTTGTTGGCTATTAAAGGGCTGGGTCACGATGTGGTGGAAGTGATTATCAAAGAACGCAAGCAAAACGGCCAATACAAAGATCTGGCGGATTTTGTCACGCGTATTCAAGGCAAATACATCAATAAAAAATCCATGGAATCCTTGATCAGATCCGGAGCCTTGGATTGCTTTGGCGACCGGGGACAGCTGTTTTACAATGTGGAAAATATTCTGGATTATCACCGGCAAAAAGAACGCGAGCAAAGTTCGGGCCAGGTTAACCTGTTTGTTTTGGCGCCGGAAGTGGAAGCCGGGAATTTGGTGCTTAAACAAGCGCCTGTCGTCAGGTCTGAAGAGATTTTGCGCTGGGAAAAAGAATTGTTAGGCTTGTATGTCTCCGAACATCCGTTTAAAAATTTTGCCGCTCAATTGGGAGATTTTATCTTGCCTTTAAACAAGCTGTCGGAGTACAAAAAAGACAAGAAGGTCAGGGTGGGGGGCGTGGTTACCACCATTAAAAAGATATTGACCAAGAAAAATGAGCCCATGTTATTTTGCCGCTTGGAAGACGGAGTGTCCGACTGTGAGGTCGTGGTTTTTCCCAGGGTTTTGAACGACAACGCGGCTCTTTGGGTCTCTGACAGAGCTTTGATTATCAGCGGGCGCCCGTCGGAAGACGCGGGCAAAATGAAGATTCTGGCTGAAACGGCCTTTGAAATTAACGCGGACAACATTAGAGAGATCATCATGACCAGATCTTCCGGTGTTGATGAACAAGCGGTGCTGGCTTCCACGGAAGCGGCTTTGAGCGAACCCGAATCAGTGGTGGCTCTATATGTGGGCGCTACTTTGCCCGAATCAGCCATCAGGCGTTTGCGGGAAATATTTGATGCCAATCCGGGGCATCAAAAAGTTGAGTTTATTATTGATGATGTGGGCGGCAAGAGGCGGGTTAAGACAAATTCGTCCATTAATTTGACTCATCAGTTGATTCAGGAAATGGAAACCATCCTGGGTCCGAGAAGCGTGGTTTTTTAGGGTGTTAGTATTTTAAAAAAAGTGCTATACTATGCGGAGTATGGGTATAAAAATTACTCGCGGCCACACGGGGGGATTTCCTCAGCCTCCAACGCCTAAACTCTTCAGGAATATCGCGGTTACTTTTGTGTTGGTGACTTTGGGTGTCATCGGGGTGGCTCTGTGGACATCTTCGGTTAAGGCCAAGGTTATGGTTAAGGTTAAAAGAGAGCCTGTGGCCATTGATACGGTCATGGATATCTCTTCCTCGCCCATTTCCGGACAGATAAAAGGCCGGGTGGTCAGCGGTACTTTTACCGAAGCTAAGGAGTTTGTGGTATCCGTGGTCAGCACTACGGTGGCGGTTAATCCCAAACCGTCCAAGACTTCGGGTACGGTTAAAATAATCAATAAATACTCCAAGCCTCAGCCCTTGGTGGCCAAAACACGTTTGTTGACGGCTGACAACCGGCTTTACAGGATTACGGATTCGGTTAACGTGCCGGCCGGGAGTTCGGTGGAGGTAAAGGCTGAATCCGATGAGGTGGGAGATAAATACAAATTAAAAGCCGGAACCAGCTTCGCTATCCCGGGCTTATGGAAAGATCTTCAGACTTTGATTTATGCCGAAAGCGTGACCGATTTTAATCCTCCGGGCGGATCTAGCGGACCTCGTAAAATGGTGACGGCCGATTCTTTGGCCAAGGCGCATGAAGAGCTGTATGCCGCGGCCTTGGAAAAAGCCAAGCAGACTTTGATTGTGGAAGCCGGGGCGGATCCGGCCTGGGAATCTATTTTTTTGATCAACAATTATCAAAAACAAAGCAATGCGGCCACCGGACAGGAGATTGATTCTTTTTTAGCTCAAGTCAGAGTGGGGGTAACGGCGGTTTTCTTCCCCAGAGAGGATGTGGCGGCTTTAATCAGGAGCAGGTTAAGCGAAAAGATACCCGAGGGTTATGCTTTGGATAATTTTGATTTTTCCCGCGTTAGTTTTCGCTTGGAAAGCGCAGATGCGGACAAGGGTAGTGCCTTGCTGGCTGTTTCTGCCCAGGCCGAGAGCAAGCTGACCGATGCCAGCCCGGCTTTACGGAAAGACTTGATCGTTGGTCTGCCCGGCGATGAAGTGATCCGCAAATGGTCGGCTTTGGACGGGGTTGAAGAAGTGGACGTGATTCTGGAGCCAAGCTGGGTCCATCGTTTGCCTACCATGAAGGATAAAATAAATTTAGAGATTTATTGATAATTGACGCTTTAAAGCGTTTGGTTTATGCTGATTAAGTTCCGGACTCACCAACCGGATAAAGGCTGAAAATTTAATAAAAAAGAGCCCCGAAGTCATTCGGGGAACACGGGTGGAACCGCGGTCAATCGTTTGTTTCGAAAGATCGTCCCGACGAGTCGCAAAGAGGCTGGTCGGATTTTTTTAATTTTACATAATCCGCCTCCGGCCATCAGGGTTATGCCTGTGTCATCTCGACCACTTCGGCAAGGCTCAGTGCAGGCTCTGTGGAGAGATCCCTTGAGCTTATTAAACCAAAGCGATTTCTCGACTATCGCTCGAAATGACATGAGGGAGCGCCCCCTTCGACTACGCTCAGCATGGGAATGACGTAAATATTGGTTCTATAATTCGTAATTTTTAATTCGCCCCGACACTTCGGTCGGGATCCCGATCAATATATTCTTTATCGTTGTGTCGGGATAATTCGTAATTGATATCAGTATGTCAGACAATGTCGAAATAATGCGCCATAGTGCCGCGCATGTGATGGCCGCGGCCGTCAAACGGCTTTTTCCCGAGGCTAAGTTCGGGGTGGGGCCGGCTTTGGATTTTGGTTTTTATTATGATATTGACATTGGCCGGGCGGTCACACCTGAAGATTTGCAAAAAATTCAGCAGACCATGGACGCTTTGGTTAAAGAAAAATTGTCTTTTGAAAGATCTGAAATGACCTTGGATCAGGCTGTGGACTTATTTAAGTCCCTAAATCAAGACTATAAAGTTGAACTCTTAAACGACATTAGAACCAAGGGCACTACCAAGTTATCAGAGGACGAAGCCGGGGACATAGATCCTAATGCGCCGGAGAAGGTGAGTGTTTACAAGACCGGAGATTTTGTTGATTTGTGCCGCGGCCCGCATGTGGCCAGCACGGCCGATGTCGGTGCTTGTAAGATTTGGAAAACGGCCGGGGCTTTTTGGCGGGGCAAGGAAGGCAATCCGCAGTTACAAAGAATCTACGGACTATGTTTTACGACGCAAGATGAGTTAAAAGCTTATCAGCTCATGTTGGAGGAAGCGGAAAAACGAGATCATAAAAAATTAGGCCGGGAATTGGGTTTATTCTCTTTTTCCGATTTAGTGGGCAGCGGGCTCCCCTTGTGGAGTCCCAAGGGCACGGTTTTGCGGACCGTCTTAGATGACTTTGTGTGGCAGTTGCGCAGGGAAAAGGGGTACGCCAAGGTTGCCATCCCGCACATAACCAAAAAGGATTTATATGAAAAAAGCGGTCATTGGGCCAAGTTTAAAGACGAATTATTTAAGATTGTCACACGCGAGGGGCATGAATTCGCTTTAAAACCCATGAATTGCCCGCATCACACTCAAATTTTCGACTCGCAGATGCGCAGTTATCGCGATATGCCCCAGCGCTACGCCGAAACCACCATGGTTTATCGGGACGAGCAATCAGGTGAACTGGCTGGCTTATCGCGTGTCCGCTGTATTACCCAGGATGACGCGCACGTTTTTTGCCGCAAGAGTCAGATTGAACAAGAATGTTTTGCCATTTGGGATATAATTGATGTTTTTTATTCCACTTTTGGCTTTGATTTGTCAGTCAGGCTGTCAACTCATGATCCGGATAAGTTTGAGAAGTATTTGGGCACCAAAGAGGTTTGGAGCGAAGCCGAGTCGCAGTTGAGACAGATGATAGAAAAAAGGGGAGTCGCATACGAAGAAGGTGAGGGCGAAGCTGCCATGTATGGCCCCAAGATTGATTTTATGGGCTTGGATGCCATCGGGCGCAAGCATCAAGTGGCCACGGTTCAGCTGGATTTTAACATGCCGGAAAATTTTGACTTGACCTGTGTCAACGAAAAAGGCGAGAAGGAGCGGGTGGTTATGGTGCATTGCGCCATCATGGGTTCCATAGAGCGTTTCTTGTCCGTCTTGATTGAGCATTATGCCGGTGCTTTCCCGTTATGGCTGGCTCCCGTACAGATAGCAATTTTGCCGGTGGCGGACAGGCATTTGGATTCAGCCCGTCAACTGGCGGATCAACTGTCGGCTTTGAATATCAGGTGTGAGGTGGATGAGGCGGCGGAGAGCGTGGGCAAAAAGATCCGCAACGCTGAAAAGCAAAAAATGCCTTGCATGATAGTTTTTGGAGACAAAGAGGCCGGGGGAGAACTGACTGTTCGCTGGCGCGGGCAGGCGGATCAGCAAACTTTGACTGTGGATAACTTTACGCAAGAGTTGGTTAAAAAGATAAAAAGCAGGGAATAGAGGATAGATAAGAAAAATCCCCGCTAAACGGGGATTTTTCTTATCTGGCGGTTCTCTTTGTTCTGGCGGTGCGAGGTTTTTTGGGTGCTTTCGGTGTCTCTTTGGTATAAAGTGATATCAGTCTGGCTATAACCGGGTCTTTTTTCAGGCCGAGCTTACTCGCCTCTTGCGCTAATCGGTCTTGAGCCAAAGCCGTAGTTTTGTCTTTAAGCGGCAGTGCTTGGAGGTAATCCTCCAATAACATGCCAAAACGTTTGGCGTTTTTGGCGCCGGCTCGGCTGATTAGTTTTTCACGTTCGGATTGGGACAAAGCTTCGTTTTGCCGGCGCTTATCCCCTGCCAACAATTCGGCCATGGATCTTTCTATGACCCTGCCTTTGGTTTTTTGCTTGAATCGGCTTAGCGCTTCTTCTGGCTGGACGATTGTTTTGCGGGGTTGGGATGGCATTAAGTCAAACTGTCTCAGGCTTTGCCGTTGCTCTCTGGCTTTTTTGTTGTCCTCTGATTTGCTTATAAAATTTTTGACCACGGGCTGTATTTCCAGCATTTGAGCATCAATGGCCTTAATGGCTTTGTCTATCAGGGATTGTATTTTTTGGTCTTGAGCGTTTTGGGGCTTAAAAGCTTTGAGCAGTACATAAGCCGAAGCTTCGGGTGACGAGGCGTAGGCCGAATCGGCTCTGACTTTATTCATCAATTCAGGCAAAGCTTGGTAGTCAATGGAAGCTCCTTTTAAATCCGTCGCACCGGCCTCCTGCATCAGGCTTTCCAGTCTTTTGCTGATTGTCGGTCCCAAATTCCTCTCGGCTATGATAGGGGCTACTCTTTGCCAGGTATTTGAAGCTGATTCGCCCAAGTTAGCTTGAGCCCAGGGTACTGATAAAGTGGGTGCTTCAGCTGTCTCCGGATGCTTAATATGCTTAAGTTCCTTGGATTTGCGGGCTGTGGGAATTATCTTGGCGTATTGATCGGAATTTTTGGTTAGAAAATTTCCGCCTAATGCTTTCAAGCCTTTGGATTTGCCGCCCGTATGCATGGATGGGTCTTCTTTGTCTCCAATAACGCCGGCCTGATTCAAGACTTTGTTAAGTTCGTCGATTGATATCTGATAAGCCTCACCTTCTTTGTCATTGCCCTCGGCATAAGCCCGGTCACGGTTCATGGCTTTTTCGGCATACGTCTTGCTGTCAAAATTCAAAGCCAGACGATCTTCTTTTGACAAAAGTCCAAGCCTCTCGTTTATCAGTTGTTGTAGTTCGTTGTAAGCCAAGGGTAATTCTTTGACTGCTTTGGCTGTAGGGAGTTTTTCCGAGACCGCAGTATCCTCGAGCGCCACGACCATACTGGCTTTGGGCTGTCTTAAACTGCGTTTTTTTGGCGGTTCAAACTGCTCGGCCGGGGCGGTATCAGCGGCCAGTTGACCCGCGCTTTCGATAATGGTTTTGGTCTGTGCGTAAAGTTCTTCGTCATCCTCCACTGTGCGGGGTCTGGTCAGAGCTGATCTTTTAGTCTTTTTTGGTCTGGGTCTGCCCGAAATAGCTGCTTGCAAATCAAGGTATTCTTCTCTTTTTTCCGCGGAAGGCGGGGGAGGTGCCTGGGAAGAAATTGATGCTTCCTCTATGGGCTCCAGTTCTTCCAATTTTTCCGGCGCGCGTGACAGATTAGCTATCTTGTTTTCCAGTTCGGCGATTCTTAGATCATGATCTGCCAGCATTTTTTGATATTGCTCGTTTGATTTGGCGTCTTGTTTTGTTTCGGTCGGCTGGGCCAAGTCCTTAATGACATCTTGCCGAGCCTGTTTTATCAGTCTTAACTCTTGGCGTAGTTTTTTCATTTGCCGGCGCTCCCTTAAAACAGGTGCTTCAGGCGTTGTTTTTGTTTCTTTTTGAACGGCTGATCTTGCATCCAAATCTTGATTAATGGAAGCTAGTAGTTCATCAGCTTTTCCGGCCGGGTAACGGCCGGCTTTTAACTCTTCTTTGTCAGACAGATCTGCTTCAACCATCTGGTCAATGTCAGATAAAATAGCATCAGCTTTTTCTTTGGGGTATTTAGCCTCTTTATGTTTTTTTACATTTGATTGGTTATCCTCGACCATTCGATCGATATCTGTTAAAATTTCATCCGTTTTTATATTGGTTTCGACCATTCGATCGATATCAGCCAGCAATTGGTCGGCTTTTTCTTTGGGGTATCGGGGTCCGCTTTTGGTTATTTCAACTTTTTGGGTTTCAGCCGGTTCGGCCAAATCAACCATGGCTTGAGCTTCGGTTTTTATGGGCACGTCCGGTACTCTGAAAGTATCCTGGCCCAGATTGACCTTGGAATCCGTAATTTTTCTGTCCAGCACCACGCGCTCTCTTTGAACTTTGGCCAATTCGGCAATCAGCTGAACAACCGGTTTGTTGCCGGCCAGCGTACCCGCCCAGTCTTTGATTTTCTGCCAAGCACTCAGCTTCAGATGATTTTTTATTTCTTCGGCTGAATTGCCCATGGCTGTTTGTCCGGTGGCCGCCTGAATTTGTTCTTGCAGTTCTTGTTCTTTTTCCAGTAAGCGTGTGGCTTGAGATTCATAATCCGTAACCTGTTTTTCCATGGATTGTTTTTGTTGTCGTTCTCTCCATTTGACGAAATCATTAAAAGCTCCGGCCGAATCTTGTTTGGCTTGTGATGGGTTGTCTGAACTCATAAGTTCAGACAAGATTTTTTCCAGCTGTTCTCTTTGATCTGCGAATTCCCGGCCGCGTTCGGTCCGCAACGTTTTGGGAACGCGCAAGGTCTGGATCTTTTCTGTTCTGGCTTGATATTCGTAGAGTGCTTTTTGCAGGGTATGGCGCAATTGATTGAGGTCTTGTTCGTTGGGCTGGCGCTTGGGGTGGTGAAATTCTTTTAGAGCGTCCCAGACATCAACCAAAACATCCGGGTGCTGTAAAATATCTTGTTTACCCTTTAGCTTGGCCCTGATTTGACTCAATTGCTTTTCAGCTTCCGAAGCATCTTGTCCGGGTTGGGGACGCAGAGTTGGTCTTTTGGGGCGGGCTGTCCGGGCCGTGCGCAGGGTGCGCGGTTTTTCCGGAGAAGCGGATGGTTTTTTTTCAGTCTCTCGAGGTGAAGGCTTTTCCTTCATTATGTCTAATGATGGCATATAATTATATCTAATTATACACTAAAAAAACGCCTCGTGATATGACGGGCGTTTTTTTCTGTGGATTGTTTTTAGGCTTGAACGACTTTTTTAAACACTTCCGGGTGCTTGGCCGCCAATTGAGCCAGTATTTTTTTATCAAGAGTGATGTTTCTTTTCTTTAAGCCGTCCATCAGTTTACTGAAAGAAGTGCCCAAGGCGCGGGCCGCGGCATTGATTCTGACCTGTTGCAGACCGCGGTTGACGCGTTTCTTGAGTTTACGGCCGACATAAGCATTGACGCCGGCTTTATTGGCCGCTGTCTTGGCCAAAGTGATTTTGGACTTGCGTCCCCACATCATGCCCTTGGTGCGGGCCAATATGTTTTTTCGTCTTTTGATACGGTGAGTACCTCTTTTAACTCTCGGCATATTATTTCAGTGTAAATCTAAATTTAAATCAAAAATCTTTGATAATTAGTTATGCGGCAAAAGATCTTTGATGTTGCGGGTGTAGCTGGCGCTGACCTCGAGATCACGTCTTTTATTGCGTTTGGTGTTGCCGGATTCACGGCTGTTGAAATGATCCTGACCGGCCTTGCGCTTCAGCACTTTGCCGTTTTTGGTTATTCTGACCCTCTTGGCTACGGCCTTACAGGTCTTCATCTTGCTTTTCATAATATGGATAATTCCTAATTTTTAATGTTATAATTTATAATTTTAAATTGATTGGTTCAGCCTTTGCGCCCGACTATGGCCGACACATTTCCGCCTTGTCTTTTGGGAGGCTGTTCCGTAAACAGTTCATAAGTTTGGGTCAGCTGATTGATAAAGTCCTGTATTTTGGCCAGTGCCAGATCTCCATGCGCTTTTTCTCGGCCGCGGAGAATAATCTCGATTTTCAGCTTTTGGCCGTCTTCCAAAAAGTCTATGGCTTGTTTGATTCTGTTGTCCAAATCATGTTGCCCGATTTTGACCGACAGTCTGATGCCTTTTACTTCCACTTTTTTAGCATGCGCTTTTTGCTGTTTCAGCTCTTTCTCCTTTTGATACTTGAAAGCTCCAAAGTCCAACAGCTTGCAGACAGGAGGTTGTTCCTTGGGAGAAACTTCAACCAAGTCAAAGCCTCGTTCTTCGGCAATGCCAAGAGCTTGGCCGGTGGGCATGACCCCTAAAAACTCGCCCTGTTCATCAATCACTCTGACTTCGGGAACGCGTATTTGCTGGTTGTACTTGTATTGGGCGCCTTCCGGTTTGGGCGGCAGGCGTCTTCTACGAAAATGTATGCGCATCTAATTTAAATATCAATTATCAAATATTCAAATAAACAATTCAGGTGCCGCGACGCGGCTGATACCCAATTTGATATTTGAATTTTTTTTATTTTTTATTTTGGTCGGTTAGTGGTGGAGATGGGGGGAGTCGCACCCCCGTCCGACAACGAACCGCGCATCCTTCGTTCACAGGTTTAGCCGGCTCTGGTACACGGGAATCGCGACGAACCGGCGAGGACCGATTCCCGGCGGCATGAGCCTTGTCGTTTCGAATCACATGCCACGATTCGATTCCAAGCCCGAAAGAATGACGATCAGTTTATTTCAACGGGCGTGAAACAAGTGATCGCGGTGGTCGATTAAGCGAGCACCGGTTGTGCTACGGGCATGCTGAACGCGTTAGCGATAGCCGCCTTGGCACGTGATAAGACGTTGGCAATTGTCTTGTTTGACGTAGTTTAACGAGTTGCGTCGGCTCGGCCTGCAGAATACGGGGCAGCGCGCCGTCAAAGCTCGGCATCCCCATGCTCATGTAGCATGTAACATGTAGCATGTAGCATGTAGCAATTGTTGTTATGTGCTATATGCTGTGTGCTATATGCTATATGCTGTGTGCTATATGCTTTGTGCTACATGCTGTGTGCTATATGCTGTGTGAAAATCCGCTGATTTAGATATCCTCACCGCGCAAAAAGCGTTTGGTTTCGCGCTCCAGGTCGCGGTTTTTTATTTTTTGGCGCTTCTCAAAGCCTTTTTTGCCTCGAGCCAGCCAAAAATGGATTTTAATCAGTTGACCCCGAGTATATAGGGATATGGGCACCAGTGTCAAGCCTTTTTCGCCCAATTTTCCCGCAAGATAACGTATTTCTTTGGCGTTTAAGAGCAGTCCGCGGGTGCGTTCCGGGTCATAAGAGACCGAACTTGAGGCTTTGGAATATTTGGCTATGTTGGCCCCGATCAGCCATGGCTGGTTGTTTCTGATCACGATATGCGCCTGGTCTATTTTGGCGCCTCCTTGGCGGATGGATTTGACCTCTTGGCCAAGCAAAACAAGCCCGCCATCGAATTCTTCCAATGGTTCATAATTGAAAT
>Ga0116156_10000194_pt1 | contig 66159 bp, 49 predicted proteins | sample AD_UKC045_MetaG_FD_89891 | JGI IMG/M metagenome (GOLD analysis project Ga0116156, IMG submission 89891) | Active sludge microbial communities of municipal wastewater-treating anaerobic digesters from USA - AD_UKC045_MetaG | ecosystem: Engineered > Bioreactor > Anaerobic > Digestate | place: USA...
CGGCTCGCCATGAGGGTTCTGCGCCGTGCCGGTCTTGCCGCAGACTTGCACCTCTTCCAGCCGGCTGGAAGAGGTGCAAGTCTGCGGCAAGACCGGCACGGCGCAGAACCCTCATGGCGAGCCGCATGCGTGGTTCGTCGGATTTGCGCCGGCCCAAAATCCTGAGGTCGCCCTCTGTGTGTTGCTGGAGAACGCCGGAGGCGGCGGCGCCAACTCTGCCCCCCTGGCGGGCATGATGTTCAAACGTTATTTCGCTCACCAAAAGATGCCGGCCATCAAAAAGACTGCGCCGGATTCGCAAACCATCGCACTGCGATAGACCGGCGCCATGCTTATTCCTGAATTAAAAAGAGCCAAATTGGACCGGGTCATCCTGATCTGCGTTCTGCTGTTCTGTCTGTTTTCATTGCTGGCGGTGTACAGCGCCACCCACAGCAGCGAATCGCCGGCCATACGGGAGAATTTCAACAAACAGATGATCTGGATCGGCGCCGGGCTGGTGGTGTTTTATCTGGTCGCCCGCATACCACCCGTGGTTTTCTATTCGAGCTGCTATAGCCTCTATGCCATCCTGGTGTTCATGCTGCTGATCATGGATGTCTTTGGCATCATCGCCGGCGGCAGCCGACGATGGTTCGAAATCGCTGGGATCAGGATCCAGCCTTCCGAGTTCATGAAGCCGGTGCTGGTGATGACGCTGGCGCACTTTTTGTCGGTCGAAACCCATTCGCCCAACCGCTTGCGCTACCTGTTGATAGTGTTCGGCCTGGCGTTGGCGCCGTTCGCCCTGGTCATCCAGCAGCCGGATCTGGGTACCTCGCTGGTGTATCTGGCGGTGTTGATTCCGATGCTGTACTGGCGCGGCATCGATCCGTTCATCATCTTTGTGCTGGCGGCGCCGGCGGTCACTTTTTTCGCCTCGTTCAATCTGATTTCTTTTTTTATCGTCATCCTGCTGATCACCGCGGTGCTGTATTTATCGGGCAGGCGCAAGTCGGTTTTCATCGGCGTGTTTCTCGTCAACATTGCGGTGGGGTTGTTGTCTCCGGTGATGTGGAACCGGTTGCACGCCTATCAGCAGCAGCGGGTGCTGACTTTTTTAGGACTGGTGTCTGATCCCCAGGGCACAGGCTATCAGATCATTCAGTCCAAAGTGGCGATCGGATCCGGCGGACTGCTCGGCAAAGGGCTGCTTCACGGCACGCAGACCCAATTGCGATTTCTACCCGCCCAGCATACGGATTTTATATTTTCCGTGTTGGCCGAGGAGTGGGGTTTGTTGGGCTCTCTGGCGGTGCTGCTGACCTTTTTTATTTTTCTACAGCGGACGATTAAAATCGCTTCGTCCGCCAACCACCGTTTCGCCAGCCTGCTCTGTATCGGCCTGATGAGCATGCTCGCCTTTCAGATCATCGTGAACATCGGTATGACGATGGGTGTGGCGCCGGTCGCCGGCGTTCCACTGCCTTACATCAGTTACGGCGGATCGGCCATGTTGACCAATATGCTGGTCGCCGGAATGATCTGCAATGTCGCCAATCAATAAGCGCGCCTGCTGACGGTCGGCTCTGCCTGCACCCGTAACGCCGGACGCGTTCAAGTGGTTCTACTTAATAGGGAGATATCTATGCATCCTGTTCTTTTCAAGCTGGGCCCGCTGGAAATCCGCGCCTATGGCTTGATGCTGGCGATCGCCTTTCTACTGGGAATCTGGCTGTCGGTCCAGCGGGCGAAAAAGAAAAACGTCGATCCCAATCAGATCATGGATGTTTCGGTGCTCATCATCATCAGCGCCATCGTCGGTTCCCGGCTGCTGTACGTTCTCTTTCATCTGGAAGAGTTTCGCGGTCACTGGCTTGATACGATCAATCCACTGCAGAGCAATGGGCAGATCGGCATCGCCGGATTGACCATGCTGGGCGGCGTGATCCTCTCCTTCATCACCGTCCTTATTTATCTGCGGGTGAAAAAGCTGCCCTTTCTGGTTTTTGCCGACATCATTCTGCCCCTGTTCGCTCTCGGCGAAGCGATCACCCGGTTGGGTTGTTATCTCAACGGATGCTGCTTCGGCCTGCCCTGCGAACACGGCGGTTTTTGCGTCACCTTTCCACCGGACAGTCCGGCGGGAGCGATGTTCGGCGCTGTGCCGTTGTATCCGACGCAGCTGTATCAGTCGTTTTACGGCTTGCTCATGTTCGGCCTCATGCTGCTGGCGGAAAAAAAGTTCCGCTATACGGGGTTTCAGCTGCATCTGTTTTTCATTCTCTACGGCATCGGTCGCTTCACGATCGATTTTTTTCGTTATTACGAAGAATCGATGATCATCGGCTCCATCGCCGGCAAGGCTATTTCGCTGAATCAGGGCATCAGTCTGGTCTTTATTCTTCTGGGCATCGGTTTGATCCTGTGGAATCATCGCAAGAGCTCGGGCACAAAGGCGGCGCCGGCTTGGAGCGGCCGGGCCAGGGAGAGCAAATAAAAAAACTCTTGACTTTTAGGCTGGTGTTAAATATCTTAAATACGGAACTTATAATAAGTTAGAATATTGGGAAAATCCTGTTCCCGGTTTTGGCGTCTTGTGCTTGCTCTTCATGTGTGAGGGTTTTTCGCCGTGGGAGGAAAAATAAATTGTCAGTTGATCATCAGTGGGAGAACACCATGAAACGGTGCAAGTTGTTGCAGGGGCTTGTGATCGCCCTGGCGATAGGGGCGGTGGCTGGATGGGGGTGCGCTGGATCCAAGAGTTCGAATGCCGCCGCCACACAGCCGGGTTCGTATACGGAGACCATGGCAGAAAGTCCAGCGCCAGAAATACCGACTAAGAGCTCGGATGAAGACGATGTGCTGCGACTGTTGGGGATCAATAAAAGCAAAGAGGAGCCTGCGCCGGCGGCTGAAGTTGCCGCTAAAACCGCAGAGGAACGGCAGCTGGATGTGGCGCTCAAAGACAAAGACGCCGAGTTGGCTGCGTTGCGCGCCGAAGTGTCGGAGCGGGACCGGCAAATCGCCAGACTGCAGGAGCAATTGAGCAAGAACGAACCGCAACCGGCCAGGGTGTCGCATGCGAACGGCAGCTTTAAAGATCGGTATGATGCAGCGCGCGAACTCTATGAATCGAGAAAATATCAGCAGGCGATCCCCATTTTTGAAAGCCTGATCCAGTCGGGCGGAGACAAATCTCTGCTCGACAACTGCCAGTATTGGATCGGTGAATGCTATTACGGCAACAACCAGTACAGCCAGGCCATCGTCGAGTTTGAAAAAGTTTTTACCTACAGCGATTCGGACAAATATGACGACAGCCAACTCAAACTGGGTTTGTGCTATCTTCGCATCGGCAATGTGGAGAAAGCCAAGGACGAGTTGGAAAAGCTGATCGTCAATTATCCGGACAGCGAATACCAGCAGCGGGCCAAGGAGTACCTCGCCCGCTTGTAGGCCGCCGTTGGATTCCATCCATTTAGATCGCCTCAGTGAGTCTGGCTGAGGCGATTTTTTATTGATTTTGTCAATAAAATTTAATATCTTATAGAGTCTAATTGATCGACGGTCCACCCCCTTGCTTTTCAAACAGGTTACTAAATCGGGGCTGTTCAGCATGAAAACCCGGCTGCGAATCTTATATCTCGCCTCAGAAGTTGCACCCTTTGTCAAAAACGGCCGCATCGCCGAGATAGCCAGCGCGTTGCCCAAGGCGCTTTTTGAAATGGGCCATGATATACGCGTCATGATGCCCAAATACGGCACCATCAGTGAACGCAAATATACGTTACGTGAAGTGATTCGCCTGAAAGAGATCCCCATTCAAACAGGCGACCATCAGTTCGTGGTGAATGCAAAATCCGCTTTTTTGCCAGAGACCAAGGTGCAAGTCTATTTTCTGGACTACAAGCCCTATTTCGATAAACTGGATTCCGCGGCTGATCCTAAAACCGGTCAAGAGACCAGCGAAAATGCCATGCGCTACATTCTATTCAGCCGCGCGGTCATGGAGACCAGCAAGCTGTTGCATTGGGAACCGCAGCTGATTTTTTGCAACGATTGGCCCACGGCGCTGATCCCTTGGCTGGTGAAGAACGAGTACCGCGATGATCCCTTTTTTGCCAAATGTGTGACCCTGTTATCGATCCATGATTTCAAGCGCCAGGGCATTTTTCCCGAAGCGGTGCTGAAACAGGCAGGGCTGCAGAAAAGCGATCCCGCTTATGGCGAACTGGTGCACAACGGCCGGGCCAATCTGCTCAAGGCCGGGATCCTGAACGCGCATCTGATCACCGCCAGCGGTGGAACCTATCTTGCCCAGCTGTGGAAAAATCCGGATCTGGCTTATGGCCTGTACGACGTGCTCAGACACCGTAAAGATCAGGTCACCGAGGTGATGGATGGCATTGATTACAGCGTTTGGAATCCGGAGACCGATGTCCATCTCGTCGAAACATACAGCGGATCTCAGCTAAAGGGAAAGGCGGCCAACAAGCGGTCGGTGCTGGAGCAGCTGGCGCTCGACGCGAAGAACGGTCCGCTGGTTGGTGTTTTTTTTGACGGCAGCGAGTCCAAAGGGGGTGAAGCGATGTTGAGCGCCATGGACCGGGTGCTGGGTTTGAACCTCAATCTGGTTCTGGTGTTTGCTGACGACACGATAAAACGCCGCGGCGTGGACAAGTTGCGCAAGAGCCATGCCGGCAAGCTGGCCGTGGTGGTGGGGCCCGATGCGGCCCTGACCCATCGGTTGATTGCAGCCTGCGATCTGACGATCGCCGGAGACTGTTCGGAACAGCAGATGGCCCAGCAGATGATCCATCTGCACTATGGCACTATTCCGCTGGTGAACAAAATCGGCTGTGTGCTGGAATCTCTGGGAGAATCCGGCGAAGGAAAATGCAGAAGCTTTACCTTTGAAGGGTGTGAGAAAAAAGCGCTGTTGGAGGCGGTGAAAAACGCTCTGCATTGCGTCGAGGATGAGAAAAACTGGCTCAAGCTGATCAAGAAAGCGATGAAATTCGATTTCTGCTGGAAAAACACAGCCGAGAAGTACATCAAGCTGTTGCAGCGACTGGATAATCCGAAGAAGAAATAGTTTTTTTACCCCTGTCGATCAGGGGTATTTTTTTGTCGTTCTTTTAAAGCTGTATCAAAATGAAACAAAGTGTTTTCTGCTAATACACAGTCCAAGGAAGAGAATATGCTTCAATGGATTGTGCCGGTCAAGGTGGGGAGGGGTGGTTTTGCGGGCGAGTCCGGGGAATCTTACTAGCTAATTACTATTCAATTATCTTACCGAACTCCGCAACGGACCCCGTCTTTTTTCATCGTCTGTTCTGCTTCGATCGGCTCATGGCCGTTTGCTTGGCATGCTGTTTGCGATAATCCGGATTTAAAGACAGGATAGTTCGGCCTGATGCCGGCTGTTTTTTAAGGTTGCGTGCGGTTCTTCCAGACAGGCGATTCATGGATGGCATTGAAATAGCAGTTGATCGAATCGGCGTATTTCAGGATATTGCGCTTTTTCGAGTCCGGGGATATGTGGACACAACTACATCGCCGGAGTTGCAGCGTTTGCTGTTGCGGACGATGGAGGAAGGAGTCTGTCAGTTTATTGTTGATTTGGGGTTTGTCAACTATGTCAGCAGCGCTGGGTGGGGGGTCTTTGTCGGAGAAATTCGCGGATTGCGCGAAAAAGGTGGTGATCTCAAAATCATACAGATGACGCCTGATGTTTTCGAAGTATTCGAGATGCTCGAATTCAACCGGATCCTGCAGTGCTATGATTCTCTGGAAGAGGCTATCGACGATTATGAGATAAGCCGCGGTTTGGATTTACGCTCCATGGTCACCATTCGAATGGATGCGTTCAAAAACCGAGAGGGGTGGCCGCAGGATACAAAGGCGGAGGAATGGTCCGCATTGCCCCCTATAGGCGGTCAGGAACAGCGGGTCGGCTTTCGTCCGGCGCTTGGCGCCAACCGGCGGCAGCCTGGAGAGCTGGAGCTGCCGCTGACGGAAAAGGTTAAAAAGCTGGTCACGGAGAACCCGTTGATGGGACCCTGGGCCATTCGCAGGCAGCTGTATTCGCCTCGGTTCGGTTACACCCGGGTGGGTTATTTTAAGCTGTGTTCCCTGATGAAGCGGATCGGCCTCGATACCAAAGCCAAACGCTATCGTTTTTATCGATCCCGTTAGCGAAACGGATGTTCTCAATGGCAGCTGTCGTTGATGAATGCTTCTGGGTCGTTACAAGTAGGAGAACCTCATGTTTTGCCTTGCAGGCCGTCGGTTTTTTTCGTTCGTCTTGTTGTTTCTGCTCTTCGCCGGGGCGTCTGTTTTATCCGCACAGACGCTGCCCACCTTGAAGCGAGAGGTCCGGGTCAAGCCCGGCGATGCGCTGCAGTTGCGCATTTACAGCGGCTACATTCCCAGCGACCATAAATTCATCGCTCTGTTTCAGGATTCAACCAAGATCATTGACGGCGACGGCAACATCGAGCTGGCGTCTCTGGGCAAGGTGCATGTCGCCGAGATGAACGGGCGTGAAATCTCCGAGGTGTTGGAATCCAAGTTCAAGCCGTTCATTGAAAGCCCGAAAGTAATGGTCACGCCGCTGGCGCGATTGACCCTGCGCGGTATTTTCGTCCGTCCTGGTTTGTATCGAGTGGATTTGAACTCTTCTTTCTGGGAATTGATCAAGCAGTGCGGCGGGCTGCAGAGCTTTGATCTGTCCAGCCTGTACCTGCAGCGCCGAGGCGAGTCGATGTATGTGGATTTTGAAACCGCCTATTATGAGGGCACTTCGCTGTATGAACTCGGCATCGAATCCGGCGATACGGTGGTTGCCCCGCGCATCAATCGGTTGACGATGCAGACGGTGATGCGCTACTTTTCCTTCGGCATTTCGTTAGTAACCTTTTATGTGACGCTGTTAAATTATCGCAAGTAATCTTTGATGAATCAATATCTGGAAGAACTGGAAGGGTTAGGGGCCGCTCCGGCAGAGTCTGGAGGCGGCCTCGATTTCGGTAAATTTCTGCGCGGTTTTTGGCGGCGCAAGTGGATCCTACTGGCCTTTACGGCCGTCGGCGCCGGCGTCTTTTACAACTCGGCCAGGAATGACGTGCCGATCTACAGCACGAATCTGACTATTCAGGCGCGGGCGTTTGATCCGGATGCGGAACGACTGATGGAGCGCGACAGGCTGATCGCCATGAAGTCGCGCACGTTTTATGAGCAGCTGACCGCCAAACTCGGCTTGGCGCTTTCGCTGTCTGAGGGCAGCGTTTGGGACAACGCCATTTTTTCGGAATTCTGGACCACCACCGCTCCGATGCCGGGCAAATATCGGCTGCGCATCGACGACAGCGGCCGTTTTTATCTTTATTTCATCTCTGCGGATAACAGGGAGACCGCCATCGACAGCTGCAGCGTCTGGGACGTGGTGGATAAAAGTCGGAGCGTTCACGGGTTCACCTTCAGCCTGCGGCCGGATTTCGTGGCGACCAATAAAGAAAAGACCTTCAAAATCAAAGAATTCAACCGCGCCATCAGCGAGCTGGTCAACAGCGTCAAGGTGGAGTTCAACACCAAAAGCGGTCTGATGATTTTAACCATGACCGGCACAGACTATGAAACGCTGCCGTTGCGCTTGAACCGCATCGCCGAGATCTACCGTCAAGAGTCGCTCGGCTTGAAGGACCGGGATATGGACCGCGGGCGAAAAAATTTGGAGGCGAAAAAAGACGCGGCGGAGCGAGCTCTCAAAGATGCGGAGGCGGCGCTGCGAGCGTTCCAGGAACGGTATCCGCTGTCGCTGGAGCGGGAACGGATGAACATCGGCAATCAGCTCGACGGCATTAACCTGGAGTTGAAGGAGCTGCCGACCCAGCGCGAAAAAATCTCTCAGCTTCTCGAGCGACTGTCCTCGCCCGGGCCGGGCATCGATCCCAATCAATTCCGTCAATTCATCGTCACCGAGCTGTGCAATTGCGAACCGATGAGTCAGGAGCCCTACCTTCGGGTGCTGCATGCGCAGCTGACGCAGCAGATGCAGGATATGAAAACGCTGGCCGGTCAGTACGCGGCCGACAGCCAGGTGTTGAAAGACCAGCAGGCCAAGATCAACCAGACCCAGGAGGACATTATCGCCTTTTCCTCCAGATTCCGCTCCACTTTGGCTGAGCGCGAGAAGGCGGCGCGCGAGAGACTGGCGTTGGTCCTGTCGCAGCAGCGGCAGCTGCCGGCGGATGAAAACACTCTGGCGGAACTGCAGCGGCGGAAAAAGATCTGCGAAGAGAACTATGACAATTTGCTCAAGGAATTGGGCCGAATCGACCTGGCGGGCCATGTCGACGGCGAGGATGTGACCATTCTTGACCCGGCGAGCCGGCCGACTTCAGCGGGCGCCAGCAAAAGCAAAAAGATCGCGTTGGGCGCCGGCCTGGGCCTGATGCTGGGCTTGATGCTTTCAGCCGGCATCGATTGGGCGGACAAAACCATCCGTTCGGTGGAGGAAATTCAGCAGGCCCTGAACCTGCCGGTGCTCGGCGTGATTCCAGTGGTCGATTTCAAAGATATCCCCGAGTATCATGATTTTGAAAAAGCCAAGCATATCGACCGGCAGCTGGTGACGCATGACTATTCACCGACGCCGATCGGTGAAGCGTATCGCGCCCTGCGCACGCAGATCCTTTTTTCTAAAAAGCGGGAGCGCATTCACACCCTGGTGATCACCAGCGTCGGCCCGGAGGAGGGCAAATCATTCACCTCCAGCAATCTGGCCATCATCTTCGCCCAGCAGCGCACCAACACGCTGCTGGTGGATGCCGATCTTCGCCGCGGCGTTCTGCACAACACCTTTCGCATGAAAAAAGAGCCGGGGCTGGCGAACTATTTGAACGGCAGCATCACCTTGACCGAAGCGGTGCAGCAGACCCACATTCCCAATCTGTCTTTCATCAGCTACGGCACCCTGATGCCCAATCCCTCCGAGCTGTTGGGCTCGCTGCAGATGCAGCGGTTCTTGAATGAAGTCAAGCGCAAGTTCGATCTCATCCTCTTTGATTCTCCTCCCCTGGAAGCTGCAACGGATGCGGTCGTCATCGGCACTCAAGTGGATGGCGTGGCGTTGGTGGTGCGGTCGGGCCGGACGCACCGGGACCTGGCAAAAGAAAAGCTGGAAATTTTTTCTACGGTTCCAGCCAATCTTATCGGCGTGATCTTGAACGGCGGCGATTCCGTTCTGGCGCAGAATTACAGCTACTATCACTACTAATCTCGATCGGATCATTGGGCATGAAGATTCTGGTGACGGGCGGCGCCGGTTTTATCGGGTCGCATCTGTGCGCTCGATTGTTGGATTTGGGTCACACGGTGACCGCATTGGATAATTTCAACACTTATTATAATCCGGCCATCAAACGAGACAACCTGTCCGGGCTGCTGGCGCATCCCCGCTTTCAGCTGGTAGAGGGGGACATCCTGGATCAGCCGCTGCTTCAGCAGCTGTTCCGCGAGAACGGGTTTGCGGATGTGGTGCATCTTGCCGCGCGCGCAGGCGTCCGCCCCTCGATTCAGGAGCCGCAGTTATACGACCAGGTCAACCTCACCGGCACGATCAACCTGCTGGAACTCGCGCGAACGCATCAGATTGAGAAATTTATTTTTGCCTCTTCTTCGTCGGTCTACGGCAACAACCGCAAAGCGCCGTTCAGCGAGGACGATGCGGTAGACCATCCCATTTCGCCCTATGCCGCCACTAAACGGGCCGGGGAATTGATCTGCTACACCTATCATCATCTGTACGGCCTGTCTACGACCTGTCTGCGTTTTTTCACCGTCTACGGTCCACGGCAGCGTCCGGATATGGCGATTCACAAATTCGCCCGGCTCATCGCCGGCGGTCAACCGGTGCCGGTGTTCGGCGACGGCCATTCCCGGCGCGACTATACTTACATCGACGACATCCTGCTCGGCATCGAAGCGGCCTGGATGCGTTGCAGCGGCTACCACATTTATAACCTCGGAGAATCGCAGACCGTGGCCCTGCTTCCTCTCATCCATCTGCTCGAAGAGGCCCTGGAGAAAAAGGCCCGGCTGGAGTTTCATTCCGATCAACCCGGCGACGTCGCGTTTACCTGCGCAGACATCTCCCGGGCGCAGACGGAGCTCGACTATCACCCGCAGACGACGATCGAACAAGGGATCCCCCGTTTTGCGGCCTGGTTCAAAGAAAAGCAAAAGTATCTGGTATAAAGGAGGCGGGCCGGCCGAACCTTCAGGCAGTAAGGCCGGCTTCACTCCGTTGAGATCATCACCACACGCACTCATTATCGCTTTTAGGAAACATGGTTTCAGAGAAGGAAAAATTTATCGGCGGCATCATGAAGCTCGTCGATATCATCGTCATCGCTTTGGCGTTTCTCGTCGCATATTTCGTCGATGTGCGCATCCGCACGTTGGCGCAGCTGAACATCAAAGCCTACGGCGATGTGCCCACGTTGGCGGGCTTTTTCTATTTCGTCTCGAACTATTGGCAGATCCTGGTGGGCTTTCCGCTGATCTGGGTCAGCATCTACGCCCTGAACGGCGTCTACCGGGGCTTTCGTCTGCAGACCAACCGCAAGATGACCTGGAACCTCTTTGTCTCCAGCGTGTGGGCCACCCTGGCCTCCGGCAGTCTGATCTTTTTGCTCAAGCTCGAGCTCTACAGCCGTCTTTATTTTTCCATATTCATTCTCACTGCCTTTCTGCTCATCCTGGCGGAGAAACGCTTGTTTCTCTATATCCTGGACATCATCCATTCCAAAGGATATAATCAGGAGAACCTGCTGATCGTCGGCACCGGCAAGCGAGCGCGTGACTTTATCCGCGCCGTGCACATGCATCGAACGTGGGGCCTGCGCATCGTCGGTCTCATCGATGACGAACACGGGCTGTATGGCAAGGAGGTGGAGGGCTATCGTGTGATCGGCCGGCTGCAGGACATCCCGTTTCTGGTCAACCGGTTGGTGATCGATCGGGTCATCTTTGTGGTTCCGCGCCTGTGGCTGCATCGCATCGAGGACGCCCTGCAGGCTTGTGAAGAGGTGGGCGTGTCCAGCTCCATCTCCCTGGATCTATACAACCTGCACATCGCGCAGACGCGGCAGACCGATTTCAACGGCTACCCGCTGTTAGAGTTTGAAACTTTTCATGCCCAGGAATGGCAGCTGTTCATCAAGCGCGTGATCGATATCGTGATCTCCGCCGTCATGCTGCTTCTCTTTTCGCCGCTGATGGTGTTGGTGGCTATTCTAATCAAGATCACTTCGCGCGGTCCTGTTTTCTTCAAGCAGATCCGCTGCGGCCTGAACGGACGTAAATTTATTTTTTACAAGTTTCGTTCCATGGTGGCCAACGCCGATGAGCTGAAGAGCGGGCTGATGCAGCATAACGAGATGGATGGGCCGGTGTTCAAGATGAAACGCGATCCCCGCATCACCCCCTTCGGCCATTTTCTCCGCAGAACCAGCATCGACGAACTGCCGCAGCTGTTCAATGTGCTCAAGGGGGATATGAGCATTGTGGGCCCACGGCCGCCCTTGGTCAATGAGGTGGAGAACTATCAGATCTGGCAACGCCGACGGCTGAGTCTCAAGCCCGGCATCACTTGCATCTGGCAGGTGAGCGGCCGAAACAAGATCGGTTTCGATCAGTGGATGAAAATGGATCTCGACTATATCGATCACTGGTCTTTGCTGTTGGATGTAAAAATATTAATTAGAACCATCTTTGTCGTTCTGATCGGTTATGGGGCTGAATAAGGCGCCGGAGCGCTTCAAGCCGGCTGCCCCTGGGGGCAAGGATCGATCGTGTGACCGCCCTGGTTTTCGCCAGGGCCTCCTTTTATCCGTACAGGGAAATGAGCTCTATGACCGCAGCTTCAAACCGTTTTCGCCTGTTGATGATTGCGCCGCAACCCTGGTTTCAGCCGCGCGGTACGCCCTTCAGCGTCCTGCATCGCATCAAAGCGCTGACCACCCTGGGCCATCAGGTCGATCTGGCGACTTATCATGTGGGTCAGGACGTTCCGATGGAACGTTTGCGGATTTTCCGCGCCGCACGGGTGCCCGGCGTACGCCGCGTGCGCATCGGCCCCTCCAAAACCAAGGTGGCGCTCGATCTGGCCCTGTACCTCCGGGCCCGGGGGCTGCTGAAGAAAAACCAGTATGACCTGCTGCACACCCATGAAGAAGCGGGCTTTTTCGGCGTCGGACTGGCGCGCCGTTGGAAACTGCCTCATCTGTATGACATGCACTCCTCGCTGCCGCAGCAGTTGTCCAATTTTAAATACTCCCGTTCCAAAGCGCTGCTGTCGCTGTTCACCCGGCTGGAGGAACGAACCATTCGATCCGCCGGCGCGGTGATCACCATCTGTCCGGAGCTGCAGAGCTATGTGAGCGAGCGCTATCCGCACGTCACCAGCCTGTTGATCGAGAACGTCGCCGACAATCAGATCGTTTTCCCGGCAGAGCCTGGTCTGCAGGAAAAAATCAGAAGCGAGCTGCGTCTGAACGGGGAAAAGATCGTGCTCTATTATGGGACGTTGGAACCCTACCAGGGCATCGACCTGCTGATCGAAAGCGCGGCCCATGCGCTGCGCTCCAGCCCGCGGCCTCTCCGTTTTGTTGTGGTCGGTGGGCAGGAGGAACAGGTTCGCCGTTACCAGCAGCAGGCGCGCGCAGCCGGCGTCGACGGCAGTTTCTCCTTCACCGGTTTTGTTCCACCGCAGGCGATTCCCAGCTATGTCGCTTTGGCCGACGTGCTGGTGTCGACCCGTCAGAGCGGTACCAACTCTCCGCTCAAAATCTATTCGTATCTGCGTTCCGGCAAACCGATTGTGGCCACAGACCATGTCACCCATACGCAAATTCTCACCTCCGAGGTGGCGGTGCTGGCCGCTCCAACGGCAGAGGCGTTCAGCCGCGCTGTTCTCTGGACGCTGGATCACCCGGAACAGGCGGCGGCGATGACCAGCGCCGCCGGCCGTTTGGCGGAAGAAAAGTACCGGTATCAGGAATATCTGGACAAGGTGCAGTGGATCGTCGAACAGGCGGTTCACAACGGTCCGCGCGGCTGACGCGGCGTTTGCGTATTTTCTGCGGGCGCAGACGTCCGCTCTTTTTCCGAGGAAAGCATGTGCGGTATTTGCGGCATTCTTTATCGTGATTCGAAGCGGCCGGTGGAGCCGGTTCTGCTCAAAGCCATGGCCGACGCCATCCGTCATCGTGGACCGGACGATGAGGGATTTCTCATCCGCGGCCATGTCGGGTTGGCCATGCGACGGTTGAGCATCATCGATGTGGCCACCGGCCAGCAGCCGATCTTTAATGAAGACGGCTCCATGGCCATTGTTTTTAACGGGGAGATCTACAACCATCGCCTCCTTCGCGCCGATCTGCAAGCGCGCGGTCATGCGTTCCGCACCCAGTCGGACACCGAGGTGATTCTGCATGCGTATGAAGAGTACGGCGTCGACTGCGTGAAAAAGCTGAACGGTATGTTCGGCCTGGCGGTGTGGGACGGCCGCCGACAGCGGCTGTTCATCGCGCGGGACCGGCTGGGCGTCAAACCGCTCTATTATTATCTGGACGGCCACCGCTTTGTGTTTGGCTCTGAGCTGAAAGCGTTGCTGCAGGTACCGGAACTGCCGCGCCGGGTGAACGCAAAAGCGCTTGATAATTTTCTTACATTTGAGTATATTCCTAGCCCTCTCTCGATCTATGAGAACGTCTTTAAAGTGCCGCAAGCGCACTATCTGCTTTGGGAATCCGGAAAGGTCACACTCCGTCCCTACTGGCAGTTGACCTACAGCGCCACACAGGGGAGTGAGGGTGAACGGGCGGAAGAGCTGCTGGCGCTCCTGCAGGATGCAACCAAAATACGATTGATGAGTGAAGTCCCCCTGGGCGCGTTTCTCAGCGGCGGGTTGGACTCGAGCTCCATCGTCGCTTTGATGGCCCGCAGCAGCGATCGTCCGGTTAAAACATTTTCCATCGGCTTTACTCATTCAAGCTACAATGAACTGCCGTACGCGCGCGCGGTCAGCGAGCGGTTCGGCACCGAGCATTATGAAGAGATCATCACGCCCGACGCCGTTCATTTGACCGAGCGCATCGTCGGGCAATTGGATGAGCCGTTTGCGGATTTTTCAGTCTTTCCGACGTTGATGGTTTCTGAAATGGCGCGCAAGCATGTGACCGTTGTTCTGTCCGGCGACGGCGGCGATGAGGTGTTGGCCGGTTATGACACCTATCTGGCCGATCGCTGGGCGCGGCGCTATGACCGCGTGCCGGCGTGGCTGCGGCGATCCCTGATCGAACCGGCGATCCGCGCCCTGCCGCCGACGGAGAAGAAAAAGGGCGCGATCAACAAAGCGCGGCGTTTCATTGAAGGGCTGCGCCTGCCCGCGGACCTGGGGCATGTACGCTGGATGATTTTTCTCCAGCAGGCGGAAAAAGCCGCGCTGTATACGCCCGATCTGATGGCCGGCCTGGCGCCGTTCGATCCCTATGATTTCATTCGGGAGAAATTCTCTGCGGTTTCCGCCGCAACGCCGCTGGATCAACAGGAATATGTGGATATTCACACCTATCTGGCCGACGATATTCTGGTCAAAGTGGATCGGATGAGTATGCTGGTGTCGCTGGAGGCGCGCACGCCGTTTTTAGACTATCGTTTTGTCGAGTTTTGCGCCACGTTGCCGCCGCACCTGCGCCTGGCCGGCCGGCAGACTAAATATCTGTTGAAAAAAGCCATGCAGAACCTGCTGCCGGAACTGATTCTGCACCGCGGCAAAGAGGGTTTCAGCATCCCCATCAAGCAGTGGATGAAACAGGAGCTGAGACCGCTGATGGAGGAATATTTGTCGGTGGATCGGCTGCGCCGGGGAGGGGAATTTCAGCCGGCCACCGTGCAGCGGCTGATGCAGGAGCATTCGGCCGGCAAAGAAAATCACAGTCATCGCCTGTGGGCGTTGATGAGCTACCAAATGTGGCGCGAGCATTGGCTGGAAACGCGCAATGAAATGGAACTATGAAACGTGATCTGACACAATTGGCCGAACGGCCTTTCGACCTGCTTATCCTTGGCGGCGGCATCTACGGTGCGGCTGCCGCCTGGGAGGCTGCGTCGCGCGGTCTTTCCGTCGCCCTCATCGACAAGGGCGATTTCGGCTGCGCCACCTCTTCCAACAGTTTAAAGATCATTCACGGCGGCCTGCGCTACCTGCAGCACGCGGATTTCGTCCGCATGCGCGAATCCATCGTCGAACGCCGGACGGTCATGCGCATCGCTCCACATCTGATCCGCGTCTTCCCCTGTCTGATGCCGACCTATGGTCATCGAATCAAAGGGCCGGAGGTGATGACGATCGCCATGTTGATGAACGACCTTCTGAGCTGCGATCGCAACCGTGGATTGGAGAACGGCCAGCGACTGCCCATGGGGCGTGTGGTTTCCAAACAGCGGGTTAAGGAGCTCATCCCCCATGTGGACGAGAAGAACATGACCGGCGGCGCCATGTGGTATGACGCGCAAGTCTACAACTCGGAACGCCTGTTGTTCTCCTATCTGCATTCCGCCGTCAGCCGGGGTGCGCAGTTGGCCAATTATCTCCAGGCCACCGGATTGTTGGTGGAAAAAAACCGGGTGCACGGCGCACGGGTTGTGGATCGGATGAGCGGTGAATATTTTGACCTACGCGCCCGTGTGGTGGTCAACAATCTCGGCGCCTGGACCGATGAACTCCTGGCCTCGTTGCCGGCGCGGCCGTGCAAACCGGTCCTTCTCCTTTCCACTGCCATGAACTTGATTATCCGTCGACCCCTGGCCTCCGTCGGCGCCGGCATATCGGCCAAAGTGGAATTCCGCGATCCGGATGCGATCATCAGAAAGGGCTCGCGGTTGTTGTTCATCGCGCCCTGGCGCAACGTCTCCATGATCGGCACTTGGCACGATCCCTACGAAGGCCGGCCCGATGCCTTTCAGCCGGGCGAAGAGCAGGTGGCTGACATGCTCCGTCAGATCAACGATGCGATGCCGGGCGCTGATATCAGCAGGGAGGAAGTGCTGCTGGTGCATCGCGGATTTCTGCCCATGGCCGGCGTACACCCGGTGTCCGGCGACGTTCGTCTGCTCAAGCATTATCGCATTGTCGATCACCGGACGGATTTGAATCTCGATGGATTATTGAGCGTGGTCAGCGTCAAATATACCACAGCCCGCGATGTGGCGGTCAAGACGGTGAACGCGGTGTTTAAAAAGCTGCAAAAAAAGCCGGCGCCCTCCATCAGCGCTCATACGGCCATCGACGGCGGGGATATGGAACAGCTTGCCGACTATACAAAATCGGCGCTGCGCAGCAAACCCGTCGGCCTGGCGGACGCAACCGTCCGGCACCTGATACAGACCTATGGAACCCGCTATTTACGCGTCCTCAAGGGTGCGCCGGAGGAAACATGGACTCCGCTGGCCGACTCGGCGGTGATCAAAGCGGAGATCCTGCACGGCGTGCGCGAAGAGATGGCGCAAAAGCTGAGCGACGTGGTGCTGCGCCGCACAGAACTGGGATCCGCCGGCCATCCGGGGTCCGAAGCGCTGACCGCCTGCGCGCAGATCATGGCCGATGAATTGGGATGGGACGCTGAACGCCGGCAAAAAGAGCTGGCTGAGGTGGAGGCGGTGTATCCGCAGTGAGCAGCGCTCCTGCACTCGGGGTTTTGTTGGAAAAGGATCACGGAAATCCCGCGGCCGTGCAGGCGGGCCGCTGATCTGCTGACTGGAAAGAATGGTAGGTTTATGACGGAAACACCTTGGCAATTAGAGATGTTCAATCGTTCCATCAAGAAACGTAAAAAGGTGGACGCGCTGCTGCAATTTCTCGGTCCTTCGCAGGACAAAACTTGCCTGCTGATGACCTGCGGCGACAACACCGGCGCCATGAACTATTATTTTATCCGCAACGGCGGAAGCTGGTTTCACGCGGATCTGCAGGACGAGAATCTGGCCAGTCTACGGCAGTTGACCGAAGGCCGTCTGGTGCACATGGACGTTCGCGGACCCTGTTACCGGCCCCAGGTTTTTGATGTGGTGATTGTTTTAGATGTGCTCGAACATATACGCACGGACGTCGCCTTTCTCCAGCGGCTCCGCTCGCTGTTGCGGCCAAACGGCCGCGTCATTGTGACCGTTCCCAATGCCGGCGACAAACTGCTGGCCAACTATCTTCGCAACGCCATGGGCATGACCCCGGACAAGTACGGCCATGTTCGCGGCGGCTACACGGTGGCTGAGTTGAATCAAACACTGCAGAACGCGGGGTACACCGTGCTGCGCGACGGCGGTTACTCCCGCATCGTCACCGAATTGATCGAACTGGCCATCAATTTCGTCTACGTCCGGCTGATGAACAAAGGGAATGCGGAGCATAAAGAGGGGGTCATTGCGCCCACCTCGCAGCAGGAGCTGAAAAAGCACGGTCTGTCCTACAAACTGTTCTCCGCGCTGTCGCCGTTGTTATGGGCCCTGTCGCAATTGGACCGGCTCTTTTTTTGCGGCGGTCAGTACGCGTCGATCTCTGAGGCGCGAATTGCTCCGGAGGGCCCACGGTCATGAAAATACTGGTAACCGGGGCTAACGGGTTCATCGGACGGCATCTGACCGCCGGGCTGCTCGCCCGCGGGCATCAGGTGGTCGCTTTTGATCTGCACAGCGATGCGTTGCAGGAACCGGCACGGCAGAAATCCTGTCAGGTGGTGGAGGGCGATCTCTGCGACCGCACTCTACAGAAGCAGATTCTTCGAGGCATCGATGTGGTGTTTCATTTGGCCAGCGCCCATCTGCAGCAGACCTTGGGGGACCGGGTATACGAAGAGGTCAACGTCAAAGCGTTGGCGGATTTGTTGGCCGCAGCCAAGGAGAGCGGCGCACGTCGGTTCATTCATACCAGCACCGTGGGCATTTACGGCCATGTGGCAAAACCGCCGGCTGATGAGTCCGGTCCTTTTGCTCCGCAGTCGATCTATGGCGAGACCAAGTTGATGGGCGAAGGCGTGGTCAACGAATTTTTCCGCCGCACGCTTTTTCCAGTTACAATCCTGCGCCCGGCCTGGGTGTACGGCCCTGGTTGTCCGCGCACCGCCAAATTGCTGCGCACCGTATCCAAGGGCCGCTTTATCATGATCGGCCGCGGCGATAACCTGCGCCATCCCATCTATATTTCTGACATGCTGGAGGCCTATTATCTGGCCATGGAAAAGGAACAAGCGGTGGGCGAGACTTTTATCATCGCCGGCGCCCAGCCTGCTTCCACTCGGGAACTGGTGGAGACCATCGGCCGGGTGCTGAATAAAAAACCGGTCTGGTTCAATCTGCCGCTGCCGCTGGCCCAGGCGCTCGCCGTGCCCTCGGAAGCCGTGGGGCGATGGCTTCACCTCTCCATGCCGTTGACGCGCCGCTCCCTCGAGTTCTATAACACCAGCAACGCGTTCACCATCGCCAAAGCGCAGCGGGTGTTGGGTTTCCAGCCGCAGGTGGACCTGGAACAGGGAATGAAAAAGACCGTCGAGGCCCAGGTGAAACAATCGGCTGTATGAGGATAGCGTATTGAGCAAGAGATCCTGGCTGATCATTAAGCTGTGTTTGAGCGCCCTATTGATAGGATATCTGCTGCAGCGTATTCCCCTGCGTGATATTCTGCACAGCCTGGCGCAGGTCAACGGCCTTTGGCTCGGCGTGGCGGTGCTGCTGGCGGTTTTGGGCAAGGTCATTTCGACGCTGCGCTGGCGCTATCTGTTGGCGGTTCAGGAGATGCCGGTGCCGTTCGGCGTTCTGTTTGGTTCTTTGCTGGTGGGTTATTTTTTCAATAATTTTTTACCCTCCACCATCGGCGGCGACGCGGTGCGGGCGTTCGATGTGGCGCGCTATTCGCGGCGCAATATGGCCTCGCTGGTCACCGTGCTCACCGAGCGGGTGATGGGCATTCTGGCGCTGGCCTCGCTGGCCCTGGTGGCGGCCCTGCTGGGCTTTCAGCTGATCCGTCCTGTGGGCCAGGTGGTGTTGATGGTGGTGGTTTTTTTCATGGTCGGTTTCGGCGGCTTTTTTCTCATCACCCGTCGCAGCCTGGTGGAAAGAGGCGTGCGTCTTTTGCGCCGGCTGAAATGGATAAAGTTGGCGCAAAAGGGCGAGGATGCCTACCGGGCTTTTTCTGTGATGCGCGACCGCCGGGGCGTGCTGACCCATGTTTTTATGATTTCCGCGCTGCTGCAGGTGAATGTGCTGCTCTACTATTATGTGCTTTCGCTTTCACTGCATCTCGGCGTTTCGATTTTTTATTTTTTCTGTATCATCCCGATCATCCTCGTGACGCTGCAGCTGCCGGTCAGCATCAACGGCATCGGCGTTCGCGAGGGATTGTATGTATTTTTTCTCGGTTTGGTGGGCGTCAGCGGAGAAAAAGCCATCGCTTTTTCTTGGCTGGATTTCAGCATGACCATCGTCATGGGACTGGCTGGGGGGGTGGTCTTTGCGTTGCGACGGACCCGGCGCAGCGGCGAGACCGCACGGATCTCCTGAGACGCTGCCGGCACGCAGAAAACGCGATAGAAAATGTCCGCAAATCCGCTGATGCGAAGGCGGATTTGCACCGTATAACCTGAAAGGAGAAATGTCCATTATGCCAGGCACAGCAGAAGAAAGCAAAGAGTATTGGAACACCCATACGCTGGGACTGCAATATCAGATCGACCATTCGATCGACAAGGGCACGCCCGAGTTTTTCGAGCACATCGATCCAGTCGCCAGCCGGTTCCATTGGATCTATAAAATGATGGATGAAGAGGCTCCGGCGCTGAAAGGCAAAAAGCTGCTGGAGATCGGCTGCGGCATGGGGCGCGATTCGGCCGAGTGGGCCAGCCGCGGTGTGCTGGTTACGGCTTCGGATTTAACCCCCAACGCCATCGAATACGCCAAAAAATATTTTGCCTATCGCGGCCTGACGGCGGAGTTCAAGGTCACCAGCGCGCTCCATCTCGATTTTCCCGACGCCACTTTTGATGCGGTGTACGCCCGCGGAGTGATCCATTGCACCGCAGCGGATATCCGGCCGGCGATCGCCGAAATCTTGCGCGTGCTAAAGCCGGGCGGCCGCGCGCTGATCTTTCATTTTTACAACCGCTGGTCCTGGTTCAATTTTTTGCACAAGTACGGCCGTGAGAACATCGAGTTCGTCGATGCGGACCCGCCGTTCAACAACATCTATTCCGTCAAACAGGTGAAAGCGTTTTTCAATCAGTTTGACAACGTCACCGCGGAAGTGCAGCATTATTATCCGTTCAAGACGCGCCGCACCGGCGTCAAGGCGTGGTTGTTCAACCATATTTTCGTGCCGGTCTATTCCGCATTGCCCGAACGGCTGATCAAGCCCTTCGGCTGGAAGATCAATATTCGGGCGAACAAGCCGGCCTGAGCCGGCGCTTTCGGTGATCCGGTTTTGCCGGGACCCATGCAAAGATGCGCGGGAGGTTTTCAAAAGGTGAATCGATTCATGCGGCTGTCAACGGCAGGGCGCAACCGAGTGGCTCTATTCGGTCTGCTGCTCGCGCTGGGCTTGATCTACTGGGGCGGCCTCCGTCACAGCCGGCAGGTCAATGTCGATGTGACCACGTTCGACCAGAACGGCTATCTGCATTACGGCCGGTTGCTGCACGATACCGGTTATGCGTACATCGGCGATCGCAACCGGATGCCCGCCTATCCCTTTTTGCTCTCGTTGATCTATCAAACCGGTTGGACCGAGGAGCAGTTTTTTCAGGCCGGCAAGCGGTTCAGCTTGTTTCTCACCTTGGCCTTTCTCGTCCTGCTTTACCTGATCCTGCGGCGTAGGCTGTCGTTCTCCGCTGCGGCTTTCATGTGGCTGGTCTCCGCCTTTACTGTGTTCATCTTTAAAGCCGCGTATGTACAGGCGGATGTGGCTTTTTATTTTCTCAATTTTTTTCTTTTTTTGCTGATGGTGCGCCTGTTCACGCAGCCGGACTGGAAGACCGCGGCAGCCGCCGGCGTCCTTTTCGCCGTCAACCATCTGACCAAAGCCTCGGTGCTGCCGCAGATGGTCGCCTTGGTGGTCATCGGCGGATTCAAGCTGATCTACGAGACCTGGCGCGGCCGTCCAGACCGGGCGACGGCCGGAGGCTGGCGCGCGGCCGGCCAATGGCTGCTGGTGCCGGTCATCTATCTTTTGCTCATGAGCCCATACCTGCGCACCAGCAAGCAGGTATTCGGGCGCTATTTCTACAATGTGAACTCGACTTTTTATTTTTGGTGCGACACCACGGAGGAGTGGAAGAACGGACCTAAAGCGCATGGTGATCGTTTCGGCTGGCCGGACATGGCGGCCGATGAAATCCCCAATGCGCGGAATTATATCCGCAAACACGGCCTCGGTCATATCGGATCTCGCCTTGCAGTCGGAAGCGTGAACGTGGCGAAGGCCTGCTATCGTTCTTATGGGTTTCTCAAGTACGTGCTTCTGTACGGCCTTTTCGCCGCAGCAGCACTGGCGTTGAACGGCCGCCGGACGCTGTCTTTGCTCCGCCGCCATGCATTTCTCCTGTTGTTCATCGCCGGGTTGTTCATCGGCTATGGCATTCTGACAGCCTGGTGGGGCTATCTCGGGCTGTCGGTGCGGCATATATTGATCCTGTTTCTGCCGTTTCTCTTTTGCACCAGCCTGATCCTGGACCGATTTGCATCCGCTGAGCGGCCTTTGGGGACACGCCGCCGGATTGCGTTCAGACCGGCGCTGTACGGACTGCTCTCCCTGATGTTGACGTATGACATCGTGTATACGCTCACCGTGCGCATCGTAACGATGCCCGCGGGAAAATAAAATAGTCTCATCTGCCGATCAACCAGGTATAGTGTATGAATGAACCTTTCTCCATTCTGATTCCCGCCTATAATGAAGCCGGATCCATCGCTTCGGTGATTCAAGGGCTCCGCGCCGCGTTGCAAGGCCGCACATTCGAAATCATCGTCATCGACGATGGATCAGCAGATCAAACCGCCCGCATCGCTTTGGAGCAGGGTGTGCGGGTGCTGCAGCACAAGCGCAACCGCGGCTACGGCGCTTCCCTGAAGAGCGGCATTCTCGCCGGTCGTCATGAACGCCTGGTGATTATGGACGCAGACGGGACCTATCCGGCGGAATCCATACCGGAGCTGATCGCGGCGCTGAAAGACGCGGACATGGTTGTCGGTATGCGCGCCAAAGAAAACATTCCACTGCTGCGCCGGCCGGCCAAGTGGATTCTGCGGCGACTGGCCCAATACATCACCGCGCAAAAGATACCGGATCTCAACTCGGGTATGCGGGCGTTTCGCCGCAGCCTGGCAATGCGCTATTTCAGCGTGGTCTCCGACCGCTTTTCCTTCACTACCACGTTGACGGTGGCCCTGTTGTCGGACAACTATGTCGTCTCTTATCTGCCGATCGAGTATCATCAGCGTGTGGGCAAATCGAAAATCGTTCCCTGGGATTTTATCAATTTCATGATTCTGACTTTGCGATTGTCCATGCTCTTCAATCCCCTCAAAATATTCATCCCCGCCTCCTTTTTGTGCTTTATCACCGGGGCGGTGAAATTCATTCTGGATATCATGGTGGCCGCAGAGAAGAACGGCGGCAACCTGGGACTGTATATCCTCACCCATCGGACGATCTCCATCACCGCCATGATCCTGCTTTTAGCCGGACTGCAAATTTTGCTCATCGGCATGATGTCCGACGGATTGGCGCGCAAAATCGGCCTGCAGAATCCTCTGGAGTATCGCACCCATGCGGTGGTGGAACTGGATCCGCTGCCGCCCTCCTGAGCTAGACTGGACCCCAAATTCCTTTGTCAGGGCCGGATTCGCTTTCCGGTCTTCTGGTCGTCCTTTTGTACGGTAACTCTATGATTGAATTCAAAATAGCTGATTTCTTCTACCTCAAAGACCTGGCCCGAACCTACTGGCTCATGCGGCGGGCTGAGCACTGGACAGCGGAACAGTTCCACAGTTATCAAGCGGACCATCTGCTGCCGCTGCTGCTCCACTGTTCTCAACAGGTGCCTTATTACATCGATCTGTTTAAAAAAATCGGACTGTCCCCTGAGCGGCTCAACCGGGAAAACGTTTTTGACCAATTGCGCCGCTTGCCGTTGTTGGATAAGGAGGTCTTGCGCGCCGCACCGGACCGGTTTATGGCGCGAAATGGGCAAGCCTACAGGCCCAAGGCCATCACCACCTCCGGGACCACCGGTACGCCCTTGACCGTGTTTTGGGACCGCGGTTCCAATGTGATGGAGCTGTGCAGCATGCAACGCTTTTGGCGCTGGGCCGGGTTTCGCATCGGCCAATCGTTTCTCGATCTGCGCAGCCGGGTGTTCACCGATCAGGACCGGCATCTGACCACTCACGGTCGGGCACGCTACATTCGCAATTGGAAGATTAATTCTCTTGAATTCAATTCGGATCTGATTGACAAAGAGAATTTACCGGATTATTATCAGGTTCTGCTGCGCTATCGACCACGGCTGCTGCGCGGCCATCCGCAGGCTATGCAAAAGCTGGCGCTTCTGCTGCAGGAGTCCGGCCTGACCGAATGGAAGCCGCGGGTGGTCACCCCCACCTCCGAGGCGCTGTACGATTTTCAAAAAGCGGAAATCAGCCGCGTCTGGCCTGCGCCGATTCTGGACCATTACGGGTTGAAAGAGCACAACGCCTTTTTCGCCCAGTGCCCGTCAGGCGGCTATCATATCTTCCCGGAGTACGGCATCACCGAGATCGTCAACGACGACGGCGTGGCGGTACAACCCGGCGAAGAGGGGTGGATCGTGGCCACGGGATTGCACAATTTCGCTCAGCCGCTGCTGCGCTACAACACGCGCGACCGCGGCGTGGCGGCCGGCGATGAACGCTGTGGCTGCGGCCGCACTCTGCCGTTGATCCGTTCGGTGATCGGCCGCATCGACGACTGCATCTATACAGAAAACGGAGCACGGTACTCTGGAATGCATTTTGCCTTTTTCGGCCGCAGGGGCATTCAAAAAGCCAGATTGATTCAGGAGAACCTGAACTCCGTTCAGGTGGAACTAGTCACTACGCCCGAGTTCGATCAACAGGAGGCTGAGCAGCTAAGGGAAGCCCTGTTGGTCAAAGTGAACCGGCAATTGAGCTTTACCTTTGTATATCGGGACGATATTCGCCAGGAAACGCCGGGCAAGTTCAAGTTTGTCGTATCTCGATGCCGTCCGCAGGACACCGGCAAACCATGACACGAAGAGATAAAGGGCGATGATGGAGAAGGGTAGGAAAAAACTGGTTGTGCTCGGCGCCGGGCCGGCGGGCTTGGCCCTGGCGATGAAATGGCTGCAGCGTCCACAATTGAAAGCGGACGTGGCGGTGCTGGAAAAATCCGATCAGGTGGGCGGTCTGGCCGCCAGCTTTGAGCACGAAGGGCTGATCTTTGATTACGGCAGCCACCGACTGCATCCCTCCACCTCGCCCGAGATCTTGAGGGAGCTGCAAAACCTGCTGGCCGGTGAACTGCTGGATCAACCGAGATATGGGCGTATTCGCCTGTTTGACCGGTTTGTGCAATTTCCGCTCAAGCCCCTCGAGTTGATGTGCAAACTGCCGCCGGCCTTTGTCGCCGGTTTTCTCCGCGACAGCCTGGTCAAGCCGTTTATGCGGCGGGAAGAGCCGGTCTCTTTCGCAGACGTTCTGGAGAACGGCCTGGGCAAAACCTTTTGTGAATCGTTTTATTTCCCTTATGCGGAAAAATTGTGGGGACTAGCGCCGGAGCAAATCGCCGCTGTGCAGGCGCAGCGTCGGGTGGCAGCCAACAGCTTTTGGAAAATGGCGGCCAAGGTCCTGTACAAGATGCCCGGCTTGAGGCGGCCGGGCGCCGGGCGTTTCTTTTATCCGGCCAAAGGATTCGGCCAGATCAGCCGGGTTCTGGCGCAAGAGGTGCAACGGTTGGGCGGTTCGCTGACCACACGCGTGCAAATCGATCGCATCGAACAGCAAACCGATGGAAGCTGGATTGTGCATCAGCAGGGCGGCGCAAGTCTGCAGGCGGATATGCTTTTTTCCACCATTCCCCTGACGGTCCTGGTTCGTCTCATCCACCCGGTTGCGCCGGCCGCGGTGATGCAGGCTGTGGAAGCGCTGCGCTTTCGCGCGATGGTGTTGCACTATGTGATTTTAGAGACCGATCAGTTCACTCCCTTCGACGCGCACTATTTCCCGCAAAAAGACTTGATCTTTTCCCGGCTGTCAGAAACGAAAAATTATCGCCGCGCGGTTGAGCCGGCCGGCCGCACCGGCCTCTGCTTCGAGATACCCTGTAATCCGGACAGCCCGGTCTGGAATCAAACAGATGCCGAGATCACCGCGCATGTACTGACCGATCTGCGCAAAGCCGCTTTGCCGGTTCAGTGCCGCGTGATCGATAGCTTTTCCAAGCGGGCGCCCTTTGTCTATCCGGTATACGATCTGGCTTTTGCCGATCGCCTGCAAACACTGGAAGACTATCTGTCTCGTTTCCCCCGGCTGATCCGTTTGGGACGTCAGGGATTGTTCGTACACGACAACACCCATCATACCATCGACATGGCCTACAAAGCAGCCCAGTGCCTTGACGACGACGGCCGCTGGTCCGCTGGACAATGGCAGCGCCATCTGGAATCGTTCGCGCAGAACGTGGTTGAAGATTAAGAATCCATCGCCGCCTGGAATCCGCCGAAAGCAGGCGAGAATCTCAGCGGCTTTGGGATCAAGCGTGCAGCTCTCACTATGAGGAAGCGGGTATGGCGGAAAAACTGCAAAAAGTAAATCGCATGATCACCGATGACGCCACCTCTTTTTTACAGCGCTATCAGAACATCGTGCTGGGCACCCGCCGGATATGCTATCTGATCAAATATGAATTCATCACATTGTTCATTACTCCGATCCCCGGCGCTCTGGGATTGGCGTTGCGAAAATGGCTGTATCCTCGCCTGTTGCAGGCATGCGGCAAAGGGGTGATTTTCGGCAAGGACGTGGTGATCCGCCATGGATTGAAAATCCGCATCGGCTCCAAGGTGGTCATCGACGACGGCTGTGTGCTGGATGCGCGGGGAGACCACAACCGCGGCATCGTCATCGGCGATCGCGTGATCCTCGGCCGTCATACGGTTCTCGGCTGCAAGGACGGGGACATCACCATCGGCGACAATGTGGGTATCGGCACGTTTTCCATGCTGCACGCTGTGGGCGGCAATCAATTGGTCCTGGAGGACTCGGTCCTGCTGGCGCCGTATGTCTACCTGGTCGGAGGGGGCACGCACACCTACAGCGATCCCTCTATTCCGATCACTGAGCAGGAGCTGGTTTACAAAGGGGGCATCACCCTGCAGCGAAACTGCTGGTTGGGCGCACGGGTCACGGTGTTGGATGGGATCTCCATCGGACGTGATGCAGTCGTCGGCGCCGGCGCCGTGGTTACGGAAAATATTCCTGAATTTGCCATCGCTGTGGGCGTTCCTGCCAAGGTAGTGAAACAACGCAAATAGATTCATCGATTACAAAAGTTTCAATCCCGTCTTACACAAACGAAATTCCCGTCTGTTCAGAAAATATCCAGCAAATAACAATTGTAAATAATGTAATTAAAGTTGAAAGGGCCTGCGGCCTTTTTTTATTTTAATTAATTGATATTTATTGTCTTGTAAAAATGCGCTTTTTGAATTATTGGTATAATAATTGCTTTCAAATGCAGTGTGCAAAGGGCTGCAGAGAACTGTGACTGCGGTTGTCAAAGCATCTATTTTATAATTTTAATCTTAAGCAAATAGGCTGCCGGGGGGATTTTCATTTTGTGGCATGGCATCCTAAAACTGAAAATCGAGTGTCCCAGGAAAGAAACAGTTTGAGCCGATGAGTGCAATGCTAGGGTTAAGGAGTGGATGGATGGAAGACAGGGTGAGGAGGAGGGCGATCCTTTATATTGGAATGATCGTACTGTTCTCGCATATAGGAGATGGCGTGATCCCCGGATTGGGGGTTGACCGGGCTGAGGCGCAGACAGAGGATTATCATCGTTTTCTCGAAGAGAATTATGCGGACTCGTTGATAGAGAATTCCTCTTACCCGGCATGGGTTTCTTATCAACTTTGGCTGCGCGATCTTGCTAAAAAGTTTTTCTACGAGACCATGAAATGGCAGCAAGCGGATGGCCGGATCTACTCTTCTCTCAACATCTGGCGCATGGATGATGAAACCGAGCTGTTTCTCGCCTGGACGCCCTATTACCTATTGACCGGCGATGAGGCAATTTATACGGCGGTGAAGAAAATTTTGCAGGTCTATTACGCGCGCAACAAGACCCGGTTTGATCACGGTTATTTCAAGGATCCTTTTCCCGATACCGAACATACGATGGAGGCGTTGATTCTTCTCGCCAATCTGGCCTATGTCAAGCCGGGCGATACAGAGGTGGTCGCTTTGTTACGGGATCTCGTGGAGCACTGCGGCAATTTTGCCCCCGGCTGTGAGCCGTGGTATAATCCAGTGACCCGCCATATGCGCAGCCTAGGGCCGGGCACGCGAGGCATCGATGCGAACTGTCCTTACGGTGTTGATTGGCCTTTTAACATGCAGTTTGCCAAACTGGCCTTTGCTTACTATCATGCGACCAAGGATTTGAATTATTTAAACTGGGCGCAGGATTATCTTGACGGCTGGATCAACTCCATGGATCGCAATTTGGCGCAGAACGGCGCGCCGATGTTGCCCTGGGAGGTTGATCCGCAGACCGGCGCGTTCGGCACCTGCAGCGGCAAATGGTATGATAATAAATGGCAATGGGGATGGGGTTGGGATAACGGCAGCTTTGAGGGCATCCGCGACAGTCGCGGCGCTTTTTTAGACTGTTATCGCCTGACCGGTCAGCGGGTGTATGTGGAAAAAATGAAGCGCATGGTGAATTTTTGTTTTGACCAAAGCTCCAACGACGCACCGGCCATTTTTCTGCAGAACGGCGTCTGGACCAACGACAACCGCTGCTATGATGCGGCAAAAATCATCACCGCCCTCAGTCTGCAGGACCGCCAGCCTGATCCAGCCTATGAATCAAGGCTGTTGGACTGGTATCGATTCATCGACTATCCGACTATCGAACAGCAATTATGGTATTTCCGCCGCTACAAGGATGCCGGCGCCATTCTGTCGGTGTTGAAAAGCTCGGTAAAGCAGGTCTCCAAGAATCTGGTCCAGATCGACAGCATGACCGCCGTACCGCCGGACCCGGACAACTTTCCGGATATCGAGGGCATCGAGGGGTTGACCATGACCGCTTTCGGCGGCCTGCTCTTTGATCGCGGGGAGATGCCGTGGACCGAGGTGCTCTATTTCCGTCAGGATAACTCGCTCGGTCTGGAGCCCGGTGTCGCCGCCCTGGTGATGGCCAGCGACGACACGGTGCGCGTCGTGTCTCTGTTCAACACCAACAGCAGCAGCAGGGTGGTCAAGCTGCAGGCGGATTTTCTGCCGAAAATGATCCAGAGCGTCCGCCTCAATCAGGGCGCCCCGGAGCCGGTCAACGCGCTGTTGGCGTCGGTTACGCTGCCTCCTGAACAGCTGATCCAGGTGACTCTGCGTCTCGGCGGCGGCGATACGACCCCGCCGTTGCCGGCCAAAAATCTGCGGCTGGTGCAAGCCGCCGAGACCTCCCTCGCCATGGCCTGGGATCCTCCGGATCCAGCAAAAGACGGCGACACGGCTGCGGGCTATGTAATCAAGCGCAATGGAACAGAGTTGGCGCGCCAGAACGGTCTGCAGTTTGTCGATAGCGGATTGTCGGAAGCGACTTCTTACATCTACGAGGTGATGAGCCTCGACTTTAGCGGCAATGTGAGTGCGACGGGCGTTTCAGCATCCTTCACCACTCTGGCAGATGCAACGCCGCCGCTGCTGCAAAGCGCGGCGCTGGTCGATTCAACGCACTTGTCGCTGGTCTTCAGTGAGCCGGTTCGGCTCGTATCAGTCACTACGTTGTCCCATTACGCCATCGCCCCTGCGGTGTCTATCCTTCGGGCCGAGTTGCTGCAAGATAAAAAGACCGTTCTGCTGCATACCGCTGCACATCAGGACGGCGTCGACTATACTCTGACCATTACCGGCATTCAGGACAGCTCCAAAGCGGCGAATGCCATGAGCGCAACGCAATTCACTTACTCTTTCACGCTTCCGATCCAGGCCGAGGAAATCGCGCCGGCTGCCTACCGGCTCGTGCAGGCGGCCGATAATGACAGCGTTTACATCGATCGCTCCTATACGCTGCGGACCTTTCCGGCCGCCCTGGCGGGCCAGTCGCGCATCGTCACCGCCAACAACGACAAATATGCCACGGACGCAGCCTTTTTGACCTTTCGAGTGCGCAAGCACGTGCATGTCTACGTGGCCTATGATCGCGATGTGACCACGCCTCCTTTCTGGCTGCAGCCCTGGACGCGCACCGATTGGCTGGTCGAAACCAGCGATTCGCCGTTTATCTGCTACAAAAAGTATTTCCCGCCTGGGATCATTACCTTGGGCGGCAACGAAGGGGTGGGCAGCAACAGCATGTATCTGGTGTTCATAACGCCGGCTGAGGATGCGATGCCGCCTGCGCCCCCTACAGGACTCTGGGCTGCGCCCTGGGCTGGTCAATAACGACCGGTTTGATCGGGAAATGGTTTTCACCATAAGGATCGCTATGGATTCTAGGAACTTTCGACCGTCTTTTCGCATAGCTGGGGTTTGGGGTTGGATGGCAGCGTGCGCGCTTTTTTGTTTCGCACTGCCATCGGCCGCCGTCACTTCGTTGGGTACATTGGGCAAATGGGGATTGTTGGAGATCCGGCTGCAGGGGCCCAGCCTGAACGGCTACACCGGCTCTCCGAACCCCTTTGCCATCCGCCTGGACGGCATCTTTCGCGGGCCGGATGGCGCCGAGTATCGTGTGCCGGGATTTTTTGACGGCAACGGCAACGGCGGGCAGAGCGGCAATGTCTGGAAAATCCGCTTCGTGCCGGATCAGACCGGCGATTGGACGATGACTACGGAGAGTTCGCAAACGGAATTGAACGGCCAAAGTTTCAGTTTTCAGGTGGAGCCATCGTCGCGACCGGGCTTTCTCCGCTATGTGGGCGGCTATTATCTCAAGTTTCTCGACGGCCCCTATTGGTTCAAGGCCGGTGTCGATGATCCGGAAGAGTTTCTCGGGGAAACGGTTTTTGGCGGCTGGCCGCAGAAACGCGTCCAGGTCGATCATCTCGCCGCCAAGGGCGTCAACTCCATGTACATCGTTCTGCTGGATTACCCCGGTGACAGCGGTTTGGTTTTTCCCTGGCTCTCGGTCAATGATCAGACCCGCTACGATATCGACAAGATGCGGAGATGGGAGAGCATGTTCGACTATATTCGTGATCGCCAAATGGTTCTGCATCTGGTCCTGGAGGATGACGGTGCGCTGATCCCGGCAAATCGGGAAAATTTTTACCGCTATATAATCGCTCGCTTCGGCCATCACACCGGATTGATCTGGAATTTGCGCGAAGAGTACAATGAACGCTATTCTTCCACCCAGGCGGTCAATTACAGCCTGCTGCTGCAGCAGCTGGATCCCTATGACCATCCCATTGCGGTGCACAACGTGAATGCGCCGGTGGATTGGTATTTGCGCTCTCAGGTCTTTTCCGCCACCAGCATCCAGACTGAATTGCCCTCGGTCACGCTGCCTCCGCGGCAATTCAACGCCATGGCTCTGGAATGGCGCCAGGCGGCTCAGGACGCCGGTCACCCGATGATGATCTCTTTTGACGAGACCGGCAAGATCAGCTCCAGCGACAAGGACCGCAGCAATGTCCGCAGAATGAGCTGGTGCCTGGCTCTGGCGAACGCGCAGTGCGAACTGCATGTCTGGCCCCTGGCCGACTATGCCGAGTTCGACAGCCTGTGGAATGACCTGAATCATTTAAAAACGTTCATGCTCGGCGTGCCTTTTTGGGAGATGCGGCCGGACAACAGCCTGGTGTCGCCGAACGCCGTGGCCATGACCCGCGCGGGCCATGAGATCGTAGCCTATTCCATCGATGGCCTGCCGGTTATAGTGGATCTATCCGGCCAACAGGGGATTTGGAACTGCGTATGGTATCACCCGCGCACCGGTCAGCGGGTATCTGCAGAGGCGGTGCCCTCCGGCGGCGTGGTGACCCTGACGCCGCCTTTTGGCAGCGACGCCGTGTTCCATTTGGTGAACACCAAGCCTGAAGAACCGGTTGTTCCCGAGAAGGTGGTGATCGAAAATCTGCAGCCGTCCCGCTATCGGATTTCGCAACTGTACAAGGACAGCACCTATTACGTCGACCGGACGTTCACTCTCATTGATCTGCCGGATGCGCTGCAAGGCCTTACCTGCATCAAGACGGCCAACGACGATAAGGCCAATGCCGATTCGTCGTTCATCTCTTTTTCCGTGGACCGGCCGGCCAACATTTTGATCGCCTTTGATTCGCGGGTGGATGCCAAACCGGAATGGCTGAGCAATAATTTTGTCCTCACCGATTGGTCTATCGGTGTGTCGGACAAGGGCGCTTATCTGCAGCTGTGGAATCGTACGGTAGCGCCGGGGATGGTGCAGTTGGGCGGCACTGCAGCGCCGGGATTCGCCGCGAGCAGCAGCTACAGCGCTTACTTTGTCGTCATTCAACCCTATCTGGGCGCAGCATCAGATCCCTACCCGCCGAGCCCGCCTCAGGGGGTGCAGGTTTTCAAGATAGCCCCTTAAATCAGCTGCGGCGCCGCCTGTTGGCGGTGCGTTGCGCAGGATGCTCTACGACAATGAAAAGATTCCGAATGACTGGCCCATCTACGGTATGATCGGCAGAATCAGATGCGAAGGATGTTTCGGTCCCCAGCTGACCGTCTGGGTTGCGATTCGTGAGCGGGCTGCCGAAAAGATGGGCTCTCCGTTGTTCAAGTTCCGGTTGTAGCGGGGAAAGAGACTGGAGCAGATCACCACCCGTAGTTTGTGTCCCACTGCCAGCTGATAACCGGCCGCCCAGAGTGAAAACCGAATGCGGCGGATTTTTTTGCCGCCCTGTACCTGCTGTCCGCCCTCCTGAATGTTGACGATTTTACCGTCCGGCTGCACATCCTGCAGACAGGCGAAGAAATCCGTGCTCGCTGCGTCGCTGGCGACATAGAGTTCCGCCTGCAGCGGTCCGAGCAGCGTCAACGGTGCGCTCAGCGTATCGCTCTCGAAAACCACCTGATCCGTGCGTTCCACATTGCTGTTTTGCCAGGCCGGTCCTACGCCGATGCCGAGAAAAGTGCCGCCCAGGGATGGATAGGGATTTTGCGGATCATAGACATAGGTCGCCTTTTCCGCCTTTGTGGGTTTGTTTGTGCTGAGCGTACTTGAGGGGCCGAGGTAATAGCGCACGGGTTTGGACTGTTCCGGCGGCCATTGTTTGCTCAGGACCCATTTGTTCGCGTGAATGATGAAATACGCGAAGGGCTTGTTCATCAGAGAATCGGCATAGACCGGCGCCTCCACAGGATCCTTGATCGTCTGCGCCAGGAAGGAACGAGCCAGGTCATACAGCCGGCCCATTTTGCCCGCATCTCCGTAATCGGTCGGGATGGCGATCTGTCCATGGGCAAACGGACCTATGATAAGCCGGCTGTTTGGATGCCGTCTTTTGCCCAGGGCTACGAAATCTTTGATCTGAGCCTCGAGAAAGATGTCATACCATCCGGCGATGGAAAACGCCGGCGTTGCAACAGGCCGGCGAAAGGCTTGTGCTTGCCAGTAGTCGTCGTTGTGCGGATGACGCAGCCAGTCGTCAAAGAATGCATTGGCGGCGCCGGTAGAGTCGTCGGCAAGGGACAACGGCAGAGTACGATAACTGGCCATCAATTTTTCCGGTTTTATTTTAGGATGATTCATGATCAATCCCCAATTGGCGGCGAGAGCGAGAGAAAAGAGGCCAGAGGGATAAAGACCGTCGTACATGTCCGCTGTGGTGAGCGCAGCGGCGATTGCGTTCAGTTTGTCTGCGATGATCCACTGCGTATAGCCGACATAGCTGCCGCCCCAACCGCCGATGCGGCCGTTGCTCCATGATTGGGTGCGAATCCAATCAACCGTCGCCAGGCCGTCCTCCCGCTCATAACGAAAGGCGTAAAAGCGGCCCTTAGATTTCCCTGTGCCGCGGCAATCCTGCACAACCACCGCATACCCCTGGTTGACGAATTTCTCCGCATCCCCTTTAGAGCCGTTTTTATTGTACGGCGTGCGCAAGAGGATGCAGGGGAACGGCCCTGCGCCTTTCGGCAGATAGAGGTCCGTGGCCAGGCGAACGGTATCGGCTCCGGCCACGATCACTTCGCTTTTGCTGAAAGTGCTGTCCTGATCGACGGCAAGACACAAGGCATGAGTGTGAAGGATAACGGCGCAGAACACACCGGCGGCGACAAAGATGCTTTTTTTCATTCGCGGATCCTCCTGCTTTTCGAGAAGGTGAATGATCAGCGATTTCGGCCTCGGAAGGAGCGCGGCGCTTTCAGAACGCTGGATCTGACTTTTTCCTGCTTCATTTGCCAGCGATCGTTTTCATAATAGGCGGTCCAGCCCGCGGGGGAGCCGTCCTCCAGGACGCTGACCAGGTATTGGATTTTTTCTTTGCGTTTGAAACGGATTTCAAAATCATGGCCGTCCGGATCACACTGCGGGGCGTCGGCCAGATAATGGAATTTTTCCGCCAGCTCGGTGCGATGGCGGGCCAGGTCTTTGACTTTAGGACTGGCGGTCTCGCGTGATTTGGGAAAGGTGTGGGCGGCGAGAAACAGGCCGGCGGCGCCGTCGCGCAGTAAAAAGTAAGCGTCGGATTTTTTGCATTTCAACTCGGGCATGGGCACGGGCGAGGATTTCGCCGGCGCCGGCTGTCCGGTGCGCAGCAGCTTGCGGGTGTTTTTGCACTCTGGATACCTACTGCAGCTGAAATATTTTCCAAACCGGCCGCTTTTCAATTGCATGGGAGCGCCGCACAGGTCGCAGGCAAGCGCCGGGCCGTCATATCCTTTCAGTTTAAAGGCCCCCTGTTCCATCTCCCATCCGCTGCAATCCGGAGAGTTGCCGCATATGTGCAGTTTATGCTGTTGGTCGAGCAGATAGCTGTCCATCAGCGATCCGCAGCGCGCACAGCGGCGCTTGGCCAAAATTTCCCCAACATCTCCTTCTTCCTCATTTTGACTGCTTGCAGATGAAACCTCATCGCCGGGAAGCAGATTGCGCGTGGTTTTACACCGTTCTTTGACCGGCAGATCGTAGCCCGAACAGCTGAGGAACACGCCGGTGGCGGCCACGCGGATGTTCATGGGCCGCCGGCAGTTCGGACAGGGCAGGTCGGTCAACACCGGCTCGTTGCGGCGCATTCGGCTGCCGGCCAGGGTCAGCTGTTTTTTGAATTCCGCGTAAAAGGCATTCAGGGTCTGGCGCCAGTCCGCCTCGCCCCGGGAGATGACGTCGAGTTTCTCCTCCATCCCTGCCGTGAAACCGTAATCCAGCAGATCGGAAAAATTTTCCACCAGCCGGTCGGTGACGACATCGCCGATTTTTTGCGCATAGAATCGGCGGCTCACCAATTTCACATAGCCGCGTTCTTGAATGGTGGAGATGATGGGCGCATAGGTCGACGGCCGGCCGATTCCCCGTTTTTCCAGCTCGCGCACCAGCGAGGCTTCGGTGTAGCGGGCCGGCGGTTTGGTGAAGTGGCGGCTGGGATCCAGCGCCTTCAGTTCAAGCACATCGCCCTTCGCCAGGTCCGGCATCTCGCTCTCCTCCTCCTTTTTGGCAGGGGGCAGAATTTTCATCCAACCGTCAAAACGCATCACCCGGCCGCGGGCGCGCAGTTCATAATCGCCCGCCTGAATGATGACGGTCGTGGCGTCGAACTCGGCCGGTTTCATCTGACAGGCGATGAACTGCCTCCAGATCAGATCGTACAATCTGACCGCATCGCGCTCGAACGAGTGCAGATCCTCCGGCGTGGTCAGAACATGAGTGGGACGGATGGCTTCATGCGCCTCCTGAGCGCTTGCTCTGGCGGCGTAATAATTTGGTTTTTCTGGAACATAGGCCGAGCCCATGGTCTCGGCGATCATTCTGCGCACTCCGGCGATCGCCTCCGGCGCCAAATTCACCGAATCAGTGCGCATATAGGTAATCATGCCCGCTTCGTACAAGCGCTGCGCCAGCAGCATGGTTTTTTTTACGCTGAAACCCAGGCGGGTGCTGGCCGCCTGCTGCATAGTGGTGGTTATAAAAGGCGGATAGGGCCGCTGGCTGACCGCCGAATCCTTGCGGTCTATTATCGTGTAGGTCGCTCGCTCTAGTTCCGCCAGCGCCCGATCCGCCTGCTCCTTGTTGACAGGTCGGAACGGTTTGTCGAGATGACGGGTCACTTGTGCACGGAGAGAATTTTTTCCCATCAGATCAGCCCAGATCTCCCAATATTCCTCTGGAACAAAGGCGCGGATCTCGCGCTCTCTTTCCACGATCAAGCGTACAGCCACCGATTGCACACGGCCTGCGGAAAGGCCGCGTGCCACCTTTTGCCAGAGCAGCGGTGAAATCATGTAGCCCACTACGCGGTCGAGAAACCGGCGCGCCTGTTGCGCATGCACGCGATCCATGTTGAGCCGGCCTGGCGCGCTGAACGCCTTCTGGATCGCCGGCTTGGTGATTTCGCTGAAGGTCACACGGCGGTAGCGGGAGGGATCGCCGCCGATAGCCTCAGCCAGATGCCAGGCAATGGCTTCCCCTTCGCGGTCCAAGTCAGTGGCCAGATAGACCGTCTCGGCGGCCTCTGCCAGCTGTTTCAGCTCCTTCAATACTTTTTGCTTGCCCGGCAGGATTACATAATGAGCTCGCCAGCCGTTCTCTGGGTCCACGCCCATGACGCGTATCAGGTTGGTATACTTGCGCTTTTCCTTCTCCTCATCGCTTAGCCCTCTGGTGGAAATCGAGGCGGGTTTGGCTGCCTGAGCTGCGTTAACAGGCAGATCACGGATATGGCCGATGGAAGCCCTGACTATGTATTCAGGTCCGAGATATTTATTGATGGTCTGCGCCTTGGCGGGCGATTCGACGATGACAAGGGATTTGGCCATGAAGTAGTTTTCTCTGGATATTGTGTGTTCGACCAGTACAAACGGTGTGCAGGAGGATGAACTCTTAATTCTTTGGTTTATTTGCACTTTGTAGCGCTGCCAGTTTAACCGTGGTTAAATATACCATTTAAAAAATGTTCATTGCAAGGTTTATTTTTTCCCTGGCCGAAGCGTAAAAAAGTATCTGCGAATTGAATTTAAAGCCGTATATTATTATGTGAATAGACATCATTAGAGTTATGCGGGTGAAAGCAGGAATTGGGGGATGGAATTGGCCCTGCGAGCCGCGCCATTTTGATTTCGAACCGGTATTTCAGCCAAAGCTGTGAGATGAAACCAACGAACCTGCCCAAGCAAAATCCTCCGCTCCCTGCAGCGGGCCAGCCGTATCTTTCCGTGGTAGCGCCGGTGTACAATGAAGTGGAAAACGTAGAGCGGTTGTGGGATGCGCTCTATCCGGTCCTGCAGGCGCTGAACAAGCCCTATGAGGTCATTTTGGTGGACGACGGCAGCCGCGACGGCACGCGTGAAAAACTGCGCGAGTTGGCCGCTCGCTGTCCTATGCTGCGAGTCATTCTGTTTCGCGCCAATTTCGGCCAGTCCGCGGCCATGGCAGCGGGGTTTGAGGCCAGCCGCGGCGACATCGTGGTGGCCATGGACAGCGACCTGCAGAATGATCCGACTGATATTCCTTTGTTGCTGGCCAAGATGGCGGAGGGGTACGATGTGGTCAGCGGCTGGCGCAAGGATCGAAAGGACAAATGGCTGTTGCGCAAGGTGCCGTCCAAAATCGCCAATCGCTTGATCTGCTCCATCACCGATGTGCGCCTGCACGACACCGGCTGTTCGCTGAAAGCGTTCCGCGGAGAGATTTTGCGCCGTATTTCGTTGTACGGCGAGCTGCATCGATTCATCCCGGCGTTGACGCGCATGGAAGGGGCGCGCATCACCGAAATGGCAGTGCGCCATCATGCCCGCCGGTTCGGTCAATCCAAATACAATTTGAGCCGTACTTTTCGAGTGATCATGGATCTGACCACTCTGCGCTTGTTGATGCGACATCTGCGCAACCCGTTGAGCTTTTATTTTCAGTTTGCCTTCTGGACCATGTCGGGGGCAGTGCTGTGTCTGGCGGCCGGCTGCTACAAGGTGATACATCAGCATTTGCCCTGGTCGGACCTAAACATTCTGTTCACGCTGATCGTCCTGTTGACCGCCACAAGCCTGCAATTCGTATTTTTAGGATTAATCGGCCGCATCATTGTGGAGAGCGGATCCCGGCGCACATTTTACCTCAAGACGCCGCCGGTTTCCTGATCTGCAGCCGCCGGTTTTTGCGTTTGTTTTTTGCGGCCGGAATCGCTACATTTATTCTTAAAATAAGATGGTTCTATGACGCCAACTAAAGTAAAAAAATCCGGATCTTCGGAGGTCTCGGTCATCGTCGCGGTGCAGAATCAAAAGGAGGCACTGGCGGCGTTGCATGATCAGCTGCTGACCTTGCTGCAAAGCGGTTCACGGCGGTTCGAACTGATCTATGTCGATGACGGCAGCAGCGACGGCACCTGGGGCGAACTGGCGCGCATTCAGCAGACCTGTTCACGGGTCAAAGCGATCCGGCTGCGCAGTTCCTTCGGCGAAGCCTCGGCGCTGGACGCCGGTTTCCGCAACAGCAGCGGAGAGGTCCTGGTCTATTTCACCTGCCGCGTCCATGTCAATCCGCTGCATGTGATTCAGCTGTTGTCGCGGATCGAACAGGGGTACGATGTGGTGGTCGGCCGGCGCACGCCGCGTCGTGACAGCCGGCTTAATCAGTTGGTCTCCCATCTGTTTAACGGGCTGGTCAACCGCATCTCAAAGACTCAGCTGCACGACGTCAACAGCGGCGTGCTGGCAGCGCGACGGGTGGTGCTGGAGAGCGTGCCGTTCTACGGGTCGTTGAATCCGTTTCTTCCGGTGGTGGCCCAGCGCCAGGGCTTCAAGATTGTCGAAGAGCCGGTGGAGCAGCTGACCGGCCGCTTCAATCAATCCATCTATCCGAAAAATTACATCAAACGGATGCTGGACCTAATCAGCGTCCTGTTTCTCAGCCGTTATTCGAAAAAGCCCCTGCACTTTTTGGGATTTGTCGGCGTCATTTTTACCCTGATCGGTGCGGCCATCAGTCTGTATCTGTTCATCTATCGGGCGCTCGGCATCGGCGGCATCTCGGGGAAGCCGATGCTGCTGCTGGGCGTTTTATTGCTGATCATCGGCATTCAGATGATCTCCATAGGTCTGCTGGGCGAGATCATCATTTTCACCCATGCGGATTCCATCAAAGAGTACAACATCGAGGAGATCCTCAATTAAGTGAAGCTGATCATTCAAATTCCCTGTTATAACGAAGCGCAGACCCTGCCGGTCACTTTGGCGCATTTGCCGCGCAAGATCGAGGGCGTCGATGCCATCGAGATCCTGGTGGTCGACGACGGCAGCGAGGATGAAACGGTGCAGGTCGCACGAAAGCTGGGCGTTCACCATATTGTGCGTTTGAACCGCAACAAGGGATTGGCCACCGGCTTTACCGCCGGCCTGGACGCCTGTCTGCGTCTGGGCGCGGATCTGATCGTCAACACGGACGCCGATAACCAGTATGCGGGTGAGGACATTGCCAAGCTGGTGCAGCCGATTCTGGCGCACGAGGCCGATCTGGTGATCGGCGACCGCAACACCGGCGCCATCGAGCATTTCTCCTGGACAAAGAAACGGCTGCAATGGCTGGGCAGCTGGTTCATCCGCCAGCTCTCCGGTTCGACGATTCCGGACGCCACCAGCGGGTTTCGCGCTCTGTCGCGCGATGCCGCGTTGCGGATGAATGTGCTGAGCAAATTCACCTATACGCTGGAGACCATCATTCAGGCCGGCAAGAAAAACATCGCCATGACCCATGTGCCGGTGGAGATCAATCCCAAACTGCGCGAGTCCCGATTGTTCTCCAGCAACTGGAGCTATATTAAAAAGTCGCTGGCCACGATCGTGCGCATCTACACCATGTACGAACCGCTCAAGATGTTCTCCTACATCGGCGGCACTATCTTTGGCCTGGGTCTGTTGCTCGGACTGCGCTTCATGTATTATTATCTCACGGTCGGCGGCGCAGGCCATATCCAGTCGTTGATCCTGGCGGCGGTGCTGCTGATTGTGGGCTTTCAGATTTTTGTCATGGGCTTGCTGGCGGACATCATTGGTTCCAATCGTCAACTCATTGAAAATATCCTCTATCGAGTGCGCAAGATGGAGCTGCAGAAGGAAACCACGGAAACACGACCTTCCTGAATTGGATCGGTCTTATATCATGAGGGTGTCGTTGTCGAAAAAAAATCTCGCGGCCGATCAGGCCGTTCCTCAGACCAAGATGGCGTATATCACCAACGTCTATCCATTGCTGTCAGAGACGTTTATCGTCTCGGAAGTGAAAAGCCTCATTCAGGCCGGCTTTCCGGTCCGCGTTTTTTCCCTGTTTGAACCTCGTACGCGCGAAAATGAATTGGACGACGCCGAATTGAAAGCGCAGACCATTTATTGGGCGCCGAACATGCGACTGGGCAAGGTGCTGCCGGCGCATTGGTATTTTATCTGGCATGCGCCGCGCACCTACCTGCGAACCTTGCGCTATGCCGTTCAGCATCGCAACCGGCAGGCCTCTTTGCGCTCGCTGGTGCGTTGGTCGTTGAACGGCGGCCGGCAGCGCAAGCAGCTGTCCACTGCGGATCTGCAAAATCTGCTGCTGCACTTTGTCGTGGTCATGCCGTTCGCCGCCCTGATCCGGCGCGAGGGTTATACCTGGATGCATGCCGCGTTCGCCAACACGCCGTCCAGTTTTGCTCTGCTGACCAGCAAACTGACCGGAGTGCCTTACAGCGTATCCGCGCACGCCATGGATATCTTTATCACTCCGGAGATTCTGGCGGAAAAACTCAACAACGCCCGATTTGTCGTCACCTGCAATCATTACAACAAGTCCTTTTTGGAGGAATATTATCCGGAGGTCCGCCAGGATAACATTCATCCCATCTATCACGGAACGGATTTGCAGCGCTTTTCGGCTGCGGACCGGAATGAAAAGGCGGCGCCGCCGGTCCTGCTGGCGGTCGGCCGATTGGTGCGGAAAAAGGGCTTGGCCGTGCTTTTACGCGCCGGGCTGATGTTGAAGCAGAGGGGGGTGGCGTTTCAGATCTGGATCGTGGGCGAGGGGCCGGAACGCCCGCGGCTGGAGATGTTCTGCCGCATCCATCACTTGCATGAGACAGTAAAATTTTATGGCGCCTGCATGCCGGAAGAGATCAAGAGCTATTATCAAAAAGCCACGCTGTTTGTTCTGCCCTGCGTGCAGGACGAGAACGGCGACCGCGACGGCATTCCCAATGTGATCGCTGAAGCCATGGCCATGCGCCTGCCGGTGATCTCTTCCTATCTCTCCGCCATTCCAGAATTGGTGAATAACCGCGTCACCGGCCGCCTGCTGGCGCCGAACGATCCGGACGAATTGGCCGCTGTGATTCAGGAATTGTTGGAAGATCCTGCGCTGGCCAAGCGCATGGGCGCCATGGGCAGAAAAAGGGTGGAAGAGCTGTTCGACAGCCGTAAAACGCTCCGCGAATTGATCGCTCTATTCGAGGAGCAGATCGCCCCGGTCGAGGACGCCCGCGCAGCCACATGATACGATTGATTGTCAACGGCGATGACTGGGGCCTGTGCCCGCAGGTGAATCTGGGCGTGATCAGGGCTCACCGGGAAGGCATTCTGACCTCAACCTCTCTTTTGGCCAACGGCGCCGCCTGGGAGCAAGCCTGTCAGCTGAGTCGAATCTATCCTCGATTGTCCGTCGGCCTGCATCTGAATCTGACCTGGGGTGTCCCGGTGCTGCCGGCTGCGGAGGTGACCTCCCTGGTGGACCAGCACGGCTGTTTTTATTCCAAATGGATTTTTTTACGCCGAGCCCTCTTTGGCGCTGTGAATGCCGAAGACATGGCCGCCGAGGCGCAGGCGCAGTTGCAGCGCGTGCAGTCTACGGGAGTGACCCTCTCGCATTTAGACAGTCACCACCACATTCACTGCCTGCCCATGGTCGGCCGCCTGATGGCGGAACTGGCTGTGCAAAACGGTCTGCCGATTCTGCGAAGGTTTAACGGCGCGGAGACCGGCAGCTCGCTGCAAGCTAAAGCTGCAGCACGGCTCTGTCGCGCCGGCATTCGCCGTTCTCCCTTGAAAGAGAGGACGCATCCTGTCTGCCGGTTTTTCGGATACGATCTGATGCTTCAATGTGACAAAAAAGCAGCCCTGGCGTCGATCCTTCGACGTCTGCCGGACGGCCTTAACGAAGTGATGTGCCATCCGGCTGAAGCGAACGCTTTGCAACCCTCGGTCCGCACCCGCCTGGATCGCTTCGCTGAACTGCAGGCGCTGTGCGATAGGAACATTCGCAAGTTGCTCGATGAACGTGGAATTAGTCTGATCTCCACGGCTGATGGGAAGGAAATCCATGAATCGGCTGCGTAATTTGATCACCCATCCTTGGTTCGGCCTGACGCTGATTCTGGTCAGCGGACTGATGTTGCGCTTGGCTCTGCTGCCCATGCGATGGATTAATCCGGACGAGGGCGCTCATCTTTTGGATGCGCGGCTGATGCTGCAGGGGCTTGTGCCTCTGGTGGATTTCGGCTCCAAACAGCCCTTTTACATCGCCAGCCTGGCTTTGGCTATCAAGCTGTTCGGCGTCACCTTGTGGGTCGGACGGCTGTTCATCGTACTCTGCCATATGGCGACGGTTTGGCTGCTCTATCTACTCATGAAGAATTTGGTCAGCCAGCGTGCGGGTTTGCTGGCTGCTGCGCTCTATGCGCTTTTACCCTTTTTTGTCATTTGGGGCGTGGTGGTGAAAACCGAGCCACTGGCTATTTTGCTGGCAGTGCTCAGCAGTTATTTGTTTCTGCTCGGCATGAAGCAGAGCAACACGCTGACCGCACCGTTGTTCTGGGCCGGGGTTGTGGCTGGAATGGCTTTTTTCACCCGGCAGTCCACGCTGTATCTGCCGGTTACGGTTTTTCTTTTTCTGCTCATCAACCGGTCTGAATCGCGTTCTTTCCGTCTTTCGGCGTTTGCCGTGTATTCGGTCGGAGCGATGGTGGTTTTCAGCGCCGTGGGCTTGTTGTACAGCCGCTGGATGTCCGTCAGCCGTCTTTTGCTGTCCCCCTTGAATCCCCTGGAGCTGCTCTTTTCCCGGGGACTGCACGTACTCGGCCTGGCGCCTCCGGACACTCGGATCGCGGACAGCAGCGGCTTTCGCATTCTGGATCAGAGCCCGGCGGTCACGCTGGAGGCCTGGCAGACCAGCCTGCTGCTTTCTTTTTTCGTCATCGTGGTGTTGTTCTGGAGCCTGTTTCACTATCGCCGGACGCTGATCTCCCTGTGCCGTCATTCGCGTTTTGGCTATCTCTTCATCTGGATGGCGGTCGTATGGGCGATGTATATTTTTCAATCCGTGCAACGGGGATTTTTCAGCCAATATTTTCTCGAGATCTTGACCCCGGTTCTGCTGGTGACGGTTTCTTTGTTGGGAATGGTCACCAGAATGGAAAAAGGCTCGCTGCACATTTGGTTCCCGGCCGGCGCTGTTCTATTCTTTCTGATCATGCTCGTTTCCAGGGCGGCGCGATGGATGGATTTCCCGGTGGCGCTGAATTATTGGATCGGCCTCCTGCCCTTGGTCTTTGTGCTTCACAATCGGCTGTGGAAAAATTGGCTGGCGGTCGCAGCGTTAGGATTGCTGCTGTTCGCGCTGCCTGCGGTTGTATCCATGGGCAAGTTTTGGCAGATTCTGATCGCTTTTGCAGCATTTTGTCTTGCCCTGCCCATTCTGGCCCCTGATCAGCCCCGTTTGATCAGTGCGGCAGCCGGCTTGTTGGCGTTTTGGCTGACCGCCAGCTATTCCGGTTCGCGGCTCGGTCCGCGCTTTGAAGCCGTTTGGTCGCCTGCTGCTTTAAAGCAGGTGTGTCAGATTCTGCAGCCCGAGAGCAAAGAATCTACGATCCTGGCCGGCGCCTCCATCTGGGCGTTTGAGTCCGGACTTCAACCCTATCTGAACATCGCCCATCCGACGGAAATGCAGCGTCGTTTCCGTTCTGATTTCGCCGACAGCTTGCTGCAGCGGCCGCCGGATTTCATCATCCTGGACAGTCACACGCAGCGCAAATACAACCGCTATTGGCGTATTATCGCCAGCGAACTCGAAGCCCGCTTTGAACGGTTGGCCGCCTGGCAAAATGACGACGCGCCGGTGACGATCTATCGTCTGATGCGGGCGAGCGCCCCGAGTTCCAAAGCTTTAGCCCAAAGGCCGACGCTGTGTCGTTAAGAAGCAAGACGATCGGCGGGTTGATGTGGACCGGTGCCGCCAAGATGAGCATGCATTCGATGCTGTTCATCGTCAACATCATCCTGGCGCGCCTCCTTGATAAGGGCGATTTCGGCATCGCCGGTATGGCCATGCTGGTGACCCTGGCGATCTCCTTGGTGAACGACAGCGGCCTGGGCACCTCTCTGGTGCAGCGCAAAGAGATCACTGAAAATCAAAAGAGCACGCTGTTCTGGGGCAGTTTGGCGTTCGGTTTGATTCTATTCGTCCTTGCGTTGCTGGGCAGCGGCCTGCTGGCCCAATTTTTCCGGCAGCCTCGGGCGCAGGCTGTTTTCATCGTACAGGCGCTGGGCTTTATCATCGGCAGTCTGGGAATCGTGCACAAAGCCCAGCTGGTTCGGGAGATGAATTTCAAGCGGTTGAGCCTGATCGAAATGACCTCCATGGCGGCGAGCGGCGTTGTGGCGGTGGCGCTGGCTTTGTCCGGCGCCGGAGTGTGGAGCCTGGTGCTGAATCTGCTCATGCGCGACACGGTTGTGGTGATCATGGTGTGGCGGTTTTCCACCTGGCGGCCGAAATTTTATTTCTGCTGGAGCACCTTTCGCGAGCTTTTTGGCTTCAGCGCCAAAGTGCTGGGCAATGATGTAGCGATCCTGTTGAACACCAACGCCGATATCTCCCTGGTGGGCCGCTATCTCGGCGACCAGGCCCTGGGCGCCTACAGCTTGGCGCTCAATCTAGTCAAGCTGCCGGTCACGCAGCTGTCGGCGGTGGTCACCAAAGTGGCGTTTCCGGCCTTCAGCTCTGTGCAATCGGATCTGCCGACGTTCCGCCGCGGTTTTCGTACGGCGATCACCTATATTTCCATCATCACTTTTCCGCTGCTGATTGGTTTGGGCTTGTTCGCTCGAGAGTTCATTCTACTGTTTCTCGGCGCCAAATGGCTGGATATGGTTTGGCCGCTGATTCTGCTGACGCCCATGGCCATGTTGAAATCGGTCGGCACTATCAAAGGTTCGGTGCTCAAAGCGGTCGGCCGTCCGGAGATCGAATTCTGGTGGAACGTGGTCTATCTGGCGCCGCTGGCAGCGGTCATCTATTTCGGCACGCGCTACGGCCTGGTGGGCGTGTCCGCCGCCTTTACCACGCTCTATGTGCTGACTTTTCCCATTATTCAGACGCTGACCAACCGGCAGGTGCAGTTGACCAACTATGATTTTTTAATCGCTTTGAAACCAGCGGCGGTATCCGGCATTTTTATGCTGGCAGTGGGATTGGGCTTCAAAGGACTTAACGCCCAGGTGCTGCATTGGGGGGCGTTGGCCGCCTTTGCAACCGGAGTGCCGCTGGTCGCATCGATCTATTTGGCGGCGCTATGGCTGCTGCAGCGCCGCGAGGTCGAGCCGTTGTTGAAAATGTTTCTAGAGATGAAAAAAACGCCTGGGTGTAAAAAATTACAGGCACGGGATTAGATCTGATGAAAATCGCCATCATGGGCATTCGGGGCATACCGGCGAACTATGGCGGGTTCGAAACGTTCATCGAAGAGATGGCGCCGCGGTTAGCGGCGCTTGGTCATGAGGTTACGGTCTATGGTCGCAGCCATATGATCGATTATGACGGAGCGGTTTATAAAGGGGTGCGCCTCAAAATACTGCCGACCATCAGCCATAAGTATCTGGACACCGTGATTCACACCCTCGTTTGCACGCTGTACAGCTTTTTCATCCGTTATGATGTGGTGTTTATCTGCAACAGCGCCAACGCCCTGTTTGCGATTCTTCCTCGTCTGATGGGCAAGCCCACGGTGCTGAACGTCGACGGCCTGGAATGGAAACGACAAAAGTGGAACTGGGCGGGCAAAACGTTTTATCGCATCTCAGAGTTTTTGGCGACCTTTATGCCTACGGCCATTGTCAGCGACGCCCGCGACGTACAGAACTATTACTTGGCCCGATTCAACAAACCCTCCACTTTTATTCCCTATGGCGCACCGGAAACCGCGGTGGAAAGCCAGGAGATCCTGCACCGGTTCGGCCTGCAGCCGGATCGCTATGTGCTCTATGTGTCCCGCATGGAGCCGGAGAACAACGCTCACCGACTGGTGCAGGCCTTTGAACGCACGCGCACGGATCTGCGGTTGGTGATGGTGGGGGATGCGCCGTACAGCAGCGACTATATCCGGAGGCTGAGATCCACAACCGATCCGCGCATCCTTTTCACCGGCTATGTGTTCGGTCAGGGCTATCGTGAACTGCAATCGCACGCTTATCTGTATGTGCAGGCCACGGAAGTGGGCGGCACGCATCCGGCGTTGCTGGAGGGCATGGGGTATGGCAACTGCGTGCTGGCGAATGACGTGCCGGAGCATCACGAGGTTCTGCAGGACGCGGGCCTGTACTTTCACACCCGCGATGAGCAGAACCTGGTCGATCAATTACAGCATCTTTTGGATCATCCGGAGGTGGTTCAGCACTATCGCCGTCGCGTCAAGGAACACGTGCATCGCCATTATTCCTGGGACAAAGTCACTCGGGACTATGAGGCGTTGTTCTATCGCGTCACGCACTTAAAACAGAAGGCAACATGAAACGCATCAATCTGGTTCAGGTGGTGTACGGATTCAGCGTGGGCGGAGCGGAACTCAAATTGCTGGAACTCATCACTCGGCTGAACCGCAACCTGTTCAATATCTCGGTCATCTGCGTCGGCATCGGCGGCCCGCTGGAGGAGCGGTTCCGCGCTCTCGGCGTACCGGTGCATTTTTTACCCAAGGCGCGCCGGTTCGACTACACCCTGCCGTTCAAGCTGGGTCGGTTGGCGCGTTCGTTGCAGGCGGACATTATGATGACGACGCTGTTTTTCGCCGATATCATCGGCGCTTTGTCGACCTTTGTGTATAAACCCAAAGCCCTCATCTCCTGGGAGGCGATCACCGGTCAGCTGCGGGCGCATCAGAAAAAAATGTACCAGCTGACCAGCGGCCGTTTCGATATGGTGGTGGCCGTGTCCAATTCCATCTGGCCATATATCATCAAGGATCGCGGGCAGGATCCGCAAAAGATTCGCACCATCTATTACGGCGTCGACCTGCGCAAATTTGCGCCTGCGCCGCCCCATCGCAACCGCACGCCGTTTATCTTTGGCACTGCCGCGCGCTTGGTGTATCAGAAAGGGCACCGCTATTTGCTGGAGGCCATCCCTGAGGTGGTGAAGGAGTATCCGCACGCCCGATGGGAATTGGCAGGCGACGGCGACAAGTTGGAGGAGCTGCGCCAGCAGGTTGCGCAGCTGCAGATCGAACCCTATGTAACCTTTTTAGGCCGGCGCGATGACGTGCCGGATCTGCTGGCGCATTGGGATGCCTTTGTGCTGCCGTCGTTGTGGGAGGGATTCCCCAATGTTCTGCTGGAGGCCATGGCGCGCAGCAGGCCGGTGATCGCCACCGATGTGGAGGGATCGGGTGAATTGGTGGTGCCGGAGGAGACCGGGCTGCTGGTTGAAAAGAAGAACTCTCAGGCCCTGGCTCAGGCCATGAAGGCTCTGTTGGCGAATCCCGGCCGTGCCGAAACCTGGGGCGCTGCGGGGCGAAAGAGGGTGGAAGATCATTTTTCCGTGGGCAAACAGGTCATGGAGTTCGAAGAGTTGTATCTGTCTTTTGTGTAGAATCGGCTGTCGGCGGCCCCGGAGGCGGCATTAAGAAGGATCATCCGAATTCTGCGTGCCTGATTTAACCGTGGAGAAAACGCAAAGCAACACCGGGGGAATGAAATCTTTTCCTGCGTTCCGAGCATTTCGTTGTTGGCTTTTGGCTATGAACGGGGTCATCCATTCTTTTGCGGATCTCGACGCCCAGAGCGGATAGCGAAAAAATCCTCTTGCTTTCCATTACTCTGTTGGTTAATTTATTCTATAAAATTGTTCCTTTAAACCGCCCTCGTTAGGGGTGCTTTGCCGGTCGCCGGCAAGGCTGAGATAACACCCTACCACGCGTCCCTTTGCATGGGACGAAACGAACCTGATCTGGGTAATGCCAGCGTAGGAAAACGACCGACCCAATACGACAAAAAGTTGCAGGCCGCTTTGCCCATTCAGGTGAAGCGGCCTTTTTTTATTTCATTGCGCCTGTTATTCGATCTCCGGGTGAACCAGGAGGCTTTATGATCCATCGTTTTTTGATTCTGTGCGCTCTGACCGGCGGGCTGATGGCACAGGAGCGTCTCGTCACCGGCGTGGTGCTGGATGCGCAGTCCGGCCTCGCTCTGCCCGGCGCTACGGTGATGAGGCCGGGCCGCCGAATAGGCGCTGCAGCGGATGAGCGCGGTCGGTTTACCTTGCGCCTTCCGCAGAGTGAAGTGGTGCTGGAAGCGCGGCTGTTGGGCTACCGCGCGCAAACGCAAACGGTTCCGGCGGCCGACCCTACTCCGAGCGTGACCTTTCGGTTGCAGCCCACAGTGCTGCCGCTGCAGAGCATGCTGGTCACGGCCAGCCGTACCCGCGAACAGCCGTTTGACGCCGGCTATGCCAACCTGCAGCAACAGCAGATACAGGAGCGCTATTCAGTGCAGGATATTCCCGCGCTGTTGTCTGAATTGCCCTCCACCACTTTTTATTCAGAGGGCGGCAACGGACTCGGCTATACTTATCTGAATATCCGCGGTTTTGACCAGCGGCGCATCGCGGTCATGGTCAACGGCGTGCCGCAGAACGACCCGGAGGACCATTCGGTATACTGGCTGGATTTTCCCGACCTGGCGGCCAACCTGGAGAACATTCAGGTGCAGCGCGGCGCCGGCGGTCTGTTCGGCGCCGCTTCTGCCATCGGCGGCGCCGTCAATCTGATCAGCTCGAATTTCACTCAAAACCGGGGCATCTCGATCTACAGCGGCGCCGGCAGCTATAACACGCGCAAATACTCTCTGTCCGCCAGCTCCGGACTGATGGACAATCGCTACGCCCTCTATGCCCGGCTCGGCAAAATCACCAGCGACGGCTATCGCGACAACTCTTGGGTCGATTTCAACAGTTATTTTCTCGGCGTCGCCCGGTTCGACAAAGGAATGACCACCCAGATCAATCTGTACGGCGGACCGGTCTCCGATCATCTGGCCTATTACGGCATATCGCGCGCGGAAGCGGCGGATAAAAAATTGCGCAAGCGCAATCCGATCCAGCGCAAAGAGGAGATAGAGAATTTTTCCCAGCCCCATTACGAGATCATCAACGAATGGCAAACCGGCCGATGGAAATTCCAAAATACGCTGTTCTATGTCACCGGCGAGGGATTTTATGATTACGATGGTTCCTGGGCGCCTTACAGCTATTATCGCATCACTGCGGAGAACGGTTTCGCCGTTGCCGGAGATCCCGAGGCTCTTTACATCCCCGACGCTCTGATTCATGCCTATGTCAGAAATCGTCAGGCCGGCTGGCTGCCCCGGGCATCCCTGCACAGTGATCACGGTGTGTTGACCGTGGGTGCAGAATGGCGCCGGCACCGCTCTCTGCACTACGGTTCATTGAAATGGGGCACGGCGCTGCCGGCAGGCGTCACTCCGGATTACCGCTATTATGAATATCGCGGAGCAAAGAACATCGCCTCCTTGTTCGTCAATCAAGTGTACCGTGCCGCCGATCGGTTGACCTGCCTGGCGGATGCGGTTTTGATCCACCAGAGCTATCGTTTGTACGACGAAAAATATTTGCACACTGATTTCACCAAGCCGTATCTTTTTTTCAATCCCAAGCTCGGCCTGAGTTATTTTTTACAGCCTGACGTTAAAGTGTACGCTACCTTTGCCCGCACCTCCCGTGAACCGCGGTTGAAAAATCTCTATGATGCCGCGGAGGCGAGCACCCCGGCGAGTTGGGGGCCGGTTACGCCGCAGTTCGCGTTGGCCGCGGACAGCAGCTATAATGTGAAGGATCCGCTGGTCAAGGAGGAGACCATGTTCGACTGGGAGGCCGGCGCCAGCCTGCAGCGGCCGAACCTGCATCTCACGGTCAACGCCTACTATATGATTTTCCTCAACGAAATCGTCAAGAGCGGAAGGCTGGATCGTTTTGGTCAGCCGGTCACCGGCAATGCGGAAAGGACGCTGCATCGCGGCGTCGAACTGGCAGGAGTGTGGCGGCCGGCGCCCGGCTGGGAGCTCTCCGCCAACAGCACGCTCAGCCAAAACAAGCTGGTGCGGCATCGCCAGTATACCTGGACAGGAGTGGAGGTGCTGGATGGCAAACACATCGCCGGTTTTCCTGATGTGCTGGCCAACGCTCGATTGAGCTATCGCGCACAACGGTTCAGCCTGTCCGTGGCCGGCCGTTATGTGGGCGCCTTTTACACCAGCAATTTAGAAAATCCGCAAGAACAGGTTCCGGCTTTTGGTTTGTTGGATTTTTCCGGCCGCTGGAGAGTGCCGGTGGCCGCCGGAGTGGAGGCGGTCGAATTGCAGCTGCAGGTGAACAATGTGCTGAACAAACTCTATGTGGCTCATGGAGAGGGGGACGCCTTTTTCCCTGCTGCGGAACGCAATATCTTCCTCGGATTGCAGGTGGAATTATGACAGACCGTCCTGCATTGATCATCGCCAACGGCGAGTTGCCCGATCTGGAGCGGTGGTCAGATCTGCTGCAGCAGAATCCCTTGCTGGTCGCTGCGGACGGCGGCGCTGAACGGCTGACAGCCCATGGCTTGACCCCGCATGTGGTGATCGGCGATCTGGATTCGTTTTCAAGCGTGGACGCCCTATGTCTGTCCGGGGCGCGCATTATCCGTATTACAGACCAGGAAACCACGGATCTGGAAAAAGCGCTGGATTATTTATTGAAATGGGGATGCAGCCGGGTGACGGTGCTGGCTGCCACCGGTTTGCGCTCAGATCACACTCTGGCCAATTTCTCCATTTTGTTGAAATATCACCGCCGGATGGATATCCGCTTTCGCGACGCGTTCAGCGAGATATCGGTGGTGGAGAGGGAATGCACGCTCGTCATCGCTACCGGAACAACGGTTTCATTGATCCCCATGGAGCCCTGCATCGGGGTCACGACAACCGGATTGCGGTGGAATTTACGGCAAGCGACGCTGGCGCCCGGAGTGCGGGAGAGCATTTCCAACCGGGTGATCTCATCGCCGGCTGTCATTCGAATCGATCGGGGAAGATCCTTGCTTTTTGTCGGGCTTGCACATTAGCCACTGTCGCAAAGCTTTTTAGCAGGTGAGACAGTCAAGGAAAAACCATTCTTGTGCGCTGGGACCGCAGAACGCTATTCGGAGGAAGGACGAGCAGCGGCGTGACTTTCTGTCGCATGCAGGCAGGAGGTTTAATCAAAACCATCAAGATGATATCGTTGCCGCGATTTATTTTATCTAGGCTTGTTCGTTGCTGCAAATTTAACGCTGATTATCTGTTTTTATGGGGCGCGGACGTCCACGTCCGCGATGGCGGCCATTGCCCATCGCCGGTGGACCCGACACCTGCGTATCCGCACTAAATTTAGATGACTATGTAGGAGTCGGCTTCGGCCGCCGATGTAAATTTGCCAAAGTGTTCTGATTCGTAAAATGCTCATGTTAACCCCGAACGTAGCAAGGGCGATCGTTTATTGATATTGAAAGGATTAGGCCGCCCTTTCAGGGCTGTACTCCAAAACCATCCTTTCTCACGCAAAGGGGAAGGCGCTGTTCATAGTAAGATGAAAAGTGTTGTCTCTGCGATCTCTGCGCCTTTGCGTTGAACACAACTATTCGTACGAGGGTTTGTATTTATGCAAGACCTATTAAATGACAACAGCTATCACGAAGATCGACAAGTACTATTAAACGCCGAGGAGCAGAGGACACGGAGAAAAAAGCGGCTTCGATTACCGTTCTCAGGTCGCACCGCAACGAGATTCGTTTTTACGATTGGTACAGCCTTGCATTTATCTGAAAAAACGTCGACTTGTTCAAGAGTGGGAATAAGATAAGTCAGCGATGAACGAAAAAAATCCTTAATACGATCATCCTTTTTTTTACGAAGAGTATGAATTCTTTTAGCAAAATTTCTTTTTCCACCGTTGATCTGCTTCTCTTTGCACTTTATCTGATCGGCCTGATCGTGCTGGGCTATAAAGCACGACAAAAGACTACAGACAGCAAAGAGGATTTTTTGCTTGCCGGTCGCACCGTCACCCTGCCGGCCTTTGTGGCTACGCTGGTCTCCACCTGGTATGGCGGCATTCTCGGCATCGGCGAATACGCCTATCTCAACGGCATCTCCAACTGGGTGATTTTCGGCCTGCCCTACTATTTTTTCGCTCTGCTGTTCGCTCTGTTTCTTGCCAAGCGGGTGCGCGCCAGCCGGCTTGTCACTATTCCGGACAAGCTTTACCAGACCTATAATCTCAAAACTTCCATGCTGGGTGGACTGCTCACTTTTCTGCTGGTGAATCCGGCGGCCTATGTGCTCATGCTCGGCGTGCTGATTCAGCTTTTGTTCGGCTGGTCCCTTGCCGTCAGCGTGGTCTGCGGCGCGGCTCTTTCGGTGGCCTTTTTGTTCTACGGCGGCTTTCGCGCCGATGTGTGGATGAATATACTGCAGTTTGCCCTCATGTTTCTCGGATTCAGTTTGATCCTGCCCTTTGCCCATCATCACTATGGCGGATTGGATTTCATCATGCAGCAGACTCCCGCGGACCATCTGACCCTGTTTGGCGGACGTTCCGCATCCTATATCATGGTGTGGTTTTTCATCGCGCTGTGGACTCTGGTGGATCCCTCCTTTCACCAACGGTGCTATGCCGCCCATGACGGCCGGGTGGCGCAGCGAGGCATTCTATGGTCCATTTTCTTTTGGATGATTTTCGATTTTCTCACCACAACGGCAGGGCTTTACAGCCGGGCGGTGCTGCCGGATCTGCAACAGCCGGTGTTCGCCTATCCCATGCTGGCGGAAAAAGTGCTGCCTTCGGCGGCCAAGGGGCTTTTCTACATCGGCCTATTCGCCACCATCATGTCCACGTTGAGCAGTTATGCCTTCACCGCGGCCATGACCATCGGCAACGACATGGTCGGTCGTATTCGGCCGGATGAAAAGAGCATCACGCGATGGACGCGCATCGGTCTGGTCGTGACCTTGGCCTTGGCCATCGCCCTAGCGCTGTGGCTCGATTCCGTGGTCGCCATCTGGTACAGCATCGGCGCCACCGTGATCCCGGGATTGCTTCTGCCGCTGTTGGCCGGATATTATAAACCGCTTGCTTTTCCGGCCAAGCATGGATTTATCGTCATGTTGGCAGGCTGGTTGACTTCAACCATCTGGTTAATCGCCGGCTTGCTGAATGGGGGGCGTTACTGGCTGGAGATAGAGCCCATGTATCCGGGTCTGCTGGCTACCCTGGCTTTGATCCTGCTGTTAAAAATAACCGCCTAAGCCGGCCTCACCGTTAGTTTTCGCATAAACTCTTTGGCCGGTTCCGCCTTCTCTCCCAAATGCCACACCGCCTCGATAATTTCCTGCTGTTGTTCATGCGCAAGAACGCCGCTGCAGTTGGCGATGAATTTGGCCTGCACCTCCTCATCGCTCATGGGATTCTCCGGGCTGCCTTTGGCGTGATCCACTTGTTCGCTGTAGATCGCGCCGTCACAGGTAGTGATGCTGACCACGGCGCGTTTGACCGCGGGAAACACCGCGTCGATCTCCGGATCCGCCACCACTTTGATCTTTTTTAACATCGCGCGGATGGCCGGGTCTTGCAGCTTTTGTTCAGAAAACGAAGAGGGCAGCACGGCCCCATCCACCAGCGCCGCGGCAATGCAATAGGGCAGACTGTGATCCGCGGTCTCTTTGCTGGTCGGTTGATATTTGCTGGGATCGGAAAGTATGTCGGCGCCGCGCGAGGTGGTCTTTACCAGCACCTGGGTGATCTGATCAGCAGCAAGGGCGTGCTGCGATTTGACCTGCAAGGCGGCGGTGATCGGCTGATGGGTCAATGCTTCGGTCGGAAAGGGCTTGTAGCTGCATTCGGTGATGAGAAATTTTTCACCCAACTCTTGGGTCAACATTTTGGGGTTCCAAGATACGGAGTTGAGCACTTCCACCAGCCCTTCCTTGCCTTCAATGACCCTTTCCGGTCCACTGTACCCCTCCGCGGCCAGTAGGGCGGCGGTCACGCCGGCCTCCACGGCCATGGGATCCGCGGTGTTTTTCATATTGGTCAGATGACCGGCGACTACGCCGCCCAGAGTAAAATGGCTGGAGCCGCTGATGCCGGCGGCGGCGACGAGCTGATCCTCGTTTAATCCCAGCAGACGGCCGGCGACAAACGGCGAGACCATCTGGGTCAGGGACGCGTGATGCCAGCCTTTTTCCCGTAGGCCGGGCGAAGCGGCCAGACACCACCGCATCTCCAATTCATAGGCGATCACAATGCCCACCAGCAGCTCCCGGGTGGAGCGCTCTGACCATTCCGCACAAGCCATGGCGGCTGGGATTAAATCTGAAGGGTGACTGGGATCCTGCTTCCAGTAGATGTCGTTATAGTCCAGCGCGCGGATGAGCAGGCTGTTCATGAGAGCGGCGTAAGGGGCGTTGGTTCGCAGACCGCTGCCGATGACCGTGGCCGCCGGCCGACCGCCCAATTTCTCGATAAAGCGGTGAGCCGCTTGCATATCGTCGTTGTGTAAAGCGGCATAGGCACAACCAAGGCTGTCGAGGAGAAAACGGCGTGCTTCGTGCGCAGCGTTGGAAGGAATCTGTTCGTATTGCAGGGACAAAGTGAAACGGGCCATCTCACGGGTCAGGCTGTCCATATCGTTCTCCGTACGTGGATAAAAGTGGACACGATCAGGATTTGCAGCTGCTGAAAAAACGATTATCGCCTTTTATAGGCGCAAAGAACCAGATTGGCGCCGGCCGGCTGATACGGCTGCTGGGACAGGGCGCCGTAACACTCCAATGAAGAAAAGCCGCAGTCGCGCAGCGCGGCCTTGAGCTGCGCTTGTCCATAGGGCCGCAGCCGGGTGCTGATCAGGCGGTGCGAAGGGGGCACGGCGCCGGTCTCTGCGATCAGAACGTTGAAGCGGACGGCGTTGTCGAGAAAATCGTAAAAGCGGACGAACAGCGTCTCACCCGCACGGCTGACCTGCACGATCCGTTGCTTTTTCGCCAGCACCTGTTGATAATTCAGCAACTGCAGCACCAGGGCGCCGCCGCGGCGCAGCGAACGGTGGGCGCTTTTCAGTCCAGCGTATAGCGAACGTTTGTTCAGCAAATGAGGCAGCGTGTTGCCCAGACAAAAAACCGCATCCTGCTCTTGGGACAAGGAACGATGCAGCGACTGCATGGGGACCTGCAGCAGAGTCAGTTCCACGCCGTTGGCTTTTGCGTTTTCCGCCGCTGCTCGCAACATGGCCGGCGCTGGATCGACGGCGGTAACGGACAGGCCCAACTGCGCCAGCGCAATGGCGTGCAAGCCGGTGCCGCAGCCGACATCGGTCACTATGCGGCAGCCGAGCTTTTGCTGCCACACAGCCAAGGCTTTTTTCTCCGCTTCAAGACGGTCCGAAAAACGGGCCATGGCGTCATAGCGGCCGGCCAGTTCCTCATAAAACGCACTGCTCTGGGAATCATTCATCCGGTTGGGCAATCCTGTTGACAAGTCGATCAGGTCGCTGCAATATAAATACATTGAGCGTAGATTTCAATAAATAAAAAAAGGCAGGGCGATCCATATGCCCTGCCTGTGGGATTTAATCCCAACGGCAACGCTCGCTCAGGGCTGCGGCGGTTTGAAAAAATAGCTCTTGATTAATTCCGGCTCCACTGCTTCGCTGAAAACCAAATATCCTTTTTGTCGCACCTGTTCCAGCAGTGGGGCAGGGGAAAAAGGGGTGACCAGTTCAAACACCGCTTCCGCGGGAAAATCTTTTAACGCATTGAGCACCCGGCCCAATGGGTGCTCCCCGGCTTCCAGCATCGGCCGCGCATCCAGAGACGCGGTGACCGCATGGGAGTGCAGCCAGTCGGGGCGGGCTTCGCTTTGGGTTTCGGCAAAGGTGTCTTCTCGCTGTCCCACAGCAGCGCGCAGCTGATTGATCAGCAGCGCCAGGGGAACTCCGCCCACCTGCGCCACCTGCCGCAACGTCGCCACCTTGGCCACGGTTCGGCGCAACAACGGATTTTTCAGTTTGGCAAAAGCCGAAGAGTGATCCAGCAACGTCTGCTCCAGTTGCGGATAGCGCTCCAGCAGCTCGCTCAACCGGATTTCCGGCGTGATCAGCAATGGTTCGTTCATCGGTCACTCCTTTCCATAGGAGAGCAACCGCTGTTCGCCCTGCAGCGCTCTTTTTTCGCTCAGATCCTGGGTGACTTCAAGGGTGCCGAGATAGCGGCCGGAAGGATCGCGCAAGGCGAAATATTCGATATGGACGAACTTGCCCTTCATGGTGATCCAGAACGGCGCACGGCTCTCTTTACCGGAGCGAAAGTCTTCAAGTATTTTTTCAACCACGTGCACGCTAGAGGGGGGATGGCACATCTGCACTTTGCGGCCGAGAATGGAACGGTTGCGGTCAAAGATGCGTTCCTTGCCCTGGGAAAACCAACGCACCGTATCCTGTGCATCCACAAAGGTCATGTCCACCGGCAGGGTGTTGAGTAGAGCAGTCAGCTCCTCCACGGTAAAGGAGCCGCTGGCTAAAGTGATGCGGCCGTCCGCAGCGGTGATCTGTTCTGTGACTGTCCGCGCCGCTTGCGCCTGCCAGCTCATCGGCGGATCGTATAAACAAAAGCCGATCTCTGCGCTCTGTTGAAAGATCTCCTGCCACTCTTCCAGGGTCAGCGTGTCCAGGCACATGGGGAACAGGATTTGTTCCTCTTTGTAGATCATCTCCTCAATGGCGTCGGCTGCGGGCTTGAGCACCAGCTGCCACAGCGTTTTCACTTCACCGGCCGTGAGTCCGGCGGCTTGACGAAAGGCCTCCTGTCCGGCTTTGAGCAAGCGGCGCGCTTCGTCGTGTTTGCCCCACATCACGGCCGGAGGACCGGTGATGCCGTGCTTTTCCAGAAAAGGGAACAGGAGATATTCTTTACGTCGATAATGCTTATCCACTTCCTGGAGTTGGTTGAAATGAGTTTGCAGAACATGGAGCGATTCCATGGCCGGATCAGCGTCAGCAGCTTGATCCAGTTGTTTCGCCGCGTTCTCCAAAGCAGCGCATTCTTGCTGCAGGCCGCGGTTTTCCTGAATGAACGTGTGCACCGGATGCCCCTCTTCCGCCTGCCGCGCTCCCTGATGATCGATCTGCCCTTTCAGCACCGCCGAGTGGAGGTCGCAAAGTTTGAGAACCTCCTCCTGGGGAAGGCCTTCGGAGATCAGCTCCTGTTCCACCTGGACCACATCGTCGTAGGGCACGCGGCCCAGCAGGTCGGCAAGTTGCTTTTTCACCGCTTCGGGCGCCCGGCCTTCATGCAATTGCAGGATCATATGTTTGAGGATTTCACGGTTTTTTCGGGTGTTGTCGATCAGCTCGCTCATGGGCGACTCCATTTTATGGTTTTCTTTTTAGTTATTTCAGGATTGTACAATGAACAGGGCAGCCGACGGCGGCCGCAGAGTAACAGCCCCAAAAGGATCTCTGGTTGTGAGCGCCGCCGTGCTTTTTTGCCTCACTGCATTTTCGTCTGAACAGAACCCGACAGCTGCGCTTCCGCGACTTTGCCCTGTGCGGGCCTGGGCAAAAATCCTTCCACCCCGAAAGGACGAGCGATGGTCACTGCACCGTGTCCGGCGAGCTGTTGAACAAATAGAAAGAATGGAACGCCGATCCACAGGATGAGACCGAGAAAAAGGAGTTGGATGATCCGGCGAAGATGTTTTTCGATTCACCGCGTTATGTCCGGTTACTCTAGATTCGTCAGCCGCAATTTGTTTTTATGCGAGGGTTCAACCAGCTGGGCCAGCGTCGTCTTTTCAAACAGGTTGGTCACTCGTTGCCGCACTCCGGTCCAGGAGCGGTGCACCGGACAGGGGTGATCGTCGCTGCACTGGTTCAGACCCAGCAGGCAGCCGGTGAACAGCTCCGGTCCCTCGATGGCCTCGACGATCTGGCGCAGATTGATGTTCTTGGGCGGCCGGGCCAATCGAACGCCGCCTTTGGGCCCCTGGCAGGAGAGGAGCAGGCGGGCCTGCGTCAACCGCTGCAGCAACTTGGTGGTGAAGTGAAAGGAGAGATCCAGCTCTCTGGTGATCTCCTTGATCGAAACATATCCGGATTCCGGATGCCGGGCGATATAGAGCGCCGCCCGAAGGGCATAGTGGCTGGATTTTGACAAAACCATGCTGGGCTCTCGTTAATTAAGACATCTTTGTCTTAAATATACGCTTTTTGCAGCCGAAAGTCAAGCGCTTTTTCGCCGGGCAAGGGACAACGGGGTGCTTTTTTTTCTTGTCTTTGATGGGCAATGTTTCTACTTTATTTTTACGCGCTCACGATCGAACAGAAGGGAGGAACGCCATGCGAACTATTTCACGGGTGGCGCCGGACTGGTGGGATTACACCACACTGGATCGCGCTCTGCTTGACGAAGCGGCCCGGTTGACGGAGAAGGATCTGCACGGTCTGCAACGGAACGGTTTTCGCGTTTGTTTTTACGATACGATCCAAGAGTTCTATCTGGCTGAAGCGCTGGAATATATCACCAGCTGGCAGCAGGCCACGGAGGAACGGCCGGCCGGCATCTGCGGACCGATCGGACCCACCGAGCAGTTGCCGCTGGTGGCCCAATTGGTCAATAGCCTGGGCCTGTCTCTGCGCCACTGCCATTTCTGGGGCATGGATGAATGGGTGGTGGATGGCCGGGAGGTAGGGCGTGATTTTCCCCTGGGATTTGCCAGAGCGGATCTGGAGCTGTGCTTTAACCGCATTCGTCCGGAATTGGCCATGCCCGTGGAGAATCTGCATTTTCCTGCAGCCGACAGCGCAGCGTATCGAAAAAGCTGGGATCGCGCGCGCTGCGTGATCATGCAAGGCGGGCAGGGGGAAGTGAAACACTGGGCGTTCAACGATCCGGTAAGGCGTGAGGGCGCATGGAAGGACCGGCCGCCAACGGCGGCTGAGTACCGGTCGTTCGCCACCCGCGTCGTCGATCTGCATCCGATCACCTTGATGCAGAACGCGCGCACCTCCGGCGCCGGGGCTGTACAAAACGTACCGGCCCAGGCAGTGACCGTCGGGCCGCAGGAGACCTGGAAGGCGGAGAAGGTTTCCATCTGGCATCCCGGCGTGCACGACAATCCTTTTGGCATGCGTCTGACCACGCTGATGATTTCGAAAAAGATCGTCGATACAGCGGTGCCTATGTCTCTATTGGCCGATCATCCTAACGTGCAGTTCAATTTTTACCGTCCGGCCCTGGGCGTTTGCACAGTGGAGATGCACTAGTATGGCGGCGGTGGTTCTGGCCCTATCCGCCCATCCGGATGACATTGAATTTTTGATGGCCGGCACTTTGGCTCTGTTGGCCCGCAGCGGTTGCACAGTTCACTATCTGACGCTGGCCAACGGTTCCTGCGGATCCACGAGTCTGGATGCTGCGGCGATCGCCGCAGTGAGAGAGGCTGAGTGCCGGAATGCGGCCAAGCACCTCTCTGCGATCCTGCATCCTGCGTTGACCAACGATCTGGAAATTTTCTACGAACCGTCGCTGCTGCGCCGGGTTGCAGCTGTTTTCCGCTCCATCGCACCCGATATTTTGTTGCTCCACTCGCCTCAGGATTATATGGAAGACCATATGAACGCCTGTCGGCTGGGTGTCGCTGCGGCCTTTACCCGCTGCATGCCTAATTTTATCACCGAACCGGCCGTGGCGCCGGTGCAGAATCCGGTCTGCGTCTACCATGCCCAGCCGCATGGCAACCGCGATCAACTGAATCAGCAGGTGCAGCCGGATTTTCTCATCGCCATCGATTCGGTGATGGAGTGCAAGTCCGCTATGCTGGCGGAGCATGTCAGCCAGCAGGCGTGGCTGGACCAAAGCCAGGCCCTATCGGCGCCGGTGGAGATCATGCGGCGGTTCGGTGAAGAGTTGGCAAAGCCGGTGGCAGGCTGCCGGTGGGCTGAAGGTTGGCGGCGTCACAATCCCCTGGGGTTTTGTGCAGCGGATGCGAATCCTCTTCGCGCGTTGCTGGCGGACTATTATTTTGCCCTCTAGAGTTGCAACAGCGGTTAAATGATTAAGTATCGCAGGGGCGACGGAGCTCTTTCGGCAGAGGACGCGGCGCCCGGCGGTTTAAAGCATTGGATGGCAGGGAGTTCCATGGAGAGACCATCGCGTCTGGGGCGGTTGTTCGTCACCAAATCGCTGGACGACATCGATCGTGATGCCGCGGCTGGTGAGTATCAGCTGAAGCGGGTTTTAGGGCCGGTACAGCTGACGCTGTTCGGCATCGGCGCTATTATCGGCGCCGGCATCTTTGCCACTATCGGCACCGCTGCGGCGGGCGACGCCCTGCGGCCGGGCGCCGGCCCGGCGCTGATGATTTCTTTCATGATCACCGCGCTGGTGTGCGGCTTTACCGCTTTGTGTTATGCGGAATTCGCCTCGTTGGTGCCCATCGCCGGCTCCGCCTACACCTATGCTTACGCCACGCTGGGCGAAGTCGTCGCCTGGGTCATCGGCTGGGATCTGATCATCGAATATGCGGTGGGCAATATCGCCGTGGCCATCTCCTGGGCCAACTATTTCAAAACCTTTCTCAAAGGCTTCGGGGTCTTTGTCCCAGACTGGCTGTCCATGGATTACCGCACCGCCGGCCGAATCGTCGACGCCGCCGGCGTGCACACCGTGCTTCGCGATGCGCCGCATGTTCTCGGCGTGCCGATCGTGTTTAACCTGCTCGCCATGCTCATCGTTTTTTTCATCACCGTGATTCTCATTTGGGGCATCCGCGAGAGCGCGCGGTTCAACGCGGTCATGGTGGGCATCAAGATCGTGGTGTTGACCTTTTTCATCGTCGTCGGCGCGCGCTGGGTCAGGCCGGAGAACTGGACGCCCTTTGCGCCCAACGGTTGGTCCGGCATCAGCGCCGGTGCGGCCATTGTTTTTTTCGCCTATATCGGCTTTGATGCGGTGTCCACCGCGGCCGAGGAGACGCGCAATCCGAAGCGTGATCTTCCCATCGGCATCATCGCCTCGCTGATCATCTGTACGATTTTTTATGTGATCGTCTCCTTGATCTTCACCGGACTGATCTCTTTTGATGCGCTGCGCAGCCAGCTGTCCACGGAACAGGCGGAGCCCCTCACCATGGCTCTGGAGCACGCCAGCGCTTCCTTAGGCTGGGCGGTGGGCATCGTCGCATTCGGCTCGGTCATCGCGCACACGGCGGTGCTGTTTATTTTTCAACTGGGCCAACCGCGCATCTTTTTTTCCATGGCGCGGGACGGTCTGCTGCCGGCTGTGTTCACCAAAGTGCATCCGCGTTTTCGCACCCCATGGATCTCCACTATTCTCACCGGCCTGTTCGTCGCCGGCTTTGCCGCCATCGCCAGCATCGATGAGATGGTGGACCTCACCAACATCGGCACTTTGTTCGCTTTTATTCTGGTGTGTGCGGGCATCATCGTCCTGCGCCGCCAAGACCCGCTGCGACCGCGACCGTTCCGGGTTCCCGGCGGCTTGCGTTGGGCGCTGGGGCTCTATGCCGTGCTGGCGGCGGCCATCTGCTTTTTGCCGCTGGCACTGGTCAGCAAAGCGGTTCTGCTGATGGTCCTCGCGGTGCTGTTTTACCTTGTGCGCAATCACATCTTTCCGGTGCTCGGCATCATCTCCTGCCTGTATCTGATCTATTATCTGCCGCCGACCTCCTGGCTGCGGTTCGCCGCCTGGCTCAACGTCGGTTTCGTCATCTATGCCGGCTATGGCGTGCAGCACAGCCGGCTGGGCGCTGGAGAGAAGCGGACCAGCCCTGAGCACCAGGCCTGGTCCGCTCGAGTCGGACTCTGGCTGCTGCTGATCGGAACCGGCCTGCTGTTCCTCACCCACGGATTGGATGTGTGGCTGACTGCGGCAAAGAATTCGGGCGGTACAGGAGCGGTGAAGGCGGGATTGGCTCAGCTGCTGCAGGCGGACGCCTGGCGGGACACCTCTGGATTTCTGATCGTGCCGTTGTTGGTGAACGCGCTGGTGCTCTGTCCGATCATCCTTCGACGCGGGTTGAGGGCGCGTGCTCGTTTACGGTCGGACTATCGATTTATGGCATTCATGGTCCTGGCGGGATTGTTTCCTCTGTTGACGATGATGTATCTGCTGTGGGTTTTCTGCTGAGCGGTCGGTGTATGCTGCGATAGGCAATTAAAATGAAGTAGTATGTTTGCCTCGGCAGCATTTAGCTCTTTGGGCAAAGGGGTGAGCGGGGGATTGTAGTGTAAAAACAATGATTGTATTGTGGCGCAAGCCCATGGCTTGCGTTAAACTCGACTGCACGCAATCCGGCGGCTGGCGCCTCCCTCATCTATTGCTTGACCAGCACCGCGATGGAAAGGTCATCGTGATGCGGCGTGTCGCCGACAAACTCTTCCAAGCCTGCAAGTACGAAAGCGCCCATACTGTGCGCCGATCCCTGCGGGCATCGTTTCAGCAGATCGAACAGGCGGCGTTCGCCGAAGAACTCACCCTGGCTGTTGCGCGCCTCGGTGAGGCCGTCGGAATAGATGAACAGCGCTTCGCCGCCGGCCAGGTTGATCTGTTGCTCTCTGAACTCTGCGTGTGGTTTCAGGCCCAGGGCGGCGTCGCCTTTTTCGATCTCCTGCAGCATGTGCTGCCGAATGCGAATGGGCGGCAGGTGGCCGGCGTTGAAAAGCTGTACGGATTCGGAATTCGGATGCAGCTCCAGGTAGACCAGGGATGCGAAGCTTCTGGCCATGGCGTCGCGGAGATAGATCTCGTTCATCTTGGCAGCCAGCTGGCCGAGGTCATTGTAATCCGGCGCCAGGGCTCGCAGCGTTGCCTGCAGCTTGACCATGAGCAGCGCTGCGCCCAGTCCCTTGTCCGACACATCCCCCAGCGCGATGGCAAAGCGCCACTCCTCGATGCGAAGAAAATCCAGCAGATCGCCGCACACTTCGTTGGCCGGCTGGTAGTAGAGCCATGTGGACCAGCCGGGGATCAGCGGTTCGGGTTCGGGCATGAGCGCTTGTTGTACAGTGCGGCCGGCTGCCAGCTCACTTTTCGCCAACAGCTTGTCTTTTAATTCCAGCATGAGCAGCAGCAGGATCAGGACGAACCCCATCCAAGAACTGTTCTGCTCGAACTGGAGACCTTCGGTATTCGCTTTGATGCGGATGGGGTCGAGCATAAAGTAAAAGGCTAAAAGCAGCACCAGGCGACGGATCCAGCTTAATTTTAGCAGCAGGCTTTTGATCAGCCACCAGGGGATGAACAGCAACTTTTTAATCACTCCCATGGAGCGGAGCTGCTGTTGACGATGCTCGGAAAGAAAATACTCGCGCAGTTCAGCATATTCCCTTTTCGCGGTTTTCAACAGACCGCTGTGTTGGATATCCTGCCGCAGCACAGTGCGCAGTTTGGGCTCTTGGGAGGAGCGAGGGGCATGGTCCATGGCGTCCGCCTTTTGCGATGTGTTTTTCTATTTGATACGTAATCGAAGGAAAAAGGTTTACAATAAAAAACCCCGGGTTAAAAAACACCGGGGTTTGCAGGGTGCCGAAGGTGGGAGTCGAACCCACACGGGTGTTAAGCCCACACGGCCCTGAACCGTGCGCGTCTGCCAGTTTCACCACTTCGGCAATTTTTTGTGGAATTAAATATAAAGAATTTTACACACACTGTCAAGCGATTTCGTGGCTGCGCCGGGATTTGTTCCGCTGATCGCCGCCGATTTTGAGGAGTTTTTATTTGGTTTTATAGAGAAAAAAAATTAAATTTAAGCTATGGCAAAAAACAAACAGACCACCCATCTGGTCAATCGTAAAGCGTTCCATGACTTTGAAATTTTGGAAAAATTCGAAGCCGGGATCATGCTGCAGGGCACAGAGGTCAAATCCGTGCGCGACGGCCGGCTTTCTTTCAAAGACAGCTACGCCAAGGTCGTCGATGGCGCTTTGTGGGTGGTCAATCTGCATATCAACGAGTATGATCACGGTTCCGCCTGGAACCACGATCCGGTGCGGCCGCGCAAGTTGCTGCTGCACAAGCGCGAGATCAAGCGGCTGATTGCCAAAATCGAGGAGCAGGGATTGACCCTGGTGCCGCTCAGCGTTTATTTTAAGAACGGCTACGCCAAGGTGGAACTGGGCCTGGCGCGCGGCCGCAAGCTCTACGACAAGCGCAAGGAGATCGCCAAACGGGAGGTGACCCGTGAGATCCAGCGGGAGCTGAAAAACCGGTTGCGCGGCTAAGCCCGCCCGCGCCGAGGCAGCAAGGAGGAACGAGTGTTCAGGAACGACGTCTATGCCGAGTTAAACCGACGTGGATTCATTCAACAGGTCACAGAGCCGGAAAAGCTGCAGCAGCTGTTGCAGGCCGGGCCGGTGACCTATTATGTCGGCATCGATCCCACGGCTGACAGCCTGCATGTGGGCCATCTCATGGCGATTATGGGCATGATGCAGATGCAGCGTTACGGCCATCGGCCTATCGCTATTATCGGCAGCGGCACCGCCATGGTGGGCGATCCCTCTGGAAAAACCGAGATGCGCCAGATGCTCAGCCGCGAGCAGATCGTGGCCAACAGCCGTAAAATCAAAACGCAGCTGCAGCGCTATCTGGATTTCAGCGACGGCAAGGCCCTGATGGTGGACAATTACGACTGGCTGGGAACCTTGAATTATATAGATTTTCTCCGCGATATCGGCCGCTATTTCAGCGTCAACCGTATGCTGACCTACGAAGCCTACAAGCAGCGCCTTGAGCGCGGGCTGTCGTTTATCGAGTTCAACTACCAGCTGTTGCAGGCCTATGATTTTCTTATGTTGTATAAACGCTACGGCTGCAGGCTGCAGATGGGCGGAGACGACCAATGGGCCAATATTCTTGCCGGCGTGGATCTGATTCGCCGCATCGAGGAGCAGGACGCTTTTTGTCTGACTTTTCCCCTGCTGACTACTGCCAGCGGCCAAAAGATGGGCAAGACCGTCTCCGGCGCCGTGTGGCTGGATGCGGACAAGTTCAGTCCCTACGATTACTATCAATACTGGGTCAACAGCGATGACCGAGATGTCGCCCGTTTTCTAGCTTTTTTTACCCTTTTGCCAATGGAAGAGATCGAAGCGGTGAAGTGCATGCAGGGGGCGGAGTTGAATGCGGCCAAGGCGATTCTGGCGTTTGAGGCGACCAAGTTGACCCACGGGGAGGCGGCGGCGCAGGAGGCGATGGCAGCCGCGTCAGCCGCTTTCGGCGGCCGTGCGCTGCCGGCGGATCTGTTAGCCTCCAGTTCAGCGCCGCGCGGGCAGGTGAAGGGGGATGATGCGGCGGTGCCCTTTAGCGTGATGACCATGGCGGAGATCGCCAGGGCTCCGCGTCTGGTGGATGTGCTGGCTGAGCTCAAGCTGGTCGGTTCCAAGGGGGATGCGCGCAGGTTGATTCAGGGAGGGGGCGTATATCTCAACCAGGGGCGGGTGGACGATATCAATCTCTGTCTGGCAGCCGAGCAGGTGCAGGAAGGGCGCATTGTATTGCGTCTGGGGAAGAAGCGGCATCATCATCTGTTGGTGCAGTGATCGCTCGCCCTTTTTATAGTATATTGTTTTTTATCTAATTAGAATAAATCAGTCCTATTGGATAATGGCTGTGGGGGCAAAAAAAAAAGTTCCCCCAAAGGGTGAAAAGCTGCGAAAAGGCTTGCATTTGCCGAAAAAACCCTTATATTATAATCCGCTCTTGAAGAAAACAAATCTGCTGGTTTATAAAATTTTTTTAAAAAACAGCAGAAAGAGCTTGACAAAAGACGATAAAAGTCGTATATTAAAAGGCTGTAAATGAAACGCCATTCATAATGGCGGTTGTTCTTTGATAAGATGAATTAAATAGCGTGCAAGGCTCTATGTCAATTGGGGTCAGGTCGAGCGATAATTGTAAATGAAAATACATTACAATGAAGAGTTTGATCCTGGCTCAGGACGAACGCTGGCGGCGTGCCTAACACATGCAAGTCTAGGAGAATAAGCGCTTTCGGGTGCTTTAGTAAACTGGCGAACGGGTGAGTACCACGTAGGTAACCTGCCCTTGGATTGGGGATAACACTGCTAACGCGGTGCTAATACCGAATAATGCAATGAGGTCTCATGGCCTTGTTGTTAAAGCTGGCCTCTATTTATAAGCTAGCGTCTGAGGATGGACCTGCGTCCCATTAGTTAGTTGGCGGGGTAACGGCCCACCAAGACCGCGATGGGTAGCCGGCCTGAGAGGGTGACCGGCCACACTGGGACTGAGATACGGCCCAGACTCCTACGGGAGGCAGCAGTGAGGAATATTGCGCAATGGCCGAAAGGCTGA
>Ga0116156_10000208_pt1 | contig 64741 bp, 47 predicted proteins | sample AD_UKC045_MetaG_FD_89891 | JGI IMG/M metagenome (GOLD analysis project Ga0116156, IMG submission 89891) | Active sludge microbial communities of municipal wastewater-treating anaerobic digesters from USA - AD_UKC045_MetaG | ecosystem: Engineered > Bioreactor > Anaerobic > Digestate | place: USA...
GCACCCTGCCTGAGCCTGTTCAAACCAGTTTCTGTGAATCTGCCGGTTGAGTTAGATCCTCCGGCCCAAGAATATCCCTCCGAGGCCTTCTGGTGGCGGCAAGAACGCCTCAACCGCCTCGTCATGCATTCTCCGCAAAAGCTTCTGCCTCTGTTTGCGGCCCAACGGGATGCGCTTGAATCCGTTTGGCTGCAAAACCCGCCTGATGCTCAAGCGGCCTTTGATGAACATGCCCGGCTCATTGGTGAATGGGCCTCCCGGATTCAGACCCAGCCTTCGCATGACACCCGCCCTTGGTGGACCCGGCTCTATTGGAACCGGAAAAACAAGGCCTGCGGGATTTAGGACGGAACCTTGTCTTGAGGCGCCCGTATCCCAGACACTGCCAGCGCAAACCACACAATGAAGATAAAGAGGGTGTAAATGACGATGTTTTCCCAGAGCGGAAAGGAATAGCGCGTGCCAATGGTTTCCGCCCATTGGCTGCCGATGGGCTCCCCCGCTGCCTGGGCGGCCGCTTTTAAATGGGCGTAATAGAGTGCTGATTGAATCTGAAAATGGACTGCGACACTGACTACTATTCCCCAAAACACATAGGGCCACAGGAGTTTTTTGTAATTAATGCCTGCTTTTCCAAGGCGCGTCCCGAGCACATAGCGATCCACCATCAGCATAAGGCCATGCCAGAGAATTCCCAACGTGAATCCCGCAGCCACGGCAATCGAGGCCTTCTCATGGATATCCGTCCATTCCCATTCCCCAATGACATTGCCATGGGCATCCGGAAACAGCCCCACCAGTGCAATACCGAGGCATCCGGCTAAAAATAACATTGCCCCAATCCCCGCCGCCCATCGCGAAATCACCGCGAAGCAGCGGCACAAAAAAAATACAACGGGAATGGTCGCCGCGCCCCAAAAGACCATCGCAACCGTAAAGAGCCACCATCCCTCCGGATTGTGATATTTTTCGAAACTACCCAAAAAACTGAACGTATGGGTAAGTATGGAATACTGGTTTTCTTTTGGGTAAATGATCCAGCAAATCAGTATCAGCCCCCAGAAAATCAAGGATTCCACGATCAAATACCTTTGTATCTCCAACTTCTGAAACTTTCCCGCCGCCAAACGCTGTATGGTGTTCATGTGCCGCTTTCCCCAGTATGGATTTGAAAAACACGAATGGAACTTACTGGAATCCGTCCGAATACGAAAGGAAGCGGGCCAAAACTGCTTGAATGTAAGCCCGCGCCCACATTGTACTGCATGGTGCTCAACCAAGAGCATCCCGGTACTTTGAGGGTAAATATAGGGACCGCCCAGGGGGAGGGCGACTCCACCACGCCGGTGTTATTCTCTGGAATGGCCACCCAATCACCGTTTTTCATGCTCGGCTTTTCGCAGTCCACCGGTTTGGCTCCTTCCTTTTCCATGTAGTACTGAAATCCCCAATGCCCATAAAACAAAACATTTTCCGCATTCGCCTTTTTCGCCTCAGCAGCTATTTTCCGCGCTGCCACAGGATTGATCCCCGCAAGGGCATAATCACTCCATGAGATGCACAAGGCAAGCGCCGCGGCGGGAATTACGGGCCAGGCAATGCGCCATAACCTCTCCTCTTCCTGCCCTGTTTCGTCCAAGCGCCGGACGAGAAGAATGGCCATGGCGGGGGCTGCCGGAAGAATATTACGCGCCGCCACTGTCCAATTGACAAAGGCGGCGAAGGAAAACACGCCCGCAATCCAAAGGAACAGGAAAAAAGAAACGGCGTCCCGATTGCGCCGGATATCCTGGAGCACGGCAAGGCACAGCAGGATTCCCCCCATGATATATACAGCCCACTGGGCCAGCAGTCCCCAATGTACCCGGTCCGCCCCCATCACCAGCGGCGTCACGTGCCGGTGCAATGCCGTTACAAGCGCTGCCCCGCAGAAGGCGGCGCAAAACGAGGTGAGCAACACACGCCAGGACCACGTGAGTGGGGCAAAAAAAAGCACCGGCGCAAGGCAACCGCCTAAAAATCCCAAGGTGATTATAGGCCGTGTGATAAATCCATGGTTCTCCCGCCAGTTGGATAGCATGGCATAATTGCCCGCCTCGCTCAGCATGGCCTTGCCGTACAAATGGTGTGTATACCATTGATATCCGGCGATGAGAACGATGGGAATAACCATGTACAACAAACGCACATCGATTTTCCTGGCGTGAAAAATAGAATAAATCCCCAACAACGGGATAAGCATCAGCGCGGAGTACTTGGTCAGCACCGCCAGGGCAATCAGCAATCCCCCCAAGGCTAATGCCCGGGAATCCCGATGTTCCCATCCTTCCCGCCACAACACGATAGCCCAGATGAAAAAAGCAAACATCAACATGTCGCTCATGACCATTGTGCCGGAAACTGCAAACACAGGGGAGATAATGGATAGTACGGCGGCAAACAAGGGACGTTTGCACAAGCTCCGTGCGAGATAGAATCCGCCAAGGCTGGCCGCGACCGCCGGGATAAGCAGCGCCAGGTGAATGGGCACTTCACGTTCGCCGAAGAGCCCAATAATGGGAGCGATAAAATAGGAAACGCCTGGCGGATTCATATTGATCTCATGCATGGGCTTCTCGGTATAGGTCCAATAGCAGTTGAACCCGAAGAAGTCCGCTGGGTGCTGCAGGATATGGCGGGCCACCCACAGATATACGGGATCATCCATATTAAATGGCTTCCCCGCAAATGGCACTAGCACCAGCAAGGTTAACCCCGCAACCACGAGAAGCGGGGTGATACGGCCTCCGGCAAAGGACAGGGCACGCTGGTTATTTTGACTATGAGATTCCATGCTTGGCGGAGTATTCCCAAATACGACACAAGAACGATATGCGCCTAATGGTTTCTGCAAAAAGGCTATCAGATTTGGGGAGAATCCTCAAACTCAGGGAATCCATGGCGTTGCGCGTCTATTGAACTTCAAGCCGTCAACACGGTACATTCAAGGCGGCCCTTGTGCGGGAAAACCTGCGAAGGGCGCTTATATTCCATAAACCGCGGCGAGTCTATCATTGAGAAAGACACTATCAAGGGAGCCCATTGCGCCATGAAGACCAACCATTTGATTCTATTTCTGCTCTGCCTGGCCCTGTGCATGCCTCTTGTGCACGCACAAAGCGCCGTCATGAACCAACTTTTTCAACTTAAGGATGCGGCCACCCGCTCGATCAGCCCGGAGAATTTTACCGGCGAAAAGGGGAAGGGCGGCATGGCAACCTTGGAGAATGGTACGGCGGCCCGTGCGGCCCGTGAACTGGGTCAGGGCTGGAAAGTAAATCCCTATATCCACATCGAGCCCGGAACCACCTTTACACTGGGTGAAATCACGGGATCCGGAGTCATCAACCACATCTGGATGACTCCCGTGGGTGATTATCGCCTTATGATCCTGCGCTTCTACTGGGATGGGGAAACGGAACCGTCCGTCCAGGCGCCCGTGGGCGATTTCTTTGCCGCGGGATGGGGCATGGGCAAGGAACCCCGGATTACCTCGCTGGCGGTGTGTGTGAATCCCAGAAGCGGTTTCAATTCGTATTGGCAAATGCCTTTCCGGAAAGGGTGTAAAATCACCATGGAGAACATGGGCGGGAAAACGGCCACCGTGTATTACCAGATCGACCACTCCCTGGAAACCCTGGCGGAAAACACTCCCTATTTCCATGCTCAATTCCGGCGCGTAAATCCTCTGCCCGATAAAGAAGTCTACACCATCGTTGACGGCATCCAGGGCCGGGGGCACTATGTTGGAACCTATCTGGCCCATGGCGCCAACAGTCCAGGCTGGTGGGGGGAAGGGGAGATCAAATTCTATATCGATGGCGATGCCGAATTCCCCACGATCTGCGGCACGGGTGAAGAAGACTACTTCTGCGGCTCCTATGGCTATAACGAGCGCAAGAAAGACAAACGCGATGTATACGATAACTTCAGCAGCCCTTACACCGGGTTCTACCATGTGCAGTACAAGGGTGAACAACGCCGTTTCGGAGAATATCGCTGGCATATTAACGACCCCGTGCGGTTTGAAAAAGATCTGCGCGTGACCATTCAAAGCTTGGGGTGGCAGAGCGAAGGGCGATACCTGCCGCTGAACGATGACCTTGCTTCCGTAGCCTATTGGTACCAAGTGGAGCCCCACAATGCCTTCCCGCCTCTGCCTGCCAAAGATGCATTGGTTATAAAAAACTGAATGCGCTTTTCAAGCGCACTGCGCCGTGACGGCGATGTAAGGAAAAAAGGTTGAGCCTGAGCATCAAACGTATCGTTTACATGATAGGTTTGATTGTGGGATTGCTTGCCGCGGCCGGATATGGCTGGCGCCTGCATCGCGATCCCAACGTCCCTTTCCTTGTCAATGAACAGGGCGCTCAATGGATTCGTTCCGGCGAATATTCCATAAAATCCCATCTCATGGAGGATACGATGTGTATCTTCCGGGGACGGTTTACCGTAGACCAGCCACCCGCTCGCGCTGAATTGGTGGTGCGGGCCATGCGTCAAGCGAATGTGGTGCTTGACGGCCGTACCATCCTGGAAACCAGCGCTGATCCAAAACAATGGAAACAGCCATATTGGGTAGACTTGACCTCAGGGCTTTCATCCGGCCACCATGAACTCACGGTGTTTACCCGCAATAACCTCGGCCCCCCGTGTCTTCTGGCGTATTGCATTGCGCTTGGCCTCGCGACAGGGCCCCAGTGGGAATGGAGCAGTGATGCGGTTCTTTGGTCCTCTGTTGAGCCTGTGGATACACCACATTTGTGGGAGGGTGCGAAACAATTTCCCCGGGCCGACAAAGCCCTTGTCCATTATCTTCCCTTGCTGCTGCCCCTGTTTATTTTCGTTGGTCTCCTGACACTATTTTGGGCCAAACTCCCTGGGCCGTGCCAGGCCTGCGCTTCCCCCGGAATTATCCGTTGGGGGGTGATTGGACTGCTTGTTATTCAGGCGGGTCATAACCTCTTCCGGCTTTCACCAATGGCCGGGTATGACGCCATCGCTCATATCGAATACATCCGGTATGCCGCTGAGAACTGGCGTATCCCTTTGGCCACGGAAGGCTGGCAGATGTTTCAACAACCCCTTTACTATTTTGTCTCTGCACCCCTGTATATTTTGTTTCATGCGTTTTTCTCCGATGACCACACGGAACAACTGTTGCGCATCCTTCCTCTGGCCTGCGGCATACTTCACGTGGAGGTCTGTTTTCGGGTTCTCACGATTCTCTTCCCGGAGCGAAAGGACCTGCAATCGGCAGGGGTGGTGCTTGCAGGCTTTGTCCCAATGAACCTCTATATATCACACTATATTTCCAATGAATCGTTTGCTGGTCTTCTTATAGGGTTGGTTATTTTATTGAGCCTGCGCATGCTGAACAATGAGCCCCAGGTCTCTATTGGGCATTGGCTGTGTATTGGTATTGCCTTTGGGTTGGCGCTGTTGACAAAAATCACTGCCGTGCTGCTGGCGCCGGCGCTATTGCTGATTCTCCTTCGTCCTCTCATTTCTGAGCGTCAGGATATCAAGACGTCAGTAAAAAGCATTTTCCTTCGAGTAATCTGGGTGTTTGGAGCGGCACTGTTGATTGCGGGCTGGTACTATGTGCGCAATTATGCTCACATGGGCCGCTTTTTTGTCGGCGGATGGGATCCCCACCGGGGATTTTCCTGGTGGCAGGAACCTGGATACCGCACTCCTTATGATTTCATGTATTTTGGCACGGCGCTGTTCTATCCCGTCTATGCGAGCCTGGCGGGATTCTGGGATGGCATCTATGCCACTTTCTGGATGGACAGCTTCGGCGGCGGCGTCATTGTGCCCAAGTATTTTACCCCCTGGAATTATGGTGTGCTTTCCGCGGGGATGTGGCTCGCACTTTTACCTACTGCTGCAATCCTGCTGGGGATTGTAATTGCCGCTGGTCAATGTTACCGCAGGGGCCTCACACCGCTGGTTTTCACCCTGCTGATCATCTTAATCTTCGGCGCAGCGCTCGTCCAGCACTTCCTAACCAATCCCAATTATTGCGCGGCCAAAGCGTTCTACTCGCTCGGCGCGTTATCCTGCTATGCTGTCTTGGGAACCGCCGGCTTGGAATTTTTAACACGCACACGATGGTTGAAACCGGTAGTATACGGGCTGCTGGGCTGCTGGGCAGTCGCATCATACATCGGCCATTTTATTCTCTGACGTTCTTCTGTTTTTAGTAATTACTTTTTTCGTGTACGAATTAACAGAACCGTGGACCATTGCCGTGGCACGAGAAAGGCATCCAGCCGCACCACCCAGGCAAGCAGCCAGTTGATCCATTTAAACGTCCATACCATACTACGGCCCGCGGTTGACTTCTTTTTGAGTGGTTTGACACGTTTTTGGCGTTCAAGGGCTGCGAAGCAGTGTGTAAGGATCAAACTGATGATTTTTTCGAGAGGCCCCAGCACTTTTTTTATTTCTTTGGGATGTAAACCGGCCTCTTGAAGCAGTTCGGCCATCTCCTCCAGTTCATAACGCCGGAGATGTTTCACAAAGTAATCATCAAAGGTGAAATAGCATTTCCGGTGAGGAAAAGTGATAACCACATCACCATCCGGAGAAACCATGCGGGCCAGTTCCTCAATGGCCCGTCGATCCTCCGGGATGTGTTCCAACACTTCCGAACAGACGACGCGGGAGAACGACTCGGTCTTAAAGGGCAAACACGTTGCATCCGCCACGACATGGAGGCCACGGGGGTGGATCTGGCGCAACGTTTTCAGTGCGAGAAAGGACAGCTCGGAATACACGATGCGGTCTATATTGGTAATGATGGGTGTAAGGCCGCTGCCCGCCTCCAATGTCCACCCCTCGGATTCGCCTTTCAGCACCTTGTTGATGCTGCGTTTCCGCAGACGATAGTTGTAGAGATAATTTTTCAGGGCAACATACCGGGGGTCTTCAAAAAAGTCCTGAAACCGGTTGTTCTCCTGCATGGCGCGCGTTCCCTACGGGTTCGGAGGAAGTTTAGGGAAGCGCGGCGTTGATCGCCAGCCCAGCCGGGCCAGGCGGAACTCGATCGCGGTCCAGAGACAGCCGAAACCATACTTCACGCTGCGGCGGAAATTAATTGAGGAGGCTTCTTCAAAATAGCGTGTGGGGCAGGTGACTTCCGCGATGATGTGCCCGAACCACAGAATCTGTGCAAGCATCTGGTTGTCGAACACAAAATCGTCGGAGTTCTCTTCCAGCGGAAGCTGCCGTAATAGCTCCGCCGAAAAGGCCCGGTAGCCGGTGTGGAATTCCGACAATCGCGAACCCATCAGAATGTTGTCGAAAAAGGTCAGAAATCGATTTGAGACATAGCGCCACCAGGGCATGCCCTGGCGGCGCGCCTGACCACCCAGGATCCGCGAGCCCAGCACGCAGGGATACAGCCCGTTCCCGATGAGCGCGGTCATCGTGGGGATCAGCTTGGGCGTGTACTGATAATCGGGATGTACCATGATGACAATGTCCGCGCCCTCCTCCAGTGCCATGTGGTAGCAGGTTTTCTGATTGCCGCCGTATCCCCGGTTCACATCGTGCCGGAAAACTTTGGTGTTTGGGAGCGATTGGGCGATCTCAGTGGTGTTGTCATGGCTGGCGTCGTCCACGAGAATGACCAAGTCCACCACCCCCTGGTCCATTACCTCTTCATGCGTTTGGCGCAACGTAACCGCGGCGTTGTACGCGGGCATTACGACGACCACTTTTTTATCACGAAACATGGGGCGTTATTCCTCGTTGGGCATGGGCTTGGTGGTCCAGACGGTGAGATTGGTGAGGTCGCGTTTTTCACGCTGGAAAAGGCTGGCGACAAGAATAATAACCAAGAAAATGATAATATGGCCAAAAAGGCCGGCATAGTAGACGTGCATGGGGTGCACAAGAAAAGAAGAGATACTATCGGGGAGACCTAATGAATTCATGAACCATTCTTTGGTGATCCAGTTCATTTGCAATACAGCCATATATACTGAATAAATCAGTGTGCATACAATTCCGATGGCTACAGACCGCCCATTGCCGCGCTTTGTGAAGAACCCTACCATGTAAATGCCAAAAATACCCCCGCCGAGCAGCGCGGCCAGCTTAGTGCCGGTGTCCTGAAGCGTCAGTTTACTCATTGTGAGAAACAAGGTTGCTCCGCCCATCATAATGATGCAACTTGCGGCCGATATCAGACGCGCCACAAACACATAATGCCGTTCTGCTTTGGTTTTAACCAGATGCCGGCGGTAAATGTCCGTCACGCTGACGGCGGCGATGGAGCTGATGCTGGAGGAAGAGGCGGACATGGCGGCGGAGAGAACGCCGGTGATAACGAGCCCCGCCAGCCCGGTGGGAATGGCGCGCACGCAGAAATACGGCAGGATGGATTCGGCCTTCGCGTTGTTGGCGCCAGTCAGGATGGCGAGGGCCTGGGGGTCGGGATGCTGCTTGAAATAGACGTAGAGGCAGGTGCCGAGGAACATGAAAAAGGTCCAGGTGGGCACGCTGAGAAAGCAGCAGATCCAGATGGACTTCGTGGCTTCGCGCGGATTCTTCGCCGACACATATTTCTGAATCACGTTTTGGTTACTGCTGTATTCGCCGAGCCAGTTGAGCATGCCCAGCACGAACATCATCAAGATGGCCTTGTTTTGTATCGAGAACCAGGGGACGGGTTCGATTTTACCCGTGTCCGGATTCAGATCGCCCAGCATGAATTTCCCATCCGCCATGGCGGTCGATAGGACCGTTGGGATGCCGCCCTCAATGCCATGCAACACGGTGATGATGCAGACGGCCGCTCCGAACCACAAGAGGAAGGTTTGGATGAACTGCGCCCACACGATAGCACGCATCCCGCCTAATACGGTGTACGTGGCGATTACGAGGCCCCCCGCAAAAATACACCACATAGGTTCGGCTCCGGTCATCTGCTCGAACAACAGCGAGACCAGATAGAGAATGGTGCTGACCCGCATGACCTGGCCGATGACAAAAACCACCGCCACATACACCCGCACTCCCGGACCGAACCGGCCTTCGAGATACTCAAAAGCGGACGTGCACCGGCTCCGCCGGAAAAACGGCAGGAAGACTTTCGATGCAATGTACAGCCCAAAGGGCAACATAAAGGCGGGCAAGAGCCGCAGATACGCGGTTTTATAGGCGTCGGCAGGATAGGCTACGACGGTGATGGAACTGATGGAGGTGGCGAACATGGCAAGACCGAGGAGCCAGGCGGGAAATTCGCGGTTGCCGAGGAAATACCCTTCCGTCGATTTATTCCTTCGTGCAAAGATCGGGCCAATAGAGGCGATGGCGAAAAAATATACCGCCAGAATGCACCAGTCAAGGGCTCCAAACTGTGTCATGGTTTCTCCCTTGTTTCCGTCCTATTCATCAATAGAAGCCGATGCTCAAAACGGAGCATGGGAAGCATAAGCGGAATGGCGGGATTATTCAACTTTGTTAGCATCGCTACAAGGGTTCGGAGTGCGGATATGAGGCGTGGAAAATTCGTGATTACAGCGGGACAATTGGGATCTTGCTCATGGGTTGCGGCGGAATTTTTCGCTGTAGATGTGGAGGATGGCGATGTCGGAGGCGCGGATACCGGGGATGCGTGCGGCTTGGCCGAAATTGACGGGGCGGACTTCTTTGAGGCGTTGGCGGCTTTCGCGGGGGAGGCCGGGGATGGCATCGTAATCGAGAGATTCGGGGAGAGGGATGCGTTCGGCTTTCCGGAATTTTTCGACGTCTTTTTCCTGACGTGCGAAGTATCCTTCGTATTTGACGCGGATTTCGATTTGCTCTGCGGTCTCAAAATCGCAGGATTCGGGCGGGGGGGTGAAACGCCATACATCATGGAGGGTGATTCCGGGACGGCGCAAGAATTGGCTGGCGGTGGAGGGGGTGTTCATAATGGGGGCGCCGTGTTCAGCGAGAAATGCATTGATTTCTTCGGTGGGGAGGAGGGTGACGGAATCGAGGCGCGCAATTTCCTGCCGGGTACGGCTTTCTCGTTCGCGCATGCGGTTGAGCACGGCATCGTTTCCGAAACCATAGTGTGCCAGGCGCTGATCAGCATTATCGTGCCGGAGATGGAGACGGTGTTCGGCTCGGGAAGTAAAGAGACGGTAAGGCTCCATGACGCCCCGCGTGACAAGGTCGTCGACCATAACGCCGATGTAGGCCTCGTGCCGGCCCAGATACAGCGGTTCTTCCTTATGCAAATACCGCACGGCGTTTAGCGCGGCATAAAGACCCTGTCCGGCGGCCTCTTCATAGCCTGAGGTGCCGTTGATCTGACCCGCATGGAACAGACCGCGGACACGCTTGGTTTCGAGGTTTGGCTTAAGTTCGGTAGGCAGTACGAAATCGTATTCGACGGCATAGCCGGGGCGTATGATTTCCGCTTCTTCGAGTCCGGTGACGGTGTGGAGCATGGCCAGTTGGACATCTTCGGGGAGGCTGGTGGACATGCCATTCACATAGATTTCGTTTGTAGAAAGGCCTTCGGGCTCGAGAAAAATATGATGGCGGTTGCGCTCCGGAAATTTAACGGCTTTATCTTCGATGCTGGGACAATAGCGGGTGCCGATGCCGTGGATACGTCCGGAATATAGAGGTGATCGGTCCAGATTCTTCTTGATGACTTCCTGAGTGGCTTCTGAGGTGTACGTAATCCAGCAGGAAATCTGGCGGGGGTGAAACGACTCGACGGGGGTTCTGAAGGAAAAGGGACGGGGGTCGTCGTCGCCGGGCTGTTCGGCCATTACGTCCGTGTTGATGCTCCGCCGGTGAATGCGTGCACAGGTGCCGGTTTTGAGGCGCCCAACATCGAATCCCATGCGTCGATAGGCATCGGAGAGTCCGGTTGCGGGGGGATCGCCGCTGCGTCCGCCGTCAACGGAGGTCATGCCGAAATGTAGGCGGCCGGCAAGAAAGGTGCCGGTGCAGACGATGACGGCGCGCGCGCGAATCTCCGCGCCGAGTGCGGTGGCGACGCCTGTCACTTCACCCTCATGCACTAAAAAGTCCACTGCTTCGTCCTGGTGGAGGGTAAGGTTGGGCTCCTGTTCACAGATCCATTTCATGTCATATTGATAGGCCACGCGGTCGGCCTGCGCGCGAGGGGAATGGACCGCCGGGCCTCTGGAGCGGTTCAACATGCGATACTGGATGCCGGTGCGATCCGTGCAGCGGCCCATCTCGCCACCGAGGGCGTCTATTTCGCGAACTACTTGCCCTTTGGCGATGCCGCCAATAGCGGGATTGCACGACATTTTGCCAATATTCTCGATCTGCATGGTCAGCAGGAGGGTGCGGTGGCCCGTGCGGGCGCCGCAGAGCGCTGCCTCGATCCCGGCATGCCCGCCGCCAATAACTATGATCTCGAAATCGCGCATGAACTATTTTTGAGCCTTCTACCTTCTTATTTCTACTTCTTCCTTTTCGCGGGAAAAGAAAAACGGATAGCACTGATTTACAGAGTAAAGCGTATCATATCTCAAAACACCGCTTTTATGAAAAGTGCATTGTCAAGAGGCATCTGCAAAATAGTTTGTTATATTTGATCACGATGGCCCTCATGTATACATATCATTCCCTTCTACGCATCGCAAAATTCAGGAGTATGCCTGGTGACCGATCCGGACCAGCCGATTGTGGTTCAAGTACCCTTTGCCCCTTGAAATTCTGTATAACACTGGGCGTAATAATGGTCCAGGGCAGGAACAACGAGCCAATAACGGCTCGAACGCCTGCGCCCTGCCATGGAATGCTTCCCAGGCAAGCAGCGGATCGCAGAAAATCCATCAAGGAAGGATGAGAGGATGAGTGGTTTGGCAAAGACCGCATGGTCTTGGGAATCAGCGCAAATCTTTCTTACGAGCTTGACGCTGATGCTCTTTGAAATTAATCTGATCCGGCTATTCTCCATCACTGCCAATTATCACTTGTCGTTTTTTGTCCTCGCCATTGCACTATTTGGCATTGGCCTTGGGGGGGTGTACGGCCAGATTCTTCAGCAACGGCGGAAAGACCGCCGTGATTTTTCCGGCATTATGTCTTACCTGCCTGTATTGTTGAGTCTCAGTATTCTTGCGGCCACGGCGGGGCTAATCCATATTCCGTTAAAGGGTTCCGCGGCTGATTCCATGCTTTTTAATGTCGGCGGTCTCCTGTTTCTTTTCCTGATGACCGCCATGCCGTTCTTTTTCGGCGGTCTATTTGTCTCAATGATTTTTGCTTCCTGGAACCATACGGCTGCCCGGCTGTACTTCTGCGACCTTGCCGGCGCCGGCATTGGATGCGTGTTGGCCGTGACCGGGCTGGAATGGCTGGGCGGCACATACATGCCGTTTTTCATTGCATTTATGGCGCTGCTGCCCTTGGGATTTGCCCGGGGGGGAATGCGCCGAAAGACGATCATAGGCGCATGTGCGCTGCTGACTGTGATCCTTGTGTTAGCCGGGGCTAATAACCACTGGGGGCTGTTTCAATTCAAGTCCAAGCAGATACCCGGGCAAGAACTGCTTCTGACCAAATGGAATTTTTATTCTTGTCTTGAATTCAAAACCTGCCCGGAATGGAGAGGCTGGCGGCCCAGTTCCCAGTATCCCGGTCCTTTCCCTGATCATGTTGTCGTCACGCAGGATGGCCGCGCACCCACCTATATCACTCATTTCGACGGCGACTATGACAAGGTAAAATACTTACGGTACGATTTTACAGCCCTTCCCTTCTATACCCTCCCGGCCCCAAAAGCCCTTATCATCGGGGTGGGCGGGGGCCGAGACATCCTGACCGCAAAAATGTTTGATGTTTCGAGCATCACCGGGGTGGAATTGAATCCCAATCTAGTGTCGGCCATGCAGCATGAGTTTTGCGAATATTCAGGGAATGTATATGGACTGCCGGGAGTGGATATTGCGGTGGACAACGGACGCACGTTCGTGCACCAGACGAAAGAACACTATGATCTGATTGTATTGTCGATGACCGATACGCAGCTTGCGTTGTCGCAGGGAGCGTATGTGCTGACGGAAAACTATCTGTATACGGCGGAAGCATTCGGGGCCTACTGGGATCACCTCACTCCACAAGGCGCCTTCTGTACAAATACAGGCCTTTTGCGAGGCGATATGATCGTGCGCCTGGTGAGCACGGCGGCAAGCATGTTGGAATCAAAAGGGGTGGCCGAGCCGGGCAAACACATATTGGTATTTATGACCGATCCGGTGGTCAAGAATGTCAGCAAGGGTATGTGCATGGTGGTCAGCAAGGACCCGCTAACGGCGGAGGCCGTGGCGCGGGGCCGTCTTGCCTGCAATTCCTTAGGCTACAGGCTGGTGTGGTCTCCATTGGAGGAATTGCAGCCTCAGAGCGGCGATGTACACTACTGGTTGTCGGAGAAACTTGCGTTTACGGCACGGCAACCAGAGTTGTCTCCCGAGGAGTGGGCGGCGGGCATGGGATTTCTTATGCGTGCGGATTCACGAGAGGTCTTTATTCGCGCACAGCATATTGATTTGTCCCCGCTGAAAGATGATCGGCCCTATCTGTTTTATGGGACAAAACCCAGCCGTTTCATTCCCTCTGTGCTGAGTTTCCATTATGCCGAACGGGAAGTGGCACAGTACGAAAGCGGGTTTTATTTCATCCTCAATCTTTTTCTTGCCGTATTCACCGGGGTCATGTTGTTGATGTTGTCCCCGTTGGTTCTGTTTCAGCACGCGGAACTCGGCGGGGCGGCCCGTCAACTGCGGATGGGATTCCTTGCCGTGTGTTTCATGGTAGGAGCCGCCTACATGATAATAGAAGTATCCATATTGCAGCAGCTCTTCTTGCTGCTGGGGGATCCTACGATTACGTTTGCGGTCACGTTGGGCGTCATGCTGGCGTTTACCGGAGTGGGGAGCCTGATTTCCGGAGGGATTGCGCCGGAGCAATTGTGGGGATTTTTATGGAAGGCCGCTGGGGCGGTGACGGGTATCCAATGTTGTGCATGGTTGTTCCTGCCGGGTGTGTTCGGTGCACTTCAAGGGGCGGACATGTGGGTGAAATTATCCATTGTGGCGGGGGTTCTGGCCATACTCGCCATTCCCATGGGCATGGTGTTTCCCAGCCTACTGCGTCTCACGGGGCTGAGCAATCTCAATATGACCTGTTGGATGTGGGGGATGAATGGCGTGGGTTCCGTTCTCGGCAGTGTGACCGCCACCATTATTTCCATGAATTGCGGCAACCATGTCACCTACCTGATGGGTATCCTCCTGTATGCGTGCATATGCCTGATAATGGTTTATCTCAAGCGAACGGCTGAACAGCATTTTTCCGTGACACCCGGCGCCACGGCTTAATGATGGGATGAGAAAAACGAGAGGGTAAACCAATACCAGAATGCCTGGATATAGTTGCGGAGCAACAACGGGTTCCGTGCCCGCCACAGTGCACGGGCCAGGTAGCGCGGGCGCAGGTAGTACCGCCGGTAGGCCGACCGGATGATGGCGGAAATTTGCTCCGGGCTGTCATATCCCACGGGAACATAGGAGGGTTGATGCATATCGGTCCCTTCCGGGAGGATGGTGCCTTCACGCCTGGCCAGTTCGGTAAGTGGTGTCCCGGGTTGAAAATGGAAGGGGTAAAATATCATGTAATCCACGTTAAGTTCACAGGCGAACCGGATGGTTTCTTCGGCCATGGCGGGAGTTTCAGTGGGCATTGCGATAATAAAAGAGGCACGCACTTCCAGCCCGGCCTTTTTGGCAGCCTTCACCGCTGCCCGGCTCTGGTCCAGTGTGATGCCCTTATTCGCCACCTTCAGCATTTGCTGGTTGCCGGACTCCAGTCCGAAGTGAATATTATAACATCCGGAAGCGGCCATGCGCTTGAGAATTTCCTCCGAAACCGTGTTCACGCGGCTCTGGACTGTCCAGGTAATATCCAGTTTCTCGCGATCAAGCAGAGAGCAAAACGTATCCATCCATTTGGGGCTTGTGACGAAATTATCGTCCCAAAAAATGATTTCACGAATGCCATAATCACGTTTTAGGCGGGCAATTTCATCAATGACATTTTCCGGGGACCGGCGCCGGTACGGGGATGCATAGAGTCCGCCCTGATAACAAAATGCACACCGGCCATAGGGGCATCCCCGGGCGGTAATGACCGTTGTGGCGGGTGTCCGGCGGCACTGATTAGGCAGCGGGATATACAATTCATGTTGATAGATGGTGCGCAAGGGATGCGGAAAAACATCCAAGTCCCGGGCAGCAGGCCTGGGTGGGTTTGTGACAATGTTGCCGTGATCATCCCGGAAAATGACCCCTTGAACGGAATCACAGGAAGCCTGTTGATCCAAGCGGTCGAGAACTTCCGCCAGGGTTTCTTCCCCTTCCCCCGGAATGAGAATATCTACATGGGGGCATTCACCGAGGATATTCTGCCAGAAAGAGGATACGTGGGGCCCACCCATGATGATGGGGATTTCCGGGGCGCGGTTTTTCAATGCGCCAGCCAGTGCATAGCCGTTTGGAGCAAGACGCGTAAGACAGGATATCCCGACCACATCAGGTTTTTCGGCCAGAATGGCGGCCGCCTCTGTCTCAATATCATGATTTAATGCGGGACCATCGATGAAGACGGTCTGGTGTCCGCGGCCTGCGGCATAGGCCGCCAAATACCCCACCCCCAGAGGAGGAAGAATGCCGCGTTTCTTTGTCCCAGCCCCGCCATAGGACTTAGTCAGCCCATAGGGGGGTAATGCAAGTGCAATTTTCATGGATGATGGTCTATTTCCAGCATTTTCCCTTAAAGGGTTGCGGTTGCAGCTACTTTACGGACCCGGCGGGGACCTCCAGGCGTGTTACGCGCACGTCTTGGGATCATCTTACCTGTGGGATTGGGCGGGTTTCAATGCTCAGGTCCGGGCTGCGCGCCGGATTGAGGTTTGCGGACATACAGGTAGGTGGTGACCCCGTCAAAGGCTTGCGAAGATACACGCGTAAAGTGTGTATCGAACCATCCTCGCAAGTTTAACACAGAGGGAGCAAGTTCACGGGGTTCCCACCAGGATTCCACCAGCCAGACCCGTGGGGCATCCTGCGTAAATGATTCCGCCCGGACCGGTGCGATACCGTAGCGGCTCCAGAGTTTGTCTGCGGGCAACGACGCCAGGAAACCGAAAAGTTCCTCTTCAGAAAGCCGTAGAAAGGCTTGGGGCGCCCCGGGGAGGTAAACGCGGAAAGGCATCAAGGTGAAAGAGCTGGTATGCCCCACTTTATCCCCCGGCTTCCATTGTGAAGCGATATAGGCCGCTGCATCCCGGTTGTCCACCTTATATCGGACGCCCATTCGGTGGGTTTGCATCGGATGAAGGTTCTGAACATAGTAATCGCGCAGCGCCGGGAATGTGAACAGACATATCAGGATGACGATCCCTGTGCGCAGTACTTTGTGTGGCAATGCAACGATGCCGTATGCCACAGTCATATAGACAATCGCGGCGGCAAAAATGAAAACGCGGTGTTCATAAAACGGGAAGTTGCGCATGCGCCAGACGAGCACATTTAGCAAGATCAGAAACACTGTCTGAAGGAGAATCATCAACACGACGCTCTTTTTCCGGCGTAAAGCGAATAATCCGGACAGGAACAACACTGCCGTCATGGCAAAGAGGGGCCAATAGACGAGACTGCTTGCGCTGTATCCCGCAAAAAAGGTTTTAAACGTGATAAAGGCGGTTTTTGCATCCGGACGCACCGACCAGCTATTCAAAGTGATGGAATTAAAAATGAAAGACCACTCATATACCAGCAGGATCATCGGCAGGGTAAAAAGCAGCACAACCGCTTGGGAAAGAGTCCATTTTACAAGTTTTTCCCGGTGCTGAAACAGCATCAACGCAAAATACAGATTGAACAGGAATATGTTCCATACGGAGAAAAAATGCGTGTACATGGAAAGGATCTGCAACAGCACCATCCCAATCCAGTGCCGGGGCCGGTCATTTTCCAGAACTTTAATAAAGCAGTAAAATGCGCCCAGCCAAACGACGAGGAAGTGCGCATACGCTTTTAGTTCCTGGGCATAGTAAATCTGAAACGGACTAATTGCACACAGGAATGTGGCGATAATTGCAGCGGCATCATTTTTTAACAAGGCTTTGCCCGCGCAGTAGGTCAGTGGAAGGGAAAGAATAGAAAGAACACAGGGCAGCAGATGCAACAAGAAATCCGAAGTGGGCGAATAGGGAGGAAGGCTGGAGCAATGGCTTAGAATCCATTTCCATAAGCCTGTCATCGCTATTGGGAGCGGCGGATCGCTGATGGTTTCCGTATTTATAAAATCGAGCGAAAGTGTGAGCGATTGGGATTGGGCGAAGGTGCATCCTTCATCATACCAAAGACTTGGAACCCATAAGCCGTATAGCCGGAGTAGCGCACCGAATAAAATGATCGCCATCAGGATCATGCGATACCCCCGCCGTGAAACCCGAGGCTGTGCGGAAGTGGTATCCATGATGTTCCTTTTACCTATGTTAACGAGATTGTACGCCGGGTGAGCCTGGCGCCCTCCGGCTGCAACGCGGTGATCGCGTCCACGCCACATGTTAACAAATAGCGGCGCGCCTCCGGGATATCCAGGCAGACTTCCGAAACGCGATGACTATCGTCGCCAAAGCAGAAAACAATGCCGCGGTCGCGCGCGGCCTCGGTCAGCCAGGCGGCGGGAAACGGGCGCCCGAAACCCTTACGGTAACCGCCGGTGTTGACGTCAAGAATGCATTCATGTTCGCGGATAACGTCGAGAGCCTTGAACGCCGCGGCGCGCACCTTGGGTGTGCTGACGGATTCTTCGGAAGGCGCGTGACGCCGCACTATGTCGAGGTGCCCGATGATTTCCGGCCGAAGCCGCCGGACCATCTCCGCGACGGTTTCGTAGTACCTCACAGCGAGTGCTTCCACTCCGCCGCAAGCGTCCGCGGCCAGATCGAAATGGTCTCTGCGGTAATCAATGATATGCCCCGCCACCCAGTGTACCGAACCCACCATGTATTGAAAGTTGAACCGCTTACGCAATCCCAGCATAAGATCCGCATAACGGTCCTCGGGGATCACTTCGGCCTCGAAGCCTTTGAGCAGGATAATGCGGTCCGCCAGTTGTTCACGCAGCCGATCCACCGCGGCGGCATATTCCGTGAAGAGTTGATCCAGCGTTTCGACGGTCCAGCCCATTGCGCGTTCCTCATCATAGAGGTGGTGCGGTTCAACCCGGGGCGCATGCTCGGTAATGCCGTACAGGGGGCAGCCGGCAGCAATCGCCGCATGGGCGATATCCTCGAGGGCACTCTCCGCATGGTCGCAAAAGGCGCTGCTATGTCCGCCATGAAGCGATACATTCCATGATTTGTCCGTATGCGGAAATGTGGTATTCATGCTTTTGTATCAAACACGTTATGACTGCTATAATGCCCGCGGAATAAGACTGTGGGGGCGCGGGCCTGCTGATGATAACACGTGCGGGCCGGTGACCTGCAAGAGATGGGTACAGGCGTGGAATTAGTTTCCGAGTTACCATTGTATGAGTCCATCAAGCGGGATTTACAAACCCGCATCGATAGCGGCGAATTGCCGGAAGGCGCCCGGATTTTACCCGAAATAGAACTGGCCAAACGCCAGGGTGTCAGCCGCTCCACCGCCCGCAAGGCCCTGCTGGCGTTGGAACAGGAAGGCTATCTGGTGCGGACGGCAGGCTTGGGCACCTTCGTCAAATCCCCGAAGTCTGCCCTTCAAACCGCCCTGGCCATTCAAACCATGGCGATCACCGTCCAGCACTTGGACCGGTTCAACCATTCCGGCGAAATGGTCCAGGGGTTTATGAATGAATCCGTGGGGCATGGATTCCATGCCATGATCCACCCCCCCATCACAGATAACGCGGATGAATTCGAATATCTGTTGAATGTCCGCCGCAGCGGCATCAACGGATGGGCGCTCTGGTTGAAAAGCGCTTCCGAAAAGAATCTCAGTCTCTTGCGGGGGTTTCAGAAATCGGGGCACGCCCTCGTACTTGTGGACCGCTACGCCCCCGGCCTTGATGCCGATTCCGTCGTGGCGCAAAATGAAACCATGGCGTACCAGCTTACCCGGGAATTGTTGCGCCGCGGACATCAGGACGTCGGACTCATCAACTTCCCGCTGGACTGCACCGTGACTACGGAGCGGCAGAAAGGCTACCAGCGCGCCTTGGCTGAAGCTGGCGCTACCTATGAGAATGATTTGGTGGTGATCGACCAGATTCAGGGCGTTGAGGCCTTGCGAATGCAGATGCTGGGGCTGCTTAGCCGCCGCCACAGGCCCACCGCCATAGTGTGCGCCAGCGCACATCATGCCTGGTGCCTCATCAAGGAACTTGACCGCTTAAATTACATCGTGCATGACGATATCGAACTTGCCTTGATCGATGATAACCGCTTTGCGGAACAATCCGGCCTCAACATTTTAACCGCCACACAGCATTCCTATGAGATGGGCCAGTGGGCGGCCAAGCTGCTCTGGCAGCGATTGGAAAATCCCACTATGCCCTATCAGCACCTGTATACGGAGCACGATCTGAATTTTACGCCAAGCCCATGACAGCGCAGGACCCTTTCCTGTATTCTCCCCTATATCGAATAATGATTAGCAGCCAACAGGCGAATAAACAGCAAAAGAAACTGCATATTTTCTGATGAAAGCCTTTGACAAAGAAATTGTTTCCGGAAATATCTTCCGCTCGGTGTGGAAACAAGCATGGCCCCTGGTGGTGCTGAATCTGGTTAATGGCTCCCACGGCTTTGTGAGTCACATACTGGTGGGGCATTTCGTGGCCGCGGAAAACAACGCCGCCAACGCCGCCATCGGTGTGGCCTGGCAGGTTTTCATGGTTATCGTGGTGTTCGTCGCCTCATTGTTCCAGGGAACCAACGTTCTCGTGGCGCGCTATGCGGGCCAGGAAGACCGCCGCAACATGGGCCGCGTGTTCTATCAAACCTTCCTCTGTTCGATATTTGTGCTCTGCTGCGTCGTGGGGCCGGTGGGATACCTGATTTCTCCCGCATTGCTGAATTTCGTGCGCGCCGATGTGAACGTGCAACACCATGCCCTGCCCTATATCCGCATTCTATTCGCCTGTGGCGCACCCCTCTTCCTCATGTTCATGATCACCGGAGCATTCCAGGCCTCCGGCGATCCCAAAACACCATTGAAGCTGGGCATTCTCACCACTTTATTGAATATTCTTATCAGTTCCGTCCTTATTACCGGCGTGGGACCTTTTCCCAAACTGGGCGTTACCGGCGCGGCCCTTGGCATTGTCGTCGCCCCCCTAGTCAGCGTTGCTATTGCCATATCCTTAATCCTTCGCAAAAAGACCCACATTCCGCCTCCAGAGCGTTTCTCGCTCATCCCGGATTTCTCCGTTATTCGCGTCGTGGTACGCGTTGGGATTCCCACGGGCATTCAAGGCGTCCTGCTGAATATCGCCGGCGTCTTTCTGCTTAAGTACATTGGCTCGCTGGAACATAGTTCCGCCGCGCAAGCGGCCTACACCATTTGCTACACGCAGCTTTTCTCGCTCGTTACCTGGACCGCCTTCGGACTCCGCGCCGCCGCGGGAACGGTCATGGGGCAGAATATCGGCGCAGGCGATCCCGCCCGTGGGAAACGGGCCGTGGCGTTGGCGGGATGCCTGGGTGCAGTTTGGGCCAGCATAATCGGCTTGATGTTCTGGCTGTTCCCCGATGTTTTTTTGAGCGCCTTCAATGCATTTCATGAACCCGTGGCAACATATGCGCGGTCGCTGCTCCATTACCTCAGCTTTTCCGGTGTTTGCTTGGCCGCCGCACTGGGATTAACGGGGGGCATCCAGGGTTCAGGCTATACCACGATTCCGATGTATATCGCTTTTCTGACCCAGATTGTCATTCTGCTGGGATTATGCGCTATCTTTTCCGCATTCGATGCACTGACCGCGGAACGCGTCTGGATGTGCATTCTTATCAGTCATGCATCCCGGCTGGCATTAACCTATGCCGTCTTTCGGACGGAAAAATGGGCGCACATACGCATAGAAATAGAAGATATCAGAACGCCCCAGGAACCAGAAGGAGTCTAATCTCATGATTGACTTGCGCAGCGATACCGTAACCAAGCCCTCGCCCGGCATGCGGGAGGCCATGGCCCGCGCCGAGGTGGGGGACGATGTCTACGGCGAAGATCCCACGGTGAACCGGCTCCAGGAACGCGCCGCGGAATTGATGGGCAAGGAAGCGGCCTTGTTTGTGCCCTCCGGCACCATGGCTAACCTATTGGCGCTTCTATCACAAACCCGTCCCGGCGATACGATCATCCTGAGTGAAGGGGCGCATCCATATCATTACGAGAACGCCGGGCTGGCGCGCGTGGGCGGCCTGCTCACCCGCACCATAGAGGATCCCTTCTGTAAAATGACTGCGGAACAGGTGGCGGAGAAAATCCTGCAAGTGGACGATGCGCATTATTCGCCGACTACGCTGGTCTCCATCGAAAATACCACCAACCGGGGCGGCGGCGCCTTCTATCGGTTTGACGAAATTGAGTCCATCGGACGCCTCTGCCAAAACCGCGGGCTGAAATTGCATTGCGACGGCGCGCGGATTTTCAATGCGGCCATTGCGAGCAATATCGACGCGCAATTTCTGGCGCGCCCCTGCGATACCATCTCCTTCTGCCTTTCCAAAGGACTTGGCGCGCCCGCTGGCTCCCTCCTCTGCGGCCCCCGTGAAACCATCCATCAGGCGCACCGGTTCCGTAAAATGCTCGGCGGCGGAATGCGTCAGGCCGGCATCCTCGCCGCCGCAGGACTCTATGCCCTCGAACACCACATTGACGACCTCGCAAACGACCACCGCCGCGCCCGGAAATTCCGTGCCGCTCTCGAATCCGCCGGGGTCACCTTCCCCTTACCCTCCCCCACGAATATCCTTTACATGGAAGTCCCCGATCCCATCGGCCTGGCCAAACGCCTCCGCGACAACGGCATCCTCTTCAACCCGCCCCGCACCCCCTGGCTCCGCGTCGTCTTCCACCGTGATATCTCCGATCAGGACCTCGACCAGGCGATAGAGATTTTTAAACAGAATCTCTGATAGACATAAAAAGCCACCCTAACAAAAATCATTGCAATATTGGCGGAAACAGTGGTTGGTTCGAATGATGATAGTGGTAAGATATGAGAAAAATATCATCAACGTGAGATCAGGACACAGAGCATTCCTCCGCCCCCGGCTCTGACTGTACTTCAAATCAGCGAAACTGGAGGAGATCCATTACATCATGAGCATTCTGACTAAAAGCTACCTCATAGGCTGTGTTCCCATCGGCGTTCCTGACTCTTTTGTCTACTCCGTGAGAGAGAAAGAGGCTCACCACCCCAGCCTGATTGCAGAAGGCGGCCTTATGTAGCGGCGTGTCACGTGCGGATATTGTGCGGGCTTCGATGTCTGCTCCTTTACTTAAAAGTAGTTCGGCGATTTGGACTTGACCTTCTGCCGCAGCTACATGAAGAGGAGTCCTTCCATATATACCTCTTGCATCATCAACCGGCGCACCATGCTTTATCAGATGCTCGACTATGTCCGCGTAGCCTTTAGATGCGGCTATGTGGAGCATGGGCTCCTCTTGCTTCATGTCGCCTCCCATTAGAAAAGTGTTTATTGGATCTGCACCTTTTTCCAGCAGTATTTCTACCATTTCACTGCAGCCAAAGTACACAGCTACTGCTAGAGGGGACACGCCATTGGCATTAACTACGTTGGGATCCCACCCTAATTCGAGAGAAAGCATTAGCAAACCAGGATTGTTAAATTGAATACAAGATATAAGTTGATTTGCACGTTTCTTATTCCTACGAATAGTGAACCGTCTACTTAACCACTTTCTCATGCTATTTCCCTTTTGGTTTATGTTGGGTTGTTACTCCATGCAAATACACTATAAGGCATCACCACCGTTGGTTTTGCACGTCCATATTTAAGTCAATGGTTTCCTACCAGAAACGCCACCATGGCTTGGGTGCCGCAGCTAAAGCCGAAGGCGTACCAATTGCCCAAAGAGCCTTTCTGGTAGCTGTGCGAATTTCGGGTTCTTGGTCCTGCAGTAATGATATCAAGGCACATTCAATGTCTATAACAGCCTTCTTTAGACTTTCGATTCGTTCTTTAATTATTGTGTGTGCAATGTCACTGAGTGATTTAACTATTTGAACTTTTGTAACTTTTTGCAGATGTCGCAGATCTAAGCCGTAAAGCAGACCTTCAACAATTGGGGTTAACTCCTCTGGATAACTTGGCGACCCCCCAAAGGCTTGTATCCTGAGCCAAGAGTGAATAGCAAAAACTCCCGTGGCTCCAAGCTCAACGGCGTCAAAGGTAGCCTCAATGGGATCACCCTCATGCATGTCTTGAATCAAACATTGAATCTTCTTCATATACTCCGATTTACAATCCATCATATTGATTCCTTTCTATAATGCTCATGAGAATGACACAGAATCGGATTGTTTTTTTGATTTACAGTAATTTAAACCTTTTGCTATCTTTAGTCAAAACTCATAATTTTGTGTAGATTTTTATTTGATGCAAAGGGTTCATGTTCAGACTGCGGGATAAACCAACTCATGTGTGCTGAGTATGGCTTGTTTCCACCAGGGATTCCGCAGGGATTCTTTTTTCACCAGATCCATAGTACACCCAAAAAGGGTCTCCAACTCTTCTTTCATGCTCATCAGGTCCCACAGACTCCACCCTGCTTCAGGATCAAAAGTTATCAACACATCCACGTCACTCAGGGCTAAGAAACATCGCAAAGAAATTTTGTACCCCTTGGTATTCTTGGATTGTATATCCCCTACAGGGAAGTTCGTAGGGGCGGTCCAATACCCAGGGTGGCGCTTCGCGCAACCCTGGGTCCCTAATTTTCCAAGATCGTAAAAAAGTTTCGCACATGGTTACGCTGCCTTGACATTAAGTTGTTTGATGGTGGCGGTTTGCGCGAGAAGAATTGCAGAGCAGATCTGCCTGCCCTTATCGGTGATCCTGTAGCGTCTGGTACGTGGGATCTTGGCGATAAGTCCGTGTGCATGGAGTATCCGCAAACGATAGCTGGTTCTTCCGGAGGCGGCGCGGCGTGTCTCTATGTGGGCGGGGTCTTGGGGAAAGAGAAGGGCGGCGATATCCCTGTTGCGGAATCCATTCAGGAGATACTCCGGGCGATGGATGGCCTGAAGCAGGGGAAGGTCTGCTGCATCCCACGGTCGTACTGCGCGAAAGCGCTTGCCTCCGCGGGTGATGCGTTTGGTAACAGGCCCCAGCAGTTGTGCGAGGGGAATGTCTGTATCCAAGTGGCTCAGGGCATCGAGGTAGCGTTCGTTGGCGCGTTGGGAAACATGGGCGCGCCGTTCCAAGTCCGCCACGCCTTTGCGCAGGGGGCGCGGGAGAATATCGCCGGCTTCCCCGGCCTCTTTTGGCCGAAGCACTTTGATTTCGTGGGGGTTGTTGATCGTGGTTTCCACGCGCAGAATACGGCCTCCTTTGTCGTACATCTTTACAGAGTTGGCGTTGACGCCGTGTTTGATGCGCAACCCTTCGGGGCGTTGCTCATAGTGGCTGACGGCTTCCCCCTTAAACGGCGCCTGCAACTGTTTGCCCAAAAAGCGCATGACGTCGCGGCTGGAGAAGGTCGTGATGGCGCCCCACACCAGTTGCGGATAAATGCATTGAAGGTCCTGCGGACGGTCAAACACAATATCCGTGGCCCATTCCGTTTGATGGGCAAACCAGTAATAGCGCAGATTGCCCAAAAGCTGCTGGTGAACGGGATTGAGCCGCGCCGCGATGGCATTCAATTGTTGGGGCCAATCCAATCGCAAAAACTCGTTCATGAGCGTTTGGGCGCGATGGGGATCTTCCAACCTAAAAAAGCTGTTCTCGTAGCGCGTATAGTCCAGACCCTCTTCATCCAGTCTGCGTCCCAGCCATTCCCGGCCGTTCATGCAGACCTGGATGGGAAACGGATACCAGGTCTGGATCCGTGCATGCATCAACCCGAACAGCGGGTCGTTGAAGTAGTGGTACAGGTGCAGACATTTGCGCAGGCGGTAGACCAGTTCCAGTTTCTTCTCATCCCGGTTGCGGTACATCTCGTATGTCATGCAGGGCTCCACGCATTTAAGAACGCATACCAGACCGGTTTCGACCGGGTGTTCCCGCAACACCTCCCGCACAAGAGACTCTTTGCGCTGGTGACTGGAAGGCACGTAAATCACAGGGCGGTTCAACCGCGTGGCTTCTGCCAAGGACGCCGCTTTCAGGAAGCTGGTGGTCTCTTCGACATGCTGCCCATACAAACGGCGCGGCACATCCTTGCGCGACAAATGCAGCCGCATCCCGTCTGGATGCATGAGCCCTCGTAAAATGCCCCGGAATACTATCCGGTCAAAACCGTTGAGAACCGCGATAGCCTTTTCACGGTACTTTTCGATAAACTGAAGCATGGCGTTTCTCCTTTGTTGTGATGGAACGGATAACCTAGTATATCCGGTGGAGGAACGCCATCTATATTTCACGCTAATCGTTGAGCATACCCAGAACCCACAGGCCGGAACCCGATACCCGATACCCGATACCCGGCACCCTAAACCCCAAACCCCAAACCCTAAACCCAACGAATTTTGGTTGCGGCTACGCCACGATAGGCTGGAATTATTTATCCCCGTTGGGGAATTTGGTTGTGGCCATGCTGCACCGGGCTGGGTTGTTGAATTTCGTTGGAATTGGTGGTGAGATGTTGACACGGGGTGACATTGCATATTTCGGGTGGCGCTTCGCTGACCCTGGGTCCCTAAGTTTCTAAGATCATAAAAAAGTTTTGCACGATGAAGTTGTTGCGAACAGCGTAAAGGAGAGAGTATGAAATCATCGCCCCCAAAGGGGGCGAATTTGAATAGCCGCAGGTGAAACCTGCGGAATGAGTTGTCCTAAATGCTGACCCTGAATGGGTCAAACAAGCATTCGTTTCAACATCTGGCCCCTTCAGGGCCATCCAATTAGGGAAACCGTGATCCGTGGGTTACACCCACGGCTAATCAAATGCCTCCCCTTCGGGGAGTCGTTATCCACGCGTAGTATCGACGCCGTCGCTTTTCCATTCCATGGAATTCAAATGGCTCCCCTTCGGGGATCATTTGTCCGCGAAAATCTGGGTAACCCGTGTATGCCCTCCGCCTTGTTCCTCATAGCTCGGAGTGCGAAGGAGAGTTATCCACAATCTATTCGTTGGTTGCGGCTACGCCGCGATAGGCTGGAATTATTGAATCCCTGCGGGATACCTTTTATCGATGCAAATCGAATTGTGCAATGCGGGGGTGGAATTATTGAATCCCTACGGGATACCGCGTTGCGTTCCAAATTAAATCGGTTCGCGCAACTCTCCTGTGGCGGGTAAACCCCGGGCTGGAATTATATATCCCCGTTGGGGAAAACCCGCAGGAAATAGGGAAACAGAGAGCGGTCGTCTTTTTCCCTGTGTGCGCCGTGGCTCCGTGTGCGATGGATCATCACGCGGAGGCACGGAGATCACGGGGGAAGAGAAGGGATAAATCGTGATACAGATTGCATCGATTGCACGGATTCGAGCATTGGGAAAATGGGTCCTCTGTTTTCAAAGGGGATTGCGGACAACCGAGAGCGATACCCGGCTTCTTCCTTCGCTATAGCTTCGGAGGATACGTCGTCACGCGCTGCGCGTGACTACGCCGTGGCAAGCCCGATAGGGATAGCGATGGCGTTGGATATCCACACCGAAGGTGTATGAGATAGTAGCTGGGTTGGCGCAGAATGGTTCTGCGTCGTAGTGTTCGTGAAATACCGTGAGCGCAGAATTACTCTGTGCTTTTCCTTCAAAATTTCCCTTTGTTATTGCGCAGAATCATTCTGCGCCAACATAACTTCACGCCGAAGGTGTGAACCACGGATTCGTTACTCTGCACATTGTTTCCACGGTATCGCTTTGCACAACACTCCGGTTTCTACGTTCTATCCCGCCTGCGAGGTGCATATAACAAAAAAGGCGCAGGATATATTCCGCGCATAGTTGTACTTTTTCCATTTGCGAAAAACAGAGGCAGGCGTGGGGAATAATTATGGGAATATCCGGGTTTTCATTGAACAATTTGCCTTCGGTTAGAAGGCGAGGAGGTGTTCATGAAAGAGATACACTCTTTAGGTGTTTCAATATCGGGGCGTCTTAGGTGGAAAGGCAGTTTCACACGTTTCCTTTGTCTAGTGGTGGTGTCTATTGCCGGTGTGGCCGCTGCGACGACCCCGGCTACCTTGCCGCTTGATCCGGGAGAAATTGTCGTAACTACCTTTTCCGGACTGCTCTCGCCGGTCACGGGTCCAGGCCCTTATCCTGCGGACCCGGACGGCTTTGTCGTAACGCTGGTGGATACGCGCGTGCCGCCTGTGGCGGGCAATCCGGTTCCCGTAAACGATGTGAACTGGGTGGTGGAACGCACGCACAACGAATTTGCAGCGCCCGGCGATATCTGGAAGGCTGCGAACCTCGGCCAGGTCTTCGGCATCACGCTTGACAATGCGGCCGCGCCGAACATCTATGTGACGGCGACGACGGTGTACGGTCAGTTCGCATTCGGACCCGGCGGACCCGGCGGCGTATATCGCATTGATGGCACGACCGGGGCGATTTGTAACGTGGCCTCGCTTCCGAACGGAGGCCCCGCATTGGGCAACATTTCGTTCAACGGTGACGCAGGCAAGCTCTACGTCACCAACATGGACGACGGGCTCATTTACATTATCAACACGATGACCGGGCCTTGCCCGATGACGGTGCAGCCGCAGACATACGATCATGGCGTACAAGGACTCACCGATGCCAGGATGCCGACCATCCCGGATGATGGCGTCATGGGCAACTTCACGGCGCTGGGCCGCCGCGTCTGGGCCGTCGAATACCACAAATACCGGATCTACTACTCGGTTTGGACAGCGGGCGCCACGGAAATCTGGTCCGTTCAAACCAATGTTTCGGGCATTCCACAGGCGGGCACCGCGCAGCTCGAATTCTCCGTCAATTCGCTTGCCCCGCCGCGCGTGCCGGTTTCCGACATTGAGTTTTCCGTAAACGATGAAATGTTCATCGCCGAGCGCACCATGCCGATGGGAAAGGACACGGGTGCGCTGGATTACAACCAGCCCTGGTCACACGTTTCGCGCGTGCTGCGCTACACGGGCTACCCCGGGCCGTGGAGCAATTTCGCCACCAATGAATTCGGCATTGGCAGCTTCGGCGGCAGCGGATCAAATTCCGCCGGCGGCGTCACGCTGGATTGCGACACGAATGTCTGGGGTACCGGCGACGCGTTGCATTTCTACGGTTCAACGGGCCACACCGACTTGATCTATGGCCTCCAACGGGTTCCGGCGACGGGCAATCCTCTGGATGTCCCGACTACATTGAACAGCTTTGTTATTGGGCTCTTCGGCCCATCGCCCTACACCAGTTTCGGCAAGACCGCCGTCGGTGATCTAGTCCTATACCGCGCCTGCATGACGACTCCCGAATACCCCTGCGCCGATCCGACGTTCACCATTTGCGGCGGCGGCGTTCGCGACGATTTCAACAGCACCAATGGGGACGAAAATTCGACCCCGAGCGCGGCGTTGCTCGCCGCGGCCAACGCGCACTGCAAGCCGCTTACGAAGTTTGATGTGTTCCCCGACGGGCAATGCTTCATCCACACCTTCAGCGATTGCTGCGAGGCGGGGTGCGAACTCGTCAGTGTGAAGCTGGTCATTGGCCTGAAGGCCGCCGCCATTGGCGTAAACACGGCCAATGACACGATCACCATCGGGAACAACGCAACGCCATTGTGGACCGAACCGATTGCAAATCTCGCTAGCAACGGCACATGGCAGGCAGGAACGTGGAATCCCGGCCAGTCGACCACACTCACGCTCGATCTCACCACCCTGCCAACCGGCCCGAATCCCGGTGATCTCTACAACATTCTGCCGGACCTCTCCGACTGCTCTCTTGATCTTATCGTGAGAGACTTCACGGCGGTGGATTTTGCACAGCTCAATCTCGTCTGGTGCTGCGGCCAAACCGGTGAAGGCGAAGGCGAGGGCGGCGGAGAAGGGGAAGGGGAAGGGGAAGGCCAGACGGACTGCATGACGCTGGGCATTCCCCAGGTTGAATGCGAACCGACAGACACCGGCGGCAACGGTTCGCTGGTGACGATTGACATCACGAACTTCACCGGCCATGACGCGCATTACGTGCTCGTGACCCCCCAGAGTCCGGGCGTGACGGCGAATCCACAAATGATCCCGACGCTGATCCCCAGCGGTCAAACAGGCGCCATCACGTTTTCCACCCAAGGCGGCGTGCCGGGCGTTCCTATCTGCGTGACACTGACATTAATTAACGCAACGGATGCCGAGTGTTTTGAATGCTGCTCGCAGGACATCTGCTTTGATGATCCCTGCAATTGCGCGCTCGTACCGGCCGATCAGGAAGTGGCGGAGTGCGATCCGGCGAACCCCGGCACATTCATCTACACCTTCCCGATCTACAACATGAGCCCGAGCATCATCGAGCATGTGTACCTTTTCCCGCCCGCGGGCATAACGATCACGCCGGTCTACTTTAACATCCCGTCGCTGCCGCCCTACGGCTACACGGCGCCGCTGACGGTGACCATTTCCGGCGCAACGCCGGGCCAGCAGGTCTGCTTCACCATCGGCCTGTACGATCAGCACCTTGACTTCTGCTGCGCCTTGGAACACTGCATTACCGCGCCAAGCTGCTGCGAAGATGACATTGAGCCCCCCGTGTTCGACGTGCCAGTCGATCTTGTGACTACCGTGGACTGCGGCGTGCAGATCAGCCTGCCCCATTTGACGGCGCATGACAACTGCGACGGCGATCTCAGCGGCAACATTAAAATCTCCGGCGCGATAGACACGACGGTACCGGGTCTTCAATGCGTGACGTATACCGTCAGCGATTCGCACGGCAACACCACAACCTACAATTACTGCGTAACCGTGTTAAACAACTGTAATGACGGTGGCGGAACACCCATCGACCCGGCGCTGAAATTCCATTCGGCCGATGAAAACACCGACAACCAAATTCAGTTGAGCGAGCTCCTGCGCGTCGTGCAGTTATTTAATGCGGGCAGTTACGGCGCCGCTTCGGGCACGGAGGACGGGTACGCTCCCGGCGGCGGCGGCAAAACCGGCGCCCCGCACTCCAGCGATTACAACCCTTCGGATTGGTCCATCAATCTCGCGGAGTTGTTGCGCCTCGTGCAATTCTACAACGGCGGCGGGTACGAGGCGTGCGCAAGTGATTCATGTGAAGATGGATTCACCGTGAAAAAGTAAGCATATTCCAAAAACGGTATTACATCGAAGCCGGGCGCGATATTCTAGCGGAGTTCGTGCCCGGCGGTTGTATGTGAAAAGCACATTAAAAGAATCTTTATGCGCCACCCGCCAGAGGAATTTTCATGAATCTGCCCGGCATGATGCGTTCATGCGTTCCTGAGTTCCGGATTCGCTTAAATATATCAAATAATAGGTTACTGTCCCTATTTATTTGTGGGAAACGAAGTTCCCCAGCGTTCTGAGAACAGGAGTTTCTCCAGTGGTTTCCGGGAGCGCTTTTTGGGAGGCGCATCGGCGGGATATCCCACGGCCATCATCGCCATTACCCGTACGTTGCTGGGAATGTCCAATATCACCTTGGTGCGTTCCGTATTGATCCAGCCAAGCCAGCATGTGCCAAGACCCAGTTCCGTTGCCTTCAGCACGAGGTGTTCCATGGCGATTCCGAAATCAATCTGGTAATACTCTATGCCTGTAATTCCAGCACCGATTCTGTTCGTCACAATATCCAACTGTGCGCAGCCTACCAGGAGAAGCGGGACCTCGCGGACCCACCGGTTGCCGGCAACCGGTCCCATGGCTTCTTTTGCGAGGCGTTCGATGGTTGATCGGTCCGTCACGGCGATGATCCGGATGGGTTGGCTGTTGCTCGCGCTCGGGGCCCAGCGCGCCGCTTCGCACATCGCCACGATGTCGCGGGGGTCCACCGGACGGCTGTCATAAGCGCGCACCGAACGCCGCGCCTGAATGATTTCGTCGAAGGTCATTGTAGTGCCTCTATCGGTAAACAACTATTATACAGAGAAATAGTGGCCAAGCACTTATATTGGCTTTTTGTGCTTTTTCCAGATGAAAATGTCTGATGTATTCTATTTTTTCGACGGTCTGACGACAACAATCGATCTTGCAATTATATGGTCACACCATGCACTCTGGATGTAAACGGATAGGGAATCTTTCGAGAAAACGGGAGTGTATGTATGAAACACGTACTCGCAATTTGCATTGCCTGTGTCCAGGCCGCGTTTTTGATTCTTGCGTCGGTGGCGGTGGCGGAGCCTGTGGTCATTGGCGGGGTAACGTATGAGGTGGTGGATGAAGGGGAGCCATTTGTGGAGGCGTCGGCCCCTGAACAATCGTGGGAGGCCCCAAAACCATATAGGGCGGAACGACGCGCGGGGCTGATGGCGTTTCAGGCGGACGATCCGGGAGAGTACATTCCTAAGCGCATTCCGCGCGACGCGGAACATGTGAAAAAACTCTGCGTGTTCGTATCCCAGGGCGAGACCACGTGTTTCTCGCTGGGCGTGCATACGTTGAAGGATATAAACGGCCTGTCTGCGACGTTGGATCTCAAGGGCGCGCCGGTGTCTGTTGAACTGAGGCACATGCACTGCTGGCCGCAGCGGACGGGATGGAATTCCCGGAAGTGGGTCATTATCCCCGAACTTCTTCTTCCATTTACCGGCGGCAAGCGGACTATCCCGGTCAAAGATGGCATTCTTTGGGAAGAGCCGTTCGATGTGGAGTCCGGGAAAACCGTGGGCCTTTGGGTCACGGTAAAAGCGTCCGCGGAAGCCGTTGCAGGCCGCTACACGGGAACACTCTCCATCTCCGGATGCGGGGAAAAGCCCTTGAAGGTGCCAATCAAATTGGAGATCCTGCCCATCGTTCTGCAACAGCCGCAGGATAAACATTGGTTGATCTACGGGGACTCCTGGCGCTGGCACAACATGAATGAGGAGCAGATAATAGCGGAACTCCGGGATTTCGCGGCACATGGGTTCAACGGTCTGGTCGAAGGGCCGTTTGGCAACCTCGATCTTTCCGGCATCCTCTCCAGCGCCATCACGTTCGATGCCTCGCCATACCGAAAGGTGGTGGAACAGTGCAAGGCGGTGGGGATGCAGGGGCCGCACGTATGCCAATTGGGCGGCATACCGGAGAAGGTGCGCAGCGCGCTGGGGATCACCTGCGATGTGGGGAAGGACGTCTGGCCGGAAGAACTGCGGCGGGGCGTAACCGATGTCGCCCGCGCGGTGTTGCAGGCCACGAAAGACGCCGGCGCGCCCTGGTACTTCTACGGTGTGGATGAGCCCACCGGCGACAACACCTACGCCATCCAGGAATACCAATGCTGGCACGACGCGGGAGTTCCCACCTATGCCACGTTCTACAAGATCGACTTTTTGGACAAGGCGTCCGCCTATCTCACCACGCCGTGTTTCGTCTCGGGCCTGGTGAACAATGAATCCGAAGCCCAAAAGGCCCGCGAGGGCTGTAAGAAAAACGGCGCCGAGTTCTGGTGGTACGGGACCGGCTGTTATGTAAATCCCGCGCCCCAGGAAAGCGGCATGATCTTTAACCGGTATGGGGCCGGGGTGTTCTTCTGGAAAACCGGCGCCAAAACCCAGGTCACCTGGACATTCTGCCGCCCGCATGGCGATGTGTTCAATGATTTCGATGGAGTGCTTGAGAACAGCGCTGAACCCAAGGAGCAAGTCACCGCGTACCCGCATTTTCTTCGCCCGAACGACTGGAGCACGTATCAGGGAGCCATCCCCACCGTTGCCTGGGAATCTTTGCGCGAAGGATATAACGATTACCGGTATCTTCATGCGTTGAAATGCGCCATTGAACAAGCGCGCGCCAGCGCGGACAAAAAGCAGATGAAAAAAGCGGATAAAGCGGAAAAGATCATGAACGATCTCGTGGCGGACATCCCCTGGTGCAATCCGATGAACCGCCCCGACAAAAAAAGGCAGGCCGCACTCACCTCGCTCAAACTTCAGCAATTGAGACGCACTGTGGCAGATCAAATCCTTATCTTGCAGAAATAAAGCCGGCCAACAGCAGTCTCCACGGCATCACCGTGAACCTATTTGAGGTAAAGACTATTCCGAAATTGGATCTTTGGTTTCCCTGGAGCGTTTTTGGAGAACGTATATAAAAACAAGGATTATCAAAAAAAAGACTATCTCTACGAGAAGTCCCTTCCGAGCCAGATTCCAGTTCGGCAGCAGATTCCAGACATTGTGTGGAATGACAAAATTAATGAGCCTCAGAATTAGCGTGTGTATCGGTGTTTGATCACCGTATCCGGAAAATAACCACTTGCCGATGGCTCGTACGATCCAGTCAAAATCAGGCAGCACCGAACATGCCATGGCGAACTTGCAGTCCCGCCAGAACTTAATGATGATAAAGACTGTCAGGAGGAAAACGGTCACATGGCTTAGAATCCAGAACCAATCGTCGAACAAGGGTGTAGGCGGATGGTACGTCGCCTTTGCCAATCTATCGAGAATTCCATGAGAAAGGAGCGCAAGCCCGGCAACCGATGCATATTGTACCGGCAGAGGACGAACATTCTTCAGGCATCGTTGAATCAGGATTCCAGTTACGAGGTGCGTAGGCCCTTGCATGTCTCAGCTTTCCCGGTTTATGCCGTGTGCCGATTTGTCAGACCCTAGAATTTATTCTTACATCCGTTGCATGGTATATAAATGCACCCGCACGTCAGTGCTGACTTCATTCCTGATAGCATAGAAATCTTTTAAGGTTTGCTCGCGATTGCTCTTTCCCTGGAGCGGGGAAAGATAGAGTTGGCCGCAATAGCGGGTGTTTTGAATGGCATTGACGATGCTCTCGCATTCAAACCCCGCCGCCAGAATAAAATTGCCCGATATTTTAATTTTGCGGCTGTTTCTATTGATGGTTCCCGCTTTTCCCATCCCTGAAAACACTTCCGCGGCGGTTTGCTGCTTGCCCAAGCGGGACAACGCTTCGTCCGTGGCCGCTTCCCAGCCGACATTGATGTAGATTTTTTCAAAGGGCAGGCCTTCCAGCATCTCAAATGCACTGTCCGGCTGGTCCAAAAAAGATTGGTTCGTTGAGAATAGAAGCAGATTGGATCCCGTATGATAGGACTCCCCGCAGTGAAACCCCTCGAAGGCCCGTTTCGCTGCATACTCGATTTCCGGTGCGGCCAAGGCATCGCATTCGCCAAACACCACGGAATTGTAGTTGTACAGGTCCGCGCCATAGACCTCCGCCAGCGCAGCGATCTGCCGATCGATATCCTCCCTGTTGCGCACGGCAAACTCCGCTTTCCCCCGCACCGAACAAAACCCGCAGGCATTGATGCAGCCGTCCATCACCTTGACCAGAATCACCCGGTAGTCCACCCGGATCGCGTCTGGCGGAAGCACCATCATCTGCCCGTGGATTTCATGCAGCCGATCCGCTGTCTTTTGAAGTTGCCGCCGATCATTCCTGGCCGCTTTCCCAAGAAACTCCCAGCATCGGCGCACGTCCTCGTCCTGCACAGCCTCCCCCGATTCATACCGGAGTTCCGGCATGCGCACCAGCAGGTTACGGAAGGCGTGTATCAGCCGGTCAAACGCATCAAAGGCGGCCCGCACATACGGACGCTGCAACCCATCATGACCATGAAGCGCCGGCAGGTCCGCCCTGCCATTTACCGCCCACGCGGAATCCCCGATAAGTTCCGCCGGCACGCTCAATGCGCCCGGCACGCCCAGTGCGCCCGGCACCCACACCCGGTCATAATAAATCCAGTCATTCGCCATCGTCCGCTGGATCCAGTCCCAGCTCTGCGGCGACGGGAACCCGTCTATTCGCTGGATACGTCCTTCCAGATCGAAATTAAACTTAAAGGAATCAAATAGCACCATGATCGGCTTTCCCACCCAGTCTATCAGGCCGGTTTTCTTAAACGTCCTGCTGCCGTTACGATCAAACTGCACCGTGATATCGCCCGCGCACATACTAATCATAAAAATCCTATCTAGAGCAGGGACACATCATAGCGTTTTTACAGTCACTTTTGGTAGACAAAGAGCATGCCTTCGTTGTTCATGGTGAGTTTGTTTCCCTCGATGGCGGCCTCCGTCTGTCCTGCGCCTTCCCAACTCAGGATATAAGTGGTCCCATCCTTGGTGTAGACACCCTTAAAATGCCGGATCACCGGACCGCCGACGGGATTCGAGAAGCTCATGGCCGCGGCAAACGCCCCGCCGCGTTTCAGCGTGATGGACCCTGAAATGATATTGGGGGCTTGCCGGCCTTCATGAAAAGGCGAATATGGAATGTCATGTCCATCCACGGAAACTAGGATGTAGGTACCGTTGCCAATGCTGGCGCCCCCGCTACTTTTCTGTATCATTTTACCCGCCAGCGGTAATACCATCACCAGCACTACGGCCAATAGTCCAATTCCAATCTTGGCTTTGTCACGCATTGGTGTATTTCCTATACCCTACGGCCTGGAAGAAAAAACTCCTTGCCCTTCCCCCAATTCTCCCAGCATATCTCAAACGTCGGCGGTCCGCAAGGCATCGAATTTGTTTCTGTCGAATTTGTATCGATTTCCTCACTTATTTGATAGGCCCCATGGTATACTTAGGGTGATGGGTGGTTTCCGGTTTATCGGGAGTTTTGGAGAACGGGGAATACCCGGATCCGGAGGAAAAAACAATGAAAGTGCATTTTCTTTTTCTTGTGTTTTTAGGGATCTTAGTATTTTCGATTGGCGATACATCTGCGGCCGGACCGCGGGCGCCTGTTTACTTCAACATCATCCATCACCAGGAAGCCGTAGGCAATCCCTGTGAAAGTCTTGCCGGCTTTCCGGACTGGGAAACGTTCAAGGCCAATCTGCAGAGCGAGTTGGCTCTCCTGGATGAGCGGAAGGTGATTTCCGACCAGTATTTCAGCGACTTCATAGTGTCCGTCGCATTCTACATGGCAGATACGGGCCGGGACGTAAACGCGATGGAAATATTCGACTGGTTCAAGGCGAGCAATCAGAATCTTGGGTATCACTTTCACCCCACGACCTGGGATGTGCCCATCCGCACGGACATGATAGCCAATCTGGCGTTTGATGAGGCCGTTACACAATATGCGCAATGGGAAGCCGCCTATTATGACTGGGAACCATGCCTTGCCATGGGTTTCAGTAAAATTTGCCTGCAATGCGGCACCCTCGACACCGGGCAGCCAGGGGGTGTCCAACTCATGGAGCAATATTTCGGCACGGCGGAAAAAAAGACCGTGATTGAATGCGGCCTCATGCGGTATGCACCGGTCGGCCAGATGTTCAGAAACACCTATATTCTGCCGCGTGAACAGGAGATCTGCTGTTCCCAAGGCGCGCCTCACTCGCATACGGCGAGTGACAACGGGCTTCGGACCATGTGGACCAGCGATTTGACGCTGGATTCCTCAGAATTGTTCCTCTACGCGTATAAGATTATGGGTCTCTATTTCATCAAGCATACGTCGAATGCCACCATAGAAGGGCGGTACAGCCCCCCTTCCCTGCTCGCACAGAGACTGGAGATGCTGCCGCCCGATATACCCCACTTCTTTGTCATCCATCTGACGGTCAACACAGCCATGATCGATCCGCTGGTTTCCCTCCTGGATTATCTGCAAGACGAATTCATCCCCGCCAATCCCAACTGCCGCTTTGTTTCCGGGGCGGATATCCCGAATCTGGTAATCGAAAACCCGCGGCAATTCACCATGGCGGAACTGGACGAAGCCGCCACGTACTTTCTCCAAAATTATCTGGCCCGGCCCCCTGCGTTTATCAAGTACAACGGCCATTTCATGTCCAACGTCTCACTATTTAAGGCGCTGCAATCCACCCTGCAAACTTATCTGTCCGGTGCAGGCCGCAGTGGAACGAAATCGAACCTGTGGCCGGATTCTGTTGAGGCGCCAGACTTCGTGTATCCGCCTCTGGGAATGCCCACGGCCCTTTCACGCGACATAAGAGTAATCGATGCCATGCCAATGTCCGCCTTCGCCGATGCGGTGATGAATTTGCTACCCGGCGATGCCGTTCCCTATATCGTGACAATTACACTGCCTTTGCCCAGCGACCCGCTTACCGTGAATGCCGCGGAATTCCTGAACGGCATGTGCACGCTGTTCCTGCGCCTGCGAAATGCCGCGGAGCCCGTGGAAGACCTCCTGGAATTGCCTATCCATCTAATCCCAGGATATATCGTGCCCATCTCGAACTTGGACCGGGAGGCGGAACGGAACGCTGGATTCAACTTTGCCAGCCTAACACCGCTTGAATGGTTCACCGACCTGCAAACATGGACCCTGGAACCCCTCCAACTGAAAAGCACCACGGTCGTGGAAGAGGGAGAAACAGAAGGCGCCGCCGAAGGAACGCTTGAGGGAGAGGAGGAGGGTGCAGAGGAAGGCGTTATTGAAGGAATCCTCGAAGGAGAGGAAGAAGGCACAGAGGAAGGTGTTGTTGAAGGACTATTCGAGGGAGAAGGGGAAGGCATGGCAGAGGGGGAGGGGGAATCCCCTGAAGGAGAGGGCGCCGTGCAAGAAGGGGAAGGAGTGATGGAAGGTGAAGCTGTGGATGAGTTTTGCACGGCCGACCAAAATGCCGATCACCAGATCAGCCTTTCCGAGTTATTGAGGGTCATCCAATTTTTCAACTCCAACGGGTATCATTGCGATGCTACTGGAGAAGACGGCTATGCCCCAGGCCCCGGAGAAACCACCTGCCTGCCTCACGACAGCGACTACAATGCCCAGGATTGGCATATCAACCTTTCCGAACTGCTCCGTCTCATCCAATTTTTTAATTCAGGCGGATATCATGCCTGCCCGGAGGAAGACACCGAAGATGGGTTTTGTGTTGGAATAGAATAAACGGGTAATGGTACGCATAACTGGCGTATTTACATGAAAAAACTTGAGATTGGATAACACGGGCTAATAGTATAGGGCCGAGGAAAAGGATAGTCTCGAAAAGAACAGGTATGGGGCGCCTTTTTCATGCCAAGGGCGGCCGCGAATATTGTGCGTTGAGGAACATAGTACATGACGTATAACGCAATAAGATCTTTGGAACTTCTCCGTATCGGGACCGGATTGTCGAATGTTGTTTTCCGCGAAGATCAGGAGGAAGCCGTCCGCCATATTGTGGAAGGCCATGGCCGGCTTTTGGTGGTGCAAAAAACCGGCTGGGGCAAAAGTTTTGTTTATTTCATTGCCACCAAGTTGTTGCGGGAAGCAAAGGCGGGGCCGGCCTTGCTGATTTCGCCGTTGCTGGCCTTGATGCGGAACCAGATCTCCGCGGCACAACGGATGGGCGTACAGGCAGTCACCATCAACTCGGACAATCAAGAGGCATGGGCGGATATTGAATCCGCCATTCACGATAACACAGTTGATATTCTGCTCATTTCGCCGGAACGGCTGGCCAACGATCATTTTCGCAAAGAGGTGCTGGCGCGTATCGCGGACCGCATCGCTTTGATCGTAATCGATGAAGCACACTGTATTTCGGACTGGGGTCATGACTTCCGGCCACATTACCGGTTGCTGGAAAGGATTGTGCGTTCCCTGCCGGCAAACCTTCGCCTGCTCGCCACGACCGCCACGGCCAATAACCGGGTAATGGAGGATTTGAGAACCGTACTTGGTCCGAACCTGCGTGTTTCCCGCGGCGACTTGAACCGTCCGTCGCTGCGGCTGCAAACCATCCGCCTGCCGCAACAATCGGAACGGATGGCCTGGCTGGCGGAGCAGGTGCCCGTGCTACCCGGTCACGGAATCATCTATACGCTTACGGTACGCGACGCGGAGCGGGTGGCGGGTTGGCTCCAGTCCCAGGGGTTAAACGTTGAGGCCTACACCAGCGAAACGGGCGAGTGCCGCATCGAACTGGAGCAAGCGCTCATGAACAACCGTGTGAAAGCGCTTGTGGCCACCACAGCACTCGGCATGGGTTACGATAAACCCGATCTCGGCTTCGTGATCCACTATCAGACCCCCGGTTCCGTCGTCGCGTATTATCAGCAGGTCGGACGGGCGGGACGCGCGCTCGATGCTGCCTATGGCGTGTTGCTCAGCGGAGAAGAGGAGACAGAGATTTCTGAATACTTCATTGAAACAGCATTTCCCAAACGTGAGGAAGCGAATGCGGTAATCGAAGCATTGCTCGGATCACCAAGTGGACTTTCAATACCCGAATTGATGATTCGGCTAAATCTCAGCACCGGACGGATTCAGAAAACGATGGATCTCCTGTCTTTGGAGTCACCCCCCCCTGTGGTAAAGCAGGGTACAAAATGGCAATTGACGGCGGCAAAACTGAGTGAAGCATTTTGGGAACGTGCGGAGCGTCTTACTGCCTTGCGCCGTGAAGAGCAACGGCAAATGCAGGAATATGTGGGGCTTGATTCTGGCCACATGGCGTTTCTGATCCGGGCGTTGGATGGCGAACCCGGAACCATCGTCCCGCCGTCCTTGCCACTATTGCCCACCGCCACAAACCCTGCGCTGGTGCAGCAAGCGGTGGCCTATTTGCGCCGCATCCACCTGCTTATCGAACCAAGAAAGAAATGGCCCAATGGCGGGATGCCCGAGTATGGTTTGAAAGGAAACATTCCTCCGGAGCACCAAGCCCAACCAGGCAAGGCGTTATGCGTCTGGGGCGATGCCGGATGGGGGAGCCTCGTTCGCCAGGGCAAATACCGTGACCGGCATTTTACGGACGAATTGGTGCAGGCCTGTCTGGAACTCGTGCGCGAGTGGAATCCCTCCCCCCCGCCCACATGGGTAACCTGCATCCCGTCCCGGCGCGAGTCCAAACTCGTTCCGGATTTCACACTGCGTCTTGCACGGGCGTTGAATCTACCGTATTATGCACTCCTAGAAAAGAACTTCGACCGCCCGGAGCAGAAAACCATGGCTAACAGTGTGCAACAGGCGCGCAATGTTGACGGTTCTTTTGCCGTCAAAGACATGGATATGCCTCAAGGCCCGGTATTACTGGTAGATGATATGGTGGATTCCCGATGGACCATGACCGTCGCGGCGTGGCGGCTTAGAACGAAAGGTTGCGCAGAAGTGTATCCTTTGGCACTCGCCCTGACAGGTTTCGACAAATGATATCGCCGCTCTCATTAGATGCACAGGTAACCTTATTACTCACGGGTCCGTTGATTGCCGGACGCAATGATCCCTCACAGGATCTCTTAACGTCCGGCGAATATAACCGGCTAGAAAAAACACTGCTCGGCAACCAGCGTTCAGTGCCGGATCTGCTGGGAGCGGACGCATCAGAATTGATCGAGATGTGTCAATCGGTGGTGGATGGTGAGCGCGTTAAGCGGCTTCTTGGGCGTGGATTCCTCTTGAGCCAAGCTATTGAACAGTGGCAAGCAAGGTCCATTTGGGTGGTGAGCCGCTCTGACGCACACTATCCTCAGCGGTTAAAAATGCGCCTAAAAGAACATGCCCCGCCGTTGCTTTACGGCTGCGGTGATGAAACTCTTTTAGACTCAGGCGGCTTGGCAGTCGTCGGTTCGCGTCATGTGGATGACGCTCTGGTGGCGTATACCGAGAACATAGGCAGGCTGGCCGCCCAAGCGCGTTGTACAGTAGTATCCGGAGGTGCGCGAGGTATCGACCAAGCCGCCATGCGAGGGGCCTTGATGGAAGAAGGCCGAGTTTCGGGCATCTTATCCGACAGTCTGGAGCGTGCCGCGCTTATTCGCGAGCATCGAGAGGTGTTAATGGATAAGCGGCTGGTTTTAATTTCTCCCTATGATCCTGCGGCGGGATTCAACGTGGGCAATGCCATGCAACGCAATAAGCTGATTTATGCGCTGGCTGATGCAGCTCTTGTTGTGAGTTCAGATTTCGAAAAAGGCGGTACGTGGGCCGGAGCTGTGGAGCAACTGGGAAAATGGTCGTTTGTTCCCATCTATGTGCGCTTTCATGGAGAAATTGGAAAAGGGCTGAAAGCACTTCGGCAAAAAGGCGCTCTAGCCTGGCCGAATCCATCCACCATAGAGAAATTCAACGAGGCATTGTCCGTTCAACGCTATCCTGAAAATGCCATGGAACATCAGGGAGAATTGCCATTTATGGTTGCCGAGGAATCAACCCAATGATTTCACGAGCGAATCAACCGCTCTGTTAAACTCATTCCTTTTCAGCCCATTGACTGCTTAATTAACTCCCGCGCGATGATCAACCGCTGGATTTCGGATGTTCCCGCGACAATCGATCCCACTCTCGCGTCACGGTACATGCGCTCCACCTCATACTCCCGCATATAGCCGTACCCGCCGAAGATCTGCACCGCCTCCGACGCCACCCGCATACTCATCTCCGTGGCGAACAGCTTGGCCTGCGACGCTTCCGCACTGCAGCGCATCCCCTGATCGCACATCCAGGCCGCCTTGTGCGTCAGGAGCCGGGCCGCTTCGAGCTCCATGCTCATGTTCGCCAGCTTCTCCAGGATCATTTCGAACATCATCAGCGGCTGCCCGAATTGCTGCCGTTCTTTTGCATAGGCGATACACCGATCCAACGCGCACTGCGCCCCGCCCACGCCCAACGGCGCGCCGACCGTGCGCTCCATATCCAGCCCGCCCAATAAAATCCCCAGAGCATGGTTTTCCTGCCCCATGATGTTTTCCATGGGAACCCGGCAGTCATGAAAAAAGATCTCCGCCGTGGGCGATCCGTGCATGCCCATTTTTTTAAACGGCTGGCCGACGCTGAATCCAGGCGTTCCCTTCTCCACGATGATCAAGCTGAGGCCACGAGGCCCTGCCTCCCGGTCCGTCCGCACATACACCAAAAACACTTCCGACACCGGCGCATTCGTAATAAAGGTTTTACTGCCATTGATGACGTATTCATTCCCCTGCCGTTCCGCAAAGGTCTGCATGGACAATACATCCGACCCCGCGCCCGGCTCCGTCATCGCGATGGAGAAAATCTTTTTTCCCGACGCCATATCCGGGAGATACCGCCGCTTCTGTTCCTCAGAACCGTGCTTGGCGAGGTTATGCCCGCACAGCGCCGAGGATACGGTGTAACTCATGGCCGTGCCCCCGCAGGCATAGGCGATTTCCTCCAACACCACGCAAAACGTGAGGAGGGATTGTCCGACACCCCCATAGTCTTCCGGCGCCAGGATTCCGAGCAATCCCAGATCCGCCATTTTCTTAAACGTTTCCCAGGGGAACCGCTCTTCTTCATCAATCACCGTGGCCAGGGGCGCAATCTCGTTCCGTGCAAATTTGCGCACCATCTGCTTAAATTCAATTTGCTCTTCACTAAGACAAAAATCCATTCGTGCGATCTCCCTGACCGGATACTCCAATCAATGCCTTACACCGCCTCCACCACCATTGCCACGCCGAGCCCGCCGCCGCCGCAGAGGGTTTGAATGCCGAATTTCCCGCCCGAACGTTTCAGATGCCGGACCATCTCGCCGAAATACATTACGCCCGACGCCCCGATCGGATGACCCAGCGCAATCGCCCCGCCCGTGGGATTCACCCGCGGATCGCTGTAAGGATATCCAAAGGCGTTTGCGAAGGCCAGACAGGGTGATGCAAACGCCTCATTCGGTTCAATGACATCCATGTCGTCCATGGTCTTACCGCACCGCGCCAGTGCCTTCTTCATCGCCGGAATCGGCGCCAGCAGCATCGGCACCGGCGCGCCTCCCGCCACCGCCATTCCGCGAATGATCGCCAGCGGCTCCAACCCCAGTTGCGCCGCCTTGTCCGCGCTCATGAGCATTACCGCCGCCGCGCCATCCACAATCTGCGACGAATTCCCCGCCGTCACAATGCCCCCTTCCTTGAATGGCGCCGGCAGTTTCCGGAGATCCTCTATAAAGCCCTTCGGGTCATCCACGGCCTTCGGACGCAACACCTCATCCGTATCCACCCGGCGCGTGACGCCCTCATATGTATATTCATAAGGAACAATGCTGTCGAACCAGCCGTTGCGTTGCGCGGTGACCGCCTTTTGCATGCTGGACAACGCGAAGCGATCCAAATCTTCTCGCGTATGCCCCTCGTCCGCCGAAATCATTTCCGCGCACAGCCCCTGCGGCACGCCCATGCCGATCTCTTCCTGACGCTCCGAAAAGCGCACCGGCAATCCCGCGGCCATCGCCACCATCACATCCGAGCCCATGCCGTAATGCGACATGATCTCCGCGCCCGCGCACACCATTACATCGCCGTTGCCCGTCTGAATGCCCTGTGCCGCGAACATGATCGATTTTAAGCCCGCATTGCAGAATTGATTCACCGTGCAGGCGGATACGGATTCCGGCAGGCCCGCGAGTAGCGCCGAAAAGCGCGCCAGATTACTCCCCTGCTCTCCGATCTGGCTCAGGCACCCGACAATCACGTCTTCGATATTCGCTTCATCGAAATTCGGACATCGCGCCTTCACCCGATCAACCAGACCGCGCAGCATGGCCGCCAGTAATTCCTGGCTTGAAGCCTGACAAAGCTGGCCGTTCTTCTTCATCCCGTCACGGCCCGATTTGCCAATAGCGCTGCGAACCGTTTCTACAACCACCACTTCTCGAAGTGCCGCCATAATATAACCCTTTTTTGTTCAAGTGCCATGAGTAATGTGCATGTAAGAACTGCTAAATACGGGTACTGCCACTACGAACCATGCCGTGTGGACTGCTTATGGCAGGGTTTGCGCTATCATAGGCGCTGGAAGGGCTGCTGTCAATGCCCCCATTCCCCTTTATCCTCTTGGAAAGTGTTTTATTGATCCGTCAGATCTGTCAGACTTGTCGGACCCGTCAGACCCGTCAGACCAAGAACCTTCCCTCAGAATCCATTGGTTTTACGGCGTAGGCGTGCCAGAAAAAGGATCCCGCACCGCCACCAGCGGCAGATTCTCTTCTAAGGCCCACGTTTCCCATTCCCCTGCCGTGCGTGTTAAAAAAAGCGCTTCCAACGCCTCATGCGAGACAACCATCAAATCATACGCTTCCATCAATCGCTTCAGAAAGTGCGCTTCCAACGCCGCCAGCGCCACATATCCCTCCTTGGCACGATAAAGGCCATACGCCGGCAGCGCCCCGCTCAACGGACCTTCGACGGTCAGCCCGTAATGGACCGGCATGGCAAACGACTCCCCAGCTTCCGCAATAGAAACTGCGGCATACCCCGCTTCACCCGTCCGCGCGCGCCCCAAAAACAACGCCAGTGCCGCGGAGACCAGTTGTTCCGCCGCACCCAAATCAGCCACCAGTGTCCGGGGGATATGCGGCGGCTCGATAAGCCCGCTCAGCGCTTGAAAATTCAGATCATGCCCTGGACGTTCCTCTTGTGGCGCAGGAAATGCCACCAGCGCCGCGTGACACAGCGTGGGAAACCGCCTATGGAGCGTTTCCCAATCGAGCCCAAGCCGCTGGAGTGCTCCGGTCCGTTGTGCTGTCAGCAGAAGATCCGCCGTGGCCAGAAATTCATCCAATGTGGAACGATCTCCGTCGGATTTTAGATCCAGCACCACAGTTTCCTGCCCCCCCGACAAATGTTCGTAATACGCCGGGCACGCTGCCTTCAACGGATCGCCGGAAGGGGGCTCAATCTTCAATACTTCTGCCCCAAATTGCCCCAACCGGTACGCCGCCAAGGGACCTGGCAGATTGATTGCAATATTGACCACCCGTATCCCTTCCAGCGGACGTATCATCCTTTTTGCCCTTTCATATCCGTACTTTATTCCTGTATCTGCACTCCGCCATTATCCCCAGGGCCCCTTTTCCCGTCAACTCCTTGTTTTTCTTTGGCTTAACGGATTGAAACTCCACAAGGATGGAAAAAGTCAAAAGGTTAATACTGTTTAAACGATAAAGGCGATTGGTGTGTATTTCAGAAGTTTTTTCCCCCGATTCTGGCTGTCACTTCTTGGGACAGCCCTGTTATCATCCCTGGGAACCTCCTTTTACACCTTGGCAGCGGATGCCCCCATTCAGCAGGCCGCATTGACGCCTCCAGCAGCATCCAATCCTCCCGTGGAAATCGATACCAACCCCACCATTACCGATGTGCCCTACGGCCCCTGCGAAAAAAACAAACTCGACTTCTGGAAAGCGCCATCCGATAAACCCACCCCTCTCATCGTCGAGATTCATGGCGGCGGTTTCTATGAAGGCGATAAAAGCGGATTCCGCCATGATCGCACCAACATTACCCGCTGTCTTTCTCTCGGCGTATCCCTCGCTTCCATAAACTATCGCTTTATCGGAGAAGCCCCGATCCAGGACATCCTCCGCGACTCCGCACGCGCCATTCAATTCCTTCGATACAACGCTACTGACTGGAATATCGACAAAACACGTATCGCCGCCTTTGGCGAATCCGCCGGCGCGGGCACCTCGCTCTGGCTCGCCTTCCACGATGATCTCGCCGACCCCAACAACCCCGATCCCGTCCTCCGTGAATCCACCCGCCTTAAAGCCGCCGGTGCGGAATCCCCCCAGGCCACCTACGACTTTTCCCGCTGGCCCCAAGTCCTCGACATCCCCCAATACATCTGGCAGTGCTCCAACTGGTTCGTCAGTCCCTCCTATTACCACATGGACGGACTGGAAGTCTTTAAACCAGAAGGGCGAAAAGTCCGTGCCGACCTCGACATGCTTGCCTGGATCGATCCCAGCGATCCGCCCGTGTACCTCTGGTCCAAACAAGTCAACACCAACATGAGCTACGTGAACCTCTGCCGTTTCGGATACGCTTGGGCAACACAAATGCTGTCTGAAGGTAAAGTGACAGACCCCAATAAAGTGATAAACGAGACCCATATCAATTTTGATATCCTCCATCACCCCGCCCACACCCAAACCCTCGAAAAGACCTGCCAGCGCATCGGCGTCCCCTGCACCGTCGTCTACCGTGATACCCCCAACGAACAAAAAATCACCCTCTTCGACTTCCTGTTAAAACAGCTCCTGCCGTAAGAAGTCAATACCCTTCGATAAACATTGCGTTAACCTCAGGGGTGAGGAGGCACAGGAGTTTCCAGCGTAAGATCGAGAATCACCTCGGGACGCAGCTTTCCGTCGGATGTGGTGCAATTGAGATTGACCCATGCCTCAAAGGTACTCACACTGGCTTTCACCGCTGGGGCTGTCGTGCCGTTGGGGCGCACTTTCTCTTTTGCCAGGGTAATGGTGCGCTGGATGGGCCCCAAGGGTATATGCTTTTCGATACCGGGACTATTAAACACATTCTCGATGACCTGCACCGCGGATTGGATCAGGGGAGCGGCAATAATTTCGGGAAGCTTTCCTATCTCCAGCACATGCCGCCATACGATATCGAGAAAATTGGTTATTTTTAGCAGAAGATCAGCAAGATGTGTTTGACCGAACACCCCCTTAATTACCTTTTCAATCGCTTTATGAAACTGGGACGAGAGTTCTTGGGCCACCCCTGCCAGGTTTGGAGTAGCGACAATTGTGGCCAAATCGATCACGGCATCCAATTCCATGGTCTCCTCGGTACATTTTCCCTGAACTAAATCCTTTACGTGAAAAGACACGCGGGGCACTCCGAGCAGAATGGGTTTCTGCGGAGTAATGTCCAACGGAGCCTCAGAGACCGCTTTCATCGGCACGTTTGTGGTCGGTACAGGTTGGTCAGCGGGAAAGTAATCATTTAGATAGAGCGCATGGGAAAGTTTCTTCAGGCAGATAGAAATGGACACAGCAATTTCAATCCGGCCGTTTTCAAGGATGAGAACATGTACGTCCTTCACTTCAAAGTTCAATTCCACATGCACTTTTCGGGAGTTCGGAAGGGGGATGTCGAATTCCGCCGAGGCGGGAACGGCCTTCCGGATACCGGTTTCGAGCACAGCAGTGAACCGGTCTCCTGATAGGGCTGCTTCGAAATCTACCATGGTGTTACCTCGCTATGTGCTAAATGTCATATCCGCGGGAACGATTAGCTTGTCACTGACTATCTCAATAGTGCCGATGGTCAAGCGCACATTGGCCGGTTCACCGGCAAAGTAGTTGGCAGGAATCTGCATGTTTTCAAGCGCCGCATTGAGAAGTTTGGCCAGCGCATGCTCGATACCCTGTTCAAGTTCGGACGGCAACAGCCCTAAAATGTCAAGTGACGGCGTTGGGGGTGTGCCGCTGCATGTAATTTGAAGGATGATTTTCTCTCCTCTTTTCTCGATTTTACAAATAAGCCCCACTTCAAGGGAAAAGGGATCCCATGTCTTTTCATACTCGATATCATGAAATTCAAAGCGAACCCGAAATTGCACAAGCGCCTCGTCTTTCTGTACAGGCGGTAAATTGAAAGAATGTGACGCAGGATAACAATCAACGTACTTACGGCCATCTGGCGGGGGAAGGAGGTTTATATTGAAATTGATAAGATGCCCGGTCTCGCCGATTTTAATAGGGAACTGCTTGCTGCTCCCGTCTAGACCTTTGCTGATGATTCGAAATAGTTCAGGTCGTTCGTGATGAAATTTCGTAATGATGAAATTTAACACCTTTTCTTGAATGTGAACCGTTAAATCACCATTTGGTGTTATGCACTCCATGGATGTTTTCCTTATTGGGGATTTGATTTTTTCGCCGTTAGCTTACCTTTTCACAAGTAATGTACCAAGCACCGTTTTTAATAACCCACTGCACAGGAGTCATTATGGATCCCTGTACAGGGGGCGGATTGGGTGTATCAGGGGGTAGTTCTACTTCGATGGGGGCCAAGCAATCCTGGCATTCAGCAGGTTCCGGATAGTCCTCCAGGATCTCAATCTCGCCTTGAGTGACCAGCGTGAAAGCTGGTTCTCCCCCGGGACCGCCGGTGGGTTCTTCCCTATAAGCTTTATAGAGATACTTCCCTACATCGAGCGAAGCGATACCATACATGTCATCTGCTTTGAGGATACGGCTGTCCAGGGGCAGGCCTTCTTCTTTGGCAACGATATCATAGGCAGCTTGTTCCATGTACCCAGGAAAGGACCAGATAACAGAGTCGCCGGCCAGGAGGACATATCGTTGGGGTGAAGCGAGGTATGTCGGCGGATCCTCGTCGATAATGGAGACGATTACAGTATAAAATTCTGGCGGATCCCCCTCATTTGCTTTTACTTTAATAATCCCGTCGAGGGCGGGCGCCAAGGTAGAACCATACCGGACTACCCCCGGATCTGAAAATGTGTGCTTGAAGAAATCATTCAGACCCAACCTCCGCGAATCGAACAATGTTTGTCCCATGAGATTAACTCCCTTCATTCACGTCTACTTCAATTTTAAGCTCAGTATGATTGCCGCATTCCATGTTGACACCAATGTCTAGGGCGTTGAGGCAAAAAATAACGGGTTTGCCCTGAAAAGCGAGATCGTACTTCCGGTCTATTTTCCCCGCTGGCACATCCACCATGAGATTGATGTACTTGTATAGATCTTTTAGAACGGCATCTTTGAGTGTGAACTTGATGTAATGAACAACGGACTCTGCCAAGCCCCCGCTGTGTTTGAGACCGTCTGCAATCCAGTCACATATTTCAGGTACATATTTCAAGACTTTTTTCAAGACCGGAACCTTTTCCAGCGCCTCCCGAATAGTACCACCAAAAAACTGGATGATGGCCGCCCAATAGTTGCTTTGATTAAACGCAAAAGAAAGCGTATCAAATAAATTCAAGGTGACTTTAAGTTTTAATTTATCCGGATCATCATCACAGCGCGCATGAAGTGAAGAGAGAGTAACTTCTACATCAACAGCATAAAGAGGCAGAGGCGCCTCGCCGATACACAGGGGGATCTCGAAATCGACTTTTTTCCCCACTTTTGGCATATAAATATAAATAGGGACAAGACACTTCTTAACGGGCCAATAGACCCATTTTAGACAAACACGTTTCAGGAAACCTGGTTTGACTATCTTGTTGATGTCGAATTTGAAGCGCATTTTCTCGGCATAGATGGTGGCCGTGAAGAAGCCCCTAATAACCCCATCCGGCGGATCCTTCGTGATGTTGATGGTGCGTCCACTTAAGGGAAACATCAAGTCCATCTTAAGGTCCATTTCGATCTCGAATTGATCCCCGGAATTTACCTTTATGGGGAGGGGGTGTTTTTTGCCTTCAAGCTCTTTCAGAAGTCTATAAAGCAACTTCTCTGCAGGCTTTTCGAGTACACCGATCAGGATATCTTGTTCGGCCAAGGTATGTGCTCCTTCTACACTTGTACGCCGGTGTACAACTGGACGGCGTTATCTTTAATGCCGAGTTCGAGTAACATAATCTGCAGCAGGTCCTGGAGACCGGCGGTGGTGGGGAAACGCATGTCCTTCACCGCATATTGCAGCACGATCAACGCTACATATTCGAGAAACTGCCGCAGAGGATCAGGTCCGATTGTGCTCATTTTGAGATTGACAATCTCCGGTTTGAGCAGTTCTTTTTTGCCGTCATCGTCCGGCACACGTGTGAATTTGCAGTTGATCCAGACCGTCACGGTGAAGGTGAATCGTTTGTTATCCTTCAGGTCGCGGAGGTCAAAGCTAATCTTGATGCCGGCCTGAAACTCATTGATTTTTGGGGGGATGGGATTCACCGGGTCCGGTTTGGGCGGATACATATCCACCCACAGTTCCACAACCTTGATGGAGTATTCAAGGGCATTCGGAGGATCTTTTTGGTTCAGCAAAATGGGGTGGGTTTCAGGATCCGGATCCTCTGGAAAACCCGAGGAAACCACACGAAACTCCTCCGGCCGGGCGTAGCGGTAGGTATCCAGGAGCTTCTGTATGCCGGTCTCGAAAAGATAGATTGTGAGTTTGGCTTCAGGCGTCCTGCAATCCATTGTATAGCCGCTCCTTACGGGGTGAGATCGTTGTGTACAACGATCTTGTCGATCCTACAGCCAGGTCGTTTATCAAACATATAGCGATCCGGAATCTTTTCAAAGAGATCAGGAACCGATAGCGTGCGCTGGTCCTCTTTTCGAACCGTTCCCACCGCCCGGACTTTATTGTCAAAGAAAAGTTCAATTTGCGTTTTGTCAGCGGCTTGAAGCATCAAGGAACGGACATAGTTTCTGGGTACAGGCTTGGGGTGGCTGTCGGTACTGGTAATCACAATCATGTGCTTTCCTGATTCGTGATGTTTCTCGTCAAAATGATCAAATTGATACAATTCAAGGATAAAATTGGCCGCGCCCGTCTTGACAATTTCCACAGGGTGATCAACAGGATCCAAGGACCAGCGAAAGCAACAGCATCCAGTCACGGAAAACAGGCAGATTACCACAAATAGAATGGCGACAACTTGAATGACAGCCTTTTTATACGCATGGGGAATGCTGAACATTAGACTCACTACCCTCCTTTTTGAATACTACACCACACCATACCACAATGGCTCACATCATTTTCTTGCGGAGCCACCCAACTCTTACAACCTCCCGGCAAGAAGTAATTGTATAGAGGTCCTTGCTAACTGTCAAGATCCCAAAACATCAGCACATTCCCAGCATCCCTGGTAATACTCCAAGTGGTTTGACAGCCCCTCTTGTTACTTGAAGTTTTTAAGTTGGATGGCCGGGCGTATTCACAAAAGGCACACAGTGGCTAATATCGCTGATGGCTGACCCCTGACTACTTTTCTGATTTCGCCTTTTTAGCCTATTTCGCAGCAAGAATTTCCCCCACAACCTTTCAGACAACAGTTTTTTAGTACTCTCTCATGCCCGAATCCTGGATCCCGGCCCCCGATACTCTCTTTTTCCTTCAACGTCCAGTGCCAATACATGGGGTAATCATACTAATGAGCGAATTCAACCACGGAAGGATTCAATATGCTATGATTAAGAGATGAAAAAAGCGTTTGGCGGCAAGCATTTTGAGCGCATATGCCTGAGTATGTAGAACAACCCGGATCGGGTACATCGATACAAGAGCGGGATACGGTGGAAATCCCGCGGCGGTTTCGCGTGTTGTTATTGAACGACCACTACACGACGATGGATTTTGTGGTGTATGTGCTAGAGCAGGTGTTTCACAAGGCGCCGCAGGAGGCGCAGAAAATTATGTTGAATGTGCACAAGAATGGAATGGGGGTGGCGGGTGTATATGTTAAAGCAGTGGCGGAAACGAAGATTATGGCGACGCACACGCTGGCGCGGAAGAACGGCTTTCCCCTGCGGTGCTCAATGGAACCGGAATGACCTATGATTAGCAAGGAATTGCAGATAGCGTTTGGGGCGGCGGTGCGGGAGGCGCATAAACGCCATCATGAGTATTTGTGCGTGGAGCACCTCCTGTATGTGCTGCTGGATGATGATTATGGCGCGGAAGTGCTGGAAAGCTGTGGGGTAAACCTGGACAGTCTGCGGAGGCGGTTGGATCGGTTCTTCAAGGAAGAGTTGGAGACGCTCCCGGAGCGGTCCGGCGGCACAATACAGCAGACGACGGCCTTCGAGCGGATGATCCAGCGGGCGTTCACGCATGTGCAGTATTCGGGGAAAGAAGAAGTGGATGCCGGGGATATTCTGGCGGCGATTTTTGAAGAAAAGGACTCGCATGCGGCGTATTTCCTGCGGAAGGAAGGCATAACCCGTTTAGACATATTGAATTACATCTCTCATGGGGCGGCGGGGCTGCCGGAAGAAGAAGCTCCCCAGAAGGCGGAAGCGGAGGAGGAAGCGGAAGGGGAGGAAAAAGGCGCGGCGAAGCGGTCAGCGCTGGAAATGTTCACGGTGAGCCTGAAAAAGCGGTCGGAGGAAGGTAAAATTGATCCTTTGATCGGCCGGGAGCCGGAATTGCATCGGACGATGCGGGTGCTGGGCCGGCGCCGGAAGAATAATCCGGTGTATGTGGGGGAGCCGGGCGTGGGCAAGACGGCGCTTGCGGAAGGCTTGGCGCTTCGTATTCACGAAGGCCGCGTCCCGCCGCAATTGAAAGATGTGGAGATCCTGGCGCTGGACCTTCCGGGAATGCTGGCGGGGACGAAATTCCGGGGCGATTTTGAGCAGCGGCTGAAAGCGGTGCTTCATGAGCTGAAGGACCGGTCAAACGTTATTTTGTTCATCGATGAGATTCACACAATTGTGGGCGCGGGCGCGACGACGGATTCGTCGATTGACGCGTCATCGATTCTGAAACCGGCGCTGGCGTCGGGCGAACTGCGGTGCATCGGCTCAACCACCTACGAGGAATTCAAGAACCATTTTGAGAAAGATCGCGGGCTGTCGCGGCGGTTTCAGAAGATTGATGTGGACGAGCCGTCGATCGAGGAGACGGTTCAGATTGTGCGCGGGCTGAGGGAGCGCTATGAGGCGCATCACGGGATTCACTACACCGATGCGTCGTTGCGCGCGGCGGTGGAACTCTCCGCGAAGCATATCAACGATCGCTTCCTGCCTGACAAGGCGATTGACGTCATCGACGAGGCGGGCGCAAGCGTGAAACTGGAATCGGGCGGAACGCGCAAAACGATCCGGAATTCCGACATCGAGCGCGTGGTGGCGGAAATCGCGAAGGTGCCGGTGCGCACGGTGTCGTCGTCCGACAAGGAAAAGCTCGCGCACTTGGACATGGAATTGAAACAGGGGGTTTTTGGTCAGGATGAGGCGATTGACCAGGTGGTGCGTTCCATCCGCCGTTCGCGGGCGGGCTTGGGCCGCGTGGACGCGCCCATCGGGTGCTACCTCTTCACCGGGCCGACGGGCGTGGGCAAAACGGAAGTGGCGCGGCAACTCGCGCAGATTCTCGGCAATCATTTCGCCCGTTACGATATGAGTGAATACATGGAGAAGCATGCAGTGTCGCGGTTGATCGGCGCCCCGCCGGGGTATGTGGGGTTTGATCAGGGCGGGTTGCTGGTGGACGAGATCCGCCGCCATCCCTACACGGTGCTTCTACTGGATGAAATTGAGAAGGCGCATCCGGACCTGTTCAGCATTTTGCTGCAGGTGATGGACAATGCCACGCTCACGGATAATACGGGCAAGAAAGCAGACTTCCGGCACGTGATTCTCATCATGACGTCGAATGCGGGCGCGCGTGAATTGGCCGCCACGGGCATCGGTTTCCGCTCAGGGGAAGAAGATCCGAAGCACAAGAGCCTGAAAGCGATTGAAAAAGCGCTCACGCCGGAATTCCGCAACCGGTTGGATGCCATCATCACGTTTAATGCGTTGCCGATGGAGATCATCGAACAGATCGTGGACAAGTTTCTGCGGGAGATTGAGACACAACTGGCTGGGCGGAATGTGCGGATTGCAATTACGCCGGAAGCGCGCCGTTGGCTTGCGGAACACGGGTTTGATCACAAATTCGGGGCGCGGCCGCTGCGGCGTCTAATCCAGCAGGAAGTGGAAACACCGCTTTCAGATGAGATTTTATTTGGAAGACTGGAAAAGGGCGGAACGGCCACCATCGAACTGTCCGAAGACAAACTGATGTTTTCGTTTACGGACGCATCATCCCCCCCGCGTTTGGATAAATAGAGTCCCTTTCCGGCCCTTATGCCAGATTTAACAGCCGGGCGGCATTTGCACGGAAGAAATTTTCCCGGAGTTGCGGGCATCGCTCCGTGGCCACCAGTCCGCGCGCCATCATGATCGCAAGGGGCATAAACGGCCAGTCGGAGGCATACATGATTTTCTCCGTGCTGTACCGCTGGAAAATGTACGCAATATTAGCAGCGGATCGCCCAGAGATGTCCAGCCACACCCGGTCCTCGAATTTCCGAGCCACCTCGAGGGTTTCGTCCATGAGTCGGACGCCAGTGTGGGCAAACACCATGCGCAATTTTGGGAAGGCCTGGAGGGCTTTGATGAAGCGGTCCGGTACGGACTTTCTCTTCATGAATCCCGGCTCATGGCCTGTGTAGCCGACGTGCGAATAGGCGATAATATTATTGGCCTCGCACCACTCGAACAATTTCATCATGTCGGGATTGTCAGGGGCAATCATCTGAAATTCGGGATGATACTTGATCCCAATAATGCCGGCTTTTTTCTGGGTTTCGAGTTGTGCAAGCTTGTCGGGTCCCCAAGGTTTTGGATAAATGGCGCCGAAGGCCACAAACCGGGGATCTATCGGGCCGGTCTTCAGCGTGTCATGCACATGCCGGGGATGTTTTGGAACCGCAATGGGCAGCAAAACAATATTCCGGTAGTTCATGCGGTCCATTTCCGCGCTCAGATTGGCCGCGCTTTGCGATTGATTACGCTCCGGTGTTTTTATATACAGTTTGAGGTTCTCGTTCGTGATGGATTTCGCTTCTTCCAGAGTGGGATGATTTTGCGTGAACAGGACGTCCTGATCGCGCTCATAATCATAAAAATATTCGACTTTTCCCGTCCGGGTCATATCAATGGACTTGCCGAGTCCAAAGGCCCACCCGAGATGCGCGTGGGGGTCAATGACAGGTCCTATGCCCGCTTCCGGGCGGAGACAGAGTTGCCCCGTTTCATCTTTCGTAAACCACGGCAGCCGGACTAATTCCGACATGCGCCGAATCCCCAGTTCCTCGAAATCCTTGGGGATCAGAGGATCGTTGGGGAAGGGCGCGTTCGGCAGCGGGGCTACGTTGCCAATGCTTTCGGCCAGTTCAGGCCGCGTGCGGCGATGGCGATAACTCACCACGCCCACACCTCCGGCGGCCGCTCCGGCGCCGCAGAGGACCAGAAAGGTGCGGCGGCGCATCCGTTTAGATACGGGTTTCCCTTCACTTTTCGACATAAACTATGTACTCTCTCTCGATTAATATTTCTCTCTCAATGCGTATAAAACTGTACCCGCAATGATGTCCGTTTTTCAACTTTGAGCAAAATTTATCCCTGTATTATTTGGAGTTTCTCGTATCAAACGGTATACTACGCATATTTCCTGTAAAAACAACCCGTTTGGATATTCAACCGGCGGTAAAAGGAGTACATAACCCATGCGAAGCGATATTTTTAAAAAGGGATTCGAGCGTGCGCCCCACCGTTCGTTGTTGTGGGCGACGGGGAAAATCAAGGACGCAAAAGATTTTGACAAGCCGTTCATCGGCATATGCAATAGTTTTGTGGAGATTATTCCGGGCCATGTGCATCTTGATGAATTCGGACGTCTCGCCAAGCAAGCCATTGAGGAAGCGGGCGGCATTGCGTTTGAATTCAACACCATCGGCGTGGACGACGGCATCGCCATGGGCCACGCGGGCATGAAATACAGCCTGCCGTCGCGCGAATTGATCGCGGACAGCGTGGAAACCATGGTCAAGGCACATCCGTTTGACGCCCTTCTATGCATCCCTAATTGCGACAAAATTATCCCGGGCATGCTGATGGGCGCCATGCGGTGCAATATTCCAACGATATTTGTATCCGGCGGGCCGATGAAGGCCGGGAAAGTGATCAATGGCAAGGCCACGGATCTCATTACGGTGTTTGAAGGCGTTGGCGCCTACAAGGAAGGCAAACTGTCCGATGCGGAACTCGCTGACCTCGAACGCAATGCCTGCCCGGGTTGCGGATCGTGTTCCGGCATGTTCACGGCGAACTCCATGAATTGCCTGTGTGAAGCATTAGGCATGGCGCTGCCGGGGAATGGTTCCATTCTCGCGCAAACCCCCGAACGCCGGGAATTGGTCAAGGCGGCGGCGCGGCAATTAATGAAACTCATCGAACTGGATCTCAAGCCGCGCGACATCGTGACTCCGAAATCCATTGACAATGCCTTTGCGCTCGACATGGCGATGGGCGGCTCGACGAACACCGTGCTGCATACGCTGGCGATCGCCAATGAGGCGGATGTCGAGTACCCCCTGCAACGGCTCAATGAGGTGTCGGCGCGCGTGCCAAATATCTGCAAGGTGTCGCCGTCGTATCATTGGCACATGGAAGACGTGGATCGGGCGGGCGGCATTGGGGCGATTTTGGGCGAGCTTTCGCAAAAGCCCGGCATCTTGCATCTCGACTGCCTTACGGTCACGGGCAAGACATTGGGTGAGAATATTGCAGGGAAACGCTCAAAAGACATCGAAGTGATCAAAACCATCGAGAAACCTTACAGCCCGACAGGCGGCCTCGCTATTCTTTTTGGCAATCTTGCCCCGCAAGGCGCGGTGGTGAAGGAAGCAGGGGTGGACCCGGTCATTTTGCGGCATTCCGGACCCGCCGTGATTTTTGATGATGAAGAAGAGGCGATGAAAGCGGTCCTGCAAGGCAAGGTGAAGGCAGGCGATGTGATCGTGCTGCGTTTTGAAGGCCCAAAGGGCGGTCCGGGCATGCGCGAAATGCTCTCGCTGACATCTGCGGTGATGGGCCGTAATTTGGGGACGAGCGTAAGTTTGATCACGGACGGGCGGTTTTCCGGAGGAACGCGCGGCGCGTGCATTGGGCATGTCAGCCCGGAAGCGGCGGACGGAGGCCCCATCGCGCTTGTGCAACGCGGCGACATCATTGATATTGACATTCCTGCGCGGACACTCAATGTCCGTGTCTGTGAAGAAGAACTTATGAAGCGCGCCGAGAATATGCCCGTAGCTCCGGATCGCAAGCTCACAGGCTGGCTGAAGCGTTACCAGCGGATGGTCACCAGCGCCAATACCGGCGCCGTGGTGAAATAGCTTTTTAATCAGACACACATTGATAAACGCCATGCCGCCCCTCATTAAAACGGGTGAAGGGGCGGTGTGGCAACAGCCAAAATAAAGAAGGGATGCGTTATGAAACAGGCTATTCTTGTTGGAGTACTTGCTTGTCTTGCACTGGGGTGCGCACATACCACCACTACCACCGCTGCTATGGGATTCTTTGGCACGGGCAATCCGCTGGAAGGATTGGCGCAATTAAAACCGGGTGAGGCGATGCGCTCCTCATCTTCCGATCCCAATTGGAAAAATGGCAACGCCGATTGCCGCTACATCAAGCCGGGCGACACGCTGGTGCTTGCGGAATTGGATGGTCCCGGCGTGATCACGCATTTCTGGAACACCATCGCAGCGAATGAGCGGGGCTACTCGCGGCTTCTGGTGTTGCGGATGTATTGGGACGGCGAAGAACAGCCGTCTGTCGAAGTTCCCTTCGGCGACTTTTTCGGCATCGGGCATGGCGTGGATCAGCCTTATCAGTCCCTGCCTATTACCGTGACTTCGGAGGGGCGCGCACGGAATTGCTACTGGCCGATGCCTTTCAGGAAGTCCGCGAAGATCACCGCCACGAATGAGGGCCGCACGCCCATTAATGCACTGTATTGGTATTTGGATTGGCAGAAACTGCCCAGCCTCCCCCAGGATAGCGCATACTTCCATTCCATGTACCGCCAGGAATTCCCCGCGGTGATGGGGCAAAACTATCTCATTGCGGATATTGAAGGGCGCGGGCACTATGTGGGCACGGTGCTGAATGTCCGGCAGTTGACGGAGAGCTGGTGGGGCGAGGGCGACGACTTCTGGTTCATTGACGGCGAAAGCAAGCCCCGCTTGCGCGGCACCGGCTCGGAAGATTATCTGTGCGATGCATGGGGCCTGCGCGAAATGTCCAATCTTTACTATGGCGCGCCGCTGATGAAGGGGTACGACGCCTTCAGTAAAACCAGCGCCTACCGCTGGCATATAGCCGACCCTGTTCCGTTTAAGAAATCGCTCCGGCTTGAAATCGAACATAAAGGCGTAACATTCAATCCGGATAAGTCGGTAAAATCCGGTTTTGAAGAGCGCCCCGACGATTTCTCGTCGGTTGCCTTCTGGTATCAGCTTGAACCCCATAAGCCGTATCCCGCGTTGCCTCCGTCGTACGACCGCCTGTATGAAGACTGGAGCAAGCTCATAGAAGCCGAGTCCTTGATTCCCAACGCCAAGGCATCCGAAGGCCCTGTCACGAAGCAGGATGGGATCGGAAGTGGCGGAGCACAGATGTTCTGGACCCCTGGGCAGGAAAACCAAACCCTCGAAATATCTATCGAGATTCCGTTCAACGGCAAGTATGAAATACTCTTCCTGCTGACGTCCGCGCCGGATTATGGCATCCAGCAAATCGAGCTTGACGGAAAGCCGCTGGGTTCGCCGGTAGACCTCTTTAACCGTGCCATTGCCACAAAGGAATATGTCTTTCCTGCCGGCGCGCTTACGGCGGGCAAACATGCGCTCCGTTTTGTCAACAAAGGGAAGAACGGCGACAGCAAAGGCTATTTCTTCGGCTTCGACGGCGTGCTCCTGAACCCGAAAAAATAGTGCAGGCGCCCTCAGGCGGTCATTTATCCACAAGACTGAAAACTGGCATAGGGGAGGGGAAATCGGGTATTTTCTAGGATTGTACTTTTACTTTGATGTACTGGGTTGAACATGAACCATGGAGGATTGAGGATTATGCGAACACATGTGGCAGTAATTGGGATTACCGTTTTGGCGCTGGGATTGGTATTAGGCGGATGCGGAAAAGCAGCGGAGAAAACGGGAGAAACCATAGCGGAGAAGGCCATTGAAAAAGCCCTGAGTGCGGACGGGAAGAAGGTGGACGTGAAGATCGGCAAGGATGGCCAGGCGTCTAATATCACTGTCCAAGGCAAAGACAGCGATGGCAACAAGATCGATATGACCATGAATGTGGATGGGGGCAAGGGCACCCTGAAGATGAATGACAAGAACATGGATATGACTATGAGCGGGGATGGGGATAAGGGTTCTTTGCAGATAAAAGGTCCGGAAGGCACCATGACCATGACCAGCGGGGATTCGGCCGTGCTGCCGCCGAATTATCCGAAGGATATCCCCCTGTATCCTGGATTGAAGCTCAATATGGTTCAAACCATACCGGAAAACAATGCATTTGTGGTGCAGGGATTTTCAGACGATCCCCTGGACAAGGTGGCGGCCTTTTGCAAGGAAAAATTCCCTGTCCAAGGCTGGACCGAGCAGACATCCATGAATCAGGGAGGGGATTCGCCCATGGCTATGTTTGCTTTTCAAAAAGCTCAACGCACCCTAACCATTCTTATTGGCAAAGAAGAAAATCGAACCAGCATCAGCCTCAGCGTCGGGGGTCAGTAATTTTTCACTAGACAAGGAGGAAGCATGAAGGAGCGCTATCAGTTTTTGGCGTTTGATTTGGGCGCGGAAAGCGGACGTGCCGTGTTGGGCACGCTGGAAAAGGGCCGCATCTCCCTGGAGGTCATCCACCGGTTCCGCACGGAAGGCCTGATGATGCTCGGCACGCGGCAATGGGATCTGGCGCGCATTTATGAAGAAATGTGTGCGGGGCTGGCCAAGTGCGCGCGGGAGCATGGACCGGACTTGGACGGCATCGGCGTGGACACATGGGGCGTGGATTTTGGCCTGGTGGCGCGCGATGGATCCGTGCTGGGCAATCCCGTCCATTACCGTGACAAACGGAACGAGGGTATGCAAGACTATGCCTTCCAAAAGGCGCCGCGTGCGGAGGTATACAAAGCCACCGGCATCCAGTTCCTTCCGTTCAACACCGTATATCAGTTATTGAGTCTGGTGAAAAGCGGTGCTCCGGTCCTGGAAGTGGCGGACACGCTGCTGATGATGGGCGATTTATTCGGATATCTATTGAGCGGGCAACGCGCCTGTGAATATACCAACGCCTCAACAACGCAATTGCTGAATCCCTTCACGCGGACTTGGCACGAGGAATTGATTGCGCGGCTGGGTGTGCCAAGAAATTTGCTGTTGGAGCCAGTCCCGCCCGGCACGATTCTGGGCCCAATTTTACCGGACATCGCCGCGCAGACGGGTATTTCTCCAAAGACGCCGATCATTGCGCCCGGCACGCATGACACCGCTTCCGCCGTGGCCTCTGTACCGGTGGCGCCGAATGCCACGAACTGGGCGTATCTCTCGAGCGGCACGTGGTCGCTGCTGGGCGCGGAGTTAGACGCGCCGTGCGTGAGCGATGAAGCGCTGGCGCAGGATTTCACGAATGAAGGCGGCGTGGGCGGCAAGATCCGGTTTCTGAAAAACATCATTGGACTTTGGCTGGTGCAGGAATGCCGGCGGACATGGGAACGGCAGGGACAGACGGTGGATTATGCCGCGATGACCGCGGAAGCCGCGGATAGCCCCTCGTTCCAGTCGCATATCAACGTTGACGATCCGCGATTGCTCGCGCCGGATAATATGCCGGAAATGATTCAAACACTGTGCCGCGAGAGCGGCCAGCCAGTGCCGGAAACGCGCGGAGCCATTGTGCGGTGCGCGCTGGAAAGCCTCGCACTCAAATACAGGAAAACGCTGCGCGGACTCGATGTTGCGCTGGGCCGCACTACGGAACGCCTGCATGTGATCGGCGGGGGCGTGCAAAACCGGCTGTTGGGCCAGATGACCGCGGATGCCTGCGGAATTCAGGTGATTGCCGGACCCATCGAAGCGACGGCATTGGGCAATATTGGTGTGCAGGCAATGGCGGCGGGTGCGATTGAATCGCTTACGGCAATGCGGCAGGTGATCGCGGCATCGGTCGAGTTGGAGCGGTTTGAACCAGTCACTCCGGAACCCTGGCAGAGGATGCAATAGCGCGGCTCAGGTTGCGTTTAGGCAGGTGGGCGCTGTACGATCCTGGATGTAACCCAAGGGAATCCGCAGTGAGTGATGAACCCCACATAACCAATGCACAACATCCTGCCGAAGCGGCGCCGGGCGGCGCGGCAGGCGAGGAGGTGGGCGAGGTGTCGGCGGCCTCAGAAGTCTTGAGGTTGAAACTGGACAAATTCGAGGGGCCGTTCGAGGTATTGCTCTATCTTATCCGGTCCCAGGAAATTGATATTTTTGACATCCCGATTGTGAAGGTGACGGAACAGTATCTAAGTTTCCTGGAAATGATGGAGGGGGAGAATCTGGATATTGCGGGGGAATTCCTCGTGATGGCGGCGACGTTGATCCAGATCAAGTCGAAAATGATCCTGCCCATCGAGACGGTGGACGAGGAAGAGGAGGAATTGGAGGAGGAGGATCCACGGCTGGAGCTGGTCGAAAAGCTGCTGGAATACCGGAAATTCCGTGATTTAGCAAGGCGCCTGGGCGATCTGGGGGAAACGCAGATGAACCGGTATGGCCGGGCGGTAAAACCCAAAATCGAGCGGGCGGAAGAAGAAGAGTATTTCGAGGTCAGCCTCTACGACCTGGCCCGCGCCCTGCGCTCCATCCTGCGTTTCATCACGGACCGGGCCATTCATGAAATTGCGGGCGAGGAGGCCTCCGTCGAAGAAAAAATAGATGTGATCTCCAATTGGCTCGCGGAACGCGAAAGCGTCACCTGGACCGAGCTTTTCCGCGCATGCAAAACCCGCGTGGAAGTGGTGTGTTGTTTACTGGCCATCCTGGAATTGTGCCGCATGGGCCGCATCCGCGCCCATCAACACCGCGCCTTCGGCGACATCCGCATTTTCGCGCGTCCCGATGCGCCTGAACCCTCTGCCGGAGGCGGCGCCGATGTTGTGGCGGCGGCGTAAGGTCATACCGGTCGGACAACAGGGGGAAGATCTCGCCGCCAAACACCTCAAACGCAACGGCTATAAAATACTCGATCGGAACGTCCGCCTCGGACGCTATGAAATTGACATTATCGCCCGCGAAGGCGACACCATTTGTTTCGTCGAGGTGCGCACCCGCATGGATGAAGATCCCGTGCCCCCGGAGGACAGCGTCGGCCCTGTGAAACAGCGGCACATCCGCGCCGCCGCGCATTACTACATTGCCCGCCATCCCGATCCCAACGCCTACTACCGATTCGATGTCGTGGCCATAATCCTCCCCAAAGACGGCACGCCCAAAATCACCCTCTACCGCGACGCCTTCCCGGATAGGTAATACGGATCAATTGGGTGAACAATGTAGTCTGCATCCTTTTCTATGCGCTCTTTGGGTTCTTTGTGGCTAATACTATTGTTCTTCCTGATGTTTTTCCGCTTTACGGTTGATGGCTGAATGCTGATCGCTAATCGCTGACAGCTTTTGTCTTGACTCCGTAGGACAATTGGGATAGAGTAGACCAGTTCAGAATAGTGGTGGTTTGGAGTTCCAAACCAACGTTGAGGTGCATGTGAAGGTGAAGCGTGAAAAAGATCATATTGGGCGCGGTCTGAAGGGCCTTAACATGCCAGCCCAGGTAAAGTGCCGCAATGATCATGCCGGGTATGGCCTGAAAGGCCGTGACATGTCAGCCCAGGGCAACGCCCTGGGACAAGAGTATCCCCCTCACCCCCTTCGCCCTGTAAGGGCAAAACATATCCACCATTCAACACGTTTAGCATGGGTTATACATCGGAAGAATGGAATACCTATTCCGCCCCTTCAGGGCACACTTAAACTATACAATCCTGTTCCCAGGGCGTTGCCCTGGGCTGTCATGTTACTGCCCCTGACGGGGCGTCCGAATATCAGCCACAAGATAAAGAACCATTCGGCGGTCAGCCAGACGGGGCAATGGTATGATGTGCAGGTAATCTGTGACGGGGCGCATATCGAGGTGTGGTGGGGCGCGCAGGGGAGCGCCTTGCAAAAAATCCTTTCCACGGACAGTGCAACGGTGCTGGAAGGCACGTATATTTATTTCTATGCGCAGACGTATACGATGCTGCATTTGGACAATATCGTGGTGTCGATGGCGGACCCGGATCTGGTGGAGTTTGAGTATAATGACTCGAATGAGATCGAGCATACGGGGCCTTGCTTCCGTATGCGGAACCCGGCAGGCACTGACAAAGGCAGTGCCGGGAGGGGCACATATAAGAACGCTTCTCGGACGTTTGTCCGCCAAGGCAGACAAGCCGTCCGGGCGCTTGCGTGGCACGTTGGCACGTGCCGGAGCACGTGGAGTTGGAACACGTCCGCGTCGCAATGTTACCGCTATGGGGGCAAGCCGCATGTGTATACGGCAACCGTTATGGGAACGTCGTCCACGCTAAGCTGGGTGTATCAGGCGGATGGGCAGTTGCACCGGGAGATTCTCGGGACCGGGAATTCGGGTGAATTGTTCCATTGGGCCGGGGGACGGATGATCGGCGAGACGAACAGTACCGGAACTTTTGTACGGAGCTTTGTGCAGCAGCCGTTCTGGGATATGGGCGGAACGCTGGCGGAAGCGCCGGGGAGTAACCCGGCCTCGGCGTCGTACCGCTATTTTGAGCCGGACGAACATGGCACGCCGCGTGTGCTGCGGGATCAGAATAAGGCCATGCTGGCGAAATTCGAGTACATGCCCTACGGGGAATTACTCTCTACGGCAGGAGTATCCTCGTCCATGGGCTACACGGGCATGTGGCAAAGCTGCAATTCCGGCAACCTCCATTTCTCCCTGCGTGAATACGACCCCGACATCGCACGATGGATGACAAGGGATCCCCTTGGGCAGGAAAATGCGGGGCACCTATTTTAGTCTTTTTTCGCATTGTCGGCTGAAAACAGGGCTTTGTTTTTTGCCTAAGATTCTGGATGAACACTTTTTCCAACGCAGAGCACGCCGAGTACGCAGAGGTTCGCAGAAGACGACTCCTTTTTCGTGTATTTCGGGTCTTTCGTGGTAAATATTTCCAGTTTTTTTTACCACGAAATGCGCGAAACGAACGAAATAAGATTGTTGATAAGCAATGTGTGCAGACAACGGAAAAAGCAGATTTTAATCTGCTCTCTGCGGTTCTTGGCGTTCTCTGCGGCTCTGCGTTGGTTTTTTTAAACGCGGAGGCGCAACGGACGCGGAGTTTCGCGGAGTAAGAAATAAAGCGTGAGACTCGGATTGCACGGATTACATGAATTCAAGAATTGAGGTTGAAGGACTGACAGAGAAAAGGATATGGCCATTCTGCAAGAGTCGCAGAAAAAGGAATTGGGCAAAAAAAGAATCCCCGTGATCCCTGTGGCTCCGTGTGAGAAAAAATATCACACAGCGGCCAGCCTTCGCCGTGGGCTTTCACCTGCGCTAAAGCTTCGATGAACATGTCGGCGCGGCAGGCACGGCGAGCACGGAGAGTCTGTAGACTATAGTCCGCCTGCGGCGGAGTAGTCTGTAGGAAAAACAAGAATAGATTTTGGCCACATAGAGCGCAAAGAACGCGAAAGAGTCTGTAGTCCGTAGTCTGTAGTCGGTAGAAAGAAAAAACCGCAGGACAAGAAGATCTGCAGATAATCTGTAGGAATTAACTACATAGACCACAGAGATCGCGCATAAAATAGGCGGCCAATAAAAAATGGGGATAGGGATAGATGCCGCGTGTAGTGTTTTCTGATTCTATGCGCTCTTTGTGGTTGAAATAGTTGGTCGTATCGCACGGTGTGTTTTCACAAGGGTTCGGTGTGTGGATTTTTATATTTGTGGTTAGGCTGTCCTGGGATGTTTGCGGCACACGAGCCAACAAGCGC
>Ga0116156_10000212_pt1 | contig 64015 bp, 45 predicted proteins | sample AD_UKC045_MetaG_FD_89891 | JGI IMG/M metagenome (GOLD analysis project Ga0116156, IMG submission 89891) | Active sludge microbial communities of municipal wastewater-treating anaerobic digesters from USA - AD_UKC045_MetaG | ecosystem: Engineered > Bioreactor > Anaerobic > Digestate | place: USA...
CATATAGGTCAGCGTGGCCATATTATGTTTCGCGCAATGGGGAAGAATGTCGGCTTCCGGCGCGCGAAATAGCATGCTGTAGCGCAATTGATCGCTGACAAGGCCGCCGTTAGCACGGTATTCATTGATTTGCGCAATACTGACGTTTGAGACGCCGATTGCGCGAATCTTGCCCTGTTCCTTCAGTTTCATCAGGAAGCCCATTGTATCTTCAATAGGGGTGAGATCAGGTTCTTTCGCTGGCCAGTGTACCTGGTACAAGTCAACGTAGTCTGTGCCCAACCGGCGCAAACTGTTTTCGATTTCAATCGCTATAGTGTCCGGCCGCACACTGATGTAGGTGTCCTTCCCGTTTAAGTGAAAATGGAAAGATCCCCGGTTGTCCTCCCACCAAATACCGCACTTGGTGGCAATCACCACCTTGTCGCGCCGCCCTCGGATCGCCTGACCAATAATGCTCTCGCTGTGTCCCCAGCCGTATCCCGGCGCTGTATCGATAAGATTGATGCCTTTATCCAATGCGGCATGGATAGCGCGCAACGACTCCGCGTCGTCCACACCGTTCCATATCTCGCCGCCGCCTGTTACCCAGGTGCCAAGCGCCACTATCGACGCGCTGATTCCCGAATCGCCCAAGTTTCTATATTGCATTTTGTTTCTCCTTGTATAGTTCAAAAAGCATTCTTACAGCGTATAAAATCTTAGTTCAACGCCGGACCGTTGATCCGTTCGCCGCGAAGCTGCCGCGCTTGGGCCTCCGGATCGAAAGATCCGTAGAACAGTGCGTTGGCATCCATCCATGTGACGAGGCGGTCCACTTCCTCATCGTTAAGGTGAATTTCATGATGATCTTCCAGAAGCATGTCCATCAGGCGGCTGGCACGCGCGCCAAAACGGCCAGGCTGTGTTTCCGGCTCGCCGTTATCTTCGAGTTTTCCCCAGGAGGAAAACGGCACACGCGGCGCAAGCGCATTATAGGACTTCGTGTAGCGTCCTTCCTGCTCTCCGGTCAACACCAGCGGATGTCCCTCGGGGCCTTTTGGGGTCTCGCCGCCATGACACTGGACGCAGTGCTTATCCAGCACGGGCTGAACCAGGAGGGGATAACTAAAAGGATTGGATCCATCAGGTCCGGGTTCGATCCGTGAAGGTTCCCGTTGAACAGCGAGTGTGGTATGTACGGAAGTTGCCGAGCTTAGCCGTTGTTCATGGCATCCCATGCAGGCGGCTTTTTCTCCTGGCTGAAGATAGGTCACGCTCCGCATAGTCTGCACGGCGCGCCCGCGGCTATCTATCGCTTGAAAACAAAGCGGGGTATGGGCGGGTGCGCGGAAAAACGCCGAACCATCCGCTTCGACGGGCACGGTGCCTAGTACTTGTTTTCCGGGCGAGGCATTGGCCAGGCCCATGGTCGGGTCATTGGCGTTCGGTGTGGTCTTTGGCAACACCTCGATGATGCGCAATCGTTTCACCGAGCTTTCGGGTAACGCATAGTTGCTGGTGTATACATTCTGCACGTAAAAGAGTCCCTCGTCCGCAAGCCGATCGTCGCACGCTGTGGGAATATTCACAGGTCTCGTTCGCGGCCTCAGTGGAACCGGCCAAAGGCTCGAAATATTGAGATCACGGTAGAGGAGTTCGCGATTGCCGAATGCATCCGCGAGATACAGGCCGAACATGTTCGCTTTATTTGAGGCGGGTTCGCCAATGAGCGGGTCATAACTGTAAGCCGCCAGGAAGAACGTTTCCGATAGTGGATATGGTGTTCGATAACAGTGCCCGGGCCAACGCCGTTCCTCCTCCGGCGTTACATATTCCGCCGGGCTTCCCGGCGCATGCCAATTCGACGGCGTTACATACGTTTCGCTTTCCGGAAACGGCGCATCCGGTGTGAGCCGTTGCAGCGGTTCCAAACCTTCCACACCCTTGGTTCGGTTCACGAGGATAATCGACCCGGCCGTCATCGCATGATGCCCGGCCGCCGTGGCCATGATTAAGGGAGAACCGGGAACCTGCTGCGCCTCCCAAACCCCCACCGGATTAAAGGTGTTGTTGCCATAATAGGCCATGGGCGCCGTTCCATCCGGACGGGTCGTCCAAAGCTGCTGATAATGGACGGCATTGCGGTCCACATAGTCCCATCGCGTGTATATGAGCCGTCCATCGGCCAGGACCGCCGGGTCCCATTCATTGGTTTCGTGGTAGGAGATGGGACGTGGACTAGCGCCGTCCGCCTCGGCCAGCGCAAGCGTGTACACATCGCACGGCCCCCGGCCACATCGATGGAATCCGCCACGCCGGGTCGAGATGAAGACAATCTTCTCATTCGGGAGTTCACGGGGCGAGAAATCATCATACTGCCCGTCAGTCAACTGTCTCAATCCTGAACCGTCTGGATGGACCTCAAACAGGTGATAATGGCGGCCTCGAAATTCCTCCACGTTGTCCCAGTTCGGCACGGAGGGCGCCGCGCAGAAGGCAAACAGAATTCGGGCTGCATCATAGCAGACTTCAGGCTGCATGTAGCTGCCCTCTGGCAGTTGGCCGGATGTGATCGGGCGGCACTTCATGGATGCCCCAGGTTCTTCTAATACAAAAAGCCCGCCGCCAGGCCGTGCACAACGCCCATAATACTGCGTCAATTGATGGCTGAAGAACGAAGGCACGTGCTTCGCAAATAGCAGCGGGCCAGTGTTCATGAGCGGATTTGAAAAAGCGATCCGCCGCCGCAACTCGTGAACCTTCAACCAAAGATTTTCCCAGTGTACATCCTCGTTTTTGGGGGCCCTGAGGGAGAGATCGGCGAATTCCTGTTCCAACACCCGCCACTGCGGCAAGGTTTCATCCAGCGGTACATCGGAAGCGATCAGACTCGCAATGAGATCATTTCCCTGTTTCAATATACGCTCGATTGCGCGCGCATATAACACCGGTTCACGCTCGGTTTCAATGCCGTCCCGCATGCGCCAGTCCCATTCAATAAGTATTGGTTCCATTCCAGGGCGCAGGTTTGGCAGCACCAATGGGGGAAAAAGCTCGGTGGCAGGCGGCTCGGGCATTACGGAAAGAGGCTTCGTGTCCGGCCCTTGAATCAGTGTAATCTTGCGCCAGCGGACCACGGATTCACCCGGACCTCCCTGGATCATCAGCCGAAGCCGCCCATCCTTTGCGGACGACAACGGGCGTGATTCCAATTCAAGCACTTTTTCGGCAGTGATCTGCTGCGAATTTGGATTAACACCGAACCCAAAACTAACATGGGCAGAATCGCCTTTTATCAACGCCACCTCTGCCTGCACCATTACATCGGGAGTGATATAGGCGACCGGTAACTCGATTATAATTTCCTCGCCCCCCTGAAGAACCGCCGCAAATGCATTGCGGCCTAATAGAACGGCTTGAGGACCTGAATTGCCGGCGATCAGCGAAACACCGCACACCGATGAACTGGGCGCAGGCGCGGGTATGCCGCTGAGCGTTACTTGAGGCGTGCCAAAGCGTAGTGCATTCTCTTGCTGTTCTACTGAATACACGGCGGCCAATGGGATGAATACAAACAGGGCTGCCAAACCCGCAAGCATTTTTGAACGCATAACAATCTCCATGAACTCCTGCATCGGCCCTATCTTCCCATCCCAACGAGGTATAATACAAGATATGCCTTCGATAAGATTCGTCAAACCTAGTCTGGACAGGCGCTCTCCACGCCCGCGTATCATCCAAAGACGTAACAATGGCGTAATCATCAAGGAATCGGGGGCATGATTGAGGATGTGCGAAACGAAGTATATCATAGCCATGGTTGTAAACGATGCGCTTGTAACAATGAATCGGAAGGAGAGATACAAGTATGCGAAGACTGTTTGTGGGGTTATTTATTGTGGCGTGCTGTGCCGGCTGGCCGGCGGACACCACCGCAGTGCAAACAACGGTGGGCTTGGTTTCCAAAACTGCCGCTTTGTTGCACGCTGGCGCGGAACCTGTGCGGATTGTATGTCTTGGAGACAGTGTCACGGGGGTCTACTACCATACCGGGGGGAGACGCGCCTACGCTGAAATGCTCCAGATTGCGTTTAAACGCCTGTACCCTGATGCACAAATCGAGGTCTTCAATGCGGGCATCAGCGGCAACACGACCATAGACGCACTGGGGCGTCTCGATGTGGATGTGCTGGCGCATACGCCGCACCTTGTAACAGTCATGTTTGGTTTGAATGATATGACGCGCGTGCCAATGCAGGATTTTGAGACAAACCTCGCTACGATCATTAAGAAATGCCGTGATGCAGGCGCGGAGGTGATGTTATGCACGCCGAATTCGGTCATCGATACGCCGTCGAGGCCCACAGTAAAGCTGATTGAGTATGTGGAGGGTATCCGCCGGGTGGGCGAACGGGAGCGGATACCGGTGGTCGATTGTTATGCCGCCTATGAAGCAGTTCAAAGCGAGGATCCGTTCAAATGGCTGATGATGATGAGTGATGAGATCCACCCGAACATGGTGGGACACAAGCTCATAGCAGAGACAATTGCGCAGGCCATCTCAGGCAAACCAGTATCGCTGGAGAACGAAGGGCCGCCGCATCCGGTGCTTCCGAAGACTACCACGCTGTTGAAGGAAGGAAAACCTATCCGCATCCATGCCATGCCGCCGTATGATGGCTTTGCACTTGCGGCATTAAAGGCTGCCGCGCCGAATGCGCAAGCGGAGGTTACGCCGTGGCCTGTTGAAGGTTTGACACTGCAGCAGGCCGAAGAAAGCGCAAAGAAGGTGCGGGAGTTGAAGCCCGATCTCGTGATTGTTGCCGTGCCCATAGATGCAAAGGCCGATACGAAAGAACAATTTGTGCGATCGTACAAATGGGTGCTCAATTATGCGCTGAGCTTTGGTCATCAGGAATGGGACTGCATGGCCATCGTGCCTTCGGTGACTAATCCGGTTACCGATGTGGATGCAAGAGAACGAGACAGTTTGGCCAGGGCGCTGATCTGGGCACAAGACATCGGGATGGTGGAACGGAAAGCCGGGGATTCGCGCGCCCCGGAGGAGATCTTCGCCGGGTGGTTGTGCGAACAGATCGTGGACCCTTCGAATGCCGTAATCGACGTGGGCGGACGAACACAGCTTTTCATCGATTCGCGCTTCATTGCCGAATCGAACAACATCGCGTTGCGCATGAATCCTCCCGTTAAAATGGGGCCCGTGATCGTGCCCGATAGAGCTTGGGAATCGGGCGAACTCGGCTTCTGCGTGAGTGTTGTTCAGTATGAAGGCGAGTATAAGATGTGGTATCTCGCCCGGGACAAGGCAAACAACTATTGTCAGTGTTTCGCGCGGAGTGCGGATGGGCGGACCTGGGAAAAGCCCGGTTTGGGCCTAATCGAATATCAGGGATCAAAAAACAACAATATTGTTCTGACTGGCGCTGTGGAAACCACCGTGTTTTTAGATCCTGTTGCGCCTCTAGAGCAGCGTTTCAAAGCGGTGTCGGCAATGTACTGGCCGGATCCGCAGAAGGCCGGATTATATATCTGGAATTCGCCCGATGGCATTCATTGGACACAACCGCCGGTGCGGGTGTTTCCGCTGCTGCCGGACACCGCCAATCAAGCCTTTTACGACACACGTTTAAAAAAGTACGTGGCGAATATTCGAGTATGGGATCCGCTACGAAAAATTGGCCGCATTGAGATGGACAATATTCTTGAGCCTTGGCCGTTCACGCCGCTGGAGAAACCCTTCTACATTTGGGGTGAAGACAAGATTCCCGTGCCCAGCCGGGAGGTGCCGATTGTTTTCAGCTACGATGAGAAGGATCCTCCCAATTCCGACCACTACAATGCCGCCTGTATCCAGTATCCTTGGGCGGATGACGCTTATTTCATGTTTCCGTCGCTCTATCGTCATTTTCCGGAACCGCCGGTGGGAAAATTTGGCAACGACGGGTATCTCGATATTCAAATGGCGGTAAGCCGGGATGGGGTGAATTGGATTCGACCTTCACGCGAACCGTACGTTCCCGTGGGTCTGGAAGGAGCACTTGATTCTTCGCAGTTGTATATGGGCATAGGGGTTGTCCGGAATGGCGATACCTTGTATCAATATTATGGCGGATATACGAGCACGCATGGTCAATTAGGCGTGGAAGGAGGAGGTTCCATCCAGCGGCTCGAACAACGCCTGGACGGATTCATGTTTGTTGATGCGCCTCTGGAAGGCGGTACGCTGACCACTCCGGCGATCACATTTTCCGGGCGCCGCCTGTTGTTGAACATTAACGGAAGCGCCTCCGGGACTGGCAAGGTTGCGTTGCTCGATGCCAGCGGCAATGAAATCGCCGGATTCTCTCTCGCGGAATGCGATGCGTTTGGCGCAAACTCGTTATATCGGGGAGTCTCATGGAAAGGCAACAGTGATGTGAGCGCATGGGCGGGCAAGCCAGTTCGCCTCAAGTTTGCACTGAAGGCAATGAAACTCTTCTCCTTCAGGTTTTCATCAACCTGAATGCCGTGCATCGGAAACTGGCCAGGCACTTTAAGGCATGCCCTTCAATGACGTAGAATTAATATTTCGCCAAATTACTGGATCACAGTTAGGAGATTCACGATGACGGTTCGCAACATCTTCTCAAAAACCACATTTCTGTTTTCTGTATCAATCATTTTTGCTGTATTGCTGATCGGCGTGATGTGGCCGGCGGAAGCGCAGGACGCAGCCGCCGCATCACCGGCGAACACGCAACCGCTGCGCGCAGGCTTCGCACGAACGGATCTCACTCCTGCGGTTGGCTTGGAGATCCCTGGCGGATTCAATAAAAATTTCTCGAAGGGAGTGCATGATCCGCTATTCGCAGAAGCCGCCTATTTCAGTGATGGAACCATCGCCCTGGCGATTGTTGGTGTGGACCTCATTACTATCCCATTCGACATGGCGCAGGAGGCCCGCAAACAGGCGGAGACGCGTTGTGGCATACCCGCTGGCAACATCATGATGGGTGCGAGCCACACGCATAATGGCGGGCCGGTGGACAACTGTTGGGATGTGGAAAGTGATGCAGCGTATTGTAAACTCGCCGCCGAGCGGATCGCCGATGCCGTGGTAAAAGCGAGTGAGGCAGCCGTCGAGGCGCGGATCGGTTGCGGCCTTGGGAAGGAAGATGGCGTTGGATACAACCGCCGGTTTCGAATGAAGGATGGCACGATCCGCACGCATCCGGGCAAGATGAATCCGGATATAGTCGCGCCAGCCGGACCGATTGACCCGGACGTGGCCGTGATCGCGGCGGAAGACACCACGGGAAAACTCCTCGGTTGTATTGTGAATTTCGCCCTCCACGGCACCACGCTTAGCGGAAGTCTGGTCTCGGCCGATTGGCCCTTCTATCTGCGGCAGACGATCCGGGGAGGGCTAGGTTCCGACATCGGCGTAGTGTTTCTTAACGGGGCCTGTGGCGATGTCACCCAGGTGGACAATCAAAATCCGCGGCCCGGCGAATTTGGTGAGGCATGGGCGCGGCGCGTAGGTATGAGCGTGGGCGCCGTCGCGTTGAACGTGCTCGCGAAAACGGAGTTTTCGGCGGATGTGCCGCTGGCCGTTAAGTCGGAGATCCTTGCGTTGCCTATTCGCGATCTTGGCGGCTCGGATGAAGAACTTGTGAAGCGCGAAGCGCCAGGCATCGGCCTCGGCATGGGCGATGAAGTATATCTCAAAGAAGCGGCCCTTGTCCGCGCAATGAAAGCCAAATCGCCCACCGTGAACGCGGAAATTCAAGCCATGCGCATTGGCGCTGCGGGGATTGTTGCCAATCCAGCCGAATACTTCTGCCAGTTCGGACTTAACATTAAAAAAGCTTCGCCGTGGAAACCCACCATGATTGTCGAACTTGCCAACGGCTGCTGCGGCTATGTGGGCACGCCCGAAGCCTTCCTTGGTGGCGGATACGAAGTCCGCACCGCCCGCTGCAGCTATCTCGATGCTAAAGCAGGGGATCAGATTGCCGACACCTCGGCCCGTCTTCTCTGCCAACTTGCGGACTAGGTAATTTCAGGGAAGGGTCCAGTGTTTCAGGTCGTGGCTCCAGGCAAGGCCCAGCGCTCCGCCATGGGGGCTTCGCGCGGCCCGGTCGCCATGGAAAACCATTAACCACACGCCCATCGTCTCGCGCTTATCCAATAACATGGGCGCGGTCGGGCCATTATCGGCCCAAGAGACGGGTGGGAAATCCACATAGTGTACGTCGCGCCAGTCGATGAGATCGTCCGAACGCGCTGCGCCGATGCCCCGCCCGGGGCGGGTGGGCGAAAAGAACATGACCCACTCCTCGCCGTTACGCACCAGACAGACATTCTCCATTCCGGCCTTATCAGGGGTTTCCTTGCGGCTCAGTACGGGCCGGTCAGGCAGGGCTTCTTCCCAATACTGAAGATCGGGTGATACCAAGAGGCCGATTTGACCATCGGTTTTATAGAAACACCAAAACTTATCGTTATGAAATACAACGCACGGGTCAATCTGGCGGTGGGTCTTGGCCCAATGGGCGGTACACCCTTCCGGCTTGATTGGGCGCGGCGCGTCCCAATGTTCCAGATCGGCGCTTTCCATTAACCAGAGGCGCGCCGCGTCGCTGCCATATGTCTGTCCAGGGGGTATTGGATATGTTTGCAGCGCCATGACCCAGCGATCCTTATGCCGGATCATACTCCCCGGACTGGAAAAGCCATCAGGCTTGTCCAACAGCCGGCGGGGCGCCGACCAATGCACCAGATCCGTCGAGCGGACTTCATCCAAACTCAGGTGGAAACCGGACGAATGCGGCTCAACCGCCGTGTAGTAATAATGATAAACGCCCTGATGTTCCACCAGAAGCGGATCGCGCGCGGATACGGAGGGTTCGAGATCGAGAATTGGGTTGCGCACTGCCTTCAATGCTGCGGAGGGAACTTGATTTTTTGTTGCATCATTTATAGCACTGTTTTCAATGCCATGTTCATCATTCTGCCCATGAGCCACCCCCAGGCAGGTCAACAGCATTGCCGCCATTGCATATCTTAACCGGCACGTCAGCCTATTCAGAACTGTTGCGGCCTTATCGGACATAGCCATATTCGTTCGGATCGTAAATAATCCGATAGACTTTCAAGGCGACCCCGCCAACCCCCACGCCGGTGAATGTGATTTTACCTTCACCTTTGTATAGCGCCTCGGTACGCGCCATGTCTCTGCCGAAATAGAAGGGGATCCAGGCTTTGCCGGTGGAATACGTTTTCGTATCGGTCGGCACTCCGATGAGATCATAGACCTCCTTCATGGACATCCCAATGGATATTTTTGCAAACTTGCTGTCCGGAGGAATTGTTCCAATAATGCCTCCATCAGAGGTGGAACTGCTCTTCGTGGCGCACCCCGCCCCTAAAATGACCCCACAGATGCAAAATAGTAAAACGAGTTTATGCATTGTGATTCTCATGTTCACTGTCTCCCTTCAAGTTCTGAATCCAGCCTTTGGTACTTTCACCCTTCTCCCTGTTTCCATCGCAGTGTAGCAGACCTATGGAGTATTTGCCAGCAAACGCATGGTTGGCGGGGAGTGCCTTGGTTTCATCATCGTGGATTTACGGAAAGCCCAATTCTTCACTGGGGTGAATGGCCAATCCAATCTGCTCGGTACGGCCCGCTCGTCCATTATACCAGAGCATCCATTGGCCGCTATCCAGGATCGCATAGGGCTTGTAACAGGCATCGGCATCCCATTTATTCTGTCCGGGACCCAGAATGGGATTGGCGGGCAACCGTTGCCAATCGGTAATGCCGTCACGGGAGCGCGCTATGCCGATCCGGGCGTGATCAATGTCGCTGAATCCGATGTAGAACATGATATGCCAATCGTCCTGGCGGACCACTTGGCACGCGGTGACGCGATCCTTTTCCCAGTCGAGAGAGGTATCCGGTTTAAACATCGGGTTTTCGGCATAGCGAACCCAGCTCAAACCATCGCGGCTGGTGGCATATCCGATGGAATCCGGCTCATACTGGCCGCCGCCGCTGTACCACATCCGATATTCGCTTTGTTGCTCATCCCATAAAACATGGGGACACATCAGCGCCTTCTTTTCCCAGTGCTGTTTTGGCGACAAGACGGGTTTAGGACTCATCCGTTTCCAAGTCCGTCCGTCTGCGCTGGTGGCATAGCCGATCCACGACCGTTTTTCGTCCTGGCCGGTATACCACATGTGATAGACCCCATCCCGCTTAAGCACCGTGGGCCGGTTAATACGTTCTTCCCATTTCGTCTCCGGGTTGGGCGCTAGAACAATGACCGGATCACTCCAATGGATGCCGTCCTTGCTCTCCGTCAGTGCAATACTCTCCTTTGGCCTCCAGGAAAACCACATGCGAAAAAGATCGTCTTCTTTCAGAACCGCAATGTCAAAACACGTGCCAAGCTCACCGCCTAAAACCGGGTTCCCCGAATATTTCTCCCAGCCCCCGGCAGTCTCGCTATCACCCTGTACCGCCTCCCCCGCAAAACAGATCGGGGAAAAAGACACCATGACTATGATCCAGAGACTGTGCTCTACAACCTTGTGTCTCATGAATAAGAGTTCCTTTGAACATTTCGCAGTAAATCACCATTTTAAAGGAGAAATCTAAAGAGACTAAATGTGGTTTTCTATGTGCGTACACGATTTATTCATCCAACGCCAGCACGGCTTCTTTCATGAGTTGCGTTATCGGCATTTTTTGCGGGCAGAGGGCTTCGGCCATCGAATAATCACTCGTGTCTATCTTACTGCGGATCTCCGGAGGGATTTGCTCAAATAACTTAGTGGCGAGATCCTTCATGCCGTATCCTCTTAAATACATGAGCATGTCCATGATCCTGAGTATTGGGATCTTGTCCGCATTTGCCGTTTCACACCTGCCACAACGGCGGCAGAAGTATCTCCCGGTGTTTTCGGCATAATTTGCCAACAATGTCTCAATTTCAGCATGAAGAGGACGCTCGTCTATCGCGGCGGCTACATTGGATTGCACGATCGCCACGGTGGGCATGAGCGAGCAGATAGAGGTCACATGAGGGTTCCGCCAAATGGCCTTTAATTTTGCTTGTTCGAAGGACATGGCGTAATTTGCCAGCAGGGAAGTCATTTGTTCCTTATTTTGCACAAATCCAGGCAACTCAGCTTCCCGTTTGACACATAGCCCCATGGACTTGATAGCAAATATCCCGATACCTTTCTCATGACACTTTTGCAGCGCATCTTCCATGCAGTGTTGCTGCTGCAACCGATAGTTGTAAACCGTTTGAATACCGTCTATCCACCCAAGATCCGCTGCGCCGCTGAGACATGTATCCATATTTTCATGGGTGCAAAATCCGAAAAAACGTATCTTCTTTTCCTTTTTGCCCTTATCAGCCCATCTTCGCACTTCATCCGTGAGCACCGCTGCGTTGTCGACTGTATGGATGGCCAAAAAGTCAATATGGGAAATCCCATTTTCGTTGAGCGCTTTGTCCAGATGTTCCTGCATGATCGCGGGAATCGCTGAGAATACCTTTCCCGATAGAAAGACTTTTTCCCGTATTCCGGGATGTTTTTCAAAGTACTCGGCATACGCTTTTCCGGTAAAAGAACCGATCTCCCAGCAATCCACGCCGTGCCGCAGGGCCTCATCCAACAATGACGGACTGTCTGCGCGCATAAAGGATCCACTGCCTAAACAGAGTTTGGATATACTCACGCCGGTATTGCCGAACATCCGCTTGGGAACCGGGGGGAATGTACTCATCTTTCCAAATATCTCCAAAAGAAGTTATTACGGCCATAGGTGCACCTGCCACGATGACGCCTGTCAATCTTGTCTTTTTGACATCACAAAATCAAGGTGTTCCATGCATGCCGAATATCGATCCTGAGAAAAATAAGTAACGCTTTTGCCGATTGCCATCAAATATGGTATCTTTTAAGTGTCATAAAAACTTCGGCAGAGTGCAGGGATAATGAAGTTGTGCGTTTATGAAAGGGAGCTATTATGGTCTTAGTGTTTCACCGGTCCCGAATAGTCCTGTCAGTAGCGATTGTCATGGTGTCATGCGATGTCTTTTCCCAACCAATCGAAAAGGGAGCTTATGATTTCGACGGCCCGATTTCAAGGCAAGTGCTCGAAGACTATCTCGCGCGCGCCATTACCTTCTACGAGCTTGCGGATAATGTCGGGGATTTGGATGATCACGTGCGTTTGTTCGGCAATATCGGGGTTAAATTCATCGGGCGCAGCATGTTTCTCTGGGGCCAGGAAGACACATTGGAAGACCGTTTGTCGCATGCATCGGCAGCCGTGCAACAGGTTCACGCAATGGATTCCGAAGTGATTTTACAGGCGGGAATCTTTGAGATAGTGACCGTGGCCGTGGATCAGATACCGATACCATCGTGGGTCTTTGAAGAATTTGGATTGCCGGTCGAAACCCGTAATTTCAGTTATGAGGCCATGCTCTATCCCGCTGGCGGCGTAGAACCCTGGACGCAGCACGATTATTGGGAAGCGGGGGCGTCCGTGCCCGATATGAGCCGTCTCGAAACCCGGATGTGGTTCTTCTATCTGGCTGCTCGATACATTGACACCGGATACGAAGCGGTTCATTTTGGTCAGATGAACATCATGGATGACAATGATCCCGGACATCTGTTTTGGCGCGACATGCTGGGCCGTGTGCGCGGCTACGCCGCACTTCATGCGCGCCGCCATAGGGTCCTGTGCGACGCGCATGTATGGGGACAAGGCTGGGATGGCGGTGTCGAGGACGGCGCGCTGCTGTTTGATTTCCTGTCGTTTCCGCTTCGGATAGCGGAGGCGCCTTCTTCGCCGGAGCAGGGAATGCTCGTCATGGGAAGTGAGGACAGTATCTATGGCCGCGCCGCCGGAGGCATCACGCCCAGTGGTTGGTCTTGCGAGCATTCACCCTATCTCGTCGAGTTCGACAACTGGGGTGCGAGCGGCCAGGAAGGGCAGGACATCGGCACTCCCTGGATTTGGGGCTATGACGAAATCTCCTGGTTCGCCCATCAGTCCGAAACCTATCGTAATGAATGGCTTCATTATGCCCATAACTGGGTGCGCGCAAACGATCCCAACGGATTCCTGCAAATGCCGGTGCGCCGGGTCATTGCCTGCCCAGTCAATGGACTCGACTGGTATTGCGCCCACACCGTCAGCGCAGCCACCCCGGATGGATTCAATCAGGAGGAGACCATTAAAACTATCTGGAACAACGTGTTCGTGGATTTTGACAATCTTCCGGCCACGGCGCTGGACGCCAATCCAGGCAGCAGCGCGCAGTGGATCTATACCACTGCCCAGGAAAATCCCGCGCCCGGCTACTATATGACGGACTACGATTGCGGCGGCTGGCGGACGGCCTCGGCGTATCCCGATCCCAACGATACGATTTACAATTGCTTCTATCAATATCTCAACACCTACAATTCTTCGCATATGGGATTTTCGACGTATGGGTATCTGGAGATTGACGCCGTGAACGCCGTGCGCGGCCATTGCCTGCGCGCTTGTGTGACCGGCGGCGTGAACAGCACGGGGACGTTCGGCGAATTTGTGACAACGAAACAGCATTATCTTGATTTTTTGGCATTAGGAACCGATCCCGTGGCGCATGGCATAACGGTCGGCCATCCTTATCTCTATTTTACCAACACCAGTTCTTCCTCGAGCCCAGTGGCCTTGCCTCAATCCCAAAACGCCAACCGGATGAGCATGTATTTTCAAGCGCCCGCTTCGCTGACCAACGGCCCCGGTGGCTGGGGCAACCGTCCCGAGCCCACCACGAACATAGGTCCTTTTAACGAGACTGGAGGTCACTGGTATCACGAAATCTGCAACCAGGGCGGCGGTTGGACGCATGTTATCGTGGATGCCCACCCCCAGCACAACAACGCATGGGCATCGTCCTCCGATTATCCGTATCCGAGTTCCAGTTTGCGCGATATGGGAGAGGCCTATTTCAATACCTGGTACCGATGGTACATTTCCTTCAAACCCTATGAGGGAATTGCCCAGGCGCCTTACGAGGCGCGATTCGATGAAGTTGAATTTCTCAACGATCCCGAACCCCAGAACAACGAAACCATCAATTCTCCCGCGGTGACATGGTTGCCACAATCCCTTTCCTTTGAGATAGGCTTCATGGACAAGTACAAGAACAACCCGTATAGCTATTCGACATATGAACTGCGTTACGCTTTCTTGCCCATCATGAACGACAGTTGGGACAGTGCAACGCCCGTAAAAATTCTCGCCGATGCCCGATACGCCATAGCCGAGCGTACGGATGGAAAATTCGCCAAGTACTGGAAATACTACCAATCCGTATGGGTGCCCTTTACCTTGGCGAATCCCGCCGACCTCGCGCGCCTGACGCCGGGTGCCACGGTCCATTTCGCGATCAAAGACATTTCGCAACTAGGAGGGGATGGGATGGACCCGGTTACGGATACCGGCATCGGCAATTGGTCCATTGGAGGACGCGATTACACGAACTATGGCGATACCTTCGACTACGCTGGCGATCAACCCGTGTTGAACTTAATCAAGCGGATAGACTTCCAAATCCCCATTCCGGGTGAAGGCGAGGGGGAAGGCGAGGGCGAAGGGGAAGGCGAAGGTGAAGGGGAAGGGGAAGGCGAAGGTGAAGGCGAGGGCGCGCCTTCCGAAGGTTCACCGGAGGAGGGACAGGTCGAAGGCGAAGGCATGACCGAAGGTTACACCGAAGGCGTAAGTGAAGGCCAGAATGAGGGCGAGGTTGAGGGCGTGCCCTCCGAAGGCTCGCCGGAGGAGGGGGAAGGCGTAAGTGAAGGCCAGAATGAGGGCGAGGGAGAGGGCGTGCCCTCCGAAGGCTCGCCGGAGGAGGGTGAAGGCATCGAGGAAGGCGAAGGCCAGACGGAATCGCATACTGCCGACCAGAATGGAGACAACCACATAAATCTGTCGGAATTGTTGCGGGTTATTCAATTCTTTAATTCAAGTGGGTATCATTGTGATGCGGCAGGGGAGGAGGGGTATGCTCCTGGCGCGGGCGATACTTCCTGTTCTCCCCATGCCAGCGACTACAATCCCCAAGACTGGCACATCAACCTGTCCGAACTCCTGCGATTGATCCAGTTCTTTAACTCGGACGGCTACCATGCGTGTCCGGGGGAGAACACGGAAGACGGCTACTGTCCAGGATCTGCGGATTGAGGGCGTGAATTCCACGCGTCTTGACTGGAGATGGGGGAAAGTGCATACTATAAGTGCATACAATGCATGGAGCAACGCATATGAAGGCAACCATTTTAGACATGAGGCGCGACCCCAAGAAGATTCTTGACGCCATTGACCGGAATGAGCCGGTTACGCTTACCAACCGGGGCAAGCCGGTTGCCCGCATTGAACCCATCCGCAAACCGGAACGCCCCAGCATGAAAGATCAGCAGGCGTTTGGCATGTGGGCGGATCGCAGCGATATGGATGATCCCGTAGCCTATGTACGCGCGCTTCGAAAAGGACGGTTCGATGCTCTTTGACACGGACGTCATCATATGGGCATTGCGGGGAAATTCCCGTGCCGCGGCGGCCATTGACCGGGCCGACACCCTGGAGCTTTCCATCGTGAGTTACATGGAACTGATCCGGGGCGCCCGTGACAAACGCGAATTGCATTCAACCAAGGCTGCACTCGCCAATTTGGATTTTCAGATACTTCCGCTCTCGGAGAATATCGGTCACCGCGCCTCCATTTACCTGGAGGAATACGCCATGAAGTCAAACATCGGCATCCCCGATGCCTTGATTGCGGCCACAGCGGTGGAAAATGGACAACGCCTTTGCACCGCCAACACAAAAGATTACCGGGCTATCGCCGAAATCCAACTTGAAGTGTTCCGTCCATAACCTAATCCTTTTTGGGCGGAAACGTCAGAGCGCCGGTTTGGAAATAGAACTTCCATTTTGCCAACAGCAAATGTCACCCCATAAAGGTGCGGGGCGCTATTCTGTTTCGGTTTCTTGATTGCGCGCCAATGCGATAGTATGCTTTGGAACATGAACCAGGACGAAACTTTTCCCAAGACGGGGTTTAGATACACGGGACGTCAAGAACTCTGGCGATCCATAGTGCCGTGGATGTTTCTTGTAATCTCAGCCTTCTGTGCCATGGGGGTGACGCTGGCCGTTAGCAGCGGGTGGGGGGCCCTGCACCTTCCCTGCGTTCTGGGCGCTTCGACGGGCTTTGTGCTGGTTGCCATTGCTGCGGGTGGACTGTATTCCGTCTACGGGCGGTTCATTATCGCCGGATTGATCGCTTGCTGGTGTGGCGACGTGCTCGGAGCGCAATATTTCCTCACCGGCCTGTTCGCGTTTTGCCTGGCCCACGTGGCCTTCATTTGCGCGTTCATTACAAAAGGAATCGTCTGGAAACGTGTAGGGGTTGCTGCAGGCCCCATGGCAATTGTACTCGTTATTATTTTACGATGGCTTCTGCCCCAGGTGCAGAACCCTGCCGAAGTCATCGCGGTTTGTATCTACGCTACAGCCATCAGCACGATGGTGATTACCGCGTTCGGAGCATCCGAAGGACCTGTCGGCCGCCTCATCCTTTCCGGAGCCCTTATCATCTACGTCTCCGATATCTTCGTGTCCGGTTGGAAATATGCGGGGTTCAGCAGTGATATAGGGCGATTCTGCTACCCGTTGTACTACTCCGCGTGCTTGATATTCGCGATGAGCGTATTGGCCCGGAAACGCGCCTTAGCCAACAGTGCTGGTTTTTCCGGCGCCTAGATCCGGCATAGAGTTGTTTTCAGCCTTCATCGGCGGGTCTTCGCTTCGCTCCAATTTACAAATGATCTAAGACCTGAGTATTCGCCGCAGACGGATTGACAGTTCCACCGACAGCGGGTTTGCGTGTACAATTTACACAACGGCGCCTCATTACTTGGAGTTGCCCCCGCGTGTCCATCCGCGTTTCGGTTTCCACTGTTTCTCAAACGGTTCACCAGCGCTGATACCGGTAAGCAAGGGCGAAAGAAAGGCGCGGATAGTGGAGACTACCTCCTTAAGTTCCACGTCCTGCTGGTCGGGAACAGTCCGCCGGAGAAACGCTTTCCACTGCGTCTGTTTGCTTGGCGTTTGGGCGAAGGCATCTTCGAGGCCTGGCAATTGGTTCGTTTGCAGCCGTCGTCCACGACGCTCCAGGGTGGCCTTGATGGCGTCGGTCAGTACGCTGCCGTCGAATTCAAAATGCCGCGCCAAGGTCCAGAGGTCGTAATAATCCTTCATACGGCTGTTCAATTCTCCGAGTTTCACCATGACATCGAGCTTCTCGGCGATAGCGGTTTCACGGTTGTACGCTTTGAGGCGCGGAGCCGGTTGATCCAGAATCGTTGGATAGATAAGGTCGACCGGGGACGGAGTAACGACATCACTGAACCCCAGGTCGATCTGCATGGCGATTCGGGCGTTGCCCAGAGAGCCATTGAACTTGGCGCGCACTCCTTCGTATAGCGCATCTTCTGCAATGCGTTCGGTGGTCACAGATTCGGCGGCGAAGATGAGTCCGTCTTCTTCGCATTCCACACGACACAAATCTCCGATCAACTGGCGAATCCCATCTAGATCGTTCTGAACCCGGGCCAGCATATCGATGTCGCGGGTCGGGCGCGTCACCGGCAAATCCCAGGCAATAAGCAACAGCGCGCCCTTGAGAATGAACCGCTCCCTGTACTCGCTCTTCGAGAGACGATACAGCCAACGTTCCATCGCATACCGTTGAAGCACATCATTGAATCGAACGCCTTCTTTCTTGGCATGGTTGAGAAGGCGCTGGTGAACGGAGGCAGCGATGTCCCTGCTCATGCCTTGGCCTCCAGGTACGGACGAATCTTGGTTTCCACCCGATCCACCCGGGCATACTCCAGAATCTTCTGCAGGGAAGCGCCAGGACGTTTGCGGTAAGCGTCCAGCGCCTCCAGGAAGACATCGAGTCCGATTTTGTTCCGGTATTTGAAACAATCCGCGAGTGTCTTCTCCGGGGTGTAAACCTTGACTTTCACCCCACCGGCGTCGTGCTGCGTCACACCGGCCTGGTATGAGGTGAGGGCGAATCGGTAAATCGCCAGTGGCGCACCGGCGCAGACCGGATAACGGGCGGTCCGGGGGATCGCAAGGTCGATTCGGTGCGGGATCTGCGTGGTCAGCGCGTGAATCGCCAAGGCGGAGATCAGGCAAACCACCCCTTGTGGAATGCGTCCGGCAACGAGTGCCAGGTCTGGATCGCCCGCAGGTGGAAGACCGGCGAGGCGGTAAAGTCCGCGTGCGACCATTTCGAGCGTCCCATTGTCCCGGAGCGCATACAGCGTGCGCGGGTGAATGCCGCGTGCAAGCGCCTCTCCGGTCCGGATCGTTCCCCCGTGCCCGGCGACAATCGTGATCGCCTTGTCCATTGCTGAGGACATACCTTGTTCTCCTTGGATAAAACCGCAACCATATAATAACAAGTGGCTGCGTTATTATCCAGTGGTTTGCGCTCTCCAATATTGGCCAACATCCTACCTTCAACTATATAATCATTGTTAAGCAGTTACCGAATCTATTCAAACCCGTAAGGAGATTTTTTTTTGGATATTCCACGGATTTTCAACATCACCGAAAGCGCTCACCGCATCCATAACCCGTTCACACCCGAAAAGCTCGCCACGCTCGGCGCGGCGCTGCGTCTGGAACCGGGAACCCGCGTGCTCGACCTCGGCAGCGGTTCAGGGGAGATGCTGTGCACTTGGGCACGCGATTACGGAATCATCGGCACGGGCATCGACATGAGCCAGTTGTTCACCGAGCAAGCGAAACGCCGTGCTGAAGAACTCGGCGTCGCGGATCACGTCACGTTCATCCATAGCGATGCCGCGGGCTACGTCTCTGACGAGAAGGCCGGTGTGGCAGCCTGTGTCGGCGCCACGTGGATCGGAGGGGGAGTCGCCGGCACTATCGAACTTCTGGCGCGGAGCCTGCGCACCGGAGGGATCATCCTCATCGGCGAGCCCTACTGGCGGCAGTTGCCGCCGACGGAAGAGGTTGCCAAGGGGTGTCTTGCCCACTCAATCTCCGACTTTCTCCTGCTTCCAGAACTTCTCGCGTCCTTCGGCCGCCTGGGCTACGACGTCGTTGAGATGGTTCTGGCCGACCAAGACGGTTGGGACAGATACGAGGCGGCCAAATGGCTCACCATGCGCCGATGGCTTGAAGCCAACCCCGGCGACGAACTCGCGAAAGAGGTTCGAGCCAAACTGACCTCAGAACCCGAGCGCTACGCCGCGTACACGCGTGAATACCTGGGCTGGGGTGTGTTCGCGCTCATGAGGCGGTGATGTGGGGATTATCCGCCGCAGGCGAATTAACAGTCCTCCTATGGCGGACTTTCAGCCCCCTTGCCTAATCGTCTACTCTCAGCACGACCTTCCCGGTCGTTTTCCGTTCGGCGATCAGTTGTTGGGCTTCTGCGGCGTGTTCCAACGGCAGGACATGGTTGACAACGATTTCCAGCGCGCCTTCTGCCAGCCACTGGAGCAAATCGCGGTGCGCGTTGACCATGGCGGACTGGTCGGTCAGGTAAACCATAAGGTTGAAACCTGAAACTGTTATGCAGTTGCCAAGCACGCAGACGCTCCCGGGGGCTCCGGATGCAGCCCCGACGACGATCATGTGTCCGCGAGTCTTGATGCACCGTAGGCTTTTCTCGAATATCTGGCCCCCCACGGATTCGATGACGAGGTCACACCCGCAACCGCCCGTAATGAGCCGGACTTCTTCTTCAAAGTCCTGCGTGCTGTAGTTGACGGGATGGTCGCATTTAAGCTGGCGGAGAAGATCAATTTTCTGGTCCGTGCCGCACGTGCCGATTACAGTGGCGCCGGAATTGCGCGCGATTTGCATCAGCACGGTTCCCAGCCCGCCTGCGGCGGCTTGAATCAGCACGGTCTGGCCGGAGGTCAGCCGCCCCAGCGTCAACAGGACGTGGTAGGCGGTCAGGTACTGGCATGGGATGCCGGCGGCGTGGATGAAATCGACCGACTCGGGTTTGCGCATCAGGCCGTGCGGGTCGGCGACGGCAAAGTCGCTGTATCCCCCGCTGCACAGGCCCATCACCGCATCGCCCGCCTTCCAGTTGTGGACGTTCGCACCGGTTTTCTCGACGATGCCGGCAATTTCGAATCCTGCTGGAAACGGGGGCTGCGGCCCGTTCGGATACAGTCCCATGCGTTGCATGATGTCGGCATAGTTGATACCGGCTGCCTTGACCCGAACCAGTACCAAATCATCATCAATATCGGGTATTGGCGTGTCTCTGAGTTCAAGCACCTCCGGCCCACCAGTTTTGGTCACAATAATCGAGCGCATGATTTCTCCTTTCATGATTGTATCTTTTGTTTTGTTTGGCTCTTACGATAATGATACTCGCGTGGGGCCGGGACGTGATAGACCAATCCTACCTGATTCTTGCCTAATTCTCCGGAATTTTGTCCGCCGTTGGTTGTGAGCAAGGAATTCATGTTAAAATTAACAACATTAAGAGTGGAGAGAATTTCAATGTCCAGACGAAGTATTTCGCGAGAGCCCAGACAAATTGCTGTCGGAGCAGAGGAAACAGCAATAGAGGCCATGCGGTTGGGGTTGGCTGAGCGAATTGCACGATGGGCCGAGCGGACGGAAGACGGCGCTACCGCAATCCCTGCGCTTTTTCTCTTTCGACATGAAGCACCCACGGAGCCGGTCAGCTATATGCTGGGGCCGAATGTCTGCCTGATTGCACAAGGCCGCAAACGAGTGGTGTTGGGAGAAGAAGTGTATGTTTATGATGCGCACCAATACATGATCACTTCGCTGGGCCTTCCTGTGATAGTGCAGATTATTGAGGCAAGCAGGGAGAAGCCGTATCTGGGGCTGAGACTGGAGATTGACCAGCGGGCGATGGCGCAATTGATGGTGGACATCAATCTTCCGTTGCCAAAGGCGCAACAGGCCAGCCGGGGAATGGCCGTCAGCCAAGTTTCGTTGCCCTTGCTCCACGCCTTCCACAGGTTAATGGATCTACTTGATGAGCCGGAGAGCATTCCTGTTCTTGCTCCACTCATCCAACGGGAAATCCTGTACCGCGTACTCATGGGAGAGCAGAGCCTGCGCTTGCGACAGATTGCAACAGCGGGAACCCAGAGCCATCAGATTTCACGTGCAGTTGATTGGCTGAAAGGTAATTTCAGCAAACCGCTTCATATCGGCGATCTGGCGGCATATGCCAACATGAGCACCTCGACTTTCCACCATCACTTCCGGGCTTTAACGGCCATGAGTCCTCTCCAGTTCCAGAAATGGATGCGGCTTAATGAGGCGAGACGATTGATGCTTGTGGAACATTTGGAAGCAGCGACCGCGGCGTTCCAAGTGGGCTACGAGAGTCCATCCCAGTTCAGCCGCGAATACAGCCGCCTCTTTGGTCAGCCACCGCAGCGTGACATCACGAGTTTGCGAGAGGTAGGTGTCGGATAAAACAAAATAGGGATGAGTACCTCTTGATCGACGCTACTTGTCCCGGTTGAAAAATCCTCCGCTCAACCATGGGGCGTTTGGGCCAACGGTTCTTGCCGTGTACCTGAAATGTCGTCTTTCCTTCTGCCGCATCATTTGTGAGTTCGGCGTTAGCCGGCGTGCGGATGGATACAGCATCTCACGGGAAAAAGCATCACCGAACTGGAAATCTTGTACGGCGTGCTCAACAAGCCCGAAATGCACACACATGCATTTTTCTACTTTCGCGATCCCGCCTTTATTGACGATGTACCCGGCACGCATGTGTTCGATCACCTATGGCAGGGCATCAAATCAGCATACGGACTCCCGGACGAACCGCCCGTCTATCCGGACGACACGCTGGCCGAGGAACAGGACTGCCACGAGCGATTCATGGAATCGCGCACGAGGATCTACGTCGGGCGTCAGAAATTGCCGATACCCAGACGTCGCGTCTGTGTGTCGTGACGGGACCGCGCGGCATGGGCAAATCCGGCACGAACCGCGGCCAGACGATCATTGTTTTCATCGATCACCAAATCTCGGGTTCCACTTTCATATAGTAGATTGAATCCGTCCCAAGCGGCATAGTCGTGATACGCCCAATCCCAGCCGTATTCCTCGAAGATCGCGATGCAATCCGCCAAGTAAGCGGCGGCGCCCGGCGCCCAGCGTATGGCGCTGAACTCTCCGACGAATATCTGGACGTTGTTGTTGATCTGGAAATCTCGAACCGGTTGAAGAACTTCTTTCAGTTTGTCTTTGTCGTAGTACACGGTTTCCCCGGGATTACCATACTCGTCCGGAATTTGTCCCGGATAGGTATAAACGCCGGTGGAAGAGACGTCTATGCCTTGATGCGTAAACGCGTGGGGAATATACATGTGGACTTCGTATACAACGTTCTGGTCCGTAACGGTTCTCATATCCGCGAATCCGTTCGGATTCTCCCCTTCCACCGGCGTAACGAAAATGAGCGACTTAGTATCGACGCTCCGAATCGCCTGAATCGCTCGTTTCTGCGTGGATAAGAAATCTAAACCTTCGACCGGCGGAGTGTTCTGGTGAGGTTCGTTCATGAGATCATAACCGAGGAGCGCCGGATGATCCTTGAAAGCAGCGGCCAGCGTTTCCCAAACCGAAATAAACTTATCGTTCAACACTTGATCATAAAAGATCCGGGTTTCCCAGTTTTCCGTAGTTCCTCCCGGCGTCCAGTGCAAATCGATGATGACTTTGAGACCGTAGCGGCTGCAATATTCCAAGGCCTGCTCGACTTCCGCCATTTCATTTTGAAGCCATTCATCGTATTCTTCCATGGGAACGGGATCCACCGGGTATGGCCAGTCGGGAAACATTTGGTAGCGAACTACATTGGCCAGCCATTCCTCACCCAAGATTTGTATATCTCCTTCGGAAACCGGGATGGAAAAATTGACGCCTCGGAGGCGATCATCCCACGGTCGATTACAGCAAGCGAATAGGCCCAGCGATATGGACAGCATGGCGGCGAGAATCCAGACCGATATTCCAATGTGCTTCATAAAGGATATCTCCTTCAACTCAACTACTCTAAATCCGGCGAGAACGGTCTGTCAAGCTGAAAAAATGGGGACAGTAACCATTTTTTTGAATTTTTGACCCGAACCTGATACGCTCACGGCATGGCACGACAAGCGAGATTGGTGGTGCCCGGGGTGGGGCATCACGTGACCCAGCGTGGGAACAACCGGCAGGATGTCTTCTTTGTCGACGAAGACCGGCGGGTATACCTGTCGTACCTGAGGGAGAGCGCTGAACGGTACGGCTTGGCGGTGTCGGCGTTTTGTCTGATGACCAATCACATTCACTTGGTGGCCACGCCGGAGAGGGAGGAGTCCCTGTCGAAGGCCCTGGGCCGTGCGCACCTGATGTACGCGCAGTACGTGCACCGGTTGCACGGGCGGCTGGGACATTTCTGGCAGAGCCGGTTCTACTCGTGCCCACTGGACGAAGCCCACGCGCACAACGCGGCGGCGTATATCGAACTGAATCCTGTTCGCGCGGGCATGGTGGCGCACGCGTCGGAGTACCTGTGGTCGAGTGCGGGGGCGCATTGCGGGGAGTCCGGCGACCCTTCTGGAATGCTGGCGTTGAGCGAATGGTTCAAGCAGATGCCGGTCACGGAGTGGAAGGCGACGTTGAACGCCATCGCGGAATCGGATCGGGTAATTGAAGGCTTGCGTATCCACACCCGAACCGGCCGCCCGTTAGGCGATGACGCGTTTCTCAGTAAAGTCGAGACATTGCTCGGATGCCGCATCCGCACAATCCCGGTAGGGCGCCCGAAAGGCAGTAGAGACAAGAAAAAAAGAAAACCGCGCGGTGTGTGTGCACGGCCGGAAGTGGGGCACTAAAAATGGTTACTGTCCCTAATTTTTTTAGAGGAGAGCATGTGATGCGTCGATTTGAGATGAAACGAAAGATAATCGTGGTCTCATTGTTGCTGGTGATTCCGTTGTTTGCCCAGAGTCGTTTGGCGGGAGCCGAATCAGACGCGCCGCTACACGCCAAGATGTGGACATGGGGGTATGTCATTACCGGGACACCTCCCGGTGATGTGCCTTTTGTGGGCAAGTCCACGTGCAGTCTGGAAACGGGCGCGCAACTTTTGGGAACGCCCAATGTGGTGTTCATGAACAGTGCTCACGATGGGAAGACGTTGACGGCGGAATACCTGGCTCCTATTGCTTCTTACAAAAAAGTTGTGTGCGCCTTGCAGCACGGGGCGTATGCCGACACGGCTCGCAAGGTTAGCGCGATGTCTTTGGAGCATTCGAACATTATTGGTGGTCTCATCGACGATTTCCGCGATCCCCTTGGCCCGAGCAAGGCGATCACGCCTGAGGAAACGAAGGCGATCTATGACGCGTTGAAAAGCAAGAACCAAGCGTTGCGATTGTATGTAGTACGCTATACGCACCAGGATCCCACAGAGCTGATACCATTCCTCCCCTACTTTGATGTGATCAATCTCTGGGTTTGGGTGGCTGGTGAAACCCCCTGGCGCGAGGAAATCGACGCGAAAATCGACCAGATCAAGCAACAATTAAACAAACCGGTCTTGCTCGGCCTGTTCATGCACGATTATGGCGGAACGGGCAAGGCTACCGCGATGAACGTGTTGGAACTGCAAACCAGGAAGGCGGTGGAACTGACCCAAGGGGGGAAGATCGAGGGTTTCGTTGTTTTACAGAGCGGCTGGTTCCATCACGAAGACCATCAACCGCAAGTTCAATGGATCAAGGGCTATTTAGAGAGTGTGAAGTGATTGTTTCCGGCTTGGGCTGGCTTCTCTTACGTCAAACCTTGAGCCGGTCTATTACCGCATAAAATGAAAACGCCACCCACACGGGTGGCGTAAAATAACTGGCTCCGCGACCAGGACTCGAATGCCGCGAAACGCGGCACCTTCGCCCTGGGACCGGGCCATCGGTCCCGCGCCTCGCGGGATTAACAGACACCCACTCTACCCATTTTGTTCTACCAGGAATCGGGCTATGCCCCGTTTCTTAATGCGTTTCTCCAAATCCATGGCTTCTGAACGGGTTTCGTGTTCTTGAGTCCATAGGAGCTTCCAGGGTCCTGGAAATCGTTTGGTGGTCTTCGTGCTGGTATGGTTTGGGTCGTTATGTTGCTGAACACGGCGTTGAATATCATCCGTGGAACCACAGTAGTGCCGTCCTGTGGTTTCACTAATCAATATGTATGTCCAATACCGCATAAAATGAAAACGCCACCCAAACGGGTGGCGTAAAAATATCTGGCTCCGCGACCAGGACTCGAATCCCGCGCCTCGCGGGATTAACAGCCACCCGTTCTACTAAAAGCAAACGCCACCCAAACGGGTGGCGAAAATAGTCTGGCTCCGCGACCAGGACTCGAATCCCGTCCTCCTTCGGCGGATCTTCGCTTCGCTCCGACGCACGGGGGATCTCAGTCCTGGGTATCCGCCGCAGGCGGATTAACAGTCGCCCGTTCTCTTTGAGACACCAGAGCATGGATCCATTCGCGACCTTGTCCGGATTTAAGTATTTTCTCACGTCTCATAGCATCGGTTCGGGTTGGGTAGTGTTCAGAATGGACCAGAATCCAGGGACCGGGATTACGCTTTGTGTGAAGTGTCAGGTGGCAATTGGGATCGTTGTGTTGTTGCAATCGTTTTTGAAGATCTGCCGTCTGCCCGATATAGATTTTCCCTGAACTTTCCGACTGCAACACATAAACAACAAACATTTTTCATTCCCCCCAAAAAGTAAAAGCGGCGTACTGCTACGCCGCTTGATTCATCTGGCTCCCCAGAAGGAACCCTCTTCATAATCACTCTCTTTCTCTCACAGTTGACCGAAGACCTTCAATTTCAATGGGTTATCAAAGATCAAGCCGTTCCCGATGAGGGGGAAGCGGCGTCTAATTACATTTCCCTGGCACCCAAGCTGGCCGTGTGTGTCGCAAAGCATGTCGCAAAGGTGTCGTAAACTTTGTCGCAAACCTGTCGCAAAGATTAGTCCCCCTCCGTCAAGCGGTAGAGCAGTTGGTGGGTTTCACCCTCGGGGACGATCAATCCCCGGTCCACCATCGCTTTCAGGTCTCGTTGCAGGGATCGACGGTTGACATCGGGGCATAAGCCCTCGAAATCCTGGATGGTCAGACTGCCGTGCTCCAAGATGTGGGCGAGGGCTTTGGCTTGGCGGTCTGAAAGCCGGTGCTCTTTGACCAGCACGTCTCGTCGGATAGCTTGCTCGCCTCGTTCCCTGACTTCAGAAAGCTGGGTAGTCAGCCCCTCGACGAAATATTCCAGCCAACCGGTCATGTCCATGCCGTGTTCGCGAACGTTCTGGATAGCCCGATAGAATGCCGACCGGTCCCGGTCGTAGTATTCACTGATCGTAAACAGCCGCTTGAAGTCATACCCCGCTCGGTAGAGGCACAAGGTCGAGAGCAGCCGGGATGTCCGGCCGTTGCCGTCCAGGAATGGGTGGATATGCACGAACTGAAACTGAGAGATGCCGCTCACCAGAACCGGGTGAACCTCCTTCTCCTGGTTGAGCCAGTTCAGCAGCCCCGCCATCATGATCGGCACATCGTGCGCCGGGGGCGGTGTGTAGATCGTCTCGCCGGTTACGGAGTTGACCACGTAGTTCTGGATTCTTCGATACTCACCGGGAGCAGCGGCCCCGCCTCGTACGCCCTCGACGAGCCGTTTGTGGATTTCCCGAACCAGCCCCTCCGTGATTGGACCGCCGTGCTCGAGATACTCGGAAACGAACTCAAAGGCTTTCTTGTAGTTCAGCAGCTCTCGCACATCATCAGGATCAGCCTCGGGTACAGGGTTGCCTGCCAAGAGTTGCTCGGCCTGGCCCAACGTCAGGCGCGTCCCCTCGATATGCGTGGTGTGGTGGGCTTCGAGGAGCAGCGCTCGGCGGCCCATCTCCCGCACCCAATCCTCGGACAACGCCGCCGCTTCTAGGAATCCACGCGCCCGCTCAATACGCGTTAGCCCCGAAGTAATTCCATTGGTTATTGTAAAATATGGTTCAAACGTTTCAATCATTCCGATGTACCTCCGTTCGTAGGCGTAGCATGATTGCATGACATAGTTCGTTCCAGGATTCGAACACGCCAGAACTGCTCAGCCAAGATAGGGGGCAGTTCCTCCGTCATTCTCTCGGCGATTGCAGCAATCACACGAGTTTTCTGCCCAGATGTCTTCTGCAGGCGCGCCACTGTGCCAGCAAAGGCATCTGCCCTCCTGACGATGTCCTTTTGTGCAAGGGCTATATTGAAGAGCACTTCTAGGATTAAAGGAAACGATTCCGTCCCTTCAGAATCTGATTCTCTCCCCACTTCACCTCTGCAGATTTGACCAGCCGCGTCAACTATCCCGTCTCCAATGCGATTTTGTGATTCAGGATCTGTCATATGAAGCACGGTACATGCAATACCCATAAGCACAATGCCTGCTTCACGCTTATCTGCCGCTATCACTTTGCGCAAGTCGATTTTCCCAACAAGTGCCGCAAGTGCCTCGCGAACTTCTTCATATGGAGGTGAATCGCCCAGAGTTGCAACAATCTGAAGCCAGCTTAAGTGGTCTTCCGGGTACTCCTCAAGTTTGGCGACAGCGCGACACACATTCTCCTTTAATCTTGCCGATAGAGATTCGCCCTCAGCTTGTCCATCGCCCAAGGCAGCCATCATTAGTCCACGGTCTACACACAAAAAGGAATTAAGGGCGTTACCGTTCTGCTTTGGGTCACGCAGAAGACCTGGTTTCCAAAAGGAGTTCTCTGCGCCGCCCTCCAACATTTCGAACGCAATCTTAAGCGCAGCGGCCCTATCTTCGTCACGAAGGATGCCCGAGGATCCCACTGCGTATGACAATCCAGGCAAAAGAAACGCTTCATGGGTTAGATTTCTGGGATTTCCTATATCGTACCGCCAGGAACCACTACCAAACAGGTTAGGCGATGCCTGTGTTTCCACATGGCTGAAGGTATCATTGATCCATTGCACGGGAGCTCCAACGCTTATAAGGACCCTTAACAATTCGTTTGTGTGTGCCCAAAGAATCACAAGACGGTCTATTGTGGACCATTCTCTGAGTCCCGACCAGAAATCCATGTTAGCTGCTACCCATCTCATCAAGGAAAGCAATGCCAAGATTTCGACATGCCCTTCTTTCGACAAGAGATATGTAATGTGCCTGCGCGCGATATCCTGTCCGGAAACACCCTCCGCGTTTAGGGCTAGGTAAACAAGGTGAATCCGTATGAGGGGAGATAACTCTTGTCTTTCAAGCGATGACAGCACAGCAGCCTGAGTTACGTCGTCCATTGAACGGAAGTGAGAGACTATGACATTAGGAAGGGAGATTGGCAACGCAGCGGCAGTAAAAAAGGCTCTCTCAAAACCGTCACAGGCTATTCTGTCTGCAATAGCGGCATCACGACATTCAGAAAGCCTCGTTTCGTTGTTTTGTGGATAGCGCCCGGCATAGTGGTAAAGAACACACTCCGGCTTGCCGGGCGCAAGTCTCTGCAGATCAAAACCTTGCGTGTCCTCAAGTTGCCTGCGCAGCAGAGCATAGAAAGCCTCTGTCGCTGCCTCTCTCCATTCTATGACTGTCTCAAATCGTTCTTTCGCAGACTCCATAGAACAGATACTCTCAAGCTCGGACGCAAACACTTCGTCAGAACACTCAAACCAACTGCGGTGTCCTTCTAACACTTCCCGGACCCGTTCTTTCGATTCATGGAAGAGCAAGAACGCAGGATCCGTTACAGGAATGATGGTTTCAGACCGCAAAATAAGAAAAGGCACATTCGGGTCCTCATTCTCGGAGGGAACGAACTTATCTGGGACGTCACAATCTGTTGTTTGGCATTCGCATCGCATTCCGTTTACGACTCGCGCCGCCGCGCAATAAAAGTCGTCAGACTTGTAAGTCTTACTTTCAATGTGAAGTTGTACAACCACACCGATCTTGTCAAGATAATCTTCGTACTTGCTGAAACCACTCTTCACCGGCTCAGGAAGATCATCGAAAAGACGTTGTTGAAGCGCCCTCCATGCAAATTCGTAATCAACCTCGTTTTCGGCTGGGGGAGCGAGACCTGAATCCTTTGCCTTTTCGTCGGGCGCCTTGAGGAAGGCGCCCCTGCCGCGACTGTCATCGACCAGGGAAGACACGACTTTGTCAAGAAGTGCCGGGTAGGCGCGGAACCGTTTGCGAAGAAGCCGCTCATAAACCCACTGCAAATAGTCACGTCTCGGCTTGTGGCCATTGTTCGCTCTTTCGCTAACCCAAAGTGCATTAATGAGAAATGAAAGAACATCAAGCTGTTCGAAGTGGTCTGAATCATGAACGTTCCTGCGAAACCCGCTAGCTGTCAGCGCGCCCATAGAACTGACATACAGGTTTGTCAATACCCATTCGGAACGGGCAACGCACGTCGCGTGGTCATAAGGTGTTACGTTCCAAATCCAGGCAATTGCTTGCCCGGGCACTTGCCCTGACTTCAAAACAATGTCAATCTCTCCGCGGTCCAGTACAGAACGAAGCGTTTCTGCCGGACGAATCAAGACCTCTTCCTGACAAAGGCAGGTTGCTGCGTACCTTCGAAGAACGGCGAGTTCCCTCGTCTCAACGATTTTGCCGTCCGTAACACGGGATTTGTCAAGGTGATACAGAATTTCATCAGGATCAATCGGAAGGAACAGTACCCGGCCCGCGCGTAATTGAAGCAGATGAGCGTAGTATTGCTCCTTGTCGATAGCATGAGCCGCAAGGAGTCCCTTAAGTATTTCAAAGGTTCCGAGAACGAGATATTCCCTCTTTATGGTCGCTCTTTGCATTGAGCGGTCATCACACCAGATGGCGTTTAAGAAATTATCGTCCTGAGTCTTCCCGCAAGCAGCAGCGACATCCAGGAGACAAGCAGTCGAAGAGACGTCATTGTCGGAACAACGTTCCTCCGAAAAGAGAGGTACTGGCGCAAAAAGGCCGGAGTCAATCCCTCTTGAAATGCTGTCAATAAGAGAATCCAGCCATTGTACCGTCTCATCCAGAATAGGCCGTCTCTGGTTCACTTCAATTTGGCATTCATCCACAACACGTCGGTCAATCGACACAATGAACCGTTCGCACAAACACTCCAATCCAGAGCTCTTGGCCAAAAGTTCCGCTGTGCCGTTATGCAGGTGGATTGAACATCCTTGCGATGGGATGACAGTAAAGGCCTCTTCTTGCCCGTAAATACCAAGGCTTGTAACGATGGCGTCACGCTCAGATTGAGACAGTGGACCAAATTGATAGAGGGAATCCACTACGGCTCGAAGATTTGTAAGTGTGGTTCGGCAGAAATCGGGCAGGTCAGGCCTCTGGCCCAGCATATCTCTGCCCGTCGGTGGTAGAAAATCAACAAGAAAACCCGCTTCCCTTTGCATTTGATCGAATAGCGAGACCCAGTCATCCGGATATTGGCAAAGTAGGCATTGGATATCTGGTCCTTCTGAGATTATCGAACTGTCTCGGATCCTAATCCTATCAGATCCTACGAGCCGTAGAATGACCCTATGCGCATCCAGCCGCGTCGGCTGGGGGGGCATGAGGTCTTCCCGCATCTTCTTCAGTGCAGGTATTGTTCGGGATGAAATTCTCAAAGGACCGAAAGTCTTGGCCACAATTTCCAAGAGACCGACGTGATGAGCAAGAATGAGCGCGCTCAAGTCGGCATTTAGACGCCACGGGGCTTCTGATCACTCAAATCATCCGCAACAGGCATCCCCCCATGACGAGCAAGCAATATCGTTGCGGGGGTGCTTTCGTTTCTCTGATTGAGCCGGAGATTCGTGTGGTAGAAAACGGCAAGGTTCGGCCCAAATCGTTCTGCCAATAAATGAATCGGCAAATCTGCCTTACGATAGGCGGCATCGGCCTCCTCTCTCGCGCGCGCTTCGTCCTTCATCATCTGTGCGATGTCTTCGATCCGAAACGCTTGAAACCCACTTTGTGGCTCGGCTGCCAGTTGCGGCATACGGGCGAACAACGGAGCCACCTCAGCCTCGAGGCCAAGACCAAATGCTTGTTGGAGGGCCGGCGCGACTAGATTGTCGGGTAGGTCCGCTTGTAGAGCTCTCTGCAGGAGTTCTCTCGCCAGTTCAGGGGTTCTGGACTTTATGTGGTCACAGATGAACAAGGTGGTATCGGCAGGAAGACTGCCATCGGAGGCGATATTTCGTGCCAATCCTTCCAATGTGGCAAAATCGCCTTTCCGGGACAGTGTGTCAACATACAGACAGAGATTCCAGGTGGAAGGGTCCTGTCCGTAGAGAATCCGTGCATCCGCCACTGCCTCGTTGATCTGGCCGAGATGAATTCGGCACTGCACCTGAATCGTCCGGAGGTCATATGTGGGCTTCTCGGAAGGAAATACGTCTTTGTGAGTCTCAATGAGATCGAGTACTCGCCTATACTCCGCTATATTGAACAAGGCAATTGCGCAAAGGCGGATGGACTCTGAAGTGCCCACAGAAGCGATAAGCAACTCGACATGATCGCAAATCCGTCTCCAAAGACCTTCTTGTGCCATCGTGGAGCATGCGGCAAAGAGAAATTCCCCGCAGCCTGTTTCTTCATAGCAGTTCAGGAAATGCTCTATTGCTTCTTTCCGTGCCCCAACAAGTGAAGATACCCCTTTTAGAATCACTCCCCGAAGGCGGCTGCGCAATGCGATGTCGGGAATGTCCTTCAAGAGCTGTAATGCGTCATGTGACTGCTCATTCGAGGCTAAGCACTGGACCATCCATGTGAGCCACGTGGTTCTGGCACCAGCTTTCCTGAAGAGACCTTTGGTCTTGCGCAGTACCGTCAGAGCCCTGCTCATCTTCGCTTGTGCGGCTAAGCACATAACGAGCCTCACTATGTGATCAGGCGTTGCCGATTTCCTTTTCAGCAATGATTCCAAGTGGGTAGTTGGGTTAATCAATGCGTCTCTCGCATAACTCCTGCCCAAGGACCACATGATCGCCACTGGATGCTCAGGATTTGCGGTAAGGAGTTCTTTACAATACGCATCTGCTTCTTGTTGGCGCTCAAAATCGCACGCGAGACAGGTGAGCTTCCAGCCCTCAAGGAACTGTTTTTGTTGTGGACTATGGGCCGATGAAGAAACCAGCTCATCGAATGTGAGCGCTGCGCTGCGGATCTGTTGCAGGCTCGAGTCGTCGCGGCGAACTAAAGGCCAATCAATAATCCGAAATGATGGGCAGAACTCGCGGGGCAGTACATTGGGTGCCAGAGAGCGTTCGAACTCTATCAGCGCCTCGGCAAACCGTATAGCGACCCAAGTTGGCTTCTTTTCTCGGGCTTCCCTAATTTTCTCAGCAGCACCTTGGAGGTCCCCCTCGATACGAAGCAACACGGCTTGAAGACGGACTGATTCCGGGTTGTTACCGAACACATGCTTGTGCGTCCTAAAGAGAACCTTACAGGCCTCAATATCTCCGACCTCAAGCAGCAGCACGGCCTTGAGGTTAAGGGAATCTATGTCGGCAGCGTCATCCCGTACCTCTTTCAACGCACACTCAGGGCCATTCTCGTGGAGGGCCAATAGTGCACGCAAAACAGTGTCATCGAACCCCGGTATCAGTGAACGAGCCTTGGCCGCAAGAGTCCTTGCGGCATCGAGCTCGCCCATCTCCAAACACAAGCTCGCCTCAAATCGCAGAATCTTTGCCTGGATATCGGGAGTGAGGCCCGGCCAGCGGCCAACATCACGTTTCGCAGCGGCAATCCAATCGAGGGCCTGTTGGATGTCTCCCCCGCGAAACGCCTCTCGCATAGCATCTAATTGCTCTGAAGTATCTCGGGAGATTACGGACCAACTCTGCTGCAGTTGATTAGCAAGGATATCGTTAACAAGCGATGGGGCTGCGACGGCCGTTTGCTCGGCTGGCAAAGGTGGACCACAGAGCCTGTCTGTCCATTCGGCGTTGAGGTACTGGGAGACTATTCCACGATGGGGACGTAGCCGATTGCAGATTGTCTGGAGAGACCAGACCTCATAGGTGACACCCTTCTCTCGGAAAGCCGCCTCTTGCGTCCGGATTTCGTCCTGTTGCTTAGTTGAACTGGCATGGCACGTCAGCATCAGGACGAATCGTGTGACATGCTCTTTTGACCACTTCTCATCCCAATGCACAAGAAACTCTTCGGACGCCTTCTGCATATCAGTCGGAGGGAAGTCCTGATAGCACTTACATTGAGCAACGGAATGTTCACCTTGAGTCCGATTCTTCGCGAGCAGATCAATTCCAAACTGCTTCTGGCCTCGGGTCCCATATACAGAGCATGTTCGCACCGTCTCTTCCTGTTCGAAGAGAGCACAGCACATATCTTGAAACGTATACTCATCCATTTCCCAGAGCGATGGACATTGACCGCTTCTTATCGGGGGAGTAATGACCTGTGGTCTTTTTCTCGAATCCTTCTTCTTGTGATTCCTCGAGGAGGCCATATTAACGTCCCCTCCTGCTTTCTGCAGAAGGCTGTTCTGGCATGCGAAATCTGCCCACCAAGGTGAATACGTAAATCGGCCTCTGGTGTCGCATGCGTTCTCAGTCCTCCAGCGCCTTGAACACGGCATCTGCCGCGTCTTTGTAGAATTCGATGTTGACCTTGGTCCAAAGGTCGTCCGGCAGTTCGTTCAGTTGCCGGCGGGCGGAGACGGGCATCAGGAGCGTCTGTGCCTGTTTATCCACTGCGAGTTCGGCGATGCGGACGGCGGTAGGCAACATTTCGACCGAGCCACCCAAGTTCAATGCACCCACGATGATGGCGCCGCCGCGTGTGTTGCGGCCCAGGAGCGCGCCGCAGAACGCGACGACCACAGGAAGCCCCAGACCGACTCCTGTTTTGTCCGCGTCAATCGGGCGCATCTGGATAGAAAACTCCTCTTCGCGCGGGTTGCGGTCGCCAACGAGCTCTTTTGCGCGAATGTAGAGGTTCTGCTCGCCCACTTTGACGCTTTCGCGAAAGGCCGGCGGCGTGGGCTGGTTTAGGATTCTTACCCCACTGCCTGGCCCGCATGTCACCTCAAGCCGATAGAGGCCCGGTCCGGTTTCCGGTGAACCTGGGCTGACCGCCCAAACCTGTCCAGGAGGCAACGGGTCGCTTTCGATGGCCTCATCGCTGTGAAGCTCGGGGGTTGACACGAACTGTTCCATACCGTCCGGTCCCATGATGTAGCTGAAATGGGTGTTACGAAACTCGCTCTTGAACACACGCTTCTGCTGTTCCTTAACGCGTCGGCGCGTTTCGAGGGCGAGGCGGATGATCCATTCGAGGTCTTCATCTGCAATAGACTGGCCGGGATCGGGATAGAGGAGCTTGAGGAGGCCGCTCACGGTCTTGTTAACGGCTTCGATATCGCGTCCGCTGAGAGCGCCCCCGAGATGCACCCGGCCTTGCAGCGCCGACAGCCGGTTCCCTGGCCGCAGGCGGCTCCAGCATTCGCTGAGAAAGTCGCTAACGAGTCCGAAGTGATCGGTGAAGTGCTCCCGGGCGCTGAGCTTTGGAAAGTCCCAGCCGGGAGCAAAGGCATGAATGCGGTCCATAAAAGCAGTGTCATTCCGCATCTCGGGCGGCATTGGACTTAGGAGGTGCCCAATCTTCTGCTGTTGCTCGACGTCCACCTCAAAGTTGCCCACCATCACGATGGCGCCGTCCGCGCGGATATTATCCTTCCCGCGGCTAAATTGGCCCGACGCCATGTACCCCTTCATGATGTTGACGCCGTCCTTCTGGTCGAAGGAGATACCCCCTACCTCATCAAAGCAAACCACGTCATATTGACAAACCAAACCGCGCTGGCCGTTCGCCATGTTCACAAACATCCTCGCGACGGTGGCTTTGCCGCCTGAGATGAGGTGGGCGTAAGGGGATATCTGCTGGAAGAGGTGACTCTTGCCCGTACCGCGCGGCCCCAATTCCACCAGATTGTAATTGGGCTCCACAAAGGCAACCATTCTGAGCAGTGCCACACGTTTCGCGCGCTCGTCCAAGGCTCCTGGTTCGAGGCCTATGGAGCGAAGCAGAAGGTCAATCCATTCCTTCGTGGTGAAATTTCGACGCCCCTTGGCGAAAATGTCCAGAGCATCCGCTTTTGAAAGCTGTATTGGACGAAGCCCGTCGATGCCGAATGGCCGACCTGCATTCTGCTGCGCAATGATGGCGTCATAGCTGATCGACACTTCGGCGTAGAAACCGTCCGTCAACATACGCTCGTTTTCGCGCACCATCTCGTCAGAAATGCGGACGTCCTTCAGCGCAAGGCTCGGCAATTCGGCCACGTAGCAGTCATTCTTCGCGTCGAGCCTGGCCTTTACGATGTCGATGATTCGAACCTGGCCCTGTTCCTTGGCGCGTGCCTTAAAGAGCTCCTCCTCGCCCGTGCGCACGGTTCTGTCCTTGAGTTGTTTCTCGACAATCTCAAGCCCTTCGAGTATCTCCGCTTCGTTTACCGAAGCACAGTAGCGGCCCAGGAGGAATTCGACCACATAGGTCGGCACGGGATACTGCCGCGAATACTTCCGCACCAAGTCCTTGCGCACGAGGTAGCCGTCGAAGGCCGAGGCCGCCAGGGTGTCTAGATGATCCAGTTCGATTGCCATTATTCTTCTCCAACCTGAGTCGGTTTCTGATCTACCACCTGCCCAGCCGCATCCAGCAGCACCACGATAGCGGCGGCGCCTTCGTGGCGGTCGTCTTCCACAGCCAGGCTAATCTCACCACTTTCTTCGACGTCCTTTGCCGATACGACAATGCTGGAATTGGGTTTGCGCGCGTGCAGCCGCAAATCTGCTTTTACGCCCGGCGCGTTCGTAGTCACTGTTACCCGGCACCGCATGCCGCGCCAGCGTACCGCTTCAATCTTCGCCTTTACCGATTCCGTACCCCGTTCCACCAGAAGATCCGGAACCACACATTCCTGCGGGCTTACACCGCCATGGGCGTATTCCATCCCCGCGTAGAAGGAGCCAATTCCCGGTGGGGACACAATCTGTACCTGGGGGTTCCAATGCCACGGGAAAACCGGGAATCCTTTTGGAATCTCTCCCTGGGCCACGGCGCACCGCGCCCATTTTGTTTCTGTCAGGTAAGTCGGCAATTCAACCTTGGGCAATCCGCCAGGCGTCAGTAGCCAGCCGTGGTCCGTAACCACCCGGACGCGTCTCCATCCACCGGCAAGCAAAGCGGCAACGCGGTCTGCGAGGCTTTCCACCTCTGCCGTGATCTGTTTGGCCAGCCCGGCTCCGAGCGCATGCCCTTGGCTGTCCAACTTACCCATTTCCGTCCAGCCGCCCTGTTGCGAACCGGAAGGAATGGTGACTTCATCTTCCTCCAGCACCTCGATGCCCTGTCGCGCCATTTCGTCGCGGAGCCGTTGCGCGTTCGACGGTTTGCCCGCCGCCCCCAGTGACGGCGTGAGGTCGCCATATTCCGGCGTTTCTTCACAAGCCATGTGCGCCGGCGAGGCTATTGGCTTGGCCGTTGGCGTTACGCTCGGTACCGGCGCCAGGCGATGCGTCAGCCGCGCGCGCAACCCGCGCGTCTCGAGGACTTCGTGCAGACGGCCAGCGACATCAAAGCGCAGGCCGTCCGCAAAAATGATGCACGTATCCGCCTGGGGCATCACACCAACCGCCGCCTTACGAAACTCCCCAGGCGTTTTGGCCGCCAATTCCTGGAAATGGCGCGCAGACTGTTCCAGCCAGGGCGTGTACACCGCTCCTAACACGCCCTTGAGCAGGGCCGTATCCGCCGTTGTCTTTGCGTGCTCCAAGGCATCCATCGCCGCCCGGTCACAACGCCAGCCTTCGGTGGCATAAGTCTCGACAAGGGCGCCGAGACTGTTGCCGCCGAGGGCTTCGCTCGCGAGCCGGGCAAGTCGCGCAAGCGGTTCCAGCAGCAACGCGAGCGGGCTTTCTCCAAGTCGAGCCCATACCCATCTGCGCCGCGGGCCGTGTGCTTCGTCCAGTTTGAGTATCTGCGCGCAAGCTTTTGCGTGGGCAAGGTTTGCCACCTCGGCCAAGGCGTTTCGTAGGTTTCCCTCTTCGTCCGAGTTACGCGCTGGTTGACGCGCCACGTCGGCAAGAAGGTCGGTCGGGGATGTATCGCGCAATACCTCCGCCACGCCGGGGTAGAGTTGCGGCGCTTCGCAGAATCGCGCCCATAGGTCATTCCATGCCCCCTGGCTTTCAAACAGGCGTTCGCCCGCCCGACGGATACCGTCCTGTTCAGGGTCGAAACCGAAGTCGCGTTTGCACACGCTACGGAAGGTTTCCCAGCGTGCGCCGTCGCACCGGCTCTGGAATGCCGCCCCATCGCTCATCCATGACAACAAGTCGCGCACGGGGTCGCCCACCATGAGTTTGTCGAAATCCTCAGCCTCCAAACGACGGCCGCGCAGGCTTGCGACCGGTTCGGTCGCCAACACGGGAAGCGCCCGCATCATCGCTTCCTTCGTGCGTTGGTCCGTAGCAAGATCCAAGTCCAATGTGTCCATTGACGTCAGAAAGGCTTCCACGGTCCAGTCGCGGCCGTTGCGCTGATGCCATACCGCGCCCCGGTACTGCAATTCGATAAGCGGTTGGAGTTCGCGCGGGCAGTCCCCTCCAGCGCGAAGATGTTGCCTGCTCACGTTGGGCAGGTACACAATAGGCGTGACTCCTTCCGGCAAGGAGATGTCTGGCAGCGCTCGGTCAACAATACAACGGAGCCAAATGACCGGACCGGTGCGGCGTTCCGGGGCATACGGCCCCAGCACGAAAAGCTGCGGCAAGGCCACCTGAAGGGACGGAATCAGGGGCTGCCACTGGGCATCGGCATCGGTCCAAAGCAGGGCAACGGGCGCATCCACGCCCTCCGGAACACGAAGCGCCGCGTCCATCGAGGTCCGCATGGCGTCAATCAGCGTATCTTGCGCATGGTTCATCAAAATACTTCATCCCCTTCAGATTCGGGCGGACCTATGGCAACAATGGCGATGTTGTGGATTGCCTCGCCAAGTCTTTTCATTTCAGCCCGCAGGGTTGATAGTCCGGTAAGAGGGAAAAGGGCCTGAATATCTGGAAAGTCGTATGGTCGACTTCTCCTGTCCTCGGCGTATCGGAAGCGATCAGACTTGGCGTCCACCTTATCGAAACGTTCCGCCCACGTGTGCAGGAGATCCAACTCCTTTCGGAGACTCGTCTCCTGGCCAATGGTGGTTGATTCGGCTTCTTCCGAAAAGTATCCGTCAAGTGCTTGGTGAAGCTGGACCAGACTATGCGGACTCTTAAGGTTCTTCAGGGTATCCTGGAGATTTGCCCCGGCAAGAAGAATCAGTTCCTTGATGCTCACCTCGATGAAATGCCGGTAGCAGAAGAGCATCGGGAAAATGAGCGTCTTCTCCGGGTCGCTCTCGATCAGTTGGCAAAGCACGTTTCCCGCTTGCCTATATGCGGAAGCCACTGTCCCCCAACGATCCATCGAGTAGAAGAACTCCTGACCGTCCGGAGGCCCCGCAGGACCAAGTGATTGTATGGCCACCTGAAAGCGTCGCATGCTGTGCCTGGAGTCGTCCGGCGCCTCTGTGAGTCGCCACCCCATCCGAACCATTTCCGCCAGAGCGTCGTAAGGAATGTGGCCAATCCCGTCGTGCGTATTGCTGGCATGCGAGAAATCCGCAACCAGATCGTCAAACACAGGCCGTTGTGTGTCCGGTAGCCCATCTCGTACAAGCACGCGTTTATCTGGGGACCGCTGCTTCATCAAACACCTCTCTCGCGCCGCTGCCTGGCCGCTTGTTTGAAGGCGTTACTGTAGTGGAGGTCGTTCCAGCGGTTGCCGTCAAAGGTTTTGCCCCCGGCGAAGTCCTGCATTTTCTCGTCCCAGCCCCAGAACCAAGGGTAGTCTTCCTTCGTACGTTCAGGCTCTTTGCCTCGGTCTTTGTCCCATTTGATGCTCTTGGGCGTCGCGCGGAGGATACAGGCGTTCCTCGCCTTTGTAGAGAGCGGTCGCGCCGTCATGAAAGAGCGGATATTCAGACGAACGCCGTCGTTAATATCCGGGTCCCAGCCGATGGGCTGTTCGTGAAGAGGCTTCCACCGCACGAAGAGGTCATACGGCGGTTCGCCTTCGAGAATCTTCTTGAGTTCCTCTTGCAGATGAAGTGCTGCCGCCAGCCGCGCGTCCGCGCCTTCCACTTGGGCCTGTTGATCCCGACGCTGTTGCGTAATCCAATCGCCGAGGTAGGTGTAAATGATTTTCTCTAGTGTGCGCCTTCCTTCGCCATTCGGCGCGGCCAGCCGGTGGTAATTCACCAGCGCGTTGAACCCGTCCCGGCGGCCATCCCAGATGTGCCAAATGAAAGGCCTGTGGTGGAACAACGCGCTGTGCTGTTCGAAGAACTTGTCGCGCAGCCAGTCCTCTAGGGTCTTGCCGGCGCAATCAGAGGCGGCAAGCAACTCGTTCAGTTTCGCCGCCGACCAGTGATTGCCGTACGCGCATGCCAGAAGGTTAATCACCCGTTGCGACGCGGGCGCTTCGGCGTGGATAGGGCTCAGGCATACAATGCCGTCCTCATCCGCGAATCGATTGAGTTCCGTGCAGCGGGCAACAAGACTGCGCGATTCGGCGGACAGCCGCATCTCCGTATCGTGCTCCGCGGGCCATCGGTACCCCAATAGGCGCGCCACGGCAACCTGCAACACAGTCGCCTCCGCGTGTGGCAGACTGCCGACCTTCAGCCGCTTGGCGCTGTCGATCCACCGCACGCTGCCGCAAGGATGCCCATGGAAAAGCCATTGTGTGGGATCGTCCGAGTACGGCTCAGGTAGGCCGTTTGGGTGCTCTTTCGCAGCGATCTTTTGCCAATACTCAAGGTCGAAGGAAACTTTGACCATGCTGGCATTGGTTACCTTAAGGGCTTGATCAATCTGTCGTATCGAAGTTGAGTATTCGGTAGATGAACAGAAAGACCAGATGGCTGGCAAGTCGTCGGCTTTGTATGGGACGACTACGGCAACGTTGGTGTCATTGGGTTGACCTTCTGATAAGGTAACCGGCAACTCACCCATCGCACTGACAACTACACCGGACTTTCCAATGGAATCATTTCCCCGCCAGTATGCCTTTCCATCTTTCACTGCCTGATCGAAGTCCTCGTTCTTCAAGAGGATCTGAAAACGACCTCCATAGAAGCAGGTCTGCTCGACAGATGCTTGCCATCTAACACACTCTGGCGTCAACGCCGTTTCCCAGAAACATCGACCAAAGTGGGGGTAGTCCGCCGGCGATACGCCTTGGTAAGCCCCAGCTCGCTTGGATAGAAGTTCGAAATCACCCAAAGATTCGAAGGAAATGCGCGCATCAGGGTTCTTAAGTTGAACCTCTTGAGTAACGGAATGACTGCGCGCAACTTGAATGTGCGCCATCTTCTCCAATGGGCCTTCCGCGTCAGAAGCATCCAACGCTCCGAATGCATGCTCATGGGAAGTCGGTGCATTACTTAGGATACAGAGAGCGACATTTACTACCTCACCGCCTATCGTTTCAAAGGCTCTTGCGCCAAGCCGAGCAATCAGGTTAAGTTGATATTCCTTGACTATTGTCTCCCGTAGTTTTCTGTAGCTTGTAAGGAAGAGCCAGTTATGCGGTGTCACGGCAGCGAACACGCCCCCCTGATAGGCGTTCAGATAGCGCCGCAAAAAAAGAGTTGCAATGTCTTGCTTTGAGTCAGGAAAAACGCGCTCAGCGTACTGCCGAAGATTGGCGTCATGTTTGCTGCGTGCTAGGTAGGGAACGTTAGTGGCAACTAGGTCATACTCGCTGGAAAGGACACGCACAGCATGCAAGAGTCCTTGCGCGGTCACACCGATTTCATATGCTTCGTCGTCGTTCTGTGCAGACTCAAGCGCCTGCTCCAGCAGCGGACGTAGCTCGTCAAAAGTTGATTCCAGAAGCGCTGCTTCAACGTCGCCGGACCGAGGGTCAAGCAAGCTTCCGAGAGTGGGTGCTAACTTGAACACGTTGTAGAGTCGTGCCAGGCCAGCCTCGGTCCGGGGCGAGCCCTTGGCAAGCCTCAGCCAACTCTCCTTGCTTGCGCCTACTGAGAGTCCCGAGCACGCCACCTGCGGTGGCGGCAACAGATGGTAACCGCTTGATTTCCACGCGGCGAGGGCAAGGTTGAAGGCCGCTATCTGGGTGCATCGCTGGTCGAGTTCGAGGCCAAAGAGGTTGTCGCGCAGCACCGCGTCGCACGCATCCCGGGCAGAGAGTCCTTCTTCAGCCATCCGCATAGCCGTCAGAATGGGCAGAGCAAAGACCATGAAGTGCCCGGAACCGCAGCAGGGGTCGAGCACTTTGAGTTCGGCGGTCTTCGCCGGCCAATGCAAAAACGTTCCCGCCGCCGGCCGCCATGATCCATCTTCATCTTGAACAAACCGAAGGAATGTCCACCGCACATCGCCCACGGCACAGGCGGCGCGCAATTCATCTTCGCCCCTGGCATTCTTCACCAAGTCGGGATTCGCGGCCAGCGCCTTTCCCGCCCACCAGGCTCCGAGCGTGTTGTGAAGCAGGAACTCGACCATGTAATCCTCGGTGAAAAGCTGGGTGACCGCTGGGAGTTCCTCGGAGCCAATCTTCTTCTCGGACTTGTTGACGGCGTCCTTCTGCTCGGCTTGCCAGAACTGGTAGACCCAGCCGAGGCTGTCGTCGGCAAGGAAGACCTCGCGCGACAGGCCTTTCAGGAGGTCTTCGAGTTCCGACCGGGACTCGGGCGGCAGACTCAATTCGAGTACGGGGTCGTCGGCACGGAAGATCTGCGGGAGCATGCGGACCGCGTAGCTGCTGGCGAGTTCGAGCCAGTCCTGTCCCTGCGCGCGCGCCAACTCCCGGCAATCCTCCAGGGAGATGGCCACGCCATGCCCCGGTTCAATGAGCAGTTCGTTCTCTGCCAGAAACCGGGCGAAGAGCATGCGATGCCAGTGTTCATAGGCGCACTCGCCTACAAGCCGGTCAATGGACTGCGTGCCACGCTTGTCATCGCGCAGGTCGCCCAGTTGCCGGCCGTGAGCACGGAGACGGTTCCGTAGTTGGCGCTGCCCGGCAGACATACTGGACCACGGCTCATGATGTTGCACGGCCAATTGCTCGACGGCCTTCCGTGCTCCGGCTTCCGCCACGCGCCGCGCCTGCTTCACCGTGTTCTCAAGCCCTCGCCTGAGCGTTCTGTCCAAACTCGCCATGGGGTAATCCTTACTCGCTATTCGCGCGTTCTTCTTCCGGTTGGTCGTCCTGCATATGTGGGAAGACCTTTGGCAGCGTGGACCGAATGAGCGCGTCCACTTCCGTAAAGTAAGGGATCGCACTTGCCTGGGCGTTGTGCCAAAGTGCTTCGCCGAGAAGCAGCGGCAATGATCGAATGGCTACCTCATCGTGCTCGATTTCGCGTGTGCCGAAATCAGCGCCGGTTACCGGCGTTGTCTGGTCGCCGAACATGGCCTTCATGTCGGCGTGGAAGAAGGCATTGCGGAATCTCTCGCGGAACGAATGGAGGTCTTTCTTAGTCTGCCGATCAATGAGCCCCGCTTTGCGCGCGGCATTGATAGTGTCATTGAGGTCCATCTGCATGTATTTCTGAACGGGGGCCGACAGGCTGTTCAGGAGACGGCTCAACGGTTGGGCCTGCTCCTCGGGCTCATCGGTGTTCGAATAAACGAGCGCCAACTTAAGAAAGGCTTCCAGCAAGATGTTGGTCAGGCACACTGCGGCTTGCCAGTGTCCCTGAATGATACAAAAACATGCTTCGACGCGGAGCATTTCCAATTCGGGCATGCCGTAGCCTGTAGAGAGTTGCCTCTCAACCTGTGCGAGGTTCTCGCGAGCCTTTCGACTCCACTCCACATAGGCCGATTTGATCTTCGCATCAAAGTCAGGGTGCTCTGACACAAAGCGGCCCAGGCTTTCATCGCGGAGGGCCATCGGCAGCGCCCAGTTTCCGAATTGACATCCTGTGCTTTCCATGAAGTCCATCATCTTGGTTTCTCTTTTGTCGTCATCAATCGACCAGTACCGGCCCCTGTTTCAGGGCGTCGAGAACGCGTTTCTTCTGCCGTTGCAGCCAGACCTCCACATCCGCGGTGGTCCGCAGCGTTGTCCGCTCGACCGAAATCGTCTGCACCTGCGGTTCGAGGTGCTTCGCGGCGCGTTGAATAGCGTGGTTGACCCGCGTGGAAATGGCGTCCGCTTCAGCCCGCGCTGCCGCAAGCGAATGGGCGTCAAGGTGCGCCGCGAGCGCTTCGTCCGTCTGGATGGCGGGCGGCACGGGTTCGCGGAGGCCGACCTCCTGAAGGATAGACTGCCGGATCGAGGCGTCCAATGGTTGCCAAACTTCGCTGGTGGCCAGGGCCGCCATGGCATTCTGCCAGGCCTGGTCGTTCTCCGCATGGAGACGGTTCGCTTCACCACGCAACAGGTCGGCCAGCGCTTTGCGCAAGGGTGAGACGTGGTCCGTGGAATCCAGCAGCAGCCGCTGGTCGCGGACCGCCTCCATCTGTTCGATGTGGGTTGTGGCTGCATCAAGCGACGCTGCGTGCTGTGCGAGACGGACAACGAGTTCCCAAACGGGCTGACGTTTTGCTTTGATCTCGCCGAGCCGGGTCCAGGTTGCAATGCGCTGTTTTAAGTCTTCCGCCTTGTCCTTGATGGCCACGAGCTGCTCGTTGCCCACAAGCCTTTCGATGTCTTCGACTTCGCGAAGGCCAGTTGCAGCGGGCAAGGGCGGCTCACCGCCGGAGGCCGCGCAGAGACCGTGGAGCGTATGAAGGAACTCAGCGGCCTTAGCGGCTTCCTCGCCACTCTTGCAGGCCAGGGCGGCTTTCTGATAAAGGCCGCGAAGGAGCAGTCGGTCTTGCACGGACAACGTGGCTTGCTCGATGCGGAACTCCGCCTTCGAGATCTTGTTTTGATCGAGTTGGCCGGGGATTACTGGCGCGCCATTCAACGTGGCGTTTACGTGTTGGGAGCGATGCAGCGCAATGAGTGTGGCGTCGATGGCATCTCGGGGCCAACCGAAGGGGCTGCCTTCGAGTTCTCTTCGCACCTCGCCGCCAACCTTACCCGCGCCGATGCTGGTAAGGACTTGCTGGCAGACCAGGTGCTTTTCCGTGGCGTCAGTGTGGCCTGTGGGCTGGAACGGGTGTTCTGCGCCGTCGCGGGCGCGTTTAATGACGGATGGCCAGGCGTTCGAGTCGGCTTCCTTGAAGCGCGGGAAAAGCCGCACGAGGCTGTCGCTTGCGGCATCGCGAAGCTTGTCGAGGAGTTCGATACTGAGCACTTCGTTGCCGCCGCCCTGGAAGACCTTGGCATTGCCGGCGATTTGCCGGATGAGCGCGTCCCGTTCAGTGACGGCCCGGCCGCGCCTGCTTTCCATGCTCTGACGGGCTTCCTGACCTTCCGCCGAGGTGGGATTCCCTCGCGCGTCCAGAGTCTGCTGGGCTGCGTCCGCCTCGACGATAAGCCTGCGCAGGTCATCGGCTGACTGGCGCGGGATGAACACGAAAACCGTGGGGTTGTTTGAACCGGCTACGCGCGCCGCTTCAACATGTTCTTTCTCCTGACAGGACCAGCCGTCACGAATCCACACGGGGATGGACTGGCCGTCGCTGGGCGGCGGCGTCTGGTCACGATGGACAGCCAACGTGCGAGCGACTTTGGCCGCACCCTGAAGCGTGCGCACCGAACGGACCACCTTGTCCACATCCGCATAAATCAATTGATCGCGCCGGAAAGAGATGGCGGCCTCGTCGTTCCGGAGTTTGGCCTGCCGCTTACGGAATTCTCCGTCCCATTCGCTTCCCTCGCGCGTCTGCAGCCTGTATTCATCGTCGACCTTAAGCAGTGCGCCTTTATCGGTGAGTTTTTCAAGAATTTCGCCCACCCCGGCACGCAATTTTCCATTGTCCGCGGCGAGGTCGTCCACAAGCAGGTCGGCGATGTGTTCACTCGATGCACGGACGCCAATGTCGCTGCTGTCATCCCGGCGGATCTTGCCGATGAGAAAGACCAGGCCGCTGACGCGGCGGGCGAGTGCGCCTTCCTCTTCACCAAGCTGGATGATGCGCTCGTTTATTTCGCGGAGCAACACGCCGGTGTTGATCATCTCGGGCGCCAGCGCTTCGTAGAGTTCGTCCGCTGGGACGACCGCGCCAAGAGATCTGTCGGAAAGCTTGGCCACGGCATCGTGAATGATGCGGAGTTGCGAGCGAAGCTGGCTGTGTGTGCCGGCGGCATCAATCTGACGGAAGCACTGTTCCCAGAACCGCCGCCGGACAGGCAGCAGCGGATAGTCTTCCGCGATGACTTGACGGTCTTCCGTGCGCTCGGCGATGCGCGTGCCCTGGAGTTGGCGCGAGACTTCCCCTGCGTGGTCATCCAGAACCTTGCGTACATCAGAAACCGAGGAGGGTTTCTTCTGGAGCAGGACCTTACGCGTCACGGTTTCCACTTCGGCGTCGGAGAGGGGAACGCGAATGGTGAAGCGGTCGAGCATTTTCTGCAGGAGCGGCACGTCCGTTAGTGCGCTTTGGCCCGCACCGACCACCATGACATGGCTGTCCAATTGCTTCGAGACCGCTTCGGCCATCTCGGTGATCAGAACGGACCGGTCGCCGGATTCGCCGATAAACTGCTGCACTTCGTCGAGCACCAGGATGGTGCAGGGCATGCGGCCGTCTCGGCCCGCGAGAAGTAGAGCCGTCTTCGCGGTACGAAGAAACTGCTCTGTTGTAATGTCGGTGGCCTGTGGCGGGAACTGCGCCTTGAGCACTTGCCGCGCTTCGGCTTCGGTATTGGCAAAGTTCGAGTCGCAGGCAATGACCGCCTTCGCAATAGGTCCGCTTACGTAGAGGTTGTTGAGTTCCCGGTCGAAGATCTTTCCAGCGGCTTCGACATCGGTCCGCACGCGCTCAAAGTAGCCCTGACTATGAAGCCAAAGGCAGAATTGGGCCTGGGGATATTGCGATGGAAGGCCGATAGCCTGAAGGAGTATGCCTAGAATCGTCAGGCGCACATTGTCCGTTGTTCCGCTCGGCAGTGCGCCCGCAGCCGCCAGCAGTCCGCCCGCCCGCTTGCCGGCCGTGTCGAGTTCGCGGAGCAATGCCACAAGGTCATCTGGCATGGAGGGCACCAAACTGCGGGCAGTCGCGCCATCGGGGAACTCGGTGTTCTGCCAGAGGTGGCCCAACATCTTCAGGACGTGCGACTTGCCGCTTCCAAAGAAGCCGCTGACCCAGGCAGCACGCTGGCTGGTGCGCCCAAGATCATCCAAGAATGAGCGGATGATCTTTATTATGCCTTCGGCGTATTGCCCCTCGCACACGAAGGTGGAGAGTTCGCCGCGCAGTTCCTCCAAGGCCCGCTCGCTTCGCGTATCAACTATGCGGGCCTGGCCCTGGTTGATGAGCCCGTGCTGTGCCGGGTCGCGTTGCAGAACATCTTTGATCTTCATACCCACGCTCCTTCGCTGTGCAAGGTGACCGGCACTGCCAGGTAATTCCAGCCGTCGCGCGCGTCCAGCAGGCGGTAGTTGTTACCCTCGAGTTGTCCAGGAAACAGAAGAACAAGCCGCCCGCGTATATCGCCCTCGATGAGTTTCAAGACCTCAGAGACTCGCGTGAACCCGAAAAGGGCTCCGAGTCCGAAAACGGCCACAACCGACTTTTCCGTGACCTCGGGCCGGAGGAGTGTCTCGCGCAGGTAATCGGCAAGGAACGCGGGAAATTCCGCATCGAGTTTGAGTTGCAGATCTTCAGGGGACTCGAAGTAGGCGTCGCGGTATTCATCTCGCGCCATCCATCGGGAGAAGGTATCCGAAACGTCAATCTCGAACCACTCGTGCCCGGCCTGGCGCGTGGCATTCTCGAAAGCCAGCTTGCGCGCCCGGAGTGTCCGTTCGAGCTCCTTGTCGTAAACGAGCATGACGACGCGTTGCGCGCCGGCTACGGTACGTTGCCACGGGGTGGCTATGTGTTTGGCGTACTTCTCTGCAAGTTCCTCGATGCGCGACATGGGCTATTCCCCCTGTCTGGGCTGTTCAAGCCGGTTGAAGCCAATCTCAATGACGTCCGCCGCCATGCGTATGTCAATAAGCCCGAGGCGTTTGGCCTCCAGAGCAAGTTTTTGACCGAGAGTCGCACTGCAATCTAAGGTGGCGACCCATCCCGAAGCGAAGAGGTCCTTTCCGCGAAACCCAACTTGATAGGCAAGGTAAATGGCAAAGACAACGGTGGCCGGAGTGGGAGTAACGCGTCGACGCCGTTTGAGGGCTCTACCTTCAAGATGTCCGCTCTGCGTCCATGAACTCGCAGCATTGCGGACAACTTTGTCGAGGGTGCTGTCGTTGAGACGGTCGCCCGCTATAGAACGAATCGCCGTTCGCATTGGCTCACGCAGGAAATCCGCGCCGGGGTCGAGTTGCACAACAGCGTCGGCTGTTGCCGCGAACAAAGGGTCTCGAGTCATAGCGCAGAGTAACGCGAGCAAGGGGCGGCCCGGCACATCGAGATCCCAAAGACCTCGAAGAACGCGAAACAGGGGAACTGATAGATCGAGACAATACAGTTCGCTGAGCCGCTGGTTGGTTTGACGCCTTGTCACAGCCGTCGGCTTGCCCAAACAGTTGCCTTCGACAATGGCGTCCGTATAATCCTTCCGAGTTGCGGCAGGTCCGACGGCCGCCAAGGCGTATTGAAGTTCGGCGAACATCATTGTTCGAGTGGCGTGCGTGCCTCTTTCGCCAAGACGGAAGCCAGACCGTTCAGCGGCAACCGTATCAATACTAGCTGGAATCAACACAATAGGTGGCATCAATACTCTCCATATGTCGGCAAGTGTGCCGACGAACATAATCATATCACGGCCTACGCTTCCTGTCAAGCCCAATATTGATTAGTCGGCAACTTTGCCGACATTATTTTGAAAAAGCGACGCGTTGCTACCAGGATCCTTTCCAAACCCGCCGTCCGCTGGGAATGTCGAACATTGCGTAAGTCCATGCATATGATAATTTTGATGCCAAATGCGTCTGGACCAGGACGCGGTGGTAAAGGCTGGCCTTATCAGGGCGGAAGCCTTCGAGGTAATCGAGGGGCGGGAGGTTCTGGGCGGGATTGGGGAAGGTGATGAGTTCGCCGTGGATGAGGTCCCAGTCCCCGGCGGGCCGGGTGTTGGGGGCGTGTGGGGGCACGTGGGCGGCGAAACGAGCCTGTGTGGCTGCATCCGCAAGCGGATCGGCGGTGCCGTGGGCGAGGATGGATTCCTCGGGTACTTCGAGTGCGGGGAATGCGCCGAGGTCGTAGAGTCGGCCCCAGACGGTGGCCGGTTGGATTTCGATGGCGTTGCGGCAGAAGCGGTCGTGGTTCGGAAAGCCGCGCTTTAAGGTTCCGTAGACGAGCAGGGCTATGACTGGGCCGGGGCTGTCATTGCGGTTTGTGTTCTTCCGTGGGGTTTCCTTGGGATTCACGCGGGTACTCTCCGGGCGCTGTCCGTCACCTCGATGGAACTACGGCGGCGTTCTTGGGCGATGAAGTCCACCGCGTGGAATTGGGGATGGAAGATGTCGTCACGCTGGAAACAAGCGAGGGTCATCGATGGCAGGGCGAAGTCTCGCCATCCGCGCAAATCGCCGAGGACGGCATCCAGGAAACGGTCTTCGGAGGCATAAGCGATTACACGGAGTCTGCGATGTGCGCGCATAACCAGCGGGCGGTTGCCGTGGATGACGTAGGTGGTCTCCGGAGCGCACAAGGAGGCGAAGACGGCGCTCAGTTGGCCCCGTGCGGGGCGCAGGGCGTCGATGAACCGGGGTACGTCCAAGGTTCCGATGTCGGAGAACTTATCGGCCAGGCGCAGGACCAGTTCGCTGTCGACCTCGGCGTGGCGATAGAGCCGGTGGCGGCGGAACAGCCTAGTTGCGTTATAGATGGTGCCGTTGAACGTTCCGATCCAGTCGGCGGCGCGCAGGGGATGGTTGTTGGCGTTATTGGCCTCGTCCCCGCACGTCCGGTGCCGCGTATGCCCGAGAATGAGCGTGGTGCGGCCCGCGAAGCGTCTGTGGCTGCCTTCGACAGCGCCCAGCGCATCCGCGTATCCCGGCTGGGCCATGAGCTGTGTCGCTGGCATGGGTCGCTTGAAGAGCCGGTATTCACCGTCCTGGTCGACCACGGCCACGCCGCTGGCATGTCTTCCCCGAACCTCGCTGCGCATCAACAGGCCGGAGAAGACCGCCTTGAGGACGGCGATTTCTGCGTCGGCCCGCCGTTTCTTCCCGAGAATCAGTCCCGCTTGTCCGCACATGACTTGATCCCTTTCGTGTCTGGAGCAAAGCCTCGGAAGATGCCCGCGGAGTACTCGCGGTGATGCGTGCGGACCCATGCCGCTGTCTTGTCCATGCCCATAACCTCGGCGAGCCGCGCCACGGCGGGCCAATCCAGCATGTTGCTGCGTCCATCGCGACGGATGGCTTCGAGGTCTTCGAGTACCTGCTCAGGAATGAAAACCGGACCCGGATCTTCGACCGTCACGACCACTTCGGCATGGGCCACCTTGTCCGCGACGAACTCGACAAGACCGTGCGTGGCCAGGGCGCTCAGGAAATCGGCGGCGCGTTGTTCGGCGTTACCGCCGCGCACGGGTGGCTTCTCCGGAAGCCGGGCCAACAGGTCCTCCATGTACTCGTCCGGCGTCTGTTTGGCCGTAAAGGGCGTTTGTGCGCGCATCTGCTCGACCAGCGCGAGGCAATCCGGCCCCTCGATAAACTGGCCGGTCTCCGGGACCGGCCTTCCTTCCTTGTCCGTGGTGCGAATGATCATCTTCATGGGTGTTCCTCCGTTCAGCATGCGGCCGCATGCGGTTGGGTTTCAGTTTCAAGGGAGGTTTGCGGCCGTCCCTTCTTGAAGGCCGCGTCGCCCGGCATGTTCGCAAGCAAGTGCTTGCGCACCGCCTTGAATTCCTCGCCGATGAGATTCAGGCGGAGCAGGAAGACGCGGAAGTCATACTTGGCGCTGGTTGGATCGAAGGAGCGCTTGTGGCTCGATGCCGCGCGTCCGTTCAGGGCCTTGGCGGCGAGCGCGAGGCAGAGCGTGATGTAGGCGCGCACCTTGCCGGCGTGGAGCGTCGCTTCAAACCATCGGAACTCGACCGTGCCGCGGTACCAGACGTTGTGAAGATTCACGCCGTGGTAGCGGGTCGAGCAGTAATGCTGCGGTTGCGTGTTGTGGTAGCCGTACCAGATGCGATTGAGTTCGTCCTTAGTCTTGGGCCGCTGCCGTTCCACGTTGCGGATGAACTCGTCGCTGATTGGGCGTGTATAGCGGTTGAGGCGTTCCTGGCTGATGCCCAGGGCGTGCAGGATGAGCGGCTCCTGCTTGTACACGATCTTGGCGAGGTTGCCGAGGCGGCGTCCATCGAAGGGCGCGGCGTCGATGTGGACGTGCATGCCGCATTGCGTGCTTACGCGCGCGCCGCAGCGGTGGATGGCGCGGACGACTTCCTGGAATTGCGTGATGTCTTCGTAGCCGAGGACCGGAGTCACGACCTCGGCGCGGAGGTGGAAGGGCACATGAGTGAGCGAGGCGTCCGCGACCACCTTCCAGCGCCGCCCGTGCAGGTCGACGACCTCCCAAGGATCGTAGCAGTTGGGCTGGCCGATGTACTGCACCGTGCCGCCGACCACCGAGTGGATGGCGCGGGCAACCTGTTCCCGCGTCCGCTTGACCGTCTCAATCTCGACCCCGAACCGTATCTCGCGCATGTCCATGTCCGCTGTGTTCCTTCCTGCGTTCCGGCTTCAACTCGTGGGCGGTTGCTTCCGCCGTCCTGAGCCAATGAACGCTTGGTTCGGGGGTGGAAGTCAAGAGAAAGAACACGAAAAGAACAAGCGCAACACATTGGCACGGAATGACTTACAGCTACTTGGCGCAACCTACGGACACGCCGGGACTTACGCGATCCGTGCCCTGGCTGGGCATGATCGCCAGAGGGCCTGAAGTCTTTTTGGGCAACCCTCGATATTTCCGCTTGGCTGTGCAGCTTTGGCGCGCGGTGTTCGCTATTGCCCCACGGCGGGGGCATCACCTGTTCGCAGTTCCCGGTTAAGAAGAAGCGTGCGCTGTTCCTCTTCCCGGATGCGGGCCAGCAGTGAATCGCATGCCTCGGCGTCCTCCTTCGGCAGATCGAAAGCCTGCTCGATGCGGACGAGACGTTCGTGCAGCAGTTCGACCACCTCGGTGAAGTGATCGCGCACGAGGGCTTCGCGCTTCTCTTTTGGAGTCGGGATGTATTCGGTCATGCCACCGCGCCGTTTCACGAGCATGGGGTGTTCCTCCTTCGTTGCGCCGCGTGCTGGATTTCCTGGAAGCATTCGCGGCAGAGGTAATCGCCTTCGCGACGGTAACGTGTACCGCCGGGCGGCTGGACCGCTTCACAATGATCGCAGCGCCAGCCGCCGCACTTGATCACAATCTTCTCCAATCGCAGGTAGTCGGCTTGAAGAGCTTCGACAGCTCGGCGGACCACCGAGGCGGCGCTGAGCCGCCCCGGTGATTCATCAGGTGGTTGTTTCAGGTTCCGGATCATCCTCAGCTCAGGGTCGCCCCCAGCGTGTGGATGCGCGGGTAGACCAGCGGCGTGCCCGTCATGGCCGCCTTGTAGCGGACGCGGTTGCCGGTGTTGTTTGTGAAGGTCCGCATGAGCGTGTACTCGGTCCACTCCTCCGTGATGGGCCGGGTGACATCGATAGTCATGGCCTCCCAGGTAGCGCCGCCGTTGTTGCTGCAGAACCACAGGATGGTCGTTCCGCTCGGGATATCCATCTGCGCGTAGACCTTGGTCGAGGCGACGCCCTGAGCCAGTTCGTTCTCACGGGTGACGTATACCCCGGCAGTGCCGTTCAAGTACCCGACGAGGTTTACATCCCGGAAACTGAGCACGGGCGAATCATTGTCCGCGTTCGACGCCAGGCGCACCCGCACCAGCACTTGCGTTGCGAGGTTCGGCAGGCGTTCCTCCTCGGCGGGTACGAGGGCGTCCCAGCTTGTGCCTCCGTTCATCGAGTACTCCCACAACATGGCGCAGCCCTCGGGGATAGTGCTGTACTCATCGATGTTGAAAGCGGCAAACTGGACGCCCGTAATCGGCATGAACCGGACCACGCCGTCGAGGTCGAACTTCCGGCCATAGACCTTCATGGTAAGGCTCGTGTCCGGCAGCGGCGTCCACGCCTCCGCGTTGGCGCTTTCGAAGAGCGCCCCCTCCGTGTAATCAAGGCGCGTGATGAGCCCATCCTGGCCCATCTGGCCGAGCTGGGCGACGCGCACCTCGTAGAGCGGGCTTTCGCTGCCGATGACCAGCGCGTACCGCTTTCCCGCCTCGGCATAGAACGGATCGTCGAAGTCGATGCGCGTCTCGGTGTTGTAGACGATATCGCCGGGCGCAACGCTCTTTTCCGCGTAGACCGTGCCATTGGGCACGCCATTGGTGATCCCGCGCACCTGAACGTTCACCGGCTGGAAGGCGTCCTTGCTCGTGAAGAAGAGGCCGATGCCGCTGACGACCTGGTTCCATTCAAAGCGGAAGGTCTGCGCCAGCGGGTCGACACGAGTCGGCCACGTACGAATCTTCCAGAGGATCGTGGTAACGATCTTGCGGATGATGCGCATGAGCGTGGTCTCGCCCGGAGACGCGGCAAGCTGGCTACCCTCGCCGTCCTCATCGCCGCTGGCGACGCGCAGGATGCGGGAAATGTCCAACGGCGCATTGATTTCCATGCCGACCTTCGCCTCATAGACACCATCGGTCATCAGCACGATGCGCGTGCCGTCCCGCACGTCCGCGGGAATCGTGAACATGGCGGTCAGCGCGCCGGAACTGTCCGCGGTGAGGCCGGAGAGAACCAACTCCCCATCGCATTGAACCGAGACATTCGCGGCGTTCGGCGTGAAATGCATGCCGCGCACATGGACGTCTGTAAAGCCCCTGCGGCCCGTATTTGGGGAAATCTCGATACGCGCGCGGGGCTTCTCGAACAGCGCATGCGGGTTGATGTTCTTCGAACCCGACCATTGGGTCTGGTTGATGAGCAGCGTTTCCGTGGAGGGCAGCATGGCCAGCCCCTCGCTGAACGAGGCCTGGCTGTTGCCGTAATCCACGGCGAGCACGTTCGGAGTGGCGGTGCGGTCCGGCGCCACGAACCGGTATATCGGGTCTATGCGCGCGCTCCACTGGGGGTGATACCGGTCGGACTGGGCATCGTTGGAGAAGTCGTCCGAGTAGATGCCTTTCTTCGTCTGGGCGTCGCGGTTCTGAAGGTCGTTGTTCATCTGGTATTGGGCGTCGTTGTACTTGAGCGCCTCGACATCCCGGATGATCGCGTGAATCTGGTCCATCGTGATGCGGGTAAGCCGGAAGTTCCGCACGACCAGCGCCGTCGAATTGGGCGGACACTCGACGCTGCACAGGCCCAGCGCCCCGTCGGGCAGGATGGGCAGCTTGGGGTTGTCCGCGGGCGCGCCTTCGAGCCGTTTGATCTCCGAGGTCGTCGCATAGATGATGTCGCGCCGGCCAAGGTAATAGTTGTAGTCCACGCTGCAGTTCGAGCCGCTGATGGGCTGATCGCCCAGATTCGTGCGCCCGAAATTGATCAGGTCCGTGTCTCCCGGCGCGATGGCGAAGGCGGACATGTCCAGCGTTGTCGGGGACGACTGCGGCGGCACGGAGGACGTGGTCGTTTCCACGCCGTCATCCACGTAGTTGATGGCCTCCGGCCCCAACTGGATGAGGCGGACGAAATTCGTGCGGCTGCCGGGATTCGTGGCGCGATAGACCCGGTAACCCTGCGCAGCCGCGACGGGCAGCCACGTCTGCAGATTGAGCCCGCGCGCCGCAGTCGTGATCGAGACGATACTGCCCGCCTCGAAGATCGTTTCCCCCGTGGCGTCGAAGGCCGTGACGACATAGTGATAGGTTCCCGACGCGGGATGACCCGCTACGCCAAACCAGCCGCCGTCGACGTAGTCCGTGTTCTTGACCATCTGTTTCGTATACGTCCACCGGACGGAGTACGTGGTGCCGATGGCTGGGGCGTTCCCGGAGCCGAGCCAATCCACGCTGTTGCCGGACTGCTGCCAGTCCACGCCTTCCTGGTAGACGGTGGCGCCCTGGCTCACCTCGATGATGTCCACGACCGGATTCGGAGTGAGCAGGTCCTCGCCGCCCGCCACGGAACCGCGCGTGACGTTCGCGGTAATCTCGACGATGGCCTCGACCTGCGTCGTGGCCTGGAGCGGGCCGTTGTTGAGCGGATAGCGCCGCTGGCTCGAATTGAAGGTCTTCTGCTCGCCGCGCACCGCCTTCACCGAGACGGATTTGGGAACGTGGGTGGTATTGGGCCACTCCCTGTGAAAACGGAAACCCCGGATATATGCCCGCCCGGCATTCGTGATGACCTCGACATCGCTCCCGTCCACGCCGCCGAGGAAACTGTTGAATCCCTCGACGAGATAGCTGCCCGCCTGGTCATAGGTGCGCTCTGCGAGATTCTGCAGAAGCGACTGGAGGCCTTCGGCGGCCGCGAAGGCGAGATGGTCCTCCGTGATCGAACCGACGGTGATGCGCTCGCCCGGCAGCATGCCCTGCAACGCTTCCAGGGGCAGATTAAGCCGCTGCTCGCGCACGGGCATGAACACGCCTGTCGCGCGGTCGAAGAACAAGACCGGCACGACCTTGCGCTCGGTGACGTTGTTCGGCAGCGTGCTGCCCGAGGTATCCGTGGCCTTGTAGCTGAGCACCCATTTCTCGCGTTCGGCGGTGGGTTCGCCGGTGGCGGGATTGATGAGGGCCGTATCCTGCGTGTGGTCGATGTTGTACTTGAGCAACTCGACGTAGACCACGTCCACGCCGGTAGTCTTGCCCGGATCGTAAGTCAGCGTCGCGCCCGGAATCATCTCGAGGGCGCCGTCGACGTAGACCGCACCTCCTTCCATGGTCACGATATTGCCGCTGACCGGCTGCGGCGTATCGCCCATGTAGAAGCCGTCGCCGATAAGCAGGTCCCACATCTTCTTGTGCTCGAGATGGGCGATGTCCTGTTGCTCGTTCAGTTCCGAATCGAGCAGGTCCCGGTCCTGGTGATAGCGGATGCGTTTGTAGTTCTTCGCGGGGTCAAAGGTGTCTCTGGAAATTGTCATGGGGCGCTTCTCCTATATCTTGATGATGCCGACCAGCTCGACGCGGGTATCGTTCACCTTGTTGAAATCCGGTATGTTCTTCACTTCGTAAAGGTAGCCCGGGCGCAATACTTCGCCCATGGGGTTCGTGTCGGGATGATGGACGCCGTTCAGGGCGTAGGCGCCGGAGACCCCTTCGACGTAGGCGACATCGCCGCCGAAGAAGCCGTACTCGCGGATGGTGATGCCGTTGGCCTCCTCCTCGTCGAAACGGAAGAAGACGCCGATAATGTTCGTCTCGTCGCCCGTTTCGATGTAGTGGACGCCGTTCACGATGAGCGTACCTTCCGCGTGTTCCTTGAGGAAGGTCCGCTTGTACCAGCGTTTCCGGGCGCGCTCATTCTTGAGCCGCGTCTGGCCGATGTCCGGCTGCGGCGGGTTCATCGGGTCGGTGAAGGTGTCGTCACCGTCGCCGATGGCGCAGTGCGACAGGCCTTCCATCGCCTGCCCCAGCAGCAGTTTCGCGGTCAGTACGCGGCCGCTGTTCACAATCAATCCAAGTGCCATGTGTTCAGGTCCTCCTTATGGGCCGGTGCGCCAGACGAAGTCGCGCCGGGCGCGGTGCAATCCGGCCTGGTTGAGCGCCATGCGTCCCAGGCGCAAAGGGTGGTGCCGTTCCACGGACAGCCGCAGGGCCGTCCGGTTCAATTCGTTGTGGTTGAGCGCCAGGGGTTCGACGCGGCGGCGGCGCGGCAGACCCGTGTCCACGCGCAATTCGAATGCGGCCACGGCAGACCCGGGCGCGGCGTCGCTCAGCGCAGCGGTGTTGAGGGCCGTGCCGTTCAGGGTGAATGCCGGGGCATTGGCGCGCCAGCGTTCGACGATGTCCCATGCCTCCTCGACCTCGGCCCAGGTATCCGTCAGAAAGCATTGGGTGAAGGCGTTGTCCGCCTTCCCGAAACCGTTCAGGCGTTCCCAAGCGCCCAGCCGGGTATGTCCGAGCCGGAACCCCTTGCGCAGGTCCGTCTCGTGCAGGAAGGACAGTACCTGCGTCATGCCGCGCGCTTCCGGTGCGAGCGGCGGGGTTTCCACGCGGAAATCCCGCTGGTGGAATCGCCAACGGAAGGGTTTGCGCGATTCGCGGAAACCGGCCTCGTTGAGCGGAGCATGGCCGAGGCGCATGGGCCGTGTGCGGGCGACGCAGAGGTGGAGCCCGGTATGGTTCAGGGGCCGCCGCCGGTTCAGGCGGAGATTGTCCGGCCGCAGACGCCGGGGCGCGCCGGTATCCACATCGAGTTCGAAAGACGCTACATCCTCGTTGATAGTGCTGTTCGTGAGCAGACCGTGGTTGAGCCGTTTTCCGTTCAGGCGGAAACGCGCGCCGTACATGCGCCAGCGCTGGACCAGATCGTGGGCTTCGGTCGCCTCGGCGGCCCATTCCGTATCCACCATGAGCGTGGCGATCCACATGCCCGCCTTGAACGCGCCGTTGAGCCGGTCCGGACCGCCCAGGCGCGACCGGTTCGGACGCAGGAAGTAGCCGAGCCGCACGCTGCTCAAACGAGACACGTCCACGCGCTCTCCCGCGCATACAGGCGCCAGGAGCGGCGTTTCGCCATAGCAGTCCTTCTGCCGGAAGCGAATCCGGCAAGGCACGTTGGCATGATTGAGGACGGAAGCGCCGATGGGTGACTCGTTGAGGCGCGCCGTGGGGCGCGGAATGGCGGGTTGCCGCCGGGCCTCGATCTCGCAGCAGACGGCGAACTTCCGTTCGCTTTCCCAGGTGTTCGCGAGCATGCGGGTATTGAGCGCTTTCCGGTTCAGGCGCATGCGGTCGCCACGCCCGTGCCACGACATGAAACACGTCGCCGCGTAGTCGAAATCGCTCAGCAGCGTTGTGGCCGAACTGTGGACCAGGAAACTCCACATTTTTCGCTTGTAGGTCAGGTGGAAACACGCATTGAGTTCGGACCGGTTGAGCTGGAAGGTCTCGTCGGGGTCCGCGAAAAGAATCCGGCGGACAAAGAGTTTCTCCAGACCGGTCAACTCGCTGGTGGCCTCGTAATACGCGAGCAACCATTGCCAGAACCACGCGCGTGTACCGGCGGGATGATGAAACGTCAGCGCGTCGCGAACGCCGGGTGTCAGGGTTTCCGAACGGATACGGTACGCGCCGAGGCTGTGGATGAGTCCGGGGAGTTTGGCCCGGTTCAGGATGGGGCGGCTGTTGAGCCGTAGCGCGTCGCGGTACGTCTCCTCGATCATGCCTTCCCAGCCCAGGTCGGTCAGCGAGCGATGGATGGCGGGGATAGTGCTTTTCCGCAGGTAGAGCGGCACGGCTTCCTTGATGATGTTCCGTTGCGTGTCTGGCGCGAGGCTCCCGTCATAGGGCCTGCCGACGATATGGGCGAGGTACGGCAGATAACGCGGTTCGCACCGGTCCACGTCGAAGAGGACCGGGAACCGCTCGATGAGTTCCTTCAGTTCATCCAGACTCGCGGCGGGAACCTTGAGAAAAGACGCCAGATCACCGGTCTCGTCCTCGATGGCGTACAGGGGCGGCAGGAGGTCGAAGAGCTTTTTCTCGAAGTACGGCGCCATCACGTAGCCCTCCGCAACCGCAGTTGCACCTGGCCAAGGGTTGGTATCTCGCCGCAATTGAGAATCACGTCATCCGCCGGGGTGTGCAGATGGACATGGCTCACCCCGCGAATGCCGTCCAGGAGTGCGACCACGTCGGAGAAGTGGATGTCCTGATCGAAGTCCACATTCTCGAAGGCAAAGAAGTCCGCGAGTCCCTGCTCGATACGCCCGCGCACCGTGTCCTCGGACTCGCCCGCCCACAGGTAGACGTCCGCGTCGATGTCGATGGCCCGGTAGACCGGGTCGTAGAGTTCGAATTCGACCGTGATGACCTTCCGCGCTTCGAGGAATGCGGTAAGTTCCTGCCTGAGCAGTGGAGAGGCGATGCCGCCGCTTTCGGGCGCGATGGCGATATGGACGTTGTAATAGCGGATGCCCGCGCAATCGTTCGTATCCAGGACGCGGGCCTTGGCCACGCCGGGGAAGCCCACGGCGAGGGTCTGGTAGTCCTCCTTGGTCACGGCCTTCCAGAGCGTGCGCAGTTCGGCGGGCGCCTGGGCGCGGGCGAAGTCGATGGATTCCCGGCTGGCGCCGCCCGTCGCGGGGATCGTATTGGTCACCGTGAGACGAATTGGAATGCCATCGAGCGTCACCGGGGACAGGATGTCATGAACCAGATCCGGCGCAAGGTTGCCGTCGGCACCGAGTGTTTCCAGCCAGGAGGCTTCGACGTCCATGCCGGTGGCCGGCGCGCTGCCGTGACGGCCATCGCCGAAACGAATGGCCGAGACGTCCAGCCCGTCCGTCTCCACAGTGAAATGCACGCTCTCCGCGCCGCTTTCCTGGAAATGAAGCACCTCCGCCCATTCGACGCCGCCGATGATTACCCGCACACTGCCCTGGGCAATGTTCTTGCCGGTAAGTTCGAGGCGTTGCCAAGGCGTACCCGTGCCCGTGAAAGTCTGGCTCTTGCGCACGCCTTGCCGCGCGGACACGTCCACGTACAATGCGCCGTGGGGCAATATGCCGTCCGCCTCCGTCTCGAAATCCGCATGGCCGTCTTCGAGCAAGGCCCGGCACACGGTTCCCATGGGAATGAGCAGATCCTTGGCGAGCGGCGCGGCGAGAGAGAAACGAAGCGTGGTCGTCGCGGCGACGGGGCCGTCGAGACGATAGCCGATGAGCTTGCACAGGTTGATGACGTTCTGCCGCTGCCGTGCCGTCGGCAGGAATGCCTCGGCGGCCTGGGCGTCGAGGTAGTAGGCCAGCATGTCGCCAACGCCGCAGAAGAGTTCCAGCAGCACGACACCGAGGTCCGACGCGTTGAAGTCCGTCCAGCGGTCCGTCAATTGCGGGACGCGGGCGAGCAATTCGCGCCGAAGCGATTCATAATCCTTGTTCGTGTAGGAGACGCTTGCCCGGCCCATCATGCGCCTCCCAGTTCACGGAAGAAGGGATACACCAGGTTCCCCTCGACCTGCGTCTCGATGACGCGATAGGCGATATGCACCAGCAACACGTTCTGGTCGACGGTCGCGGGCGACTCGTCAAAGGAGACATGCGTGACCGTGACGCGCTTTTCCCAACGGCGAATGGCGTCGATGACGTGATGGCGGACAAGCCCCTTCAGCACGGTGTCGTTTTGTTCGAACACCAGGTCTTTCAGGCGCGAGCCGAACTCCGGGTTCATGAACCGTTCGCCGGGGCGTGTCCCAAGAATCTGGAGAATGCTCTCGTGGATGTGGGCGTGTTCGAGCGAGGTCGCCGTCGAGATGCGCGCCCCGCCGGAGCGCCGGTGAAACTGGAACGGGAACTTCAGTCCCTTGCCGAGGAAATCGAGTGTCATGCGTCATTCCTCCGGCATTCCCCCGCGCAGAGGGGGCGCGTGTCCTGCACATCGACCGGCGGCGCGGGTTCGGGGAAACGGATGACGAGGTCGAGACCGTTCGCGGTGGCGAGCCGGATGGTTCCATCGAGTTCGATAACGCCGCGATGTCCGCTCTCCTGGGTGGCGAAGTTCTTGATGCCGCCCGGCAGGATGTTCACCTCAACCTGCTCGCCGAAGGCCTCGATGCGAGGATAGCTCAGAAGGACCGTCGTACCCGCCAAATGAAATAGGGTCGCCGTCCGGTCGTGATGATTGACGCTGAGTACCGCCGCCTCCGAGAAAGGCGCCAGGAAGCGGCCGTCGGCCACCTGTTCGGGTTCGGTATCCACTGGCAGGCCGGCGATCATAGCGGCTTCATGCGTGACGCGCACCGCCGCCGGGTTGATCCGGAGCGTCATGCCGTTCGGCAGCGTTATGTCCCGTCCATGCGCCGGGGCCAGGGGCTGCGCCGCGCCGTCCGCGCCGATAAAGGCCATCGTTCCATCCGCGCTCACGCGAATCATGTCACCGTTGGCCAACCCCAAGAGCCGTCCGCCGTCGGGCAGGTCGCGCGTTGTAGCGCCTGCTGGCAGCGATTCAAACGGATACGGGTCTATTGGCGGCGGTTCCTCGGGCGGGGGATTGACGTTCTGTAGATAGGCCGCAACCTGCTGCTGGTTCGCCGCAATGGCCGCCTCGGCCTGAGCGCGAATGGCCTCGGACGCCTGGTGGCTGGCCTCGAAGGTGTTCTTCATGGCCGTCATGGTCGCGCCGATAACCTGCAACTTGTCCTCCAACCACTGCGGGAGAGGCTGCTGGCTGGTCTGGATGCTTGCCTGCAAGGCCGCAAGTTCTCCACGAATCTGTTCCAGACTCGCCCGTAATTGGTCGGAGAAAGTCTCCGCTTCGCTGGAAAGACAGGTGGCGAGCCAATTGGTGGAAGTCTGCAGCGCACCCAGTTGTTGGGTGAGCGTTTGCCGCAACGAGGTGTGGACGGTTTCGATGGACGTGCGCACCAGTCCCAACGCCGTCTGGACGTTGTCCACGCTCGTACGCACTTGGCCCAGAACCGTTTGGATGTTGTCCATGGTGGTACGCATCTGCCCCAGCACCGTGTTGATAGCGGTGATAGCGGTTTCCAGCCCCGCGATTCGTGTCGCGAGCGTGTCCAGCTTTGGGCCGACGGTGTTCTGGAAGGCCGTCAGGGCCTGGGTGTTGGCGTGTATCTTGTCGCGTACTTCACCCAGAACGCTGGCAACGGCCTCGAATTCCAGGTGATGCCCGGCGCGGCTGGAGGTGTCCATCAATACGGCCATTACGCGATCCCCACGGCGGTTTTGAGCAGGTCCACGCAGGCGCGGGTCTCGCCGATATCGATGTCATAGGGCGACGTACCAATCATCTCGGCCAGGCCGCGCCGCCATGTCCGGCGGCCCGGCACGGTGCCGTAGGCGGTCCCGTCGCCCATGGCCGCTTCGAGCAGGTTGTTCGCGCCGTCGGGCGCGAAATCGTAAACCGCTCCGGTTCCATTGGAAATGGCGCGGGTGTTCACGATGCGTTCGACGGCCTGGCGCATGTCCCGGAGGTAGAGCGGCACGAACGGCATGTTGTCGATGGCGTTCAGGGCGGGAACGTTCACGCCGCCGTCGGGAGCGCCCAGCGATTGCCGCTGGCCGTCCTTCGTGTAGCGGTACCAGGTGGTCTGCGAGATGACGATCTGCGTCACCATGCTCACGATCATCGCCACGATGTCCTCGGTCGAGGGCGCGATGAGATAGAGTCCGCCCGTGCCGTTCGCGAGTGCCATGTAGCTGGCTTCGCAGAGTGGCCACATGTTCGCGTTCGAGCAGATGATGCAGGCGATGATGGAAGCCGCGTTGAGTTCGCCGATGGCGGCGGTCAATTCCTCGGTGGCATTCGCATTGTGCTGCGTGCCGACGCGCCATTGCGCCGCGCTCTCGTCGCCGATGGTGAGAATCATCCGGCGCGCGTCGGCGGCCCACGTGGTTCCGGTGATGCCAAGACGCAGCGCGTTGATGTACCACTCGCCGGAGCCGTCTGCGGCGGGAAATCCATTCATGGCGGTCTGGAAGGCAGCTTGATCCCGCGTCGGCTGGCAACGGATCAGCGCGCGCCGCGCATACGAGGCGTTGTTCGTGTCGCCGTCCACGCCCTGCTGCATCACGCCGATGCGGATGTTGTCATGCGTGCCGATGATTTGGGTAAAGAGCGCACTTACCTGGGCGCGCACGGCATCGATGGTGGACTGCATCGAGCCGGAAATATCGATGACGATCATCACGTCGAGATGCGAGATGGTCTGCTCGAGCACATGCTCGATGGCGTTGATCTCGCGCATCAGCGTGACGACCTGCCGCCCGGAGCAGCATTGTCCGACGTATGGATTCCTCGCCATTACGATTCCCCCCAGGGCAGCCATACGGCCTGCGGTTCCTCGGGCGCGACGACCTCGACTTGGATATGCCGAATGGTGGTCTGGCCCTGCAGATTGAGGTCATAGGCGGTGATCATGGCCGCGCCGACGACCGTTCCAAGGGATACGGTGCCGTTCGCGTCCACGGAAGCGATGCTGTAGTCCGTCGATATAAAGATCGGCACGCCCACCAGCGTCCCGGAAATGGTGAGTGGCACCGTCCGGTTCGACGTGGACTTCGAGATCTTGATGTGTTTTGGGAACACGTCCCAGTAACGAACATCGCTCATGATTCCGCCTTCATCCGTTGATGGTGTTTGGGCTGCCCGCCACGATGACCGCGCCGCAGCCCGTGGAATCGCCCACGCGGGCGATGGGTTTGCCCTCCACCAGTGTCTTGCCGCTGCCGGTGACAATGGGGGTGACGCCGTGGCCGGGCAATGGGCACACGTGCATATCGCCCATGCGGGCCACGAGGATGCCGTTCGCCAGGGTCCGGCTCGCGGACGAGATGATGACGCCCCCGTGATTGCTCGGGTCGCCCAGCCGCGCCACGGGCTTGCTCATGGCCGCACTTTCATCATGAGATTAATGAGGAAGCCGATGAGCCCGCCCACGGTTCCGCCGATGGCCAGCGCGAATCCGGCAATCTTCCACATGGTTTCCGTGCCGAGTTTCTCGCCGACCCGGCTGTGCAGCCGGTTAATTTCGTCGGTGTGGCGGTGGAGTTCCTCGTGAATGCCTCGCACCAGCACGTCCACGTTCTCCTTGTCCGATTTCTTCTCGATCTCCCGCTCGATCTTTTCGAGCCGGTCCTGAATCTCCCGGCGGTGGTTCTCGAGGATGTTGCGAAACTCCTGCCGCCAGGCGTCGAAGGTTCGCGCGAGGAATTCCTCGTGGCAGGCGATGCCGCCGGGTTGGGATTGGTCTGTCATCCGTGATTTCTTCCTATGGGTTGATGAGCACCAGGGCCGCGGAGCGAACCAGGACATTGCCGGACGCGCCATCGAGCAGCACGTTGCTGCCTGCCCGGTCGGTCAGGCCGATCCGGGTGGATGCGGCGTCCATCAGAATCTGCTGGCCGCTCTTGTCGACTGCCGATATGCGTTCTTGTCCCGGCGCGGCGTTAATGAGAATCACCTGGCTGGCCTTGTCCGTAAGCTGTACCTTCTCCGCGCCTTGCGTGGAATCGATGAGGATTTCCTGCCGCCCGTTGAGACCCCACAAATGCACCTTTTCCCGGCCCTTCGTGGTGTCCATGAGCAGCTTCTGCCAGCGGGACCGCTGCGCGTCGCCGGACTGGAGATGGACCTTCTCCTGGTCCTTCCAAGCCTCGAGTCGCAGGAACTGGCGGCAGACATCGGTGATCTCGACGCGGGCCTTGCGGTCCACGATGTCCGAATCGATGCTGAGCTGGTCGCCCTTCTCCGCATCCTTCGTGGCGCGCTGCCGTCCATTCCCCGTCTGTACCGCGCCCTTGACGCGGCCCTCCATGTGGAAGGTCTGGCCGGCGCGGTCGACGATCTTGAGACACTCCTTTTCGTCGCTGTCGTCGGCAAGGAGGGTGTGGCCGGTTTCCGTCTTGAACAGCACCTTGAGCCGCGGGCAGTAATACGGCGGATGGCCGTGATACTTCGTGTGCTCGCGGTGGTCGTGGGCATTGCTCTGGCGTTCGTTCTTGTCCTCGCAATCCAGGCACGCGCAG